>SDBV01000260.1_pt1 | contig 73312 bp, 73 predicted proteins | sample 2277081 | NCBI WGS metagenome assembly SDBV01 (sample SAMN10402039, study PRJNA504765) | marine sediment metagenome | isolation source: marine sediment core GS10_PC15, 223 cmbsf | place: Arctic Ocean: Southern Knipovich Ridge | collected 2010
CAACTACATCTGCTAAATTAAAATACTTTGGCATATCAGAGTGTTTAATTGAATTTACAACTATTACCTTCCCTTCAAGATCTAATTTCTTTATTAATTCTTTTATGTATGCTTCATATTCTTGATACGTATTAAAGTTAGCAAGTAATAAGATGCTGTTGGGAATCTCTTTTACCACCTTAGAGTAAGCTTTCAAAATAATATCTATATTGTAAATTTCTTTTATACCTCTTGGAGAAAAAATTACCTTAGTGTTTTTCAAATTGTATTTCGCTTTTAAGCTTTCTACAGAAAGGTTTGGTTTAAACTTTGATGCATCTACTCCAAATTGAATAATCTTAGCTCTATTTCTATCCGCTCCTAACTCGAATGCTCCTTTTAATAAGGATCTTGAATCAGTGGTGACAAAAATTGCTTTTCTAAAGCAAAGACGCATAAACAACTTTGCGATCAGCTTCTTATATTTTAAAGTTAAAAACACATCTGATCCCCAAACTGTAATAATTACTGGATGAGAACTAGCTAATACTGCCCAGATTGCCCTACGATTTAAAAAATGTATATGAACAAAATCTGGATTGTAAGAGTTAATTAATTTTCTTAGTTTAGGTATGAAAAATAATGACTTTAATATCGGAAGAGAGAAAGTATCCTTAGGAAAATCTATAACTTTAAAACCTAATGATTCGCTTATAGGCTCTCCAGTATTAACCAGTAGAACATCATGCCCATTGTTGTGAAAGTAACTCAACCATCTTTTTGTATGGATACTATTTGCATCACCAAAATAATAAAGCCTTAATTTCTTCATCGCCTTACAATATCCCTAATAGCCTCAGCGACAGTTGCTACATCCTTGTCAGACATTTTTGTATAAAGAGGTAGAGAAACAATTCTATTATAAACTTCATAACATACTGGCAAGTCTGTGGCTTTTAAGTGGTATTTCTTGCTGTAATACGGTTGTATATGTTGAGGAATGAAATGTACACTAGTACCTATACTTTTTTCTAATAATTTTTCTATAAAAATATCCCTGCTAATACCAGCTTCTTTTTCATCTACTTCAATTACATAAAGATGCCAGATTGGTTTACCTTCATCGGGAAAATATGGAATTTTAATCCCTTTAACATTGCAAAGCAATTTATTATATAAGTCTGCAAGGTGTCTTCTTCTTTGATTTAATGAATCTAACCTTTGGAGCTGAACTAAACCCAAAGCAGCTTGTATATCGGTAAAGTTATATTTATACCCAGGATAGTTCACTTCATATTTCCAACTACCCTTTTTTGAATATCGCTTCCATACATCTTTACTAATACCATGTAAACTGAGTACTCTAATCTTTTCCGCTAACTCATCATCTTTCAAAGAAACTAACCCACCTTCACCAGTTGTCATATTTTTTGTAGCGTAAAAAGAAAAAGATGCAATACCTTCAGAACTGCCAATTTTTCTACCTTTATAACTTGCCCCCATTGCGTGAGCTGCGTCCTCTATCACATATAGTTTGTACTCTTTTGCAATTTCATAAATTTCACTTAACCCATCGGCGTTCCCTGAATAGTGCACTGGTATTATCGCTTTAGTTTTTTTGGTAATTTTCTTAATAATATCCTTCGAATCTAAGTTATATGAGTCCCTCTTTATATCAGCGAAAACCACTTTGGCACCTACATGCTCGATTACATTTACTGTTGCTGGAAACGTTAGTGACGTGGTGATTACTTCATCACCAGGACCTATTTCAAGTGCGCTTAAGGATAAGTGTAGTCCGGCTGTACAAGAACTAACCGCAACAGTATTCTTAGCTCCTAAGTACTTGGCGGTTTCACTCTCAAATTTTTTGGTTTTTGGGCCTAGCGTTAACCACCCACTTTTTAGAGTATCAGTAACCTCACTTATTTCTCTCGGGCCTATGTCAGGCTTGTAAAACGGAATAAATTTATTTGATTTCATAAATACTTAAAGTAAACCCTTTATTTCGCTAAAGTTGAAAGTAGAGAATCATAATCACTATATTTTGTTTCCTTGTAATCCTTAATCGAGCCTTTTTTTATTTCTTTTTGAATCTCTTCAATACCATCCTTAATGTCCCTCCGTGCTCGGAAACCTAACATTTTAGAAATTTTATCGAAGGAAACATTATAATTCCTGGAGTCCTTCTCATCAGATTTAACTTCCTTTTGGGTGTCGGGAAGATTTTTTTGAATAATGTCTGCGACCTCACTTATACGATAATTCTGCTTGTTTGATCCTAAATTAAAAGTTTGATTTTTTACCTTTTCTACAGAAGCTTCTAAGCAGTTAATAAAACCATCTGCAACATCTCTAACGTGTATATTTGGACGCCACTGATTACCACCAAAAACTATAATACTTTTTTCGAAAATAGATTTTGCTATAAAAGTATTAACAACTAAATCAAACCTCATCCTAGGGGATAATCCATAAACCGTAGCAAGTCTGAATACGGTTGGTGAGAAATTACCATCATTTATTTCGAGTATTCCCTGCTCAGATCGTAATTTTGTTTCCGCGTATAGGGAAAGTGGGTTTAAGAGCGATTTCTCGTTCAACCTTTTTTCAGGATCAGCTAAAGCCCCGTACACACTACAAGTTGAGGCAAAAATAAATCGATTTATTTGGTTATATCTACAAATTTCTGCCAAAGATTTTGTGGCTAGATAGTTGATTTCAATTGTTTTCTGAGGATTTATAGAAGAAGCTGGATCTCCAACAATAGCTCCAAGATGTACAACAGCGTCGATATCCTTTATTGCATCAACTACCTCAGTTATATTTAATAGATCTCCTTTTACAAATTCAAAATTTTTATTCTTATCTAAATCCTTAATACCCTGATTACCATACGTAAGGTTATCAAAAACCCGTACTTTATAGCCCCTCTCTAGTAATTCTCGTGAAAGTACAGAACCAATATATCCTGCTCCACCAACAATTAAAATCTTTTGGACAGCTCTAGGTTTAAGATTTTTTATTTTTGTATTCTTCAAATCCAAAACTCTAAACTCGCTTCCTCTTCGAACAACAACGGCAATCCGTTTAACTTTTTTATCATTACCAATAATCGGTATTAAAATAGAATCTTTATCCATTAAGTTACCCTGAAAAATTTTCTTGAAGCCTTGCGTGGTCAGTTTTCCTTTCAACTGTTGCTCAGTTAAAACTAAAGGGTCCTTTTTCATTATTTCTCTTCCTAGAGTTTCTGATGATTTTCCACTTAAAATAGCCCTTCTTACATCTCCATCAGTAATAACACCGGTTACCCTTTGTTCTTTATCAAGAGTAAAAACCAAACCAAGATTACCTTTATCAATTTTCTTTATGATATCTACAATTTTTGTACCCTGTAGGGTAAATGCAAATTTAACCACGCTACTATTAATCATTTTTTTCAACTAGCCTATTAAACACACCTGAAAGATTTTCAGTCAGCTTCTTTCGATCGTAACTGCTAATTATATTCCAATTAGAATTAAGTTTTAATTTTTTCTCTCCCCAACTTTTATAGAGTTTTAGTATCTCATTTTTTATTAATCTAGGGTTATCCGGATCTACTACCACACCAGACTTAGTCCTTCTAATCAGCTCACTTGCTTCTCCGTTGGGAGGCACTAAAGCCAAGATAGGTTTCCTACTCCCCAGGTACTCAAAAATTTTTCCGGTCAATGCTTGTCTTCCTCTCTTCGAGGATATTATTAAAAGGGCGACATCTGATCCTAGTAAATAACTAATCGCCTTTTTATGAGTTACAAAACCTATTACCTGTACAACTCCTACTAAATTATACTTTGATAGATCAAGCTTGTTTATCTTACCGACAAAGTAAACAGCGATCTTTTCTCTCATCGATTCATTTTCATCTATCAGCTGGGACAGGCCCTTTAGAAAGTTGTCTGCCTTTTGCCCACCATACAGCGACCCAATGTAAACTATTACGAATTTTGATGGCATATTTATACGATACGGTTTTATCGAAAAATCCTCTGAATCAAAACCATTAGAAATCGTTTCGAATTTATCATCTGGGTCTTGCCGAACAATTTTTGAGAATTCCTCCGTCAAGGAGTTAGTTACTGAAATCACCTTATCTGCATTGTCGAGCACTTTCTTTTCCAAACCAGTATTAAGCTTCCTGTGCAACCATGTAGGGTAAATAGCAAATGGATTTTTACTCCACTCATCTCTGAAATCCGCAACCCAGGGTATTTCTGTATATTTGCTCTTGATATCTAAACCAATTAGATGGTTTGTATAAGGTGAAGAAGTGGTGTAAATAAGATCAATTTTTTCTCTATCAATTATTTCAAACGCCTTTTTAAGGGTACTTTTTTTCCACCCTATATTCTCGTCAGGAACAAAAACCCAGCTAAAAAAATACACTCTTATCCTGTGTGGGAGTATTTTACAAATTCTCTTTATCGCCCAGTTAAGATCTTGCGGTTTGGTTCTATTTATATTTGCTACTTTCGGAATCTCTTTCAAAAGACTCTTGTCACGAGCAGGATAGTCGGATTTATCGACCGAAATAATATATGGTTTCCAACCAAAAAAGGGCAAGTATTTGGTAAATTTTAATGTTCTTAAAGAACCTACACCACCCAAAGGAGGGAAAAAATAAGCAATTATTAAAACTTTTTTCATTTGGTTTAAGTTAATTATTTTTGACATCAACTACACACTGATTAAACACTCCCACTAGTCTTTTTGTTAACTTTTGTTGTTCATAGTTAAATATTAATTCCCAATCAGGGTTGATTTTTAATTCTTTTTTCTCCCATTGCTTATATACTTTTAATAACTCAGCTTCAATTTTAGAACTACTACTTGTAATTCCAACTACCACACCGGTTCTTGTTTGTTGAATTAAGTTCGCTGCTTCTCCATTTTCAGGTACAAGTGCAAATATTGGTTTGCTTGAAGCGATATACTCAAAAATTTTTCCTGTTAAAGAAGCTTTACCTGCACCAGCATTAATAAATAGTAATAATACATCGGATTTTGCTAAGTAATTAATTGAGTTTTTGTGATTCAAATAACCTTTAACTTCAACCACTTTATTCAAACCAAACCTTCTAAGATTGAGATCACCTACATCACCAATCATGTAAACCTTTACTTTTTTTTTCGGAATCCTTTTCTTCTTTATAAGTGATGACAAGGCCTTAAAAAAAACATCTCCATTTCTTTGTCCGTAGAAAGATCCAGTATATACAAAGACTAAAATACTTTTTATAGACTTGGTTTTTTTAACGGCTTTAAAACTATCATTAGCAAAGCCGTTTGTGATGGTGATAAATTTTTGTTTTTGAGTTTCATCAAGATTTTTCTCTAAACCTTTAGTCATAGGCTCTGAAACTGTTACAATTTTGCTCGCGTTTTTCAGAACAATTTTTTCTAAAAATTTATTAATTTTTTTAATTACAGCAGGATATATGACAAATGGGTTTTCTGACCATTCGTCACGAAAATCAGCTACCCAGGGAACTTTGTAAAATTTTTTAATAAGTAATCCTGAAATATGGGCTGAGTAAGGAGCTGACGTAGTAAAAACCAAATCAATCTTCTCTTTTTCGATTAACTTTCTTGCTGTAAAAAATGAAAGTAAAGACCAACCAATTTTTTCATCTGGAATGAATAATGAGTGTAATATTGGACGTAAAAAGCGCTTTGGGGCTATCTCAGATATAAATCTATACAACTTATCTAGTTTCAATGTACTTAACCTGATAATCTTGACGTTTTCACCCACCTCATCTAAAAGACTTACATCCTTTTGGTAGTCTGTTTCTCCAACTGTTAAAACAGTTGGAGACCAACCAAGATTCTGTAAATGCTTTACAAGCTTCAACGATCTTTGTACCCCCGACCCACCCAGAGGAGGAAAAAAATAAGCAATTATTAAAACTTTTTTCATCTTTTATTAAGTAACACCACTAGCCAAAAAGGGTGGCTCTTTGGTCTGGATAATTTCCTAATAATTCTATTATCAATCTTTTCCAGCAGTTGATAAATTAGATTAGGTGTTGGTGGGCAAAATCTTTTATTACCACAGGATGGGCATATCAAATTTAAGTTTTTGTCCCAATACCACACGTTCCCAAGTCTAAATTTTAAAAGAATCATTATCTTATTGAACTCTACTTCCTTATCTCCGATAACTTGCGATTCTTTAATTTTGAACTCTGGGAATAGTTTTTTTATAAATTTACTGCTAAACCTTCTTTGATGGTAATAGGCGTGAAACCGTGTTTTACATTTGCTACATTTAGTTTCCCTTACCCACAAGCTCTCGTTGTTTGGAACAGATAAAAGAATATACTTTTTTGCAAGTCGTTTGAATTCTTTTATGGTTGAAGAAAAGAGACTTTCAGGCAAATGTTCCAGAAGCTCGCTAGAAAAGACTAAATCGAAACTATTTGATGGTAATTTAATTCTATCGCTGCTACTCAATAATTTTTCAGTTTTGACATGTCGTAACGCTGTTCTACTTCGATCAACCCCCAGCACATCGAACTTATCTGCTAACTTATTTGTAATAACACCATCTCCACAACCGATATCAATAATTGTTTTTACATCATCTGGAATAATATCAAATAATACTTTAATTTTTTCCTTAATATCTGGAGCATTTTTGAGATTTCCCCAAATATCGTTCTGCTCGTAATAATCTACATTATCTATATTACTCATCTTCCCAAAACGACTAAATAGTTGGTTTTATGTAAAAATGGTGCATTTTCTAAAGCATGAGCTACTATCGAAGGTAAGTTAAGCGTTTTTGATAAATATATGGAATGCAAATATTTTTCAAAAAGCACTTTTTGGCTTACAAATAAACTTAAGACTTCATCTTTGGGTAATCCTTGAGGAATTTGGTTTAACCCTGAATATTTATCTTTCATGTCATACCAGATAACTAACCCTGATTTTTTCAAAACTCTAAGCATCTCGTTTGCAGCTTTTTTTTGCTTGCTTTTACCGGGTATTGAAGAAAAGGTAGTAAATTGCATTACAATATCAAAATATTCGGAATCATACGGAAGTTTTGTTGCATCGCCAGCTACGAAATTCATTCTAGGCGAAGCAGCTCTAGCCTCTGTGATACGATAGTCTGTTATATCAATACCGTATAAATCTTTTGGATCTGCCCCTAGTTCTGCAAAATACCTCAATACATTGCCGTTACCACAACCAACATCTAGTATTTTTGCTTTATCTAGGTGAATATTTAACTTATTCAGCGCTTTAACCAACGTCAACTCCCTTTGGTGTCGGTAGTAAATTGAAATAGGATTACGAGGGTTCCACCGGTAAGAATAATTCCTCACGTTCTCCTCAGATCTAACTTCTGATCCATATTTTTTCTTTACTACATCTTTCATTTTCTCAATACCTCTAGAGTAAGCCAGCGTTTTATTAGCTCTTTATCGTCCTCTGTAAGAATCTTAAACACATTTAGAAGTATATAATAACCTATCAAATATACTACCCCTCCAGCCAAAAGACTTACAAAGTTAGGTAAATCTACTAGAAGGACAGGAATTATAAATATGGATGACACCAACGCTATAGCAAAATTTACCATCAATTGCTTCCATGGCATAAGATTTAGTATCGATTCTTTAAGAACCCATTTTAGGTTTACCATATAGTAGGTGGCAAAGGCTACTGTTGCAATTACTGTCCCTATTGCAGGGCCGGCTAGACCAAAAGGTTTTATTAAAGTAGCACTAATAACTAAATTTAAAACCCAAAATAATAACGACCCGTATAAATTGAACTTTGTTTTACCAATTGCCTGAAAAATTAATCCGTAAGTCACTATTCTAATAGGTAGCAGCAGAAGGTATATTCTAAAATATAAAACACTGTCAACATATTTATCGGTATACAACAAAACAATCAAATTGGAAGCAAATATCATAAAGTATACAAAAGCAGGAAACATAATTAGCGAAGTTTTTCTTGCTGAGCTCTTCCATATATCAACTATTTTCGTGTATTCCTTCTTAGCGTACAAAGAGGACATTTCAGGAATTAGAATCCCACTAATTGAAGCGGTAATCCTTGTTAGAAACGGAATCTCCACCGCGCCTACTAAGTAGATAGCATAAAGTGTTGGATTGAAAAAAAGCGAAACCAACAACCTATCTGTTTGCCAAGCAACCAATCCGACGACAGCTGTGAGTCCAAGTGGTATTGCGTACACCAGTTGCTTTTTTATAGATTCTTTATCAATTGAGAATTTTATTCCAATAGTTTGCAAAGTGTAAATAAGTGTAAACGCTGTGAATAAAGCAGTAATAGACATATTTGTTAAAATTATTACTTCTAATGAGCTGTGTATTGAAGCATTAACTACTATTCCAGTTAGCAAAGCAAGCGCGCTAGAAAAAGTTATTATTGTAAGCAGTCTCACTTTTTCCTCTACAACCAAATACCCTTTAATAAACATCCCTGTGAATACAATAAATGGGAAGGGGCTATAAATTAGTATCAGTTGCTGAATTGGTGGGTTACTAAACATAGCTGAAACCCAACTAGCTGAAGCAGCAATAAGTACACTCATTAACATTCCTAATCCTGCCAAAAGTAATATTGTCTGCGAGATAAATTTCTTCTTACCACGTTTATCTAAATTGGGTAGGAAATAAAGTAAACTATCTGGTAAGGCCACCATAAATATTGGAGATATTATCTGAAATACCAACTGAACCTGACGATAAGTACCAAAAGCTTCCTTGCTTAGGAATCGAGCAAGAATAATTCCTGTAATCAAAGCAGTAAGCTGTGTGGCAAAAGCACCCATTGTTAAAAATCCCGCCTTATCGGATAAAGTTAATTTTTTCATATAATTTCAAAACCAAGTCGTTTAATTATACTCGATCATACAACACTTATAACAAGCGGTTGGGTCTAATCTAAGTAATACATGATATAATTCGAGCGTAAAATGTCTGTGCTAATTAAAAGTATTTTAAACATACCCCTAGGTCTTTTAGATATATTAGTTTCTAAGGATCAGAAAATAATTGTTTTCAGCGGGAATAATTTAAAAGGAATTAATGGAAATGTTTCTGCCGTACTCAGAAAGTGGTGTGAACAATCAAAAAACTCAGATTACAAAGGTTATGTGCTAGGTTCTAAATGTAAAAAAATTGAAGGGTTAAACACTATTCAACCAATTTCCCTAAAGGGAATTCTGGTTCTACTAAAATCAGGAACTGTTGTCATTTCTCATGGGCCAGGTGATATTTTTTACAAATCCTTAGCCAACATAAAAAGAAGAAAAATAATAAATCTTTGGCATGGAGTTCCTTTGAAAAATATTGGGAGATGGAAAGGCTGGGAATGCTCTATACTCATAACCGCATCCGATACTGAACGTAAACTTATGTCGAAAATGACAGGAACCCCAATAGACAAAATAGTTGTAACTGGCTACCCTAGAACAGATGATTTAATAAATAAACCTAATCAACTAAAAAAGGAAGCTTTAAGGAAACTAAACAAAAAAGGTGTAGACCAAAAATGGATTCTCTACGCACCAACATACCGAAATACTAGAAACAGTAAGGGGTATATTCATGAGTTACCAGATTTTTCTAGAAAGGAATTGATTGTACTTTTGGAAAAAAATAATGCCTATTTACTCATCAGGCCTCATGTAAATGATCCACTAGATGATCTTCAAAATCATAAAAGAATACTTTTTGCAGATTCTAGCTCTTTCCCAGATATAGAACCTTTGTATTCTCTTTCAGATATTTTAGTGACAGATTATTCTTCAATCATTTTTGAATACGCGCTGTTGGATAAACCCCTTATTGGCATTGCCTCTGATCTGGAACAATATAAGAAAAAACCAGGACTTTTGTTTGATTACGATGAATTTTTCCCTGGCCCAAATGCCAGGAATTGGAAAGAATTAAAAAGTTCATTAGGAGAAGCACTGTCAGGCACGGACGATTACAAAATAAAAAGAAGAAAATTCTCAAATAAGTTTAATAAATTTAAGGACGGAAAGAACACGGAAAGAGTTTTAAATATAATTTGTGGAGGCTAACCTAAATCTAACACTTTCACTATTTTGTCCAAATCGTGTTTTGTAACCGAAGGGTGAATTGGGAGAGACAAAACTTCTTTCGCAGTCTTTTCCGCATTTCTAAGTGATCTTTTATGGTTCAAACCTTTATAATATTTTTCTTCGTGAATCGGGGCTGAGTAATATACTTTTGATCCAACACCAGATTTATTTAATTTTGAAATAAGTTCAACTCTACTAGATACTCCTATCGTATATTGATTAAATACGTGCTTGTAACCTCTGGGTGTTACTGGGGTTTTAATATTTCTTATCCCAGTCAATTTTTCTGAAAGATAAGTTGCATTTTTTATTCTCTTCTCGGTAAATTCCTCTAATTTTTTTAGTTGTTCGACTCCAATAGCAGCCGCAATCTCTGTCATCCTAAAATTATAACCAAGACTTTCGTATTTATACTGAGTACTCATTCCTTGATTTCGAAAAAGTCGTACCTTCTTGGTAAATTCTGGACTACTTGTTGTTAACATACCTCCCTCACCTGTCGTCATATTCTTTGTTGAGTAAAAGGAGAAACACCCAGCTAAACCCCAACTCCCAGCTTTTTTACCTCCTATATGGGCTCCATGAGCCTGAGCTGAGTCTTCTATAACCACTAACTTATGTTTTTTAGCTATTTTATTGATCTTTTCCATATCTGTCATAAGACCATAAAGGTGTACGGGTAGAATTGCTTTGGTTCTTTTAGTGATTACTTTTTCAATCTCAGCTGGATCTATATTATAAGTTTCTGGCTCTATATCTACGAAGACCGGTCTTGCACCTGTAAAGATAACTGCATTAGCGGTGGCAATAAAAGTAAAAGGCGTGGTAATCACTTCATCTCCAGATCCAATACCAGCAGATAATAAAGCAACTATGAGGGCCGATGTGCCGTTGTCTGTTGCAATAGCGTACTTTGTTCCGCAATATTCGGCAAAAGCCTCTTCAAACTTGGCAACCTTTTCTCCTTGGGCCAATCTACCGCTTCTCAACACTTCGACTACTGCTTTTTCCTCTTCTTTACCAATAGACGGTTTTGCGATGGGAATCATTTGTTTTTTACTTTCTTCCCTTCCTTATTAACATAGCCGACTAGCTTTGCAGGGTTACCAACTACCAGACCAAAATTAGGAACATCTTTCGTAACCACAGAACCAGAACCTATTAAGGCCCATTTTCCTATTGTGATATCTGGTAAAATCGTTGCATTCCCCCCGATAGAGGCACCTTTTTTTACAATCGTCTTACCTAAATTCCAGTCTTCAGAATTCTTAATAGATCCATCTGCGTTTACTGCTCTTGGATTTTTGTCATTTGTGAAACAAACATGAGGACCAACAAAAACTCCATCTTCTATAGTCACACCATGGTAGACAGAGGAGTTATTTTGGATTTTTACGTTGTTTCCAATCTTTACGTTATGATCTACATATGAATTTTTTCCCACGATACAATTTATACCAATTTCAGCACCTTCCCGAATTTGAGCATTATTCCAGACCATAGTACCTTTTCCTATTTTAACTTTTTTCGATACATCAGCAGTTTCGTGTATTTTCATTTAGTTAATACCTTTTATACGAATTGTTTCTGTTGCTAATACAGCCGTGCGCAAGGCTAAAAGCGCATCCTCTGGAGAAACTTCTGGTGCTCTTTTATTTTCTACAGCATCTATGAATTTTTCAAGCTGAATTTTTAGAGGTTCCTTCAAACCCACACGTACTACTCTACCTTTGGATTCTTTAAATTTACCGACAAAATCCTTAAAATCGTCAAACTCTTGTGTATAGTTTGAATTGAACAGAACTAACTCTTGAGACACTAAATTCAGTACTGCATAACCCTTTGTGCCTGTCACATTAATTTTTCTGATTTTTATTGGAGTTATCCAATTTACTTGAATGTGTCCGGTTACTCTTAATCCATTATTTGCAGATGGGTATTCCAAGAAAATATCAGCATAATCTTCATGTTTCTTAAGAATTGCTCTTCCTCCAGAAGCATAGACATTATTAGGCTGACTTTCCAAAATAAAATTTAGAAGGTCTATATCATGCACCCCTATATCAAGCACAACATTTGCATCCTTAATTCTCGCAGGAATGGTACCAGCTCTTCTTGTCATAACGGAAATTATGGTACCAAGTTTCCCTTCCTTAATTAATTCTTTCAATTTTATTACAGCCGGATTAAAGCGTTCTATATGGCCAACAGTAAGCTTCACGCGAGCCTTCCTTGCCTTTTCAATGATTTCCTCTGCCTCGTTAGTATTAAATGCTATTGGTTTTTCGATTAAAAGATGGATTTTTCTGCGAATAACTTCAAGAGCAACTTGATGATGGACGTTTGTTGGAACCGCAATACTCACAAGATTTGGTCGTTCAATATCCAACATTTCTTTATAATCATTGTAGTATTTTGTATTGAATTCGGCCGCTAATCTCTTACCTAATTTTTCATAATGGTCGCATATACCTATTAGATCTACCTTATTTATCTGGGAATAGTTTCTAATATGGTGCCTACCCATGCTACCAGCACCAATAACCGCCACTCGTAATTTGGGTTTTTCGTTTTGGGTTTTTCGTTTTGAGCTGACGGCTTTTCTTTCTTTCATAACTCAAACTTTGAACTATTAATCTACAACTAAATGTTTCCTATGCCCTTATATACAAATCCTAATTCCTTAGCTTTTTCCTTATCAAAAATATTCCTTCCATCAATTAATATCGGTGTACGCATCGTTTTCTTTAATTTCCTTAAATCAAGTTTTTTGTATTGGTCATGAGCTACCATTAAAACAACAGCATCCGCATTTATTAAGGTGTCATTCAAATCAATCTTATATTCCCTCACGAAAGGGTCCTGAACCACAATATTTTTTGATTTACCCCTCAAACTTTCTAGAAGAATCTGCGTAGGGGAGTTTCTAGTGTCATCTGAATTTGCCGAATATGCGTAGCCGAGTACAACAATCTTTGAATTATAAATACTCTTACTTTTTTCCCCCAATGCATCCTTTAGTAAACTAACAGCGTGGTTTGGCATAAAATCATTTATTTTTCTAGCTAAATCAGCCATCTCTAGTGCTATCTGAGCCTCTGAACTAGCTTTTCCTCTAAGAAAAGAAACATTCAAGTAACCATCTTTAGGGATACAGTGTCCCCCAACCCCTGCTCCAGGAGTATGAACATTTCTAGATTCCACTTTGTTTACTAGTTTTATTGCTTCATAAACGTTAACACCAAGCTGTTCACAAATCAAAGCCAATTGATTCGCAAAAGCGATTTCCACATCCCGATAATAATTCTCAGTTGTTTTCACCACCTCAGCTGTTGCAGTATCTGTTATATCCAAATCTCCTTTTACATACGTCTTGTATAGTTCTTGCATTACTTTTGAGGTCCCTGGTGTAGAACCTCCAACAACTCTATGATAATTAATTAAATTATGCAGAAGCTTTCCAGGCATAACTCTTTCGGGGCAATGACCAAGGTAGAAGTCCTTGTTCAGCTTTAAGCCAGATTTTTTCTCTAAAAGTGGCGTGACTATATTTTTCATAGTGCCGGGTGCTATTGTCGATTCTATTATTACTAAGCTACCTTTTTTTATGTTCGGTCCCAATGAAGTTAAAGCAGATCTTAAGGCTTCATATTTTGGAGTTTTTGTTTTTTCATCAACAGGTGTCTCTACTGCTATTATTAGTACATCAGAAGTTTTGCAAACACCATAATCTGTCGTGACTTTTAGCTTTTTTTCGTTAACTACATCTCGAACCATTTTGTTTAACCCCGGCTCTTTACCTTCAATCGGGGAAATACCTTTATTAATAAGGTTTACTTTCTCCTCACCACGATTTACTCCAAAAACTTTGAAACCCTCTTTTGAAAGTAAGCATGCCACGGGTAGTCCAACATACCCTAGTCCGATAACTACAATTGCTGCAGATTTATTTCTGATGTTTCTTCTTAGTTTTTCCATAAATCGAAAATTTAGCGAAATTAGATTCTACCATATTAGACCACTTGTCTCAAACCTAGCAAAACTTTCTGGCCTGGCTGAATAGCTATTGTAATAAAAAAAAGCTTCCTGTATAATCTATGAAATGAAATTGGTTGAAGTTACACTTATAGTGCTATTTTTGTCCGTTGTTTACGCTACCCCAGTTTATGCCTACCTTGATCCAGGAAGCGGAAGTTATCTTTTGCAGATAATCATCGCTGGATTAGTCGGTGGTCTTTTTACTATTAAAACTTTTTGGTTTCAAATAAAATCTTTCTTTACCAATATATTCATATTCTCAAAAAAGAACAAAACCAAAGCCGCCCCAAAGAAGAATGGTGACAAGTAAATTATTAGCTTCTTTTCGTGATCCAAGCGGATTCGTATTCACAAAAAATGAATCAATATACAGGCAGGTAAACAAGAAGTTCAAAGAAAATTTTGATTATTTAATAAAATCCGGCCTCTACAAAAAACTCGTCAAAGAAGGACTTCTAATTCCCCACGAAGAAGTTGACACTAATTTAGCTCAAACAAATTTAGCATATAAAGTCCTAAAACCAAAAGTTGTTCCTTTTATCTCCTACCCCTATGAGTGGTGCTTTAGCCAGTTGAAAGATGCTGCATTAACTACTTTAAAAATTCAGCAAATTGCTTTAGATCATTCAATGAGTTTGAGAGATGCTACTGCTTTCAATGTTCAATTTATGAACGGTAAACCAGTTTTGATCGACACTTTATCTTTCGAAAAATATAAAGAAGGAGAACCGTGGGTAGCTTATAAACAATTTTGCCAGCACTTTTTGGCTCCTCTAGCGTTAATGGCTTACACTGACGTCCGTCTTAATCAATTATCTCAGTTGTACATTGATGGGATCCCTCTAAATTTAACAGCAAAACTACTCCCACTTTATACCAAACTAAAACCTTCTCTACTCATGCATATCCACTTACATGCTGCTAGCCAAAAACGGTATGCTGACAAAGAAGTTAAAAAAGAGTCGTTTAAAAGTAAATTTAGCAAACGATCGTTTTTAGGTTTACGCGATAGCTTAGAAAGTGCTGTAAAAAGTCTAAACTGGAAACCAAAAGGAACCGAATGGGCAGACTACTATGAAAGGAACCTAAACTACCTACCTGCCTCGCTTAAACACAAAGCAGCTTTAGTGGAAGAATTTCTAAAAATAGCAGACTCAAAGAGTGTTTGGGATTTCGGTGCAAATACAGGGCTTTTTAGTCGAGTTGCCTCAGACAAAAATATTTTTACAGTTTCCTCCGACATTGATCCGGCTGCGGTTGAAATCAACTACAAAACATTACGTGATAAGAAAGAGGAAAATATTCTTCCTCTAGTAATAGATTTAACAAACCCAAGCCCAGCAATCGGGTGGGAGAATAGAGAAAGAGAGTCTTTCCTGTCCAGAGGATCACCAGATACTTCTATAGCTCTAGCACTGGTGCACCACCTAGCAATTTCGAACAACTTACCTTTAGAAGACTTGGCAAGATTTTTTAGTGGGTTTGCTAAAAATCTAATTATCGAATTCATTCCTAAGGAAGATTCACAAATAAAGAAACTGCTTGCAACAAGAGAAGATATTTTTCCAAACTACACAAAGGAAGGATTCGAATCTGAGTTTAAAAAATTCTTTAGTACGAAAAGATCCGCTGCTATTAAGAATAGTAGAAGAACTCTGTATTTGATGGTTAAAAAATGAAAATCCTCCGCATGGTTAATTTTAGCCTAATCATACACCCGTTTATCTTTTCCATATATCCAATTCTATATATCTATAGTAATAATTTACACGAGATATACTTAAATGAAATCACCCCCTCTATACCATACTCACTAGGTCTGACTATCTTTGTTTTCTTTACCTTCAAATTTGTATTTAATGAGATCCATAAGGCTGCATTTTTTACATCACTTTTAGTTTTGATATTTTTCTCTTACGGCCATTTTTTTAATATACTTACTAGCACTAAACTCAACAAAACTATTGTAGGTGAACACAACTTCTTGGCAACCTTAATCTTCCTAGTAGCTTTTACAATTTTCTATCTATCCACAAAATTTAAGATCCAATTTATTTACTTCACTAAATATTTAAACATTGTTTCGATTGTATTATTACTAACTTCTTTAGTGACAATTACCAACTTCATAATAAGCAACGGAATTAATTTAAAACAAAACTCAGACCCTCAATCATCTATGACATTATCAGAGCAGGGTATAGAGTCAAAAGATTTACCCGATATTTACTATCTAATCTTCGACGAGTATGGAAGTAATGATGTAATAAAAACAGTACATAATTATGACAATAGCTTCTTTACTGAATCTTTAGAAGACAAAGGGTTTTATATTGCAGATGAAAGTCAAACAAATTATTCTCTTACATTTATGTCTCTGGCTTCGTCCTTAAACATGAAGTATGTCAATTATCTAACGGAAGAACTTGGAGAGAAGCCAGCGAACCGAGATAAAGTGTACAATTTAATCCAGGATTCTAAGGTTTTAAGTAAATTAAAATCCAAAGGCTACACCATTATAAACATAGGGACTGGATGGGGACCAACAGACAAAAACCCCTTCTCGGATATCTCCATTAGCTACCAGCAAAGAAGTGAATATACAAAAATTTTATATAATACTACCGTCTTAACAATTTTGGAGAAATATCAAACAGACGCTGCAAAGTCCATCTTGTTTGCATTTGACAACTTAAACGATATACCAAAAAACAAAAAACCAACTTTTACATTTGCTCACTTTTTATCTCCTCATCCTCCTTATTTGTTTGATAGACACGGAAATGAGATACCCCAGCCAAAAAAGACACTTGGAAGTCTAATTTATTCGGATCCAGACAATAAATGGCTGGAGCAACTCATTTTTGTAAACAAAAAAATCTTAGACTCAGTTGACCAGATCATTTCTGGCTCTGAAAAACCCCCAATTATAATCATTCAAGGAGATCACGGAACTAATTTCATTGGGCAAAGAGACTCTGATGAGGAAAAAAAGGATATATTTAATACTAAAGTCGATCAAATCACAACCTCCCAGTATAACGAAAGAATGGGAATTTTGAATGCGTATTATTTACCAGAAGAAGGTGCAAATGAATTATACAATACAATCTCGCCTGTGAATTCTTTCCGGATAATATTTAACAGCTATTTTGGTGAGAATCTTAAAAATCTAGAGGATAAATACTACTTTTCGAAGTATAAAACCTACACTAAATTATACGAGGTACAGAAGGTGGATATTGGATTATGATAACTTCTGAAAATATACAAAAAAGTTGAAAATGAAAGAACTATTTAATTATATTAAGGATTACTTTTCAAAACCAATTTATCCATATCTTTTTGCAGTATTTCCAATTGTCTTTATATTCAGTAATAACCTTGATGAGTTATATTTATATCAAATTGTTTTACCTATAACTCTTTCTTTATTTGCAACAATCATAGTTTTTTTTGGCTTGAAAATAATACTTCATGATAGCTACAAAGCAGCTGTTCTTACATCTCTTGCCTTAATAATATTCTTCTCTTATGGTCACATTTTTACTCTTATAGAAGGTTACAAAGTTCTTGGTTTTCAAGTTGGAAGAAACAAATACCTACTTCCGTTCGTTTCCCTTATTTTTATCTCTGGCTTTCTAGTACTACGAAAAACCAAGTTAGACTTAACAAAATTCAACAAACTTTTAAATCTAATAGTGATTGTTTTACTGTTAATTTCACTGACAAAAATTGGCGCTTTTGCAGTCAGTAACAATCTCAAAATATTTGAAAAAAGTAGTACCGAAATGCAAAACCCTAACGTTAATACAGCAAAATCGGAAAAATTACCAGATATATATTACATAATATTGGACGGTTATGCTAGAAAAAGTACGCTCAAATCCGTACATAAATATGACAATAGTGAATTCCTTAACTATCTTAAGAAAAAGGGTTTTTATGTTTCTAGGAAAAGTCAGAGTAATTACTCACTAACACTGCTTTCCCTTTGCTCGTCTCTTAATATGGAATACATAAATACTTTGGTTGAAAAACCAATTACTGATTCCAAAAAACGTGATGAAGCAATTGAGATGATTAGAAACAATGAAGTATCTAAATTCCTAAAATCAAAAGGCTATAAATTCATAAATATAGGAACGGGATGGGGAGCTACTGACAAAAATCGCTACGCCAATGAAGTACACCACTATCGACAGAGAAACGAGCTAACAAAACTGCTATATGAGACTACTCTGTTAATTGCCTTGGAGCGTTTTCAGCTGGGAGATGCTGATTCAATATTATTTGCGTTTGAAAAACTAAAAGAAATTCCTGAATTAAGTGGGCCTACTTTCACCTTTGCGCATATAGTTTCTCCTCACCCTCCTTATCTTTTTGATCGAAATGGTAACAAAAGAGAAAATTATCACAAAGGTTTCGATACACCCAAAGCATGGGAAGAAAGAGATAAATATGTAGATCAGCTCATTTTCATTAACACTAAAACCAAGGAAATCGTAGAGAACATACTAGATAAGTCAGAAAACGAACCCATTATTATAATCCAAGGAGATCATGGTACTGGATCTACTGGTAATACACCGTTGGAAAAGGTTTCTGATGAAACTTTTGATGAAAGAATGGATATATTTAACTCATACTATCTACCTGGTAAAGGTAAAACCATTTTATATGATACGATCACACCAGTAAATTCTTTTAGAAAAATCTTAAATTACTATTTTGATGAGGACTATGAAATCTTAGATGATAAATCCTATTACTCCCAGTATCGCAGTTATTTTGAATTTATCGTGACCCCTAACGAAAAGGATTGATGCACTCTCATCTATACCTAACACAAGTAAGTTAACAACGAAGTTTATTTCACTAATCTTTTTTTAATAGCGAAGTAAATGTAATAAGGAATATTAATAGGGTTTCTAATACTTTTTCCAAAAAACCTAGATAGTTTATGCAAAAACTTTTTAGCTAGAAATTTCCTTTTTTCGAATTGTATTTTCTCCCTAAGGATAATCAATTTAGCAATCTTTCCCCTTTCTTTTTTTGTCATCGGTACACCCAAGAAATCGGCCAATTTTTTTGATTCTTTAATCGGTTCTTCCATCAGATCTTCGTAAGCCACAAATATTCTAGGCAGATCAGGATGACGCTTCAGAAGTTCAATGATCTCTTTATTGAAGTAGTTACCCAATCTAAGCGCTTCACATAAAGTTAGTGTCTGACTACCTTTGTAAGTCTCAAACTTAACTAGCGATGTAGCTACACTCAAAGGATTCCTTAGAACAACTATAAAATAAGGATTTTTTACATAAGGTAGAAACCACTCGACTATCAAATTAGAGGAAGGTAATTTCCATCCCCAAAGTAATTTTCCTCTTGATTTATTAAGACAGAGCTTCTTTATCTTATCCTCCACTTTATCTTTTTGCTGTAATATTTTTTCCAACGGTGGAGGTTTCATTAAATCCCCACCTGCCTGTTTAAAAACTTCTGTTGTAAGATACCTAATCTCCTTATCCTCAAAATAACCGCTCGGGTTACCATAGCCAGACGACATTACGTTTCCAAAATCTACTCCTAAAATATCTAATATACCAGCCGTAACTGATGTTCCAGACCTAGCCGCTCCTAATACTATTACCGTTTTTTGTGCTCCAGATTCACCTTTCATTTCGTCAATTTTCGAATTATTAACTTAATATGACCTTTTTTATATTTTCGCCATAAATAATAGGCCAAGGTTTTTGATACATTTAACAAAATAGCTAGACCGGTAGCCTCAAGTAACTTTCCTGTCCAAAAAAATGTAATAGCGAGGGTTATTGTAAAGGCTATTAGTCTCCATTCAAGAGTTTCTTTAACTGTATTCATTATTCAAGATTATAAAGGAAATCGATCTGAGATTTTGTTGATCTTAAATGAATTTTTTATTCACTAAGTAATTAACGATCTTTTCAGCACTTTCCTTCTCTGTTTCTTCACCAGTAAGCACTTCAACTTCTGGGTTCTTTGGAGGCTCATATGGATCTGATATCCCAGTGAAATTTTTGATTTCCCCAGCCCTTGCTTTTTTGTACAAACCTTTTTTATCCCTTTTTTCACACACACCCACAGGGCAATTACAGAAAATCTCTATGAAGTTTTCGGTTTGCTTTCTTACCCCTTGCCTCTGATTTCTGTACGGAGAAATAAAAGATGCAATTACCCCCACACCATTTCTGCTCAGAAGACCTGACACAAAACCGATTCTTTTAATATTTTCATCTCTATCTTTTTTACTAAATCCTAAATCTTTACTTAAGTGTTCACGGACAACATCTCCATCCAAACGTTCTATCTTAAGTCCTTTTTTCTTTATTACCTTGTAGACTCTATCAGCTAAGGTTGTCTTTCCAGCTTGCGAAAGGCCTGTAAACCAAAGAACAAATCCTTTTTGATTGTTAGTTGCGGGTTTTTTATACATAGGATCAACCAAAGAATTATAGCTGTTCGATAATAAATTGTAAACCTCTGGGCGGATTATGTAGAAAGGTGGTTGTTCCTTATTTATTAGATTATCACGAAGTTTGGTACCGCTAAAGGAAATCTTACTTTCATCTTTATGATCACAATCTTTTCTAAATCTATGCTCACCACACCCCTCACAATAAATCACTTCTCCGTATTTCAAAATTTCTACACCTATCTCATCACTTTTAAATTGATCAAATATCTCCTGAGCAGCAAACGGGGAATAATAGTCACCTACCCCCGCATGATCTCTGCCAACAATAAAATGGGTTGCACCAAAATTCTTCCGTACCAAAGCGTGTAGTACAGCCTCCCTAGGACCAGCATACTTCATCTTTAAAGGCAGGATACCTAAGATAACCTTATTCCTGGGGTAAAAATTATCAATCAACACTCTATAAGAGGATAAGGTATATTCGTCTTTAAAATCTGCTAGCTTCTTTTCCCCTATAACAGGTTGGATAAAGGCACCATCAACTTCCTTTAAAGCCTGTTTTTGAAGGTACTCATGACCCCTGTGAGGGACATTTCTAGTCTGAAAGGCAACAATTTTCTTCCAGCCTTTATTTGTGAATTTTTTTCTTGTCTCTGCTGGAGTAAAGTTTAGTTCAGGAAAAGGGTACTTAGAATTATCAAGCAGGTTTATTTCTCCTCCGATAAGATATTTACCCATTTTATAAACTGCATCTACCCCAGGGTGTGCCTTGTCTTTAGTACCAAAAACGTTCTCGGCAAAGAAACCCCTATCGTTTTTATAAACTTCAATATCTTTTAATAGGGAGATTGGTTTTTTTTGTTCATCTATCAAAAGAATATCCTTCTGACCCTTTATTTCCTTATACTCTTTACCATTTATGTCTAGTACGACCGGTATTGGCCAAACAGTACCACTAGCCAATCTCATATTCCTAACTACACTCTCAAAATCTTCTTTTTTTAAGAACCCGGAAATTGGAGAGTACACACCACGAGCAATATTCTTAACCTCTTTAATTTGCTCTTCGTCAAGCTCTACTGCTTTGTATTTTTTTATGTTTCTCAGGATCTTTTTCTTGTCTGAACCCTTTAAGATCTTATCAATCAATTTACCACCATGTGGTGCTATCATAAAATTTCTCCAATCTCGGCAGCTACTAAAGAGTGTATTTTACCATTTGTTGCCAATATACCTCTTTCGTTTCTAGTATTTGTTCTATTATATTTAAACTCCTTTTCATTTAGATCAGTTACTTTTCCGCCTGCCTCATGCAGTATGATATCTGAAGCGCAAATATCCCACTCAAATGTCTTGTTACTAATATTCATATAACCTTCAGCTCTACCTTCTGCTATCAAACCAAGCTTTACTCCTACGCTCCCTATAAAAGATGCTTCTTTGATTTTTTTTGTCTTGATAAATTCTTTTTCTTTATTACTCAAGTGGTTTCTGCTCATTACAAAAGTAGACTCTTTCAAACTACCTACCCCGGAAACACTAAGTTTCTTAGTAGTTCCTTTTTCCTCCAAGTAAGCTTTCTTACCCTTCTCTGCGAAATACAATTTTCCTAAACTAGGTGCGTAAACAACGCCAAAAACTGGCCTTTCATTCTCCACTAAACCAAGCATGATAGAAAACTCTCCCGTTCTTTGCAGGAAGTCTAGAGTGCCATCAAGTGGATCTAGTATCCAAACTCTTTCTTTTTCCAACCTAACCCTATCATCTTTACTCTCCTCCGAAAGTACTGGGATGTTAGATTTTTTCAAACCAGACATTATTACTTTTTCTGAGGCAAGATCTGCATCTGTAACAGGTGACTTATCCTTTTTCTCGAAAATTCTGGGAGTTTTTTCGTAGATATTTAAAACTTCTTCCCCTGCACTTTTAACAAGATCGATGGCTTTTTTGAATTCTATATTCATATATCTTATCTCACTGTAACAGCTTTAGCTAAGTTACGCGGCTTATCCGGATCTAAACCTTTCTCTAAAGCAAGGAAATACCCTAAGAGCTGTGCTGGAACTACCATCGGTATAAGAGAAGCTTCACCTATATCTCTAACTTCTATCCAGTAATCAAATATTTCTGACCTTCTTGGACCAATACCAATCATTAAGCCACCTCGAGATTTTATCTCGGTTGCATTTGAAATAATCGCATCGTAACTATCATCATCTGGAGCAAATACTATGCAAGGTGTGCCTTTACTAATCAACGCTATCGTGCCATGTTTTAGCTCGCCCCCAGCTAAGCCTTCCGTATGAATATAGCTGACCTCTTTTATTTTTAAGGCTGATTCAAGTGCAGTTGGATAAGATACACCTCTACCGATCGTATATATATGATCTGATTTTGCAAGAGTCTTTGCAATTCTTTTAACTTCTCTCACATTGTCTCTCTTTAGTATTCTCTCCACTTCAGAAGCAGCTTTGCCTAAAAGTTTCTTACCCTTACCTTCTTTGCCTAGCAGAGAATATGTAACCAAAATAAGAAGAGAAAGCTTTGCTGTGTAAGCTTTTGTGGATGCAACCGCAATCTCTGGACCTGCACCAAGTAGTATTTTTATATCTCCCATACGATAAACAGTCGATCCCAAACTATTAACCACTGCAGCTATTTTGCTGCCTTTCTTCTTAGCCCTATTTAAAGGTTCTATTACATCAATAGTCTCCCCACTTTGAGATAGGGCAATTATCAAACTTTTTGGGTTGATAAAGTCTTCCAGATAATTAAATTCCGAGGCAACGGCCGTGTTTACATGGTAATTGGCAACCTTTGAAAATAGGTACGTACCGGCTAAACAAGCATGAAAGGCTGTACCTGAAGCAATGAAAAATGTCCCTTTTGCCTTTTTGATATTTAAGGCTAAATCACGCGCGGGTTTTGCAAGACTAACCATTACGTTTTTTATAATTCTAGGCTGCTCATGGATTTCTTTAATCATGAAGTGAGAATACTTACCGGTACTTACTCCTTTAAAATCCCATTCCAAAACTTGTGGTTTTGTATTTACTCTTTTGTTGTCTTTGATGGAAAAAACCTTTATACCTGACTCATCAATAGCAGCTAGTTGCATATCCTCAAGAAAAATAACTTTTTTTGTATGAGGAATTATGGCAGTAGAATCTGAAGCAAGAAAGTATTCATTCTCTCCAACCCCCAGTACCAAAGGAGAACCGTTTTTTGCAACAACGATTTGACCATCCCTGAACATTACCGCCATCACATTTAAGCCTTCTAACTTCTTAAACGCACTTTTGACAGAATCTATGAAATTTTTCTTTCTCATTTGTTCCTCGATTAGATGAATTATCACTTCTGTATCAGTGTCAGATTTGAATTTGTGGCTTTGGGTTAAACCTTTCTTAAGTTTTTGATGGTTTTCAACAATACCATTGTGAACTAATGCGATAGACAAATCACAAGAGAAGTGCGGATGAGCATTTACTTTCGAAACACTGCCATGGGTTGCCCAGCGAGTGTGTCCTATGGCAAGTTTAGAGTTTCGAGTTGAGAGCTCAGAGTTTAACCGGCTGCTCCCAATCTTTCCAACGTGTTTCTCATGTCTAATCAAATGATTTGAATCTACTGCGATACCCCAAGAATCATACCCTCTATACTCAAGAATCTTTAAACCATCTAAAACAACGCTCGCAGCATTTTTTTTAATTCCTACATAACCAAATATTCCACACATAGTGTCAACTACCAGCTATATCAACTATTATTCTTGCTATCTTTCCGGAATCATGCCGAAGCAATTTCCCTACAGATGCAATTGGTTTTGCGGTAATATTTTTAGAAAGTTTCTTAAGCTGTTCAGTATCAACTTCGACTGGAAAGGCTTTCTCCTTACTATACCTTTGAACTACTTTATCAGGAAGCAGTCCTGAATTTACAACAACGAAATCAACTCTACCTTCATCCAAATAATTACGTAATTCCCTCACAAAATCTGAAGCCTTAAAACCACCAGACTCACCATGCTTAGTCATTAAGTTACAAACATAAACTTTTTTCGCTCTTGAGTAGTTTATCGCTTCCACTACGCCATCAATCAAAAGGTTTGGGAGAATGCTAGTGTAGAGATCCCCTGGCCCAAGTACAATCACATCCGCAGCCTCAATCTCTTCTAAAACTGGCTGGTGGGCATAAGCTTGAGGGTCTAAGTAAATATAATCTATATTTATATCTGGTTTCTCTTTTCGAACATCTATATTCTTTTCTCCAATAATTTCGGTTCCATCTACTAACCTTGCCACTAAATTCGAATTACTCAACGTAACTGGTAAAACCTTACCTTTTATACCCAAAATCTTTCCTGCTTCCTCAATAGCTTTGTCAGCGCCTCCAGTAATCTCAGATAGTGCTGTAAGAAAAATATTCCCAAAAGAATGACCTTCTAAACCATCACCTTTTGAAAAACGGTAATTAAAAAGCTGACGTAAAACTAGAGAGGATCTATCGAAGGGGGATAGAGCCACTAGCGCTTGCCTAACATCTCCTGGTGGAAGATGCCCAAACTCATCCCGTAGTCTACCTGAACTACCACCAGAATCCATCATGGTAACAACGGCAACAATATCACTGGTATATTTTTTTAACCCTCTAAGGAGACTGTGAATACCAGTACCACCACCAATAACTAATACTTTTGGATCACGAGACTTGTTTTTCATAAGAAATATAAAGTAATGTACGTGGATTATAAGTCAGCAGAACAGGAAAAATCAAATGTGGCAAGTAAGCAAGCATTTAATCTTATCTATCTATAAAGTAAATTCTACTCTTTTGAGGTGAAGCGCTTTCGGTAAAATTCCACAGTCTTCTCCAATCCTTTATCTAAACTAGTTTTTGCCTTCCAACCCGTAGCTTTCTCTAGCTTTTCGGACGAAGCAAAGGTCGCCCTAGCATCCCCTGCCCTAGAACCCAAATCCTCAATTGGAACTTCGTAACCTACAATTTTTAAAATTGTCCTAACAACATCTTTTACTTTTGTTCCGTTTTCAGTACCAATATTGAATATTTGCAAGCCTGAAACTTTAAGAAGGTCTACATGAGCCTCAGCCAAATCTCCTACGTAGATAAAATCGCGAATTTGCTCCCCTTTCCAATACAAAGGAATAGGCTCTTTTTTTAGAGCGGAGATTATAAAATTGGGAATGGCGTGAGTTTCGGGCTTATGTAACTCATTTGGCCCGTAGGGATTAAAGTAGCGTAAAATAGCTACATCAAAATTATATAAATTATGATACGTGCTTATGAAAGCTTCCATAGCAACTTTTGAAGCACCATATTGATTTGTCTGAACACCGATTGGATCATCCTCCTTCAAAGGTAGTTTTTCTGGATCTCCGTAAACTGTGGCTGATGAGGAAAAAATAATCTTTCCTACCTTTGCTTCTTTCATAGACTCAAGAAGCTTAACTGTGTTGACCACATTGTTCTCGGTATATTCGACTGGGTTATCAACAGATTCTGGAACAACGATATAGTTACCAAGATGAATCACCGCATCATACCCTTTAATTAAAACAGTAATTTTCTTCTGGTTTTTTAAATCTTCGTTTTGAAAATCGGCCCGGGAATCAACTAGCTCACGGAACCCACGGGAAAGGTTATCAATAACCCGAACCTCATGCCCTTTATCTAATAATATTTTTGTTATATGGGATCCTATGAATCCTGCGCCGCCTGTAACAATCACCTTCATAGTCGTACTTTCGGTTTTTTTATAATTAACCCTCTTTGCAATCTAAGAATGAATGAACTAATCATAAACTCCAATATATCACTTGGACCAAGCTTTGTGTGACCTTTTTTCCTTTCAACAAATTCTACAGGAACTTCTTTTATTCTAACGCCATTCATGTACGCTTTGTAAAGAAGGTTCATCTGAAAAGAATATCCCCGAACTTTCAAGGTATCCAAATCTATTTCCTCCAAAACCTTTGCCTTAATCGCTCTAAATCCTGCGGTACAATCCTTCACATTATCAATACCAACAATATAACGAGCAAAACGATTCCCCCATCTGGAATTTGCTTTTCTAAAAAAGTTCCAATCCTCCGGGATCTTCCCTCCTCTTACATAACGACTCCCTATGACAAAATCGGCCCTTTTTTCAATTTCAGAAATAAGCCTAGGAGCATCCTTTGGTTTATGAGAAAAATCTGCATCCATCATCAATACGATATCAGCAGTGAGTTTACCCAAAGCATACTTAATGCCCCGCATATATGCATCCCCAAGACCCTTCTTTTTACCATTTAGCAAGTGAACATTACTTTCCCCTGAATTTTTTGATTGGCTTATCACCTTACTGACCTCATCTGCCGTACCGTCGGGAGAACTATCATCTACCACTAAAATGTGCGAGTCGTAATGGATGCCTCTTAATTCTTCCTGTAATGAAGATATTAAAGGAGCTATGTTGTCCTTTTCTCTATACGTTGGGATAACAACTACAACTTTCACATAAACTAGGATACGAAAGAGTGGGTAAGATGTCAAAGTTTGGCAAATAAAACCCCGGCTCAAAGAGTCGGGGTTAGGGTAACACCCGGCAACATAATAACAGTCCCAAATATTTTGTCAACCCTCTCTTTTTTGCAAAAACTCTAGATTATAGGAAGCTAAAATGATATACTAATTTAGTTTTAAAATATGGCTATATTTAACTTTCTAGGCAAATTTCTAGACTCTAACGAGCGGGAGATAAAAAAACTAAACCCTCTGGTGGAAAAAATTAACTCGTTAGAAAAGATTGTTAAAAAACTATCAGATTCAAAGTTTCGCGACAAAACCAAAGAACTTAAGAAGCGTTTAGAGAAAGGCGAGAGCCTAGATGACATCTTACCTGAAGCCTACGCACTAGTTCGCGAATCAGCAGTACGCACCATTAGGCAACGGCATTACGATGTCCAAATAGTAGGTGGGATAGTTCATCACCAAGGAAAAATTACGGAGATGAAAACTGGTGAAGGCAAAACCTTAGTTGCCACTCTACCACTTTATTTAAACGCATTGGAGGGTAAAGGAGCTCACCTGGTTACTGTCAACGATTACTTATCCAAACGAGATGCTGAGTGGATGAGCCCAATTTTCCATTTTCTAGGTCTTTCAGTTGGTGTAATTAATCATGATAAGTCCTATGTATTCGATCCAAACCCTACAACTCCAAAAACCGAAGAGAAGGAACTAAAAATGGATCCAGAAGAAAGTCTCTCACCTGAGGAAGAAGGTTTAGGGGTAGGTAAATTCCTACGTGAAGTAGAAAGAAAGGAAGCATACGAAGCAGATATTACCTATGGAACAAATAATGAATTTGGGTTCGATTATCTTCGTGATAACATGGTTAGCGATCTCAAAAAAATGGTGCAAAGGCCTTTGCATTACGCAATAGTTGACGAGGTTGATTCTATCTTAATCGATGAAGCTAGAACTCCTCTAATTATCTCTGCTCCAGCTGAAGAATCTACTGAAAAATATTATGAATTTGCTCGTATAATCGGCAAACTCACTGAAAAAACCGATTATCAAATAGACGAAAAATCAAAAACGGCTAATCTTACCGAAATTGGCGTTGCTAAGGTTGAAAGAGTCCTTGGGGTAAGTAACATCTACGAAAAGGACTTTGATACTCTTCACCATATTGAGGAATCTCTTAAAGCAAAAACTTTATACCTGAAAGACCGAGACTATGTAGTTAAGGAAGGTGAAGTAATAATCGTCGATGAATTTACCGGCCGTATGCTTCCCGGACGAAGATATAGCGAAGGGCTTCATCAAGCAATCGAAGCAAAAGAAGGTGTTCAGATCCAACGAGAGTCTCTAACATTAGCAACGGTAACCTTTCAAAACTATTTCAGACTCTACAACAAACTGGCTGGAATGACAGGAACAGCCGCAACAAGTGCTGAAGAATTCCACAAAGTTTACGAGCTTGACGTTATCATCATTCCAACAAATGAGCCGATGATCCGAAAGGACTTATCAGACAAAATCTATAAAACTGTCTCGGCAAAATTTGAGGCAATTTCCGATGAGATAAAAGAACTCCACGAAAAAGGTCAGCCCATGCTGGTAGGTACTACTTCAATTGAGAAAAATGAGCTTCTTTCCACATTATTAAAAAGACGCGGTATACCTCATGAAGTTCTAAATGCTAAAAACCACGAGAAAGAAGCGCAAATTATCACACAGGCCGGCCAAAAAGAAGCAGTCACCATAGCAACTAACATCGCCGGACGAGGAGTAGACATAAAACTTGGTAAAGGAGTAACGAAACTTGGCGGATTACACATTATTGGTAGCGAGCGCCATGAAGCAAGGAGAATTGATCACCAGTTGCGTGGTCGATCCGGTCGGCAAGGAGACCCCGGCTCAACTCAATTTTACGTCAGTCTGCAAGATGACATCATGCGGCTCTTCGGCGGTGACACAGTTTCCAACCTCATGAACTCTCTTAAAATTCCGGATGATGTTCCCATCGAAAACAACATTGTTAGTAAAGCGATCGAATCTGCTCAAGGAAGAGTAGAGGGTCATAATTTTGATATCCGAAAAAGATTAGTTGATTACGATGACGTACTGAACAAACAAAGAGAGATTATTTATTCGCTACGCAAAAAAGTTCTCACCTTGGGTGATAAAGAGAATAAAGATAAGGAAAAGGCCTTCGAAGAATTGGAAAAGATGGTAGAGGAAAAAATTGATAGTGAGATTGTGAAAATTATTTCTCTGTCCCAGTTGGAAACGTCTGAAGTTGACTATGAAAGGATCGGTAATGAGTATTTCACCATACTCCCTTTTGATGAACCGTCACAAAAAGAAATTAGAGAGAAAATAAAGGATCTAGCAATTTCTGAAAAAATCGAAGATCACTTGAAGAAACTAGCTCACCAAGTTTACGAAAAAAGAGAAGAACAATTTGGGAAGGATCTCTCTCGAGAGATTGAAAAATTAGTTCTAATTCAAGTCATTGACACTTTGTGGATAAGCCACTTGGAGGATATAGACCATCTCCGCGAAGGAATTGGATTACGAGGTTACGCTGGTCGAGACCCTCTAGTTGAATATAAAAGTGAAGCTTTTAAACTTTTTGAAGGTCTTATGAGTGCTATCGATTATGAAGTGGTTCATCGGATTTTCAAGATTCAAATCCAGCCACAAGCCGAGCAACCACAAGAGCGGAGACAAACTATTGAGAATAAAGTTGAGGAAAGCGCAGAATCTCCCACTCCAATTTCAAGCGGAACCCATAAAGTTGGACGTAATGATCCTTGCCCATGTGGTAGTGGACTAAAGTTCAAACGTTGTGGGTTAATAAATAGCCCGAAGCATCAAGAAAATTTTGTCCGAAGCTAGAGCCTAAAATCCCAAAAGTTATCTTAATTATAATCTACAACAAGTTAAAGAGAGCGGTTTTGAACCTATAGGTGGCCAATTACGCTTACACTTCAAAAATTGTAAGTTGAAAATGCTCTTCAATATTCAAATTAACTTACAAAAGATTTAAATACTTTTGCAGAATTCTACTTTCGACAAAACGCCAATGTTGTTATAATAAATGTCGATGCCAAGGATCATTTCCCTAAGTAACATTCCTCATCTTCTAAAAGGTCTACAAAAATCCTACGACGTTTTTGCTCCACACCAAGTAGAAAAAGAAATCATTTTTGATAAAGTAAAAGATCCAAGCAAAGTCGTTTTAGGATATAAGCAAACTCTTTTACCACCAAAAATTTATTTTTTACCACCTGAAGAAGAATTATTCAAAGTTCAAAAAGACCGTATTGAAGAACCTACTATAAAAAACCAGTCTATAATATTTGGTCTAAATCTAAAAGACCTCACGGGAATCTTGCAGCTAGACCAAATTATGGGTAAGAAACCAGCTGATACTTATTACGCCAAGCGTAGAGAAAGGTCCACTTTAGTTGCTGTTTCAGAGAAAAAAGTAGGCGTACCTCCAAGAGGAGATCTGATTTTGGAGAAAATTTCACCGCAACACTACCGATCCATTGCTCTTACCAAAAAAGGCAGAGAGATAGCCTCTCTTACTCAGTTTGAGGAAAGTGAATTTCAGGGAAAACCAAACCCTCAAGAGACTCCGTCCAAACTAGATAAGATGCTTTTGGATAGTGAGCTAATTGCCAAAGCAGTCGAATGGTCATTGGAAAATTACCCACAGATTTGGAAACGTTTGGGCAAACTTTGCCTAGGCTGTGGTATTTGCACCTACGTTTGTCCACTTTGCTATTGCACGACAAATAAAGATAAAACTTCTTTTGATGGATCTACCTGCAGTCGCTGTCGAGTGTGGGCGGCCTGCACCTTGCCAGGATTTGCAAAAGTAGCCAGCGGTTTTAACTTTCGATCTACTCAAGGGGTTCGTTACTTTGATTGGTTTTATCACAAATTTGTTCGCGCCTACAAAGAGTTCGGTCAAGCTCAGTGTGTCGCCTGCGGCCGCTGTCGAAAATATTGCCCCGCTGGGATTGATATTGAAAAAGTTTTAGATGAAATTATTACAAAATTTCAAAAAGCGGCCCCGGCGAGGAAGTTTTAAATGGAAAACTCTCTACGTCCTAAGAAAGTAATAATAATAAAAGCGAAAAAGATGTCTTCACATGAAAAACTTTTCCGACTGGTGCTTGAAGACAAAAGGAAATTCCCTTCGAATAAGGAAGGGTTAGTTTTTAATCCAGGACAATTTGTTTTAGCTGGACTGTGGGGATATGGAGAAGCACCGTTTGGACTGGCTTCATCACCTTTGAATAAGAGTTACGTAGAGATCGGTGTTAGGAAAGTTGGTAATGTCTCCTCCGCTCTTCACCGCCTCCAAGAAGGGGACGAGATGACCTTACGCGGTCCCTACGGCAATGGTTACCCTTTGGATTTCTTTCAAGGAAAGGATATAGTTATGGTAACAGGTGGTTGTGGTATTCCTCCAATCGCAGCTTTAATCGAATATATCCTTGCTAAAAGAGAATCTTTTGGCCGGGTTTATCTTCTCTACGGAGTGCAAACTCCAAAGGATTTCTTGTTTAAAGATCGCTACCAACATTGGGAAAAACAGATACGGGTAATTTTAACCGTTGATGAGCCTACTCCTGATTGGAAAGGCCATGTTGGATTGGTCAGTGAGTTGACAAAAGAAATAGAAATTAATCCTCGCAACACCGTTGCCGGTATGTGTGGGCCCGGACCAATGACCTCGGCCTTGCAAAATATCCTAAGACCTCTGGGTATTGCTGATAGACGAATTTTCGTCTCTGAAGAAAGAAAAATGAGCTGTGGGATTGGAAAATGCCAGCATTGCACAACCGGGGACAAATACGTTTGCACTGATGGACCTGTTTTTTATTATGACCAAGTTCAAGGGAATTGGGATTAGCAATTTATGAAACCAAGAGTAGCTATCTTTGATTTTACAGACTGCGAAGGCTGTGAAGTGGCTTTAGTATCATTACGAGAAAAGCTTTTGGAACTTGCCGGGGAAATAGAAATAGTTAATTGGCGGCTGGTTCAGAAAAGAGCCGATGAAGGGCCTTATGATCTCGTAATAATCGAAGGCACACCTGTAACCAAACAAGAGATTGAAACCCTGAAATATCTTCGTGATCAAACCAATTTTTTGATTGGGCTTGGTAGCTGTGCCACTTTAGGCGGCATCCCAGGAATAATAGACAAAGAGGCAAGAAGTTTTTGGTATAAAAAGATATATGGGCCAAAATATAAGCCAAAGGGGATAGACGCACTACCCCTAACCGCTTATGTTAAAGTTGATTATCTCATTCATGGCTGTCCAGTAGAGAAGAAAGAGATAGTCAGGATAATGCAAGAACTGTTGGCGGGAAAAGTTCCTGAAGGAAGAGGATATTCCGTTTGCCTTGAATGTAAACTGGCCGGAAATTCCTGCCGGCTTCTTGACAAAAAAATCTGCCTCGGACCGATAACCCAAGGTGGTTGCGATGCGATTTGTATCTCTGGAGGCTCTCCTTGCTACGGGTGTTTCGGCTTACGGGAAGAGGCTCAAATTGATAATCTTTTGGAGACCTTGTATAAATTTTCGGATTCATCTGAAGTTGAAAGGTATTTCTCGATGTTTTTGAAGAAAACTCCAGAATATTCTAAATTATTTGGAAAACCCAGGAAAAAGAATGCAAAAAACTGAGTTTATTACTAAAATAGAAGGTCACGGTGCCCTAAACATTAACTGGGACAAAAATAAAGTAATTTTAGAAATCCACGAAGGGGAGCGTTTATTCGAAGGAATGGTGGTAGGAAGACCGATTACCGATCTTTATTGGATCACCCCTCGAATCTGCGGTGTCTGCCCAATTGCTCACAACTTAGGTGCTATAAAAGCCTGCGAAGATGCACTGGGCCTGAAACCATCCTCATCAACGATTCTTCTTCGTAAATTGTTGATGGATGCTCAAATGATACAAAGCCATGTTCTACATCTTTACTTCTTAGTAGCGCCTGATTATTTAGGTCTTGATTCTGGAACGGAAATAATAAAAACGCACCCAAAATACTTTAATCAAGCTCTAGAACTCAAAAGAGTGTCCGACTTAATTGCTGATAAAGTTGGCGGTCGAGGAATCCATCCTACAACAACAGCAGCAGGCGGTTTTCATAAAATACCTTCAAAAGACACATTTATAAAACTTTTAGAGGAAGCTAGGAAAATGCTTGAAGCAGCCGAAGGAACAGTCAATCTATTTTCCTCACTCAATTATCCTGAGATAAAAACTAATCTTATTTTATTTTCTCAGGGAAACGGAAAATCCTACGAAACCTATAGTGGTAAGAAAATCCTATCTAACACAAGATCAGAAGTAAGTATTGCCAATTACAAAGATGTAATCACAGAGGAAGTAAAAAGTTACTCTACGGCAAAGTTTGGTAAACACAAAGACAAAGGAATGATGGTTGGTTCCTTGGCAAGACTCGCACTTCAGGGAAATAATTTAACAGGAAGAGCGAGAAAAATATTTAAGAATTCTACGATTGATTTTCAAAACCCATATCATAACAACTTAGCTCAAGCCATCGAGACTTTTTATTTTGCTCAAGAGGCAAATAACATATTAGAACAATTTATTAAAGATGGGATAGATCGGGTAGGTACGTACCCACCAAAAGACTATAAACCAAGAAAAACCTCAAGAGGAATAGGAGCAGTCGAAGCACCTCGTGGCGGCCTATACTATGAAGTTGAAATTGATACTAAGGGGTTAGTTACCAAATGTAATATAGTCACACCGACTGTGCAAAACCTAACCTCAATCGAGGAAAGTGCCCAAGCTACATTGGAGCAAACTGAAGGAAAAAGTAAGGCTAGGAGGGAAGAACTTTTGGAGATGCTTGTTCGGGCCTACGACCCCTGCATCACTTGCTCTGTCCATTGACTCGATCAATCGTATTCTTTGTGTAAAATTCAAGATTATTAATTGATTCTTTATCCAACACTTCACACACGGATCCCCAGTGAAATGAAACCCAATCACCAATATTTACTCTTGGAACAATACTCTTAGACCATTCAATATTTTTCTGAATTGCTTTACCTAATCTAATCTTTCCTCCTAAAACCAACGGCTTGTATCTCACTATTAACTTTTCCCTTTTCACTTGTATTACTTCCCCCCAACCAGTCCGGCACAAGTCTAACATCACACCTTTCAACCTCACTCGAGCTGTAATTGCGCCCAAAAACAGGACATGAAAACTATGGTGAGGTAAGGATTCTTTCGGAACTTCAGCCGCTTTCTCTTCCGCCCTGGCTTTTGTCAATAACCCAGGCCGACAAAAATCAGTTAAGATTAGTTTCCTCAGATCCTCTTTGCCAACTTTTTCTAAAAGACTATTACCCAACCAAAAGGCTCTAACCACTCTTTCATTAAATGGGTCTGGAATATTGTTTTTCCTGGCTATTAATTTGTAATAGTGGTAGGAAGCTTCAAATTTTTCAAAAACACCCTTCACCGTTTTTTTCGATACTTGTTTTCCCGAAACAAAATCATTCAGTATCTTTCGGCTTTTTTTATCTTGCGGGCCACAAAAACCTAGAAAGTAAGAAGGTAAGGAGTAAACAGCAGCAATTCTAAGCCCGTCCATAAATAAATTTGGGTAGCCTTTTGAAAGTCTCAAGCAAATTCTTTAAACCAATCGCAACTGCAATACCAAACAAGATTAGAAACGAACCAACTATCTGATTTTCGGAAAAAGACTGGCCTTGGAAAATTAAAGTTAAAAACAAAGTAATTGGTGACCCTAACAAAAGAATAGTAGTAGCTACCGATACTTTTACATACTTTAATCCAGTGTACCAAGTAGTTACATAACCAAAAAGGAAAATCGATGAAATAAGTACCCATTGCCATTGGGCTAGACCAAAAGCAGTAACCGGTGGCAGGCCTCCGGTGAAAAGCAAAAACACCAAGATGAAAAAAGAACCAATACCCATCCTGCCAAAAGCAACAATCCGAGGCGACAAAGTTTTTAGGGTGTATTTTGAAATGATATTTTCACCTGCCCAGAATAGTGTAGCCAAGACAATTAGTAAATCACCAAACTGTACTTCATAAGGCAAAGCCTTAATAAAATACAGATTCCCGGCTAACAAAAGCGCCCCAGCGAGAAAAAGTTTACTCGAAATTTTCTCCTTCAAAAAAAATACAGCTAAGATAGCCACATAAATAAACATTGTTTTATGAATAAAGGCTCCGTTTGCTGCTGTTGTTAATGATAGGCCTTTAAAGAAAAGTAGAAACGGAACCGACCCACCAACCAGACCAATAATGGTCAAAATCAACCAGTCTTTCCTTTTTAGTCGCTTGATATTATCAAACTCTTTAATTGCTAAAATAAAACTCAACAAAAAAACCGTAACAACGATATTTTTTAGGAAGGCAAAAAGATAGGGGTCAAAACCGGTTACGCCGAATTTGTTGATAAAGATTGCGAAGCCACTAATTACAGCGGCTGCTAAGATTAGTAATAATCCTTTGCTTTCAGCAGTTTTACTCATTCCAACTTTTGATTAATTCTAAAACTTTTTTTGCGTCTGGTCTAGGTACCTTTTTGATGGCCAAACCATGACTGGCGTAAAGATAATCGCCGAGCTTTACATTCTTCAAAAGACTTACGTCGACTTGGCTTTTCTTCCCTAAAGCCTCAACTGTCGCCGCAGTCTGTTTTAATTGCAGAACCCTAACCGGAGTTGCTATACACATAACTTTAGTTAATTTTCAAACGACCAAAAAATATATAAAAGAATACCGATCTAAATTGTAGCACATAGGTAAACCAGCTAAAAAGATTTGTTTCAAAACCTAACCAGAGCCAAGATCATAAGTACACTCTTTATCATCAATTATTTCATAATTGAATAACCTATCTAAATCTAGTTTTCTGTCGTCTAACAAGTAACTATCGTAGAGATCATTCAAATCATTCGGCAAGTATCCTTCACTAATGCAATGTGTGAGAAGAGCGGTTTTTACTGTAGAGATATTTACCGAAGCGTTTATCTTACTTACTCCCAAAACATCGCCTTCTTTTTGACTAAACCTATCAAAACTAGAAGGAAGAAGGAAATATATAAATGAAACTAAACCTGTAGCGAATAATAACAGCCTGATTAACATTAAATAAAATCTGTGGGTAGTCTTTTAAATTTAGCTGTTTCTCCAGAAAATGTAAATAGGAAATACTTTCTCTACGCTTTTTTGATATAAGATGCTAGTTTGCTTTGGAAAAATCCCACCTGCTCTAATCTCCCCCTAAGTTCCTTCGCGCTCGGTATCCTCCTCTTCTCAATCGCCTCGATGATTGCTTCTTCCTTTTCAGACAAATTGTTTTTCGCCTCCTCATAATGTACCACCATTTGTTCGATTTGTACCCAGGACAAAGCATCCTTAATTTGCCTTTTGGTTTCAGTAACATATTTCCTATCTTTTTTCAGGGATTTCAACCTGACTACCAAGTGCTTCTCTAATTTCTCCAAAGTTTTCGCAGCTGCGTCAGGATTTTTTATGAGACGTGATACTCTAGCCATATAGTGGCTCATTGATTGGACATAAGCTTGAAAAGCGCTAAAACTATCCATATTCTGCGCTTCGTACTCATCAAGCATTTTCACTATTACCATCGCCGCCAATTTTGGGTGATTTAAAAGAAAGGTATTTAGTTTTTTAGGAAGTTCAGTTGTTTTACCCTTAAGAAAATCTGCTATTAGTTGTTCTTCCTTCACGTTTTTAATAACCCTCTGCTCTGGTTTAACAATCAGATTCTTTGGCCTTGGTACATCGCGAGGAACATCCCCAACCTCAATATATTGAAGAAATACTGGTCTGATATGAGTAATCCCACCTTCTTCCAGTTGTTCTTTGACATCATCAGAAGATTGTTTCCTTTTTTGACTAGCCATTATTGTGAAGAATGAGGTTATCTCTTGCGGTGTTACCCCTTTTTCGAACTCAAAGCTTGAAACCTTAAAGGATCTAAACGTATTTACCAGCTTTTGTAACGGACCACCAACTACCTTCTCTTGATACCCATTCAAGAAAACAGTATCCTCCCTATTTGATAACACCAATCTACCAAACTTATTTATAGTCTGTATCATATCTGAAGATACTTTTGACATTTTATTTTGTACAATTTGATGTGAAACCTTATATATTTGAGTCATCAATAAAACTCTACTCATCTCCATCAAAAGTTCCTTAAGATTTTGTTTTTCCAAAAAGGAGAATTTCTGGCCCGTCTTGTTTTGGTCATTTGAATCTTTCTTCAACCACCCCTTTTGTTGAGCTTGATAGGATTTATTGTAGTCAGGTGTTACAAATGGAGGTTTTCCTGTCGTTGGCTGATCAGTAGCTTTCTTTGGGACTTTTTGTTGAGAAGGTTTCTGTTGATTCAAGGCCGCAGAAGTGTCTGAAAAGGAAGGCGATGGTGCTTGAGTCAAAGCTTTATTTACTGCCTTGGACTCAACAGCCAGGTTTTTTGGCGGTTCTTGGGCATAGCTCATTAAATAAATCTTAACCTAAATTCATACTTAAAGTCAAAAATAATTGACATAAAGTTCTAGGTTGAAGGATAATTGAAAAAGGTTTATAAAAATGATTTCCATAATAATCCCTGCATACAACGAAGAAGACCGTCTTCCAAAAACGTTGGAGAAGGTAGCTACCTACGTAAAAAAAGATCCTGATAATTTTGAAGTTATAGTGGTGGATGATGCAAGTACGGATAAAACAAGTGAGGTATCCAAAAAATTCCAGGAAAAGATAAAAAATCTAAAAATACTTCGTTTGGAAAAAAGCTTATTTGATGGTAAAGGCTGGGCTGTAAACAAAGGTGTTTTAGCATCAATTGGTGACATAGTATTATTCACTGATGCGGATGGCTCTACACCAATCGAGGAGATTGAAAAGCTTCTGGACAAAATTAACGAAGGCTATGATATTGCAATCGGATCTCGTGCCATAAAGAGATCTTCTGTCCAAAAACGACAAAGCGCTCTGAGGGAATACATGGGTCGTATCTTCAATATCATAGTTCGCACTATAACAGTAAAAGACATAGTAGATACCCAGTGTGGGTTTAAAATGTTCAAACGAGAGTCAACGATCAATATTTTCAAAAACCAAAAGATTTTTGATTTTGGTTTCGATGTCGAACTACTATTTGCAGCAAGAAAGAAAAACCTAAAAATAGCTGAAGCCCCTGTACTCTGGTACAACGACCCACGAAGTTCAGTTCACCCCATCAAAGATTCTTACAAGATGCTGGTTGATCTCTTCAAAATCCGCTTATTTTACTCTGAAAAGGAAGGGCCGCTGCTGGACAAGTTATTTTATTTAATATATCACTATCGCACTTTTTGGCGCTTTGCGGTAGTTGGTGTAACTAACACAATCGTCGATTACGGAGCATTTATTATTTTGACTCGTCTAGTTGGACTTGATCCGTTGAAAGCAAATCCTATCGCCGTTGAAATAGCAATTATTTGGAGTTTTTCCTGGAACAATCTGTGGACTTTTTCAAACAGAAAAGTATCTCAACCCTTCTATGTTCGATTTCTGGTTTTTCAATTCATTTCTCTTGGAGGACTGGCCCTTTCCCAAACAAGCCTTTTGATATTTAATAAATTCTTCGATATTTTCGACTTAGTCGCTAAGGCTCTTACGATACCACTCGTTCTGGTATTTAATTATTTGCTAAATAGTCGCTGGACCTTTAGAGACACCTCCGCCGGTAAAGGTATTTGGTATATTTACCTAACCCTTATTCTACTCATATTTGCAACTTATCTTGGCCTTATTTGGATATTTACAGGAGAATTCAGCTTTTTCATAGAACGGTAACTTGCTTGATTAGCGATATTTTGGTTTAATTAAGACAGATGAGAAAATTCCTGGCCACCTTACTAGTCTTAGTTTTTTTGCCTATTTTTGTTTTTGTCTTCCTTAGCTTCAATCTTCAGTCCCTACTTTTTGATAAAGAGACGGTAAAACAATCACTAAACAAGGTTAATTTCTACGAAAGACTAGTTCCGGCAGCAACAAAAGATGCAACTAACCTCAATAAGGAAATCTCTGATGCCTCAGACGAAGAAATATTACAGTTTGTAAACAAAACACTTCCTCCGGAGACCTTAAAGATGGAGGTTGAAAAAACAATCGACGTAATTTACCCATATTTGTTATCAGAAACAGACTCTTTACATTTAGAATACAGCCTCAAAGACTATAAGAAGACATTCCAGCTAGAAGCTGAAAATTTTATAAAGAAAGAGATAGAGAAACTCCCTAAATGTACAAAAAAAGAGTTAGAGGGTATGAACCTTGATTCTTCTGAAAGTTTACCTGAGTGTAAACCTACAGGAACAGATAAAGAACTCTTCAACGGGTGGAGTAAGAACATTTCTGAGATGTTAGCTACTGATATTCCCGATAAGATAATTGTTAACAAAGAGGAAATTAAGATTGAACCGTCCACGATAGAAACAGAATTTAAAGAAAGCCCGAAGGAAATGCTGGAAAATATTCGCAAACCCATCACTCAAATTCCCACCGCATTAAAAGCTGGATTTGTAATTCTCTTGGCACTTTTAATTCTAATAGCTTTGCTACGATGGGGTTCCTACCGCTCAATGGCTAAATGGATAGGTTGGACTCTACTCCTCTCAACGATTATCTCTACCATTTTTAGTTTAAGTATCTATTCGTTGTCGGCCTCCTTCAAAGGCAGCTTTGATTTCCTAGGCGACTCAGCTGTTTTAGCAGTAGACCTCACTTCAAACTTACTTGGAAAAATGATTTTTTCAAAAGTAATACCTCAAGCTATAGTTATTGTTATAATTAGTCTGGCTCTAATAATTATTCCCTATCTTATCAAGCCCAAAAAGGAACCAGAAGTTACTACTTGACTCATTCCCAATAGACCGATAATATATTATTAGAAACCTCTATAAACTGCTCCAATTCTTCGAAAGGAGGTGAAACAAATGGATCCTCGCGCGATTCGGTCTGGTGTAGCTGCCTCTGTTGTCGGTCTACTGGCCGGTGGAGTTTTAGGTGGCTATGGTGGTTGGGAACCAGTTTTTTCACTTGCGAATACTCAAATTGGTTTCTGGGTCATTGCTATCGTACTCGGGACGGCCCTGGCCTATATCTATGGCTACTGGTTTAATTCATTTCTTCCTGGTTCAGCTTTGGCAAAAGGTGTGCTTTACGGAGTTTTAGTCTGGATTTTGATGCTAATCTTAGGAGGTATGTCGGCTTTCTTTAAAGAAGCAACTTACCCAGACCCAGCTGGAGCAACAATATTCCTAACTCTAGTTCTTCACGGAGTTTGGGGAGCGGTGTTGGGAACTCTGTACGAAACCAGCTAGACAAAAACAGCTAGAGTAGATTCATACTTTGTTACGAAAAACAAAGTTGTTCTTTGTATATATATCTTGTTTACTTTTGTGCCTATTTTCCCATAACAATCATTCAGAAACATAACCGTAACGAGATGATATAATTGGCCTATGGATGATCTCAAAATAAAGATAAGCGATCTTGAAAAACGTCTCGATAATATCGAGAAAAATCTGAATTTAATTGAAAAAAACAAAGAGATCAGGGTGCTAGAAGCAGAAACCATGAAAAGTACTTTTTGGACCGATGTATTTTCTGCTAAAAAAACTATGCAGAAAATTTCTAATCTACAGAAGGAGGTAGCTGAATTTGAAAAACTAAAGGAGGAGGTAATCTCCATGAAAGAGCTTATTGACTTGGCAGGTAAATCCTCTGATAAGGAATCGGCCAAGGTTGATCTAGAAGGTGAAATAGAGAAGATGGAGAAGGAGTTGGAAAAGTTGGAAGTCACACTCTTCCTTTCAGGACAATACGATCAAGAAAACGCTATTCTTTCTATTCATGCAGGGCAAGGCGGGGTGGAAGCCATGGATTGGGCAGTAATGCTACTTCGAATGTACCTACGGTATGCCGAGAAATCCGGCTGGAGTACAGAACTAATTGAAGAAACTAAAGGTGAAGAGGCTGGCATAAAATCAGCGACTATCGAATTAAGAGGAGGAAAAGCATACGGAATGCTAAAAAAAGAGGCCGGAACGCACCGACTTGTACGCCAATCGCCTTTTAACGCCGATGCTCTTCGCCAGACTTCGTTTGCCTTAGTAGAAATAATACCGGTAATCGAGGAGGAAAAGGAAATTGAAATCAAACCAGACGACATAGAGCTTGAAACGTTTCGCTCCTCCGCCCCAGGTGGGCAAAATGTCCAGAAAGTAAATTCCGCGGTCAGAATTCGCCACAAACCAAGTGGTTTAGTAGTTGGTTGCCAATCGGAGCGCTCTCAAGCCCAGAATAGAGAAAACGCAATGAAGATATTGATAGGAAAGCTCTCAAAAATAAAAGAACAAGAGCAAGAAGCATTAGAGAAAGACATAAAAGGGCCTCACAAAGCAGCGTCTTGGGGTAATCAAATACGATCATATGTACTTCATCCATACAAAATGGTTAAAGACCTACGAACTGGTTTTGAATCTAGCGATCCCCAAAAAGTATTGGACGGAGGATTAGACGGTTTTATTGAAGCAGAAATAAAGTCAGGAAAAGCCTAATTACATGGTTTATTGTCTTAAACTAATTACTAATTAATTACCTTATTAAAACATCTTCCTTATCAGTCGAGATTAATTAGTCCATTAAGAATCCTATAGCTTGATTTTTAGCCTGAATTTTGCTATGGTAAAACTTGCAAACTGCCATGATTGAATTTGACCGAGTCTCAAAAAAATACAATGGAGAATCAGCCTTATCTGATGTTGATTTGGTAATTGATGATTCAGAATTTGTATTTTTGATTGGCCCTTCTGGCGCCGGCAAAACTACTATACTAAAGCTACTCATCCGAGAAGAGTTGCCTACCTTTGGGAAAATAATCTTAGATGATTTTGATTTGGTTAGATTGCCATCGTCAAAACTACCACAGCTACGACGTAAGGTAGCTACTATATTCCAAGATTTTAAACTTTTACCGCAGAAGACTGTCCTTGAAAATGTATCTTTCCCAATGGAAATCATTGGCCTCTCAGATGAAGAAATTTCCAGAGCCGCAAAGGAAATGCTGGAAATAGTACGCTTAAAAGACAAGACTGATCATTTCCCTTATCAGCTTTCAGGTGGAGAAACCCAAAGAGCAGCAATTGCTAGAGCGATGATTATGAGGCCAGATGTGCTGCTTGCTGATGAACCAACTGGAAACTTAGACGCCCAATCAGCTTGGGAAGTAATGCAGCTTCTGGGAAGATTAAATAGCTTAGGCACGACGATTCTTATGGCAACACATAATCAAGATATCTCATCAAGCCTTCCGCATAGAAAAATAGAAATTATAGGCGGAAAAGTGACTTCAGATACAAAGAAAAAAACTAAAACAAAGGAGAAAGCTAAAAAATGAGAACATTAGGAAGATTAACCAAAACAACCTTTCAAAGAGTGTCCCGAAATCCGTACCATTCTGTTGGTGCTGTTTTTGTAATGTTAGTAACATTTTTTGTCGGCGGAGTTTTTATTATGATGAGTTTAGGGTCGAGCGCTGTTTTAAATCATTTTGAAAGTCGCCCCCAAATCGACGCTTTCTTCAAAGACAGTGCTACTCAAAAAGAAATAGATGCATTTAAAGATAAGCTAAATGCAACCGGAAACATAGCTAGTATAAAATTTATCTCTAAAGAAGAGGCTTTAAAAATATACAAAGAACGTAACAAAGATGACCCACTACTAACAGAATTCGTCACCGCTGAGATACTGCCAGCATCGTTCCAAATTTCGGCAAAAAATATTGATGAGTTGGAAGGAATTGCTGAAATTGCTGCCTCCGAAGAAATCGTGGAGAATGTAGTTTTCCAAAAGGATTTGATTAAAACACTATCTTCTTGGACTAAAACTATTCGTAACGCTGGAATTGTGGTGGTCGCCTTTCTATTAATAACCAGCTTATTAATAACTCTTATAGTGATTAGCCTAAATATCTCCCTCCACAAAGACGAGATTGAGACTATGCGCCTTGTAGGAGCCACTGAAGGGTACGTCCGAATACCTTTTGTCTTGGAGGGGATTTTTTACGGATTGGCGGCGGCTTTGCTGGCCACCATGTTTATTTGGCTAGGTATCTATTGGCTCACCCCATTCCTAAAAGAGTTTTTATCAGAAATTCCAATATTTCCAATAAACCAGGTGGTCTTTTTATACCTTCTAGCTGCAGAAGTGTCTGCTGGTATCATAATTGGTGCAATAGGATCAACCATAGCAACCCGAAAATATCTGAAGGTCTAAAATGTTAAGAAAAATCACCCGCTTGACCTTAGCAGTAATTTTAATAGCTGTGTCTTTATCACCATCGGTCCCGCAAGCCCAAGGCTTTGGCGATCATGAACCCGTTGGAGCAAGCTATAGCGACTTAGTCAAACGTCTAAACGATAATATAGAAAAGCAAAACCAACTAAGGCAAAAGATAGCCAATGCTAAGGATCAGGCAAACACCTTAGCCAACCAAATCTCCTACTTAGAAAACCAAATTGCCCTTACAGAACTAGAAATAGCAGAGACACAAGACAGGCTAATCCAACTAAAAGGTGGTATAAGCAGTGTATCAAACAAAATTTCAGACGTAAAAGAGGAACTTGGATACACCACAAAAGTAGCTAATTCTCGAATAAGACAACTTTACAGGCAAGGTTTTGCGCAACCAACTGATGTTCTTATAGCCAGCAATAGTTTTAATGAATATTTGACACGAAAAGTTTACACAGAAGCAGTTAGAACTCAAGATATATCCTTACTTGAGATCTTAAGAGAGACCAAGCAAGAATATTCGAATCAAAAATCGATTCTTGAGGATAAAAAGGCTAAAGAAGAGCAGCTGAAAGCAGATCTTGTAAGCAAGGAAAATTCCCTTGTTAGCCAAAACAGTGATAAGCAATATCTTCTAGGTGTGACCAAAAATAACGAAAAAAATTACCAAAGACTACTGGCACAAGTTCAAATAGAATTGGAATCTATATCTCGCGCATTGGGTGGCGGTGCAATTCGTCTTGGCCCAGTAAAAAGGGGTGAGGTAATTGCTTTTGAAGGTAATACAGGATGTTCTACAGGCTCACACTTACATTTTGGAGTTTATGTCAACGGAGTAGCCGTTAATCCTAAACCTTATTTAGATAGTGGTAGTCTCGGAAAACCAGAACCTGGGTACCCAAATAATGTGACTCAGTGGTTTGGCGCCAACTACAGTTGGTACATGCAACACTTCGGTATGCCAGGACACAACGCTATAGATATGTCATCGGGGTTTGGATCACCAATTTACGCAGCGGCCGATGGTGTCGTCTATGCCGCTTCTGATAGCCAAGCCTGCTGGCTCACCGGCACAGTTGGAAAAGGCGTCATGATCGAGCATGGTGGAGGCCTCAAAACTATCTATTGGCACATTAAATAAGCCGGGCCTGATCCAATTTCTCCACAAACTCCTTTATTGACGATAAAGCCTGTTTGGTCTGTCTTCAGTGGTAAAAGCAAGAAAAAACAAATGAAAAATAATTTTAATGATACGATAACTAATTCTGCCGAGGAAACTAAAGAACTTGCGAAGACCTTTGCCGAAAGTCTCAAAAAACCCTCTGTCATAACCCTTCACGGTGATTTAGGATCGGGTAAAACCACTTTTACCCAAGGTTTTGCCCAAGGCCTGGGAATTAATAAAAGAATTCTCTCGCCAACCTTTGTATTCATCCGCCCTTATCAACTTAATAATTCAAGTTCAACCTTCTTTTACCACGTTGATTTATATCGTCTGAATTCGGAGAAAGATGTTGCGGCAATTGGTTTAAAAGAAGTGTTGACCGACAAAAAAGCTACAGTAGTAATAGAATGGCCAGAAAAAATCGAGAACTTTCTACCTGAAAATACAATCAAATTTAAGCTAGAGACTTTAGAGGAGAATAAAAGAAAAATATCGATTATTTAAACACGATTCAACAAATGATCCGCCGCCGCCAAAAGGTAGTGCTTTCCTTTTTCTTCTAATTTAACTTGAACAAGAGCTTCTTTCGCTTGTTCAACCAAACGGTGCGAAAGTCGAACTGCATATTCATAAGCCCCTACTTGGTAAATAACGTGACGTACTTCATCTATATCTGATTCGCTAGCCTCTGGGTCGCCAAGTATACTATCAAGAATCTTTCTTTGTTTGCTGTTTGCCCATTCATAAGATTTTGCAACTAGTACTGTTTTTTTGCCTTCCTTAATATCAGAATCAGTCGGCTTTCCCATTTTCTTAGGATCCCCAAATACACCTAAAACATCATCTTGGAGCTGAAAGGCTTGACCCAAAGGAATTGCATACGCTGTAAATGTCTCAAGAACCCCTATCTCGGCCCCAGCCAAGACTGCTCCAATCTGCAAAGGCCTCTCCACAGTATATTTCGCTGTCTTATATTCAAGTATCTTAAGAATCTCTTCCTCTGAAAGTCTTTTTTTGTAACCTCCTAGAACATCCAAGTATTCTCCAGAAATTACCTGAAACTTCATCTGATCAAAATAATATCTGGCTCGTCTCAGTCTTTCTTGAGGAAAAGGTGAGGAAGTCAAAATCTCCTCTGCAAAAGTAAACGCCAAATCTCCTGCCAGTATTGCACCAGATAAACCAAAATGTTCCCTACTTCCTTTAAACTTCTTGTTTTTATGCATCTTTTCGAATTCTTTATGTGAAGTTGGCTTTCCTCGTCTTGTGTTTGATCGATCAATGATATCATCATGGATAAGAGCAAAAGAGTGTAAAAATTCAACGCACAGTGACGCGTAAATGATAACATCGTGGGCTCTTCCGCCAGAAGCAATATATCCAGAATATACAAAAGCCGGCCTTACTCTTTTTCCACCAGATGAAACAAAACGACTAACTTCATCTACAAGTTCGGATGCTTCTTTTGAGATCTCTATAGCTTCCTTCTTTTTTTTATTAAGAAATTGACAAGCTAAGTAATCTGTCTCTCCTTTGAACCAAGAAAGAAGCCTCTCAGCTTCGGTAGCCTTAGATTTGTCGTCAAACAACCAATCTGAATTGTAAGTAGACAGTTGAGGGAATTCTCGCATAGATTTATGCTCGTTATAGTATCTGAAATATACCCAAAATGCAAACTTCTCAAAAAATGGTATAATGGATACCCGAATGCATAATTCTCCAATTGTAATATCGCTTGGCGGCTCTCTTATTGTTCCTAACGGTGGCATAGACCACCGGTTTTTAAAAAGTTTTAAGGAACTAATCGTTTCTGAGATAGAATCTGGGAAGCGCTTTATAATTGTCTCCGGTGGTGGCGCCATCTGCCGTCATTATCAAAAAGCAGCCAAAGAAGTAGGGCCGCTAGATCCTGAAGATGTTGATTGGATTGGTATACATGTAACCCATCTCAATGCCCAACTTCTTCGCACGATTTTTCGAAAATACGCCCACTTAAAAATTATTACTCACTATGATTTTAAAGAGGAAGTCGCCGAACCAATAACTATAGCTGCCGGCTGGAAGCCAGGCCATTCCACCGATTATGATGCAGTAAAACTGGCTAAACTCTATGAGGCAGACACTGTAATCAACCTATCAAATATTCCTTATGTTTACGACAAAGATCCAAATAAGAACGGCGACGCAAAGGCCCTGAAGGAAATAAGTTGGGATGATCTACGAAAACTAGTTGGAGAAACCTGGGATCCAGGTGCCAATCATCCTTTTGACCCAATAGCCGCAAAAGAAGCCCAGGAATCTAGCATAAAGGCGGTAGTAATGAATGGAAAGAATCTAGATAATTTCAAGAATTTTTTGGATGAGGAAGAATTTGAGGGGACTTTAATACAGTAAGACTGCCTTATCTTTCATCCCTATAAATACTATAATAAAGTTACATTGGAAAAAAAATCAAAAAGTAGATTTCTCATCATATCAGGTTTCAGTATATCTTCGTTATTTGGGGTAATTATAGGTGAAAGCTGGATAATTGCTTTAGTTATCTTCCTAGGACCATTTCTTGGTTTTATAGCCCTCTCTATAATCTCCACTATTATTAGCTTAATTGTTTTATTTGCATACGGTAAAGGAGATCTCTCAAACCTACCTACGATTAGGAAAATTAACCGATGGGCAAAGAATAAGGAAAAAAATATTAATCCTATAAGCTTGCGACTACTGAAGTTGAGTAAAATTGCAGCCTTTATTTTTTCATCAGTTACAGCAGGCCCATTTATTACTATAATATTCAGTAAAGTCTTTGCAAATCCTAGATCCAATTTTTACCTTCTAGCTGTAACTTCAAGCTTACTATTCAGTCTAACCTGGGTTATAATCTACTCAGGTGCTATCATCTTAATTCGGGAAATAATTACAGGATTGACTTTATGAATAAATTCTTCTCTAAGATTTTATGGGAGATGCACTCATTAGTTTATGATTTTAAAGTAGGGTCTAGAGTCCATAGAGATTTACAAGATGATATTATTAATGTATTAGATATTAAAAAAGCACACAAACTATTAGACGCTGGGATTGGAACGGGTGCTTTAGAGTCCGCCCTACTGAGAAAAGACGTAAAGGATTTAAGTGTGTTAGGAGTGGATTTATCAGAGAAAATGTTAAATAAAGCAGAAGAAAAATTAGCAAATGAGTTTAGGGAGTTTAAGTTATTACGACTTGATCTTAACAACTCACTTCCATTTACTGGTAATTATTTTGATCGGATAGCTTCCAGCAATACTTTTTACATCTTGCATAATAAATTGGACTTTTTGAAAGAAGCGTATAGAGTTTTAAAGCCCCAAGGTAAAATCGTGTTATCTACACCTCACGAAAAGTTTAAAGGTACTGAAATAATGAAGTATCATTACAAGAAGGCGAATAAATTTAGTCACTACGTTAGTGCTTTAGTAGAAACAATTGTTGCTCTAGTGTTGGTCCTACCCTTCGAATTACTAATTACTATCGCAGAAAAAAGCGGACAGTATGAACATTTAGGTGGTGAATCTTTACAAAAACTGTTTAAGGAGGCAGGTTTCGATTCTCACGAAATTACACTGGCATTTGCTGATCAAAATTGGCTAATAACTGCAACGAAGTAACTATGGTAAACATCTTCCAAAATTTAATAATGGGGAGCCCGACTAGAGCAAACTGGTTTCTGTCTCATTTTTCTGGAAATTTTTGGAAAGTGATCGGAAAAAAACGCGCCTTTTCAACGTTTAAAACAGCTTCTACTAGAGTACCAGCTTATAAAGAATTCCTTAAAACTCAAGATGTTAATGATAAAGAAAGTTATTTCGAACGTTTACCTCTTACTGATAAAATTAACTATCTTCAAAAATACCCTTTCCACAAACGTCTAATTAATGCCACTGCTGGCTTACAAAACATTCATTCGTTCACCAAAAGCTCAGGATCGACTGGTAACCCAATCTATTGGCCCAGATACGGTAGCGCAGACAAGACTACTGAAAAAATACTAGCCTTTACATACGATTATTTATACCAAATTTTTCGGAAACCAACTTTAATAGTAAGTTGCCTTGCTTTAGGAACTTGGACTGCTGGCGAACTAGCAGGGGACGTTAGCAGAAGAATTTCGACACACCGTAATAGTAAGTCCTCTGTTATTTCGCCAGGTGCGAATAGCAAAGAAGCTGCTGAGATAATCAAAGATCTTTCCCAATTTTATGAACAAACAATAATCATATGTTACCCCCCGTTCGCAAAGCAAGTACTGGACTACTTAAATGAAATAAGCGTTAATTTAAGGAAAACAAACTTAAAATTTATGCTTGGTGGTGAAGGCTTTTCTGAACACTATAGAGATTACTTATATAAAGGGCTCGAGAGCAACAACATAAACGATGTTATTGGGATTTACGCCTCTTCTGACGCTGGGTTCATTGGATCTGAAACCCCACTAAGCGTACTAGTTAAACAAGAAGCAACTAAGAACCAAAGTTTAGCCCAAAACCTATTTGGCACAAAAGACGTAAACCACATGACTCTGATTCAATATAATCCTATTGGTCGTTATTTCGAGTCAATAAACGGAGAACTTGTTGTCACTATACAACAAGCAGTACCACTAGTTAGATATAACACAAAGGATATGGGCGGGCTTATTAATTTTTCGCAGATTCTAGACATCTGTTCTAAACAAAACTTTTCTCCTTTGAAAATTTTAAAGGACAAGGGGTTTAATTACTCATGGAAATTACCATTCCTATATATTTTTGGTAAAAGTGACAATACTATTTCCATAGGTGGCGCTAACATTTACCCTGAAGGTATAAAAGCTAGTATCGACAAGTTCACCCAAGTAAATTCATTTAAGCTCGAGATTGACTCTGATAAATACGAGAATACAAAATTCAATTTACTAATTGAGCTTAATAAAGGGCTCTCTATTGATGAAGGTAATATAAATAAACTAAAAAAAGACATTCATTCAAGCGTGTTAGATAAACTTTTAGATGTAAATGAAGATTTTAGAGATGCCTATAGGTTAGACCCAGACTCTCTAAACCCGGAAATAATACTTTTTGAAAATGGTAAGGGTCCATTCAAGCACAAAGCTATCAAACATAAATATGTAAAAAACTGAATCTATATGTTTTTACTGCTACATACTTTTAGCTTAATCATCATAGTATTAATATTTAGTTTCCTTGGATTGTTGGTGTACTTCAGAAATAAAAAAAATATTACAAACGTATCCTTCGGATTCTTTGTATTAGTAACAACCTTTTGGTTGATAACTAACTACTTCGCGGACACACCTGCTTTTTATCCAAACGCCTTGCTTTGGAATAAGTTGGCGTTCGGCGGTGGCTTAGCGATGGGTGCTATAGGAATCCCTCTTTTTCTAACCAATTTCCCCTCACAAGGTAAACTACATTTGTTTTGGAAATTAAACTTTGTAATAAATTCAATTTTTATAACTTTAATGATATTTACACCTTTAGTAGTATCTAGAGTTGATTTTTATAGTTGGGGTACTAACATTGTTCCGGGCCCGTTGTTTATACCTTTGGTAGTCTGGGGATCCGTATCAGTTGTGGGAATTTTTGTCACATTTTTTAACAAATACAGAAACGCAGCTAACTGGGAAAAAATTAGATTGAAATATTTTGTGTTAGGTTTTGTTGCTTTTTTGGCGACTTCTGTACTTCTTGGACTGATACTACCAGCAGTAACTGGTGTAAATAATCTCGCAAAATTTAGTCCGTACGCTTTGGTTTTATTAATATCTGGAACTTCGTATTCGATCTTAAAGCATAGATTGCTTGACATACGCTTGGTTGTTGCCAGAGCTGTTGCCTACGTACTTCTAACTTCAATATTGTTTGCTTCTTATGTATTCATTACAATACTTGGTACTTCTCTATTCTTCGATACGACAACCCAAATTGAACAAATACTTCTTTACGCTTCCTTGACTCTAGTAATTGCCTATACTTTCCAACCTTTGCGAAGAGTACTCGAAAACTTTACCGACAATATTTTCTATAAAGGTAAATACGATTCACCGGAACTGATTTCAAGATTGACAAAAGTAATGGCAACTACCTTAAGGTTGGAAGATCTTACTAAAGGGCTACTAACCAACTTAGTACCTGAAATGAAACTAAGCAAGGGAGCCTTTGTTTTGGTGAGGAGCGGAAAGGTAGATACTTTTGATACCTTTGGGTTTACTAAAAAGCCGAAGTTTGTAAGCACAGATATAATTTCCCTTCTCGAAACTGACAAGATATTAATTCGAGACGAAGTAAACCAAGGCAAGTTAAAAAAAATAATGGAGGAACTGGATGTAGCATCCTCTGTCCCTCTAAAGGTTGGCGACGAGGAATTTGGCATTATTATTCTTGGTCATAAACTTTCAGGAGAAATTTACACTAATCAAGATATCAAGATACTAGAGATACTTTCTCCAGAGATATCAATCGCGATACAAAATGCAAAAGCCTACGACGAACTAAGCAAATTTAGTGCAAAGCTTCAGCAGGAAGTTCTCAAGGCAACTACAGATCTTAGAGCAGCCAACGAACGGCTCAAAGAGCTGGATAAAGCTAAAGACGAATTTGTTTCCGTGGTCTCCCATGAATTACGCACGCCTATGACGGCTATTAAAAGTTACGTTTGGCTTACCTTAAACGGAAAGGCAGGCCCTATAAATGGGAGGATGAGGAATTATTTATTCAAAGTCTATCAATCATCTGAACGGTTAATTGGGCTAATTAACGACGTTTTGGATGTATCCCATATAGAGACTGGTAGGATCAACCTAGATATACAAGCGGTATCCCCTGTAAAAGTATCCGAAGAAGTGGTAACCACACTCCAAGCAAGAGCCGCCGAACAGGAAATTAAACTTGAACTAGAAAAGTCTGAAACAATACCGATGGTGTCCGCCGATCCTATGAAGCTAAATGAGATACTCGTAAACCTAATTGGAAATGCCTTAAAATTTACCCCAAAAGGAGGCACGATCACTGTCTCCTTTTCTAAGCAAGAAAACCTTGTCGAAGTGTCAGTAACAGATACCGGTATTGGTATTCCAAAGGAAGATTTATCAAAACTATTTACAAAATTTGGTAGAATTGCGAAAAGCTATTCCACCATTGCTCAAAGTACTGGTAGTGGTTTGGGTCTTTATATAACCAAAAATTATCTAAATTTGATGGACGGGAAGATTTGGGTAAACAGCGAACTTGGCAAAGGAACTACACTTACATTCACCTTGCCAATAGCGAAAAATCAAAAGATTAGAGAAACAGTGGAGGCATCCGGTAGTGAAATTACACCTAGACACCTCAATTGGAAAAAAAGCAAAAGCTAGTTTAATTGAAAATGGGAAAGTTACTGATTCTATCACCACAAACTCTCCTTTAGTATCAATTGATAAGCTCTTGAAGAAACATAAACTAAAGCTAGAGGATATTAAAGATATAGATTACAACCAAGGGCCTGGATCTTTTACTGGGTTACGTGTTGGTGCTGCTGTCGTAAACACCCTGAACTTTGCCCTCGGACGCAAAGTAAAACCAAAAGAACTTAAATACGAATAATTTTCAGAAGAATATTAATAAAGCTACCAGGGCAATCGCAATTCTATACCAAACAAAAACATTGTAATTATGAGTAAGTACGTATTTAAGCAAGTATTTAATTGCCAGCCACCCAACCAAAGCCGAGGTAATAACCCCAATTACAACAGTCGCCATACTTAAATCTACTGTTCCTCCTTCAAAAAGATATTTGGCTCTCAGGATCCCAGCACCCACTATGGCTGGGGTTGATAAAAGGAAAGAAAAACGAGCGGCTGCTTCTCGGTTCATACCAGAAAAAAGTCCAGCTGAAATAGTCACTCCTGATCTTGAAACTCCAGGAATTAAAGAAATTGCCTGGGCTACCCCAACAAAAACTGCATCCTTAAAAGAAAGGTCCCTCAAACCTCTATCTTTAGAACCTACTTTTTCTGCCCACAGTAAAACTAAGGCAAATAAAACCAGCGTAGCAATCACTATTTGAGGCTCACGAATCTTTTCTTCAATAACATCTTCAAAAGAAAGTCCTACAATTGCAGCGGGAATTGATCCGACAACGATCATAATCAGAAATTTGGAATCATAATCAGCTAGTATTCTTTTCGGTGAAGGTGCATTCTTAAGAAATGATTTCAAAATTCGAAACCAATCTTTCCAGAAAAATAACACTACCGCAACAGCAGTACCGACATGAAGGGCTACATCAAAGGTAAGATTATTTGTAAATTCTTCCCAACCAAAAATCTCTGGCACTAGTATCAAATGTCCAGATGAAGATATCGGTAAAAACTCCGTTAATCCTTGAACTATTCCTAAGATAGCTGCTTGAAAAGTATCCATCACACTTTACCGTAAAACATTACATTTTGCTGATAAGAACTGCCTTTCGAACGCGAAACCAAATTGTCTGGAAACACTCTGGACATGGTCTCAACAAACTGCTTATCTTCCAATTTATCGTTGCAAATCTTGTTTATCACAACCACCCCTCCCAGATTGAGATGTTCTTTTATTTTCACAAGGAAGGGTTTTTCAGATAGGAATTTTGGAGTTTTATCACCGTGGAACAAATCGACGTAGATTACATCATATTTCCCGTTCAGCTTTCTTACGTACTCCCTAGCATCCTTTGTAAACACCTTTATATTTGGCTCGTTAAGATAAAAGTATTTTTTTCCTAATTCGACGATCATCGGATCAATCTCGACACCGTCAATAGGAACTGGCCCAAATTTATTAGTCAATATCTTTGCAGACGTTCCCGCCCCCAAACCCAAAATTAAAATTCTTGAATCTAAGGAAAGGTTTGGTAAGTTCTCGGAAAAAGCATCCCAATAAAACCCAGTCTTACCCTTTTTGTCTAAAGTTCGTGACTGAGTAATGCCTTCGACAACCAAGCGTCGGACTCCTGAAGACTCAATCATTTTTACTTTTCCGTTAAGTGGAGACTCACCCTCCCAAAGTATTTTTCGAAAAAAAATCACGGAGAACTTCTGGGACCTTGATAGATCCATCCTTTTGTTGATAATTTTCTAAAATTGCAATGATTGTACGAGACACCGCAACTGCTGTACCGTTTAAGGTTTGGACGTATTGTGTTGATCCATCTTTCTTTCTATACTTAATATTTAACCTTCTTGCCTGATATTCAGTCGTATTGGAAGCGGAAGTAATCTCCCTATAAGTTGAATCGACCGGGCTCCAATATTCCAAATCGTATTTTTGATAAGCTGCCGAACTCATTTCTCCAGAACAAATATTGACGATTCTATAAGGGATTTTTAAAGCTTGATAGATTTCTTCCTCGAGTGAAACAATTTCCTTAAAAGCAGCGGCTGCATCTTCTGGTTTCACCAACTTGAAAATCTCAACTTTATCAAACTGATGAACTCGAAAAATACCTCGGGTGTGTTTTCCGTAACTTCCCGCTTCCTTACGAAACGCAGAAGAAAAACCAGCGTAATTCAAAGGCAGGTCTTCTTCATTCAAAATTTGATCAGCATGCATACCTGCCAGTGGTATCTCTGCTGTAGCTGAAAGATAGAGATCCTCACCCTCAATTTTGTATATATCTGGCTCTTCTCTCCTCGGCAGGTAACCGGTTCCCTCAACAAACTTTTTGCGCACCAATTCTGGAGTAATAACCGGAGAATATCCTTTCTTAACTAAGAAGCGGATTGTCCAATTGATTAAGGCAAGCTCAAGAAGGGCCGCTTCATCTTTCAAATAATAAAAGCCGTGGCCAGAAACCTTCGCCCCGCTTTCCTCATCTATTATTTTCAAATCTTTTCCTATTTGGACATGGTCACGGGCTTTAAAATCAAGTTTCGACTTTCCTCCCCAACTTTTTACTTCAATATTGTCTTCTTCACCTTTTCCGTCTGGCACATCTTTAAAAAGGAGGTTCGGTACTTGCTCCAAATTATCTTCAAGTTCTCCCTCGACTGCTCTCAGGGCATCTTCTTGTTTATTAAGCTTATTTTTTATTTTTTTACCGGCCTCAATATCCTTTTTTGCAGCTATCTCTTTCCTTTGCCTCCGCAAACTATCCACTATTTTTATGAGTTCCAGTCTTTTATCATCAATTACAAGAAGGTGTTTGATATTTACGTCAACACGGCGTTTTTCTATTGTTTCCTCAACTAGCTTTCGATTGTCTCTGATAAACTTAATATCTAACATATTTATAAACCTAGATCGTCTGATATATCTCTCATTGAGTCTAATATAATTTTGATAAATTCTGCCACTTCGATACCAAGTTCCTTCTCACAAGTTTTTATTCTTTCCCGATTGGCACCTTTCGCAAAAGCCGGTTCCTTGAAACGTTTCAGAACAGATTCAACCTTCAAGCCTTCTAATTTTTTATCCGGCCGAACTAAAGCCGCCGCCACTATCAAACCGGTCATCTCATCTGCAGCATAAATTGATTTGGCAACTAAAGTGTTCCTTGGCGCCTTGTCACAATGGCCATAAACTGCATCGACTATCTCCTTTGGGGCCTTCATTTCTCTCAACTTCTTAGCTGTCTCTTCAGTATGTAAGTCTAAAGATTTGTTCGTTACTTCGTAATCAGCGTCATGCAAAAGGCCAACTATTCCCCATTCTTCCCTTTCTCCCCAATCAATTTTACCGCGTTTTTCAAAATAATCCCACAGCCCAGTCATTGCCACTTCTGCGGATAAACTGTGTTTTCGAATATTTACACTCTTCACAAGTTTGTCTACAATTTTTAAAGCTTCACCTCGATTCATCCAAACCTCCGATAATTTCTTTTGCCTCTTTTTCATACTCTTCTGGTATAACAATTGTCCTGGATTGTTCAATCGCGCCAACTCCTGTCCACGCACTTTCCTCTCCTATCCGCGCCGGAATACCAGCTTTAGTTAGTTTCTCAACAAGCATCTTTGCGGTTGCGTTATTAAAGGCTGTATGAACCACTCGATCCGCCATAACTACGTTTTTACCACTTCTTTAAATCTTTTACCTACAAATTCTTTGTCCAAACTTAATATAAGCCAAGCTGCTTTTGGACCGGATTCTTTTCCAAGAAGAGAGATATAAATAGCACCGAATGTTTCTTTAGATGAAAGATTATTTTCTTTTCCTAGTTGGTAAATTTCGTTTTGTAATTTTTCTGGGTCATTTGTTTTACCTAATAATCCCGCAAGACTATCTAAAAACTTGGTTTGGTTAGAACTTAATTTTTCGGCTTCTGCTGGCAACTTTTCCGAGATTTTGAATTTAACACTATCAGGAGCAAATTTTTCTAGCCATATCTTAGCGTACTTTATTCTTTCCTTCAAAGCTTCTTTATCTTCTTCTGTTAATTTTGATTCTTTGGCTGTCTCTGCTTCTTTTTCTAAATCTACTCCTGGCATTTGAATAAGGCTTACTACTTGGCTAAATCTCAAAACAAAATGGTTTTCCTTATTTTCAACCTGTGAAGCCTCCCAAGTTCTTGATAGATCTGGATCGCCTTTTTCAAAAAATGCTTTCTGACCTCGATCATATTCATCATACAGGCTTGGGACTGTGTTTGGAGAACTTGGATCAAAATCAATCGCCACCTTCGCCTGCACTCTCGCTACAAGGAACCGAAGAAGTGAAGGAGGGAGAGAATCGCCAACCTCTTGAGCCGAAGCTCCAATTCCTTTTGAAGAACTCATCTTTCCCCCACCAAAAAGAAAAAACTCGTAAGGAAGATCGTGCGGAGGCTCCATACCAAAAACCCTTCTTGCAATAGTGTTGGCTAAATCCCTTGAGCCGCCTCTTGATGAGTGATCTTTCCCAGCTCCTTCAAAGGTAACTCCTAAGGAATGCCACTTTGCCGCCCACTCAACTTTCCAAGGCATCTTTCCAGTTCCTCCAAAAGGTGAGACGCTGCCTTTATAGCCACAACCTTTGGCCCACACAACCATTTCAGGTTCGCAGGTAAACTCAACTTCTTTCCCATCCCAATTAGTTGCTTTTGTGGTGCCTATCTTCCCACATTTTGGGCAAACCGGATGAAACGGCAACCAATTTTTTTCCTTTTTAGAGCCACTTACTGAGTGGTAAATTTCCTGGATCTTTTCAGCATTATCAAGTACTTTTTTTATTGATTCATCTAGTTTTTTGGATTTGTAAAGTTCTGAAGTCCAAAGTATTTCTGGCTTGGCTCCTAGTCTACTAAAAACATTCCTAAAATCCTCTGCGTAATACTTTGCATAAGATTCTTTCCCTTCCGGAGCAGGTATGTCCTTCAGGGGAACACCCATATATTTTTCGTATTTTTCCTTAGGTAAGTAGGCAGGTAAGTCATCCATCGGATCAAAATCATCAAAAATATACGTGTAACGAGACTTTACTCCTTGGTCTATTAGAGACTTGTGTACTAAATCGTGGATAATAACTCCACGAAGAGCACCAACGTGGACTTTTCCAGAAGGAGTTTTAGCATCATCCACCAGCTGCGGTTTGCTACCTGAAGCCTTTTTGATTTCCTCCGCTGCTCTATCTGCCCAAAACATATGCTCTTAGTATATAGATAGAAACGATCTGAAGCAAGAAAATGTTGTTGGTCTCCTGCAGTTAACGAAGTGTGGTGTCACCTCCTCTCAACCAAACCGCTTGGTACAATCTAGGTGGGTAATCATTACAAGGGTTGTAGCTAAGCTGAGTATAGATTCCTCTTTCCTGACTTCTACAAGATTCAAAATACCCTCAGGCTCACTTTGAGTGGCGCTTATTGTGCCTTGCGTAGAAAAAATTGTCAAGTTCTGACATAAATTCAATAAGGATCGGATCATCTATGAGTTCTTTAACTTGCTCCCAAAAAGACTTGATGGGCACATATTTATCCTCTTTCTCATACTCAAGAGCCTGCATAAGAGTCTCTAATCTATCAAGTTGACGGCAAAACCTACCTTCTTTGGTCTCACCTACCTCATACTCCTGCCAAAGATCCATCATTTCCTTTTGCATCTCGGTTGGTAAAGGCTTCAGGATTTTCCTCAACGCTTTCTCTTCTTTTTCGTGTTTAAGTTTTAGCAAACGCTCTTTTTCTTCCCTCGAACGTCTTGGCCACTTACTAAGTATCTTTCTATTGGCTTGAACATCCGAAGTTAATAAGTCATCATATGGTGTTGAATCACCTGCATAAACTTCGCAAACATCATGAGTTATGCATATCCTGACCACTCTCTCAACATCTATATCGTAATTCTTAAATCGAGGGAGAAGCCAAGCCAAAAGTGTGAGTCTAAAGCTATGATCAGCAATACTTTCTGAATCTTTAACTTCACGCAAAACCCATCCAGTCCGACGGGTCCTTTTTAACTTTCCTACATCGAGGAAAAATTTAATGAGTCCTTCCATATATTGATATATAGTAACCTACAACCAGTAAATTTTTCAACAATTTATTCAACTAACTTAGACAAGTAAAGGGACTATACAAAAAAATAGACTGCAGATACCTACCTAACACTAAGAACTTTATACGTGGCCTTAATTGTAGAAGAGACTATAACTATATCTCCAACTTTTGCACCGAGCAAAGCTTTTCCAACGGGAGATTCATTGGAAATTTTACCTTCATTAGGGTTTGCTTCAACTGACGAAACGATAATAAATTCATCCTTTTCGTCATCTACACCTACCTTCACCCGCGAACCCATTTCCACCACATTGTGCTTTTCTTTTTCGTTAATAACTTTCGCATGCTTCAAAATCTCTTCGATCTCAATAATTCTGCCTTCAACAAAAGACTGTTCTTCTCTAGCAGTATCGTATTCAGAATTCTCACTTATATCCCCAAACTCCCTGGCTTTTGAAATGCGTTCAGTGATATCCTTCCTTTTCACCTCGACTAATCCTTTGTATTCTTCTTTCATTTTTTTAAACCCTTCTTGGGTTAGATATATTTCTTCGTCCATAACAATCAATTCGGGCATTTCTAGCTCGAGATACTTTAATAAACAGCTGCAAGAGCTATAGTGAGCTTAATTTAAAGAAAGGCCACGTTCTATTAAAAGAACGAGGCCAGCACACTACGAAGTCAATTTACTACTTAGGATCGTTTTTGTCAATATATAATGACTTACTCTAGGATATAGTTGTTAGATACGAAAAACTGTGGTAAATTAGTTGAGGAGTCAGGATAATTACAGACAAACCACGCACAAGGAGGAAGGGATGAGGAAGAAAGGGCTACTAGCTTTGACAGCAACTCTAGCCCTAGGGGATTGGTTTGTTGTCAGAGAGATAAGCAAGATCAAAAGTCGCACTTTCAAACAAGCCAAAGAGGAGGGTGACAAATGAACGGACTCAGCGCTCTTCTGATTGGAGTTGTGTTCCTCATCATTGGAAGGCAACTTATCCTGCCACAAATTGCTATGTTCCAATGGGGTCCTGAACTGGACGAATTCGAACCAGCTGGTTACCAAAAGGGCAACTGGTCCCTCTGGCAATTTCTCAAATGGGTTTTTATGCCGGCCTTTCTGATCTACGACAGGCGCAACCCAAACGACCTTGTCCTAGCAGGCGAAGATCATCTTGAAGAAGCAATCGCGCTTTGGGAAAAAGGTTACAAGATGGTTTTCTACATCAACCATGTCGGCAGTGCTGATGTCTGGATGCCCCAGGTGATTCTGTGGATCAAAGGAGCTCTCAACAAGAAATTCCGGGCACTGGTGGAGAATTTCGTCTATGTCATTGGTTTGAAATTCGCCCATCATCCATTCTTTGGCTGGGCGATCAAGTGCGCTCGACGAATCTGGGTCGTACCAGGAACCTTGGTTCCTGATATAAGGGATCGCCCGTCAGCGAGAGACAAAGCGGCTCGGGCTGCATTTACCACCCAGCTCAAACGTATCCGCGCCGTCAATGAGCCAGCACGAGACGAGATAAGCAAACAAGCTGGGAAAGGCTTCTGTATCTTCATTGCTCCGGAAGGCACTCGCCAAGAAGATGGGGTAATGGGTGAGCCTGAAGAGTCTTTCCTACAACTCTTCAATCTGGAAGATCCAGACTGGGTCTTTGTGGGAGCTTCTCTCAGCAAGTCTCGAAATATCTGGCAGAAGGGGGCTTCAGTTTTCACCCTTCGGCCGTTCAAGCCAGTAACCTTGTCCATCTGCCGACCACTTCATATCGGCTCTTTAGTAGTCCAAGCCGAGGAAATCAGTTCCCAGTACCAGATCACCAAAGGTCGTGCAGCAGCGAACTTGTTGATGTATGCACTCGCAGAGCCAAAGATCAGAATCGGAGAGTCTGCGGAGTGTGGCGTCTTCACCCAAAGCTGGGACGAGCGTTTCCCACGAAGAGAGCCTGCCAAGGAAGAAAACAGAGCATGATCATTGGGGCGGCACAGAAACTCTCTTGCCGCCTCTTTGACGTTTCAAAGGTAAAAATGTATAATTCATAAGCTTCACGGCCCCGTCGTCTAGCGGCCTAGGACACGACGTTCTCAACGTCGGGATCGCGGGTTCGAATCCCGCCGGGGTCACCATACGCTTTTTGTGCAGAAAGTAAGGCTGGTTGGAGAGTATCGTAGGGTTGTTTTAGCTTCACCTCCACGACTGTTTTGTTATCCACAACAAATTCTTCAATAAATGCATTTATAAACATTCTCTTAGTGGTAGCGTCTGCCATCTTGTAGAGATCGTAGCAATTATTGAGTACATTTAATGTTTTCTCTAGGGCTTTTAAACTCATCTTCTCATCTTCCGTAGTTGTCTGTCTCTGCTGATTCAGTACTGCCATTTGCCGATCATATTCAACGATTTTTATTTCATAAATATCATCTGGAATTTTCTTCTCTAAATGTTCCTCTACCAACCTCAACCTTTTCTCTAAAAGAGCTTTGTAAGCCTTCTCAGCTCCCTCTTTAGTTAATCCAGCTTGTTCCTTTACCTCTCGTTCTATTTGCTTCACTCTAATTGAAACTAGGTTGTATACAGGTTTAGGCAATTGGAGCTTTTTGAAAACACTTTCAACCTTTTCCTCAAGAATTGATGCTGAAACCATTGGTTGATCACATAATTCTCTACCGTTTCTGGTTTTACCTATACATTTGTGATAAAGGTACTTTTTCTTTTGAAAATCTCTTGTGAAACCTTTTCCACACCTAAAGCACTTCAATTTATCGGAGGTCAAGACTACATCATCTGTTTTTGTTGCCCTAGTTTTAGGCTTTTGTCTTAATTTTTGTACTTCTTGTATTCTGTGCCAAGTTGGTTCATCCCACATTGTTGGATGATCGCCTTCTGATTCAACAAATTCATCTGTTTGCCTATTCCTAAATGATACATAACCTGCATAAAACCTGTTTGAAAGTATTCGTCTTAATCCTTCTGTTCTTAGTTGTTTGCCCAAAGGTGTTAGGTATCCAGAATTATTCAACTCCCTGCAAATCTGGTCAAGTGAGTATTGGCCTGTGGAAAATAACTTTCCAGCGTACCTAATTGTATCAAACCTTTGAGGGTCAATTTCAATCCAACTTTTTGTTTTTTTACCATCAGGTAGAAGAATCTTTTTATTAACATAGCCCTGTGGTGCAACGAACATCCATTTACCATCTACTGTACGCTGTTTCATCCCTTTCTTTACTTCCTCAGCCAAATTTCTAACGTAAAACTCGGAGATTACAGACATTTGTCTCCTTGCAAACCATCCAGAAGGTGTTTGAGGGTTGAATGGCTCGGAGGCGGATATTAGAGTGATACCAAGATTAGCGAGTTTTTCTTCTTCATCCTGATTACTTTTGTCTCTCCTTCCAAACCTATCAAGTTTATGGACAACAATGTTACTAAAATTTCCCTCCTCAGCATCCCTAACCATTTGCTGGTAGCTTTCTCTTTTTGGTATGCCTTTTCCGCTCTCTAGGTCTATATACTCTTTATAAATTGGTAACTTGGGAGGAAGAAGTGGTGGTTGACCGTTTTGAATTACTGCATAACAGGCACTCAGTTGAGCAGGTACAGAAACATCCTTTTTCTGCTTTTCTTCATCACTCATTCTTACATAGATTGCAACTTTTTCCGCTAATGCCAGCTTTTTCATTTTCTACCTCTATTTTGAGTAGTGTCATTTTTAATGTCAACTGTTATGTCTTGTTCAGACAAATAGGTTCGATTCTTGTCAAAAACTTGCCATACAGCCATCGAAAGTTCTTCAATTCTTATCTGCAGCTCTTTCAAAACTTTCTCATCAGTAATACCAGTTTCCGTTTTGATTAGTTCTAAGGAAAGCATAACTATTTCCCCTCACTTATCGGGCCCCAGTATTCCGCCAAAGCCTCTTCCACAAGGCTCTTGATTGTACGGTCAGACTCGAAAGCCCTCTTCCTTAGTAGTTCCCGCCACCCTCTATCAATACGGGCCTGAAATGACTTCTTTTTGTCGACGTGTTTCCTTGCTGACATAATTACCCTTCGGGGTTAGGATTCCCTCCCTGAAAATAAGATAAGACTTCCAGTCTATCTTCAGGGGACTGTATTGTTGAGCTAGTCATCAACCCCATTGGTAACTAGAAGGGTCTAACGCAGATTAGATTATTTTTTTAACCTAAAATGCGGACGGCTTGTTTCTTACGCAGGCCAACCGACAGCACCCCAGCCCCAAACCGCAGTTTATGGTCATTCGGCATGATGTAGGACCTGTCTGGAAGTTTTGGAAATAAAAAAACACCAGACGTATGTATTTTTTCATTTACATTTACGCCTGGTGCTAAAATGTGCCCTGAAAGGGTATTTAGTCACCTTCGGTAAGTAACTTTGTCAGTTACTCTATCTAGATAATATCACACTTTTTTTCTGTGTCCAATTAGGTTCAATTCTGGAAAAAATATTAAGATTCTTATGAATTTACATCTTATTGAAGGAATCTCGTACTCGACTCCATACTCCATCTAAATTTATTTCACTTGTGTCACTACCAAAGCTACTTTTAAAACCTACTTCAACTTTATATTTTCCCTTGACTTTGTAAGCTAAATCTAAAGCCTTAATTACGTCAGTATGGGGCTGGCCTTTAGAATCAAGTTTGTCCAGAAACTTAGAATGAGTTACAGCTATTTTCCTATCTGGCAAGTATTCCTCTATCAACTCGGGCCAGGATTTACTGTTCGTCAGGTTTTTTGGATTTTTTGCAGTCGCTGGTTTGTATCCAGCGTCCCTCATTGATTTTGAGATATTTCCACGATTTTCAATGGTTTTTTCGATTGCTTCCCTTTGCTTAATTGTTGCCATTTCTCTTATTATAACACTAGCCTATAAAAAAGCTTAAGGATCTTAAGGATTTGAGGTGTAATTGTGGTGATCAACCTGAAACTTGTTCCAAATTCATCCTTGGTCTGTCCTTAAGCGATTTGTTCGACGAGATTTTACAAAAGTTTAAATAGGTTAATTAATCAATCAGTTAGGATTTCTTGTCATTGGTGAATATTTTGTTTATTCCCTTGAAAACTTTCTCAAATCTTTTTTCGGTTTCTTTTGAGAAGGGTTGATTCTTGTCTTTTATTAACTTTTTATAAACGTGTTGGGCAATACCAGGTTTGTCCAGGGATTTATCTTCTTCAGCAAATACGTCCCTATTTTCAGATATAAGCTTGCTTTCCACATACTTGATGATTCCATCTTTAAGTTCACTCCTTTTTGGCTTTACGAAATTACTTGGGAATTTAATATTAAAATATTCTGTCCTGGATTTGTAATATTCAACTACTTGACTGAGATATTCTTGAGGTGTAAACAGGTCTTCGATACTTTTAAGACCGTTATCTCCAACTAAAGTAGCTACACTTACAATTCTTTTGAACAAGGGGTCTAAACTACGTTTTTGAAGTACAGTTTTTACAACCTCCTCATCGGCTTTAGAATCTGGAACACCAATGGCATTTACCTTATGCTTTGTTTTTTTAGTTAGATAAAGCAAATATAGAGGTATCTGATCTCTATTATTCGCAGGCACAATAGTTCTGTTAAAGATTGCATAGTCTTCAGACCATTGCTTACTAGTCCTAGTGCTTTGAAAGAATATTAGCCAACCTAATAAGTAATAATAGTCTGAGACTCCTTCAACAATTACATGTTCTTTTCCAGTTAGAAATTCCTCCCCGATAAAAAGGCTTAAAGCTTCTCTCAGTGGTGATTCAATCTCCTCATCCTTCCATAATCTTTCAAGGATTTTTGTGCCGTCTTTGGGATCATTTTCAACTAAGTAAATTCTTTCCAATCTATGCCATTGAATCATCATTGGTTGGTGGGTTGTATAGATCATCTGCGGTTTGTTTGCGACAGACTCAAAGAACTCTTTTAAGTTGGCTTGAGATGTGGCGTGTAGTGATTTACCAGGCTCATCAAAAAGCCAAATTGTTTGTTTATTTTCTTTCTCTGCTATCGCCAGAGCTGTATAAAACCTTAGAAACCATTGTTCACCATCACTTAGGTTTGATAATCCTAATCTACGCTCCTGTGGTGTCTTGAAAGCAAAAACCAACGCACCGTCCTGAATAGCTAGTTCCAGAACTATTTTATGATCCTTCCAAATTTGAGATAGCGTGTCGGTGAGAGATGTGGAAGCTTCATCAATTATATTCATTAGTTCTGTGCCAGACTTTTTGAAGTCCTTGATGTTTTTATCTGTAAGCCTTATTAAGTCGTAGAGAAATTTGTATGCGACGTTCTTATCTAATTGATCTAGAGGAGCTGAATCCAAAACTTGATATGTAGTTGGGTCCAGCAAATTTATTGACAATTCTTGCCAAAAATTTTCTTCCAGTATTTTGTTTATTTCGAATTGTAACAAGCCTTTAGTTTGCTGGATTAAGTTGTTGTGAGATTCTTTATCCTCAGCGTTTAATTGGTCGGATTTCGATACGATATTGGCAACAGAATCTAAAGACTTGCTCGTCTCCTGTTTATTTATCTCATCGGTAGGCTGTAATTTAGATATTAGCTCTTCTTTTTGTGCCTGCTCCTCGTCGGGGACATTGATATTTTTCAGAAAGGAGCTGATCTTCGATAGATGCTTTTTTATTTTCTGTGTAAAATCTTTTTTAAATTCTATTGGTTCAATTTCTCTAACTTGAGGCTGACCGAGGTTCTTAACAACAACAACTTTAAATCCCTGAATTTCTGACGCATTTAGAGATAATTCTTCTAGCTTTGGCTTATCACTGTCATCAAACATGATAACAGCTGAGATTTCAATTTGCTCCTCTTTTTTAGACTTTTCATAACGATTTTCATCTAATAAATCTTTATCATCCTTCAAGGCATTAAGTGCTAGAAGTAGGTTGGATTTACCACTTCCATTACGACCAATGAGACAGACTATTTGACTATCAAGAAACTCGAAGTTTTCGAGTGTATCAATGGATTTAAAATTCTTAATAGAAAAACTTTGTATTTTCATTTACTTTAAGTAAAAAAAAATAGGTCCGCTTTGTAGGCAGACCTAGAGTATATATTATATTTTATTATACTATATTATACAAGAAATTCTAGTGGAAGGGTAGTTATAATTCTTTTCTTTCTAGCATTTCGGGGTGGGTCTTAGAGGTTTAATAGATGTGATAACTTTACTTTCAAAGCCTTAGTAATTTTAAAAGCGTTCCTCAAGGTTATATTCGCTTCTCCTCTTTCTACCCGATTAATCGTAGATAGATCTATTTTTGCCACCTCTGCAAGCTGTAGTTGAGATAAACCCTGTTTCTTTCTCTCTTTTCTCACTTGTTCACCGAAATATTTGTTTATATTTATCGCCATACACTTCAAGCGTAGCGATTGGAAGGGATTTACGCTGCGTCATATGTGAGGTATTTACGCACGATACTAAGTTGAAAATACGGATTGTATGACATATAATGAGTCTAATTAGAAACTGATAAAAAGTTAAGGCAATATGGAAGTTAAAATTTCTGACCAACCAGTGAAAGTAGAGGTAGTTAAAAAATGGTATAAGACTTGGTGGGGTATTATTGGAATCTTACTATTATGGCCAATTCTTCTACCCCTAATTATTTGGAAGTATACCGATTGGAGTAGAGTTGGAAAAATTGCAGCCACCTTCTTAGTTGTTTTAGTGTTTATTTCCCTTCCAAGTTTATTAGTTGATACTTTGGAGGAAGGCCAAACTGTACAAGAAAGCAAGGGTACCCAAACCGTTCAGCAGGAGAGGACAGATAAGAAACAAAGGTTTGAGGGTAGAGCAGACGCTCAGGATAAGGATATTGAGCTGCTGGTTAAGGAATCTGGGGAGTTGGAGGGTATGAAGATAACTGTTACTAAAATTGAGAGAAAGATCAGACTAAGCAAATATAACGAAGCCGAGTCAGGAAAAGAATTTGTTATCGTTCACCTTTCATTTGAGAACGTCTCCAGTGAAACTATTCCCTACAATGGGTTTGATTTCAGGATACAAACTGCTGGTGGGCAGGTTTTAGATCAATCATTTTCTTCTGCAGAGGATAGACTGGGGTCTGGAGACTTGGTATCTGGAGGTAAGCACTCAGGCACAGTAACTTTTGAGGTACTAAAGGAGCCTGGTCATCGCTATCTACTTTACAAACCAAACTCATTCAAATCAGACCGTATTGTGGTTCAGATCCAGTAAGAACTGGCTGTTTTCCTGACGCTTCTCCTGTAGCCCTAACATTTCAGAAATGTAATGGTCACTCTAACCTAATCTTCTAGATGTTTTCTTAATCCCTTGATCTCGTGATGAATAAGATTGCCGGAATTCCGTTAATCTTTTGTGTAGCTTCGCTACCGCACAAGAAGTATCCCAATCAGTTATCGTATTATTGTGAATGTTGCTGCTGTCATTCTAGCATTTATAGTATAGAATCTGAACTGTGGGTATATTTGATTTTTTTAAAACCGAGAAAAGAGAAATTTCAAACTCTCAAGTCGAAGGAGACTCTTGTCCATACTGCTTTCAAAAGCTAGTAAAGATTCCTTTGAGGAAAATCGCATGTCCGCAATGTGGTCAGTTTATCTTGGTTAGAACTAGACCGAAAGATCGAAAACGTATTTTAGTAACCCAAGAACAATCTGAGAAGTTCGAGGAGGAGTGGTCTATTGTCAATGGAACTCACAATCAATACGTTGCACAAAAAACGGAGTACGAGAGGGAAAAGGAATCGCTAAGAAAACAGTTTGGTAAAAAACCATCAGAAAACGATATCCAATGGAGGCTCTGTAACAAATATTTGTTAGAATATAGTAAAGATGGTAATTGGGGTTTGTATAGAAACACAAGATTACAAATGGGCGATATCCTAAAAAAAGAACTGAAATTAAAACAAGCTCTAACAACTTATCTTGAGGTTTGTTACTTAGATTTAAACGGCCCATCAAATAATGGAAGTATTCCTTTTGATCCAAGTATGGGTGATGTATTCCTTGCCCCAGGCGTAGTTGAATACGCAGTTAAACTCCAAAAGAAACTAGGTCTTAAAGACGAGGAAGTAAAAAAATTGTTCAGCGAAAATAATAATAGGGTACAAAAATCTTTAAAACTTCCACTTAATGTTGAAGATAGTTGGATTAAATTCGAAAAGGAATTATATAAATCTTTATGACAAGTAAAAATAGTAGAGATGAGAGCTCAATCGAAACAGATCTTATTAATTCGGCAACACAAATAGATTACTCCGATATTCTGCAAAACTACGCTGAAAGTAGTCTAGACGCCCTGGTTGATAATGAGATTATTGATACCATTCCTGTAATTAAAACTTTAGCTAAGCTTCATAAAGGAGTAATTGCCTACCGTGAGCGTCTGTTCCTAAAAAAAATCGCCTATTTTTTAATGGAGGCTAATAAGTTAAGCAAAGAGGAGCGAAAAAATTGGTTAAAAAAAGTAAAACTTGATTCCCCAAAAGAGCAGAAAAAGGTAGGAGAAAAGCTACTTATTATTATCGACGGCGTAAATGATAATTACAAAGCGTTAATAATTGGTAAATTATTTAGAGCCTACGTTAAAGGCAAGATAGGAGGACGTGAAGATTTCTTCTTTCTCTGTGAACTAGTTGAGGGCTGCCGTACACACATTTTAGAGGAACTAGCTAAAAGCAAACCAATTAACGAGGACACTTTGATTTTGCAAGGAATAAAACGGCCAAAATGGACTTCTACTGAAGACATAACAGAGGCTGTCGATAAAAGTTTAAGAAGGCCCCGCATGACTACATTAAAATCGTATCCTGCATCAGACTATACTCCTAGTGGCCAATTACTTATAAAAGTTCTACGTGATAAATGAAGGACTTTCCGAACGGGAGGTTGCCAGATCCAACCATTGTTATTGTCGTTCCGTAATGTCCCTTAAGTATTTTGACACAATTCTATGAAAGGACTGGCATTGAGATAGCTACACCAGCATCCTTCGGAATCTCCTCAACCTTATCTATTATTTCCAAATGTACCCCTCCGTTATCAGTTATTCTTTGTGCCGCTTCGTTGAGGTAGAGAATTACTTGATACTTATCCTTGTATTTTTCGTAAAAGATTCCTTCTAATGGGTTTCCAAAGTTTATAATAGCCCTTTCCTGGTTTTGAGGTTTCATTCTTTTTTCAGCCACAGCCTTCACAGAATTTGAAAAAGTCTGGTTGATTAAATCCATTGCCAAATATAGCTTCCCATCGATAACCTCTTGACTTGTTAAACCTACAACACGAAATTTAGACATAATTTGTAACATTATACCACTTTTAGTGAAAATAGCTCTCTGAACCACTCTGTCTTACGTTTATATCAAATTTAGCCTCAAAGCTGATATTCTACAAATTTAGTGATAAAATAAGGTTGTATCTGCCATTTTCTGCTAAAAGGTGCTAAATTATGGTAGATCAGTTTGATAAAATATATTGCAGAGTTGAGCTGTCTTGGTACCACTACAGTACTCTCCTAGACCGTGTAAAATTTAGTAAAAACCTGACAAGAAAAGCTTCTACCCACTTGAGGTTCTTGGGTGTTAGGGTTGTTCCTAAGCCTTTAGTTAGTATTGGGCCAATGGGTGGGGGTCGTGGCCCTGAAAATCTATTGGATCCAATTATATTCGCTTGGGAAAATCAAGCATATTTAAACCTCCTCATATCCTTTGTCATTGTTTTTATAAGAGGAATAAACATATTATTGCCGTGGGTACACAATAGATCAACAAGATTTAAGTTAAGAGCAGATGTCGCATTGGATATAAGAGTCACAAGAAAGTTAGCAGCATATGAGAAGGAATACTTACAAGATACTATTAGTGACAGACTCTTAGAGCTAAAATACCTTGCAGATGATTTGTGCTCTCAATTATCAAATGAATTCCCGAGTATCCACTTTGATCAAATAATTTCGGCCACAATTGACTCAAAAAGCTTCAGCATTTCTTACAATACAAAGAGTGAGAGCCTAGGTAAGATTAACTCGCTACGTACTCTTAAATTAATTAACAATCTCAGAGTAAAAAATAAGGCAGAAGTTAACTATCATATAAACAAGCTCCTCATCAAAAGAGTCGAAAACGGAGTCAGGTTTACAAAACCTACCTGGACTTATGATGAAAATGAGAGAAAATATTATTTCTTACTCTCTAGTAAGCTCTTCTTGGAGTAGATCTCGTTCAAAAATCACCCTCTTGATCAGTTGTGGTTACAAACCCATAACACTCATATATCCACCTATAGGACTAAAGTGATCCCCACAATCTCCATTTAGCCTCAAAACCACGTCGCCTACTGAGCATTGTGCGACGTACTACCTCTTTAACCACAAGGACACAAGACGACTAAGAAATGGCTCCCTCTTTTTGAATTATTGATTTTATTGGAGTATATTGTTCGTATGCTAGAACTTGGTCTAACAATTATTGTGTGGTTTATCATTCTAAGAATAGCGACACATTACTGGGCAGTAACATTACTTGGAATAATTTTTTTCACAGGACTACTTATCCTCGCTATTCTTGGTATTTTAGGGATTTTCTTTTGGAAGGAGCTTATATATGTCGCTGGAGCGGGGGTTTTAATCTACGGAGCCTTAGAATTTATTAGGGACGAAAGGAAAAAAGCCAGTAAAGGTAACTATGTAAGGAATTATTTAGTTGCTATATTAAACTGGTTTAAGAAAGAAAAAATTCTTACTGTACTAATAGTTGTTTCAGTAGTAGCGTTTACTGTACTCATTCTAGTTCCGTGTCTGATGGGTAGTACTGAGTATTGTTTATAGAGTAAGTAATTTTGTGTATGATAGGAAAGCCTCTATAAATTGTTAGGTTTTGGGAGAGTCCTTTGGAAGTGGTGAAATATCCTTTTCGAACTCCTCCTTATAGAGCTTAGCAAATTTAGCTGGATGTCATGCCCTATGTATAAACTAAGAAGGAAAAGTTCTTTTCACTCAGTTCTTAAAATTGAACTTTCACGGTAATACTATTACCATGGGTTAGAGCCGAAGAGGGTTGTGTAAATTCTGCTTGTAATTCTGAAATAATAATGCGTATTTTTTCAAGGTTATCACTTCCAAGTCCGTGAATGTTTAGTGCGTGGATTCCATATTTTTTTCCTATTGCTATCCTACCAAGAACTTCCTCTTTAGCCTCTTGTTTCGTCATAGGTTTTGAGATAAAAACTGCGTACGGCGATTCTGTAACTATTATTTCATATCGTTCTAGAAATTTGTTAGAATTGAAATCTGGTTGAGAAAACATCTCCTCATACAATGGTTTTATCTGGGAAGTAAAATAGCCAGCAGTACATAAGTTACTTATATTTTTTCCTCTTTCGCCATAACGCCTAATGATATCCCATCTTAATTGCCTAACGTCCTCACCCTTTTTAAATTTATAGCTAACAAAAAAAGAGGCTCTCAATGCTTCGTAATCGTTTGCAGGAATTTTACCTTTAAACCATTGAAGTATTTCTTTGTTTTCCTCTTTTCCATCTTCAGTTTCAAACTCCTCTAGTAGCTTTTTAGTGTCGTCTCTAAGTATTAATTCACCTTCCTGAACAACACTAGATTTAATAATTCCTTTTAATTTAGCCTTATCCTTATCGTCAAAATTAGCGATATTGATGTTAACAGACTTATCTACTACCTGAGTTGTGTTTTTTGTATTCCCACAAAAAAAATGTAGCTCAATACTTTTTAACTTGGAAAGGTCGACTTTAAGAAGCGAGGAGAGGCTAGCTAGAAGTTCCATTTGCCGATTTTAAGTTGTCACTTAGCTTTATTACTGAAGGTAGGTCTGATTTAATATAAATTTCCGATCCTTTTTTTATTCCGCCAAACTCTTCTTGTTGCATCTCCAAACCATCTGGGGTTAGGACTTTTTGTTCTGTGTTTTCTTTTTCCACAACATAGCCGTCTTTATCTGTTATTTTATTGAATGTTTCTAGAATAAAGTCGCTTGCGGATTTATCGAATGTGATCATAACTTAGCAATCAAGCTAAAGGCTATACTCTAATAATAACCATGTTGGGCGACAGTTGTCAAAGTTTATCATATATAGGCAACATTGCAACTACCTGTTGGTCTTTAAGAGCGATAATTTTATCATAGTCTTGAGATTCTAATAGCCCTTGGTAGTTAGTGTCAAATGGTTCTTCAGGTATGATGGGTTCTAGCAGGTTTTTGTTGTTACCAGTCGTTTAGCGTTTGAATTAGGGTGTTCGAAGTCAGAGTCGTTAGGGTCACCAACTTGAGTTAGCTTATTCATTCCCTTATAATATTATTGTGAATAAATTTTCCTTAACACAGTTTAGTTTATATATAATTTCTGTAATCCTTTTATATATTGCTCTTTACCTAAGATTACCTGTGATTAGCAAGACAGAGTTAGGTTCTTTTACAATACCTGAGGCTTGGGAAGGTCTCACCTTATTCTCGTTTGTTATGTTTCTCTTTGTTGTGGTATATGTGGGTTTTGTTTACGTTAACCCAAAACCTTACTTAGGGAAAATATTCATAGCAGCTTTCGGTTTAGCGATAAGTATACTGTGGCTATTTTTATCTCAGTTCGCTGTTACTGATATTACTGGTGATGGTAGAATAATTCCAAGCTCAGCAATAGTTATTAGTAACCTCTCAGAACTAGTTTTCTTTTCTCAGGTTGTGATTGGTTGGTGGCTACTTTTCAGAAAATACTAACTAAGAATTTCAAGATTCTAATCCCCTTAGGTAGTTACTTCTAAACGATACATCAGGTTCAACTGATTCAAGAAGATTCTGGCTTTGCCAATCATTGAGAAGCTGAATCAAGGTGTTCGAAGTCAGAGTCGTTAGGGTCACCAATTATTGTACGACTGAGTGTCGAATTATCTGTCTTTACCACACCTCACTGAAATGTGATACCAGTTATTTCCTCGTTCCATATTATCAGATATGCCGATAACGCAATTGATACTTGGTTTTTCTAGCGGTAATAATTCGGAATCATGATTAAACTCATCGACTTCCCAATCTAGGTCTTCTAGTTCCTTCTTATAGAAGTTATCAATAGTTTGTTTGTTATCTGCAGTAGAGAAATCAATCACTACTCCTGCTCCCCAGCAACCGTCAAATGCGAATAGGCAACTTACATTAGAGTCTTTGACTTTCCAGTCATCAGAATTTGGATACTTAGGTATGGTAGAGGCTGCGTTTTTGGACTCCTGAGGAACCTTCCTTTCACTCAGCTTAATTAGAAGAAACAGAGCACCTAAGACAAGAACTATTACAACTACAACAATGAGTAGCACTTTTAACATGGGTGCTTTTGCTTTAACGCTTGGAGTTGTGTTTGGTTGTGAGGCACCAGCGGAAACCTCCGAGTCGCTCGAAACAATATCCTGTTTTTGATTTTGTTGGTTTTGGATAGTATCTTCAAGCATTAATTAAATTATCCAACTTTCATACAATTAAGTCAATTTTCTAATCCCCTTAGGTAGTTAGTTCCAAACGAAACTTTAGGTTCAACTGATTCTAGAAGATTCTGTTCTTGCCAGTTATTGAGAAGCTGGATCAAGGTGTTCGAAGTCAGAGTCGTTAGGGTCACCAATTAGCCTCATTTGACTTAATTAAACCTACGTTAGATAATTAAACAAATGGACGAGGTACCTATTCAACCACAACCCCAGGTTACAACAACTCCAAAAACAACAAACTGGAAAAAGATTGGTCTTACCATAGTGTTTATTGTCGTTTGTGTATCAATAATCGCAGGAATCTACTGGTTTTTTGTTTTAAACAAAACTTCTGAGGATTCAGACCTCACAGGCCCTATACCAAAGGTAACAACTAAAACTGCAACAGAATCTGCTAAAGAAGCTACCTCTTCAGCTGAGAAGGACGGAACAGTTGGGTGGAAAACCTTCACTAGTACAGCCTTTAAATATTCAATTAAATATCCAAGCAATTGGTCTTTATCTAAAAAATCTGGTTTTATTGATGAGGCAAAAACGACTCCATTTGAAAATGTCCATCTCAGTTCAGTGGGCGAGAGTAAATCTTCATTAGCAATTCGCGGAAATTTTCAAAGTAGTTGGT
>SDBV01000261.1_pt1 | contig 73278 bp, 68 predicted proteins | sample 2277081 | NCBI WGS metagenome assembly SDBV01 (sample SAMN10402039, study PRJNA504765) | marine sediment metagenome | isolation source: marine sediment core GS10_PC15, 223 cmbsf | place: Arctic Ocean: Southern Knipovich Ridge | collected 2010
GTTCGCGTTGAACGAGGCTGAGGCTGAGGCAGATGCGGAGCAGTGCTATCAGTCGGCGGAAATTATCTGGCAGGGGATGTTGATGACAGCCCTGCTGGCTGCCGATAAGGAACCGTCGGATGGACTGGCCGCCGGATTGATGGAAAGCTTCGACACGGCGCACCTTCTGCTGGCGGCCGATACCCTGCTGACCCTTCCTTTTGAATTCTGCGGTGGAGAGGGCGGAGTGGGTGAGGCGGGACAGCTGGCGGTATGTGCGCGCAGCTCTCTTGAAGCTCTGGACGGCTTGGGTAACGAGCTGGAAGGGCTTGGCGGCTGGCATCCCTGCGAGCCTCTGTTGACGGTGCTTTGCCCCGCAGCCAGGCAAAAGGATATTAAAGAGTTGTCCGGGCTGATTTCACTGGCTTACGCAAGCGATCTGATCCGCTGGCTGGGGCCCCGTCCGTGGTTGAATTCCATGCGGGAACGGGCATTGGAAAAGGCCGGCAGGCAGAAAAACAAGCCTGCTCTGGCGGAAGTAAGAGAACTGTTGGCTAACTGGTAAAATCCCCGGCGAGGGGGATTGAGATAAAATGGGCAGCACGGTGAAAAGAGGAGCAACTGTCGCGGTTGCGATGAGCGGCGGTGTGGACAGTTCCGTGGCCGCGGTTTTACTGGCCGAACAGGGATACAGCGTAATTGGCCTGACCATGCGCCTGTTCTGTTACTCCGAGAAAAAGACATCCGCAAAGAGTTGCTGCAATACCCAGGCTATTGCCGATGCCCGCGGGGTATGCGAACGACTCGGTGTGCCCCACTACGTGATCGGCGGAGAGAAAGAGTTTAAGCGAGATGTAATCTCACGCTTTGTAGACAGTTACCTCGCAGGTGAGACCCCCAACCCCTGTGTCGATTGCAACTCCTTCATCAAGTTCAAGTTTCTGCTGCGCAAAGCTGTCAGCCTGGGTGCGGATTACCTGGCCACGGGTCATTACGTGCGCCTGGGAGAGCATAAGGGCCGTCCCTGTATGCTGCGTGGGCTGGACAGCGGGAAAGACCAGTCGTATTTCCTCTGGGGTATCGAGCGGAGCGCTCTGGATAAATTGCTGTTTCCCCTCGGTGGTTTTAACAAGCCCGAGGTGCGCCAACTGGCAGGCAAATACCTGCTCGCCGTGCAGGAAAAGGTGGAGAGCCAGGAGGTCTGCTTTGTTGAAGATGACAGCGTGGAGAAGTTTATCAAGGCTTATACAGAGGAAAATGAAGGCGGTGGGCAGAGTCCCGGGAGCACTAAACCGGGTCCGGTGCTCGATAGCGATGGCCAGGAGGTGGGCCGTCACAGGGGCAGCGCATTTTACACCATCGGCCAGCGCAAGGGCTTGGGAGTGGCGCTGGGCAAGCCGGTTTATGTTACGCGGATCGATACGGAGCGCAACGTGGTCGTTATCGGTGATGTCGATGAGCTGGACTCAGGCTGGCTCACTGCCATCAATGTCAACATGCTGGCCGATACCACGGCGGACCGTTTCCGGGCGGGGGCGCAGATTCGCTACCGTCACAGTCCGGTGATGGCTGAGATTGAGTGGACCGGCAAGTATGCCGTGCGGGTTGAGATGGAGCAGCCGCAGCGTTCGGTGGCCAGGGGGCAGTCCGTGGTTTTTTACGACGGCGATCTGGTATTGGGCGGTGGGATAATCAGCGATTGTGGTTGAGCTTGTCTTTCAATCCTCCTGTTTGCCCGTTTTCAGTTTAAGCTACCCTGATATTTTCTCTTTCAGGATAACAAAACTGACAATACTGATTTGCCTGCCAACTGTGATTGAACTGAAATTGCAGGAATTCCTCTGCCGTTGGCAGGGTACATGAAACTGAAAAATTGTTCCTCAATTCGTCCCTTTGTGTCTTAAACTGTGAGATAGTTTTACACGACTTAAGGGGATGGTTTTCATGCCCTTGAATCATTGTTCGGTAAAAGCTTATAGTTTAATTAGATATACGGCTTGGCCGTTCGCTGAGCACTGTTTTTTACGATTTATGGGTTTTACCTGTGCTCGTGTTTTTTCTTTTCATGGCAGCGGGCATATATTAAGTTTCAAAATCTGGTTGGATGTGAAGTGCAAACCGGCGAGGGTATTTGTGGATTTTAAAAAATGACCAAAATAATAGCCGTGGCAAATCAGAAGGGCGGGGTGGGGAAAACTACCACGTCTATCAATCTGGCGGCATCTCTGGCGGTTGCCGAGATTCCGACCCTGCTGGTGGATATTGACCCCCAGGCGAACTGTACCAGCGGTATGGGGCTGGGCCGGAACGAGATTGAGAATGACATCTACGATGTGATTATCGGCGATCTTCCGCTCGAGGATGCCATCCAGCGCACGGAGCTTGAGCATCTGGACCTGGCTCCCGCCAGCCGCGATCTGTTTGGCGCGGAGGTGGAGCTTGTGGGCATGGCTAACCGCGAGTACCGGCTGCGGAAAACGTTGAGCCGGATCGACGGGCGGTACGGTTATGTGATTATCGACTGTCCGCCGTCATTGGGAATCCTGACCCTGAACGCGCTTTCCTGCGCCGATTCGGTATTGATCCCGATTCAGTGCGAGTACTATGCTCTCGAAGGCCTCAGCCAGCTGGTCAACACGGTTAAGCTGGTAAGCCAGAAGCTGAATCCCCAGTTGCGGATCGAGGGGATTCTGATGACAATGTACGACTCGCGGCTTAACCTCTCCCAGCAGGTGGTGGAGGAAGCTCGTGGTTATTTCGCCAGCCAGGTGTACCGGACGATGATTCCACGTAATGTACGCCTTAGCGAGGCCCCGAGTTTCGGCAAGCCGATAATTCTCTATGACGCGTTATCCTCTGGCGCGCAAAGTTATCTGGAACTGGCACGGGAACTGATAAATAATGAGCAGGAAAAGAAGGCTGGGTAAAGGACTTTCCGCCCTGATCGGTGACAGTGAACCCGAGAGTGTGGCGTTTTCAATCGATGGTGGGCCGTCCGCCGCCGATGCCGGTCAGGCTACCGTGGCGGTGGCTGATATAGTACCCAACCGTCATCAGCCGCGCCGCAAGTTTGATCCTAAGGCAATCCGTCAACTGGCCGAATCGATTGAGAGCCAGGGATTGATTCAGCCGGTGGTGCTCAATGACAGGGGCGGCGGTAGTTATGAGCTGATCAGTGGAGAGCGTCGTCTGCGGGCGGTTAAGAGCCTTGGCTGGCATACCGTGGCCGCGGTGATCAAGAAAGTGGACGAGGCGGCTTTGCTCGAGATGACCCTGGTGGAGAACCTTCAGCGTGAGGATCTCGATCCGATAGAGGAAGCCGAGGGTTATCAGCAGTTGGCCGCTCTTTTCGGCTTAACACAGGTCCGGATCGCCAAGAAAGTCGGCAGGGAGAGGAGCACCGTGACAAACGCCCTGCGCCTGCTGAAACTGCCCGAGATAATCCGCAGGGATATTTCCGCGGGCCTGTTGTCCGCCGGGCACGCCAGGCAGTTGCTGACGCTCGAAAGCGAGGGGGAGCAGATTGAACTGGCCCGCCTGGTTATTAAAGAGGAAATGCCTGTACGGAAGCTGGAAAAACTGGTCCGCAACTGGAAAAAACGCGTTGGAGGAGACAACCAGAACAAGAGGAAACTTAATGCTGAGGAGTTGACTGCGATCCGCGACCTGGAGGACCGGCTTCGCAGGGCGCTGAGCACAAAGGTGCGGATCAACAGCAAGGGAGAGGGTAAGGGGCGGATCGAGATAGAGTACTATTCCTTTGAGGAGTTCGAGCGATTGCTGGAGCTTTTCGATGTGCCGCCGCTGGGATGATTTGAGAGCGGCGGACGGGAGAGCTGTTATGAAGCACATGACCCTGATGATAGTGCCCTACCAGGGCGCGGAGGTCAGAAGTCTTAGAATCCGCCACGGTACGCTCAAGCTGTTGGCGATACTGATCGCCTTGATTGTCTGTTCACTGGTCGGTACGGTTATTTACCTGCGGCCGATGATTGAGAAAGCCCGGGAGTATGACCGGCTAAACGCGCAGAACCAGTTGTTGTCGCTGGAAAAACAGAAAATCAGGGAGTTGAATCAGAAGATAGCGTCACTGGAAAAGCTGGTGGCCAAAATACACCTGGCCCAGGGCGTGGGTGAGCACCAGGCGGTGGAGGCGGCGGTAAAGCAGGAAAAGGAGAATGCCGCCTTGCAGGATGAGAGCGATATTCTGATGGAAGGTGGCAAGTCTTTCACCGCTTCAGCCGACATTACCAGACGGGATTCCCGTACTCCTTTCGGGGCGCCTGTGGACGGAAAGGGATATATCAGCCGCCTGTACAACGAGGATATCTATCATTTCGGGATCGATATCGCTTTGAAGAAAGGGACCCCGGTCAGGACCACGGCGGACGGGACAGTGAGCGTAGCGGAAAAAAGTGACGATCTTGGCTACTACGTGATGATCAAACATGCCAGCGGCTATAGTACATTGTACGCGCATAACAGCAGTCTGGCGGTGGAGAGCGGAGCCCGGGTGCGCAGGGGCGATCTGATCGCCTATAGCGGCAATCTGGGACAAAGCAGCGGTCCCCACCTGCATTACGCTATTCTGGACAAGGACGGTAATCCAGTGGATCCGATGCCGTTTCTGGAGCAATAAGCAACTCTGCCAGAGGAAAGATGATGAGCGATAAGATGAAGGAAGGCGAGCGGCTGAACACGATTGTCGGCCAGGGAACGGTTATCAAGGGTGAGTGCTCGGTCAATGGCACTGTCAGGATCGATGGAATTATCGATGGCTCGCTCAAGGCCACCGGAGTGGCTATCATCGGTAAGAGTGGACAGGTTAAGGGCGATCTGAAAGTCGGTAACGCCATAGTCGGTGGTGTGGTCGAGGGCAGCGTGATGGCCAAGGGCCGCCTGGAACTTCAGAGTGGCGCACGTGTGGAGGGAGATATCAAAGCCAAAAAACTGGTGGTGGAAGAAAGAGTTTTCTTCCAGGGGTTCTGCAACATGGAAGAGAAGCGGGCCAAAGGTAAACCCGCGGCGCCTAAGTTTGAGATCGACGATAAAATCAAAGACAATAAAGAGCAGACTGTAAAAAAAGTGGAGGAGGCTGGAAAAGGGGACGACAGCGAGGAGATTACTTTCCACGGCGAACCGATCTGAGCCGTAAAAACTCTGACTCTGCTATCCGGCAATACCAAATAACGGCCGGACAATGCCCGGCCGTTATCCTAGTCCATGCTTTTTTCCGCCGCACTGACCACTGCCCTGGCTTCTTCCAGTTCAGCGCCCAGACGGTGCTTTTCATCTCTTTCCACTGCGCTGCCATAGTCTTTTTCCAGGCGGGCCAGCCTGTCCCGTTCCTCGGTTATATCAACCCCGGCGCCATCGACCGCCCTGTCGGCCAGCACGATAACACTGTTGTCCTTCACCTGCAGGAACCCGCCGGATACAGCGTAGTAGCTTCGCTCGCTGCCGATAGTGAGATTGAGCACTCCACAGCCCAACGCCGCCATCAGCGGGGCATGGCCGCCGAGAACTCCCAGCATCCCATCCACCGCCGGAGCCACGACAGAGCGTACCTCGCCCTCGAACAGCACTTTTTCAGGTGTAATCAGCCTGGTGTTGAGCGGCTGGAAAGAAGGCATCTGTGCCCTCCCTGGAATTCGTCATCGGTTAAAGGTTGAGCGAACAAAATGTACGCTCATCCGTTTTTCTTCTTATCCTCTTCGAAACGCTCCACAACCTCTTCGATACTGCCGGCCATGTTGAACATCTGCTCCGGGATGTGGTCGTACTCGCCCTCTACCAAGCCCTTGAAGCTGCTGATCGTGTCCTCTAACTCCACATACTTGCCCGCGCGGCCGGTGAACGTCTCGGCCACGTGGAACGGCTGGCTGAGAAATTTTTGCAGGCGGCGTGCACGGTTGACAATTTCCTTGTCTTCCTCGCTGAGTTCTTCCATGCCCAGGATGGCGATAATGTCCTGGAGGTCCTTGTAGCGCTGAAGGATTTCCTGCACGCGGCGCGCCGTGTTGTAGTGCTCCTCGCCGATAATGTTGGCGTCCATGATACGACTGGTGGACTCCAGCGGATCGACAGCGGGATAGATGCCCAGCTCAACGATCTGGCGGCTCAGTACGGTGGTGGCGTCCAGGTGAGTGAACGTGGTGGCAGGCGCGGGATCGGTCAGATCATCGGCAGGCACGTAGATCGCCTGTACCGAGGTGATAGAACCGTTACGGGTACTGGTGATCCGCTCCTGCAACTCACCCATCTCCGTGCCCAGGGTAGGCTGGTAGCCCACAGCCGAGGGCATCCGGCCAAGCAGGGCGCTAACCTCGCTGCCCGCCTGGACGAAACGGAAGATGTTGTCGATAAACAGCAGCACGTCCTGACGTTCTTCATCGCGGAAGTATTCGGCCATTGTCAGGGCGGTAAGGCCCACGCGCAGCCTGGCTCCAGGCGGTTCGTTCATCTGGCCGAACACGAGGCAGGTTTTGTCGATAACACCGGACTCCTGCATCTCGAGCATCAGGTCATTGCCCTCGCGGGTGCGTTCACCCACACCGCCGAACACGGAGTAACCGCCGTGCTGCTTGGCGATATTGTTGATCAGCTCCATGATGATCACTGTCTTACCCACGCCTGCGCCGCCGAACAGGCCGATCTTACCGCCCTTCACGTACGGCTCCAGCAGGTCGATAACCTTGATCCCGGTCACGAAAATCTCGGTTTTGGGAGTAAGGTCCACAAAATCGGGTTGCGGGCGATGGATCGGATAGCGTTGCTTGACCTCGATCTGCGCCTGCTCGTCAATCGTCTCGCCCAGGACGTTAAACAACCTGCCCAGGCACTCTTTACCCACCGGCACGCTGATCGGCTCGCCGGTATCGACTACACTCATGCCGCGTTTTACCCCGTCGGTACTCGTCATCGCCACCGCGCGTACGATATTGCGGCCCAGTTGCTGCTGGACCTCGCAGATAATCGTATCGCGTGCCAGTATGCCTTCCTCGTCCTTGAGCACCAGGGCGGTATAAATGTCCGGTACCTTGCCGGGATCGAACTCGACATCGATAACCGGGCCGATTACCTGTACCACCTTACCCTTGTTCATGGAACGCCTCGCCTTGCAATTCGGTTGTATGTGTCAAACAGATATTCTTAAACTTATCAATCCAGCGCATCGCTTGCGCCTACAATCTCCGACAGTTCGGATGTAATCTGGGCCTGGCGCTTACGGTTAAAAGTGCGCGTCAGGTTGGTGATCATCTCGTCGGCGTTGTCCGTGGCCAGTTTCATCGCCCGACGGCGGGATGCCTGCTCGCTGGAGATATTCTCGGACACCACGCGGTAAACCATATTCTGGACATACATCGGCAGCAAAGTGTCGATAATCGCCGCGGCCGAGGGTTCGAAAATGAAATCGGTCTCGTGTTCCTCGCGCTCCGGGTCCCTGGGCGGCTTGATCGGCAGCAGTTGCTCGGTGGCTACCTCCTGGGTGCCGGCCGAGACATAGTGGCTGTAGACCACTTCCACCCGGTCCAGCTCACCGGCCAGAAAACGGCTCATCAACATCTGGGCTATCCTGCGGGTATCGTCGCTGTCGCAGGTTTCGTTAACCTGTACATCGCTGTAAGAAGTTTCGATACCCTGGTGCTTGAGAAACATCAGCGCTTTCTTGCCGATAGCGTAGAGATCGACTTCCAGACCTTCCTGCCTGTATTGATTATAAAGCGCCCGTGCCCGGCGGTTCAGCCCGGAATTAAACGCTCCGCACAACCCACGGTTCGAGGTGATATACAGAATAGCCACCCGCCGCGGGTTATCCCTGCACTCCATCAGAGGATTACTGCTGGCCTCCGGAGCGGAAGCCAACTGGCGCAGAACCTCGACCAGATTGTTGGAGTAGGGACGCGAGGAAATGACAACCCGCTGCCACTTCTGCATCTTGCTTGTGGCCACCATCTCCATGGTGCGGGTGATCTTGCGGGTTTTAGTTACCCCACTGATCCGCTTTTTTATGTCGCGTGCTTTGGCCATGCTTTATCGGGTCTCCCCCGGGCAACCTGACTGCTGTTCCACCTGCCCAGGTGCTTTAATTCAGTTACCTATGCTTTTACGGAACTGTCCGCAGAATTCCTCGATAGCCTTAATCAGGTCCTGTTCAATATCATCGGTGAGTTCCATCTTATCGCGCAGCTTTTCAACCAGCTTAGCTTGATGGTTACTCAGATATTCCAGGAACTCTTTCTCGAAACGGCTCAACGTTTCGACAGGGAACTCATCGAGGTAGCCCCGTGTACCGGCGTACAGCAGCACTACCTGCTCTTGCATGTTCATCGGTACGTACTGCGCCTGCTTGAGCAGTTCCACCAGGCGCTCGCCACGGGTGAGTTGCTGCTGGGTGGCCTTGTCCAGGTCGCTGCCGAACTGGGCGAATGCCTCCAGCTCACGATACTGGGCCAGGTCCATGCGCAGGCCGCCGGCCACTTTCTTCATGGCCTTGGTCTGGGCGTTGCCACCCACACGGCTCACCGAGATACCCACATTGATCGCCGGACGTACGCCCGAATAGAACAGGTCGGGTTCCAGGTAAATCTGACCGTCGGTGATCGAAATCACATTGGTCGGGATATAAGCGGAAACGTCGCCGTCCTGGGTCTCGATAATCGGCAGGGCGGTCATGCTGCCGCCGCCTTCCTTATCGCTGAGCTTGGCCGCGCGTTCCAGCAGACGGCTGTGCAGGTAGAACACATCGCCCGGATAGGCCTCGCGTCCCGGGGGACGGCGAAGCAGGAGGCTGAGCTGGCGGTAAGCAGAAGCCTGCTTGCTCAAGTCGTCGTACACGCAGAGCGTGTCCTTCATCTTGTAGCCGGCTTCCTTGTGGTTGTACATGAATTCCTCCGCCATCGCCGCGCCGGCATAGGGGGCGATATACTGCATCGGAGCCGGGTCGCCGGCACTGGAGGTGACAACAATCGTATACTCCATCGCGCCGTGCTGCTCCAGAATATCTACCACCGTGGCCACGCTGGACTGTTTCTGGCCGATAGCCACGTAAACGCAGACCACGCCCTGGCCTTTCTGGTTGATAATCGTATCGATAGCGATAGCGGTCTTGCCCGTACGGCGGTCGCCGATAATCAACTCACGCTGGCCGCGGCCGATAGGAATCATCGAGTCCACGGCTTTCAGCCCGGTCTGAAGAGGCTGTTTCACAGGCTGACGCTCGATAACGCCGGGCGCCTTGAACTCCACCTTGCGGGTCCGATCTGTTTTGAGCGGTCCCTTGCCATCAATAGGCTGGCCCAGTGCGTTGAGCACGCGGCCCAGCAGGGCCTCGCCGGTCGGTACGCTCAGTACCCGGCCAGTGCGGCGGACCTCGTCACCCTCACGGATATGGATATACTCGCCGAGGATAACCACGCCGATATTATTTTCTTCGAGGTTGAGGGCCAGCCCGTAGATTTCGTTACCGAAATCGAGCATCTCGCCGGCCATGCAATTGGCCAGGCCATAGACACGGGTGATCCCGTCACCAACCTCGAGGACGTTTCCAACCTCCTCGACATCGAGTTCACTCTCGAAATTTTGGATCTCATTGAGGAGGATGGAGCTGATTTCTTCTGATTGAATCTTGCTCATAAACTGCTCCGCTCCTTAGATTTTCGCCTTAAGCATCTGTTTGGAAAGAAGCTGAATACGCCTGCGCAAACTACCATCGTAAACCACATCTCCGATCCGGCAGACCAATCCAGCCACCAGCGAACTATCGACGCTGGCCCTGATCACTACTTCCTGCTTCAAGTGGGCGGCAATCTTGTCCGCCAGCGATTTTTTCTCGCTGTCGGTGAGCGCTTTGGCGCTGATGGCCGTAACTTGAAGGCGGTTGTAGTGCTTGTTCAGCAATTGCTTGAAGTCAGCACCGATAGCTTCAAGCTGATCCAGCCTGCGCTTGGTGCAGGTGACCAGCAGGAACTTGACGACTTCCGGCCCAAGTTTGCCCGTGAGCGCCTTACGCAACACCTCAATCTTGGTAACGGTGCTGATCTGCGGGGCCAGCAGGAATTCGCCCACCAGTTTGTGGGTGCGCACCAACTGGATAAAAGCAGCCAGTTCAGCGCCCACCTGGTCAAGCTTGTCTTCCCGCCGGGCCAGCATGAACAGCGCCCGGGCATATTCCTTTGATACGGTCGTGGTCCTCATTTAACCTCTTCATCGATCTGGGCGATTGCCTTTTCGATGAACTCGCGGTGTTCGGCGTCCTCGAATTTTTTGCTGATCAACTGTTCGGCCGCCTTAAGACTGATCCTGACCACACTATCCCTGATCTCGGCAGTGGCTTTCTCGCGCTCGCGCACAATCTCCGCCTTAGCCTTCTCCGACATGTCGAGCGATTCGCGCCGCGCTTTTTCAACTATCTCATCGGCGGTTTTCTTTGCTCTCGACTTACCGTCGTCGATTATCCCGTTCACTTCATCACGTGCATCGGCAAGTTGCTGCTCGTGCTTTTGTAGCAGCTCCCTGGCCTCGCTCCTGGCCTTTTCGGCCGAGTCGAACATCTCTTTGAGCGACTCCTCGCGTCTGTCCACGGCTGCAATCACCGGGCCCCAAACATACTTCTTGAGCAAAACAAGAAGTATGAGGAACGTGATGCCGCTCCAGATTGCCAGGCCAGGACTTAGCTGTAAAAGACTATCCTGTGCCATAAACTAACCCGTCCTTTCGCCCTGCCAAAGCGGATTACGTGTTTGCGAGTATGATGCAGATCGCAAGGGCGAAAAATGCAACACCTTCGATCAGCGCCGCGGCGATAATCATCGCGGTACGGATATCACCAGCGGCCTCAGGCTGACGAGCCATGCCCTGGAGCGCTCCGTCTGCCAGACGGCCGATACCATAGCCAGCGCCGATAACTGCCAGGCCGGCACCAATACCGGCGGAGAGATGAGCAAGTATTCCATCCATCTGTTTCCTCCTTGGATATGCTGATAGGTGATTCGAGCAGTACTTGATTAGCTGCTTCGTAAATGTCCGGCCTAATGCTCCGGATTGATTGCCATGTTGACAAATATTATCGAAAGCAGGGTGAAAACGAACGCCTGCAGGAATGCCACGAATAACTCAAGAACGTAAATAAACAACACGAACGCGATAGAAATGGGAGCCACGATATAACTGTGGAAAATAAAGATCAGCCCGAAAAATGACAGGATCACTATATGCCCGGCTGTCATATTGGCGAAAAGTCGAATGGTCAGCGCGAAACACTTGATGAAGATGCCGATCACCTCGATAGGGAACAGCAACGGGATAAGTGGAGCCGGGATACCCGAGGGGACCAGGCTCTTCCAGAACTTAAACGGCCCCTGCTCGATCATCCCCATCCCCAGGATCGTCATCAGGGTTATCCCGCTCAGAGCCGCGCAGACAGACACATTGGCGGTGGCTGTGGCCAGACCCGGGAACTCGATCCCGGCTACGCCGAAATGTGGTATCGGGATCAGGCCCAGCAGGTTGCAGAACAGGATGAAAAAGAACTGGGTCAGGAACAGCGGCAGGTAGCGGCGGCCGTTTTCCTTGCCCATATTCGGGTAAACCATCTCGTCACGTACGTAGAGAACGAAAGGTTCGAGGAAATTAAGATACCGCCCCTGGCGGTTGTCGCCGGCTTGTTTTTTTACCAGCAGACGGAAGAAGATGAATACCAGCGCGGCTGCGATCCAGATGTTGACAGTTACCTTGGTGATCGACAGATCGAGCCATTCCAGCCCGAACGGCCTCCAGTCGATCTTGAGCACGTAGGTGTCGTAACCGTGCTCCAGCAGTTCCTTCATGATTTCGCTGGCGCTTTGGACCGCTTCCTTGCCGTGACCAGCCGCCTGGGCCGCCCCGTGGGGATCAGCCGCTTGGAGAAGTTGTGCCATATCGAGTTTGCCGTATTACCTTTAGTGTTATTGTTTTTTTCTATTCAACGATGGCAGCGCATAGATGTGCTCCAGAGTAACAAACACCACGTAACTCAACATGCAACTGCCGATAAGTACTCCCGAGGGCAACTTGAACACGCCTATTCCCAGCGCGACCACCAGCAGCGCAACCAGCATGCGCGCCGCCATGCCGCCCAGTACGAGCTTGAGCAAACGATTCGAGTCGGAACCCGGAACCTTCATCAGCAGGGCGAATCCAAGCCAGGACAGCCCCAGACTGATCGCGCCCCCGTAGCAGCCAGCCAGCCATTGAATCCGGCTTAGCGGCGCAAAATACAAACCAACCGCAAGAAATACATACAGAAAAGCCGTCAATGCAAAGAATTTTCCGCCGGGAGTAATCTTTTGCTCCGCATCGTCGCCGTTAAACTAGACATCAGGTCTTGAAACAGACTCAATTATCGGTTCCTGTTTCCGGGTTTATCGAGGCCGGAAACGGTTTTAAACAAGCTGTAGATACCGGCCGCAAAACCGAGTGCCGCCCCAAGAAGAGTCAGCCAGGGATCGGTGTCCCAGCGATTGTCCAGGTAACGGCCCGCCATCAGAAAAATCAGGATGTAGAGTGCCAGTTCGATTCCGATCCCCAGTAAGGGACCAGCTTCTTTCAGCGCACTACTCCGCTCATCGTTTTTGTTTCCGTTGTGGTTCACCAGACCCACAAGGTAGCAAAAAGGGCCGTAAAAATCAAAGCTTTTCAGCGCCCTGAGCACTGTTGTGCAAGAGCTTGCGAAAAGCTTTAATCACGCATTAACTATGCCCGATTGTACATAATATGCTAACTGATTGCAAGTCAAATACAAAGCCGACTGCTTGCAGGGTAAGGCAGGAGATGTGGGGGAGCGCAAGCGCACGGCAATTGGGCGGAGGGTGCCCTATTTCCGTACGCACACGCCCTTATTCGCCAGATATTCCTTGGCCTCTGTTACGCTGTACTCACGGAAATGGAAAATACTGGCCGCCAGGGCCGCATCCGCTTTGCCCTCCACCAGCCCGTCGTAGAGGTGCTCCAGGGTGCCCACGCCGCCGGATGCTATCACCGGAATCTCAAGGTTCTCGCTCACGGCGGCGGTCAGAAGCAAGTCAAAGCCCTCCTTGCTGCCGTCGCGGTCCATGCTGGTCAGCAGGATTTCGCCGGCGCCCTTCCGCTGGATATTTATCGCCCACTCAACAGCATCAAGGCCGGTGGGGTTGCGCCCGCCGTGGGTATAGACCTCCCAGTTGCCGAACGCCCCGCGCGCGGGATCGAAATCCGCCCTGCGCTTGGCGTCGATAGCCACCACGATACACTGGCTGCCGAACCTCTCGGCGCTGGTAGTTACAACAGTGGGGTCATTTATCGCCGCGGTGTTGATAGAAACCTTGTCCGCCCCGCTTTTCAGCATCAGACGCACGTCATCCACCGTGCGGATGCCCCCGCCGATAGTGAACGGGATAAAGACCTCATCGCTCACCCTGCGGGCCAGCTCCAGCACGGTTTCGCGCTGCTCGTGGCTGGCGGTGATATCCAGAAACACCAGCTCATCGGCTTTCTGCTGCTCATAGTAGCGGGCCTGCTCCACCGGGTCTCCGGCGTCGATCAGGTTGACAAACCGCACACCCTTCACCACCCGTCCCTTGTCGATATCGAGGCAGGGGATTATTCGCTTAGCCAGCATCAGGCCCCCCCTGTGCCGTGGTAAGTGCAGCGGCAAGCTCCATCGTGCCCTCGTAGAATGCGCGTCCCACAATCATGCCCTCCACGCCCCTGCCGGCCAGTTTTGCCACGGCTCGCACGTTTTCCAGTGTAGATATTCCGCCCGAGGCGATAGTGGTCATCCCAACCGAAGCCACGGCCTCAAGCGCGGGGATATTCGGTCCGCCCAGCATCCCGTCGGTGGCGATATCCGTGTAGATAATGCGCTCACAGCCCTGGTCCCGTACCTCCGCAGCCACCTCGATAGCATCACGGTCTGTAACTTCTTCCCAGCCACGGATTGCCACCTTGCCATCAGAGGCGTCGATACCGGCCACGATACTCTGTGCGCCGAATTTTTTTATCGCCTCCGGGAGCAGCTCCGGGTCGGCATAGATTGCCGTGCCCAGGATAGCACGCGAGACGCCCAGTTCCAGTACCTGCTCAATTCTCTCGATATTCCTGATACCGCCGCCGAGTTCCACTTTCATTCCCAGTGGACTGACCGCCTCCACTATCCTGCGCACGATTTCGGTGTTTTTGCCCTCGCCCTCGAACGCGCCATCAAGATCCACCACATGCAGCCAGCGGGCTCCCGTGCGAGCAAAATTCAGCGCGGGCTGCACCGGGTCGTCATAATACTCTGTCATCTCGTTCTTGCGGCCCTGCTTAAGGCGCACCGCCCGGCCACCCATCAAATCTACCGCTGGTAAAACAAGCATTAAGCCTCCATCTTACATCCTGGCAAAATTTTCCAGCAGCCTCAGCCCATCCTCCTGGCTTTTCTCGGGATGGAACTGGACCGCATAGGATTTCCTCTCGTCATCGGCCACCACGGCGGCCACTTCCATGCCGTAGTCGGTCACACCCAGCACGTCCTTATTCCGCGAGGGGCTGGCGTAGTAGGAGTGGACAAAATAGAACCACGCCCCGTCATCGATACCCTCAACCAGCGGAGATTGCCTCTTCCAGTCCACCTGGTTCCAGCCCATGTGCGGAATCTTGCGCCCCGGCGGGAACTTTTGCACATCACCGGGAATAATGCCCAGGCCTTTGTGCTCTCCCATCTCATTGCTGTGCTCGAACAAGAGCTGGAAGCCCACGCAGATACCCAGGAACGGTTTGCCACCGGCGATCCAATCGCGCACCGGCTGCTCGAACCCCATGCTGATGATATGCTCCATGCTTTTGCCGAAAGCGCCATCACCGGGCAGCACCAGATGGCTGGCACTCCCGATATCGGCCGGGTCCTGGGATATCCGGGCCTCGAATCCGAGGTGGTGGAAGGCTTTCTCCACGCTGCGAAGGTTGCCCATTTTAAAGTCGATTATGTTGATCAAGCTGATAATTCTCCTGAAATACTCGATGGCTAATGACTAAGCCGTTCCAAAACGATGATTGAATCCGGGCGGACAGATGGGTCCGCCCCTAGATGCTATTTCTCTGTTAGATTGTATTTAAGTGGGGCGGCGCATGCGCCGCCCCACTTACGGGCATCTATATTTACAGCACACCCTTGGTAGAGGGCACACCCACAACGTCCGGGTCGAGCCGGGTGGCGCTGCGGATAGCCAGGGCCGCGGCCTTGAACAGGCTCTCTATCTGATGGTGCGCGTTGGCGCCAGCCAGCAGATCCAGGTGCAGGGTGATCCCTGCGTTCGAGGCCACGGCGCGCCAGAACTCCTCCACCAGCTCGGTGCTAAAATCGCCAACCATTTCCCGGCTGAACTCAGCACGGAAACAGAGCAATCCACGACCCGAGAAATCGAGTGTGGCGCGGCTCAGAGCCTCGTCCATCGGGGCATAGGCGTAACCGAACCGTCGGATACCGGCCTTATCTCCCACGGCCTCGGCAAGCGCCTGGCCGATCACGATCCCCACGTCCTCCACACTGTGGTGCTCATCGATTTCCAGATCACCCTTGCAGCTTACTTTAAGGTCCAGCAGACCGTGCCTGGCAAACCCATCGAGCATGTGGTCAAAAAAGCCCACGCCCGTATCGATTTCCGCCTTGCCGGTCCCGTCAAGCGCCAGGCTTACCCTGATATCGGTTTCACCTGTTTTGCGCTGTTTTGAAGAACTTCTTGCTTTACTCATCATGCACCCCGATTGAAGAATTACCGTTGGGTACCGAATTATTTTTGCTGATTCTCAAACCTGCAGTGCTTCGTTAAGCGCCGCAAGCAGATGGTTCACATCGGCGGCCAGATAATCCACCCGCTCGTTTTCCAGATGGCGGTCCATGGCTCCGCCGGAGGTGGAGCCGGTGCTGACCATGCAGCCCGCCACCGGTGCAGCCTGCGGGTGCTCTGTGCGGTAGCGACGAACCGTGGTCCAGTCGTCGGGCACATCGCCCACGTACAGAGCGGCGGTAAATCCCATCCGTTGCGCCAGTGTGGCCAATCCCGCAGGGTTCGGTTTGGCCGGACGGCTGCCGTCGTCGGTAAGGATAAACTCCGGCTCCAGAAGGTTGTCCAGGCGCTCCCTGCGGAACAGGTAGTCGGCTTCCTCGGGAGTACGCCCGGAGAGGATGCCGATTTTTATTCCCTTAAGCTGAAGGCGCTCGATCAACGAGAGGTTGAGCAGGAACACTTCCTGCTGGATCAGGCCCGGATCGTGAACGTGCTCAGCCTCGATCCCGTAGAGTTCTCCGCAGAGATCGGGCCCGGCGTAATACTCCATGAATATCCGCTTGACCAGTGCCGGATCGAATTTATTGTCGAACTTTTCTCTGCCTGCCTCATCCAGTGTTTCCCGTACCAGGGAGAGGGAGTTTTCCAGCCCGCCGCCTCTCTGGTTTACATCAGCGGTAAATACCTCCAGCGATGGTCCCAGTTTCCTGATCCTGGAAGTGTCGGCGGAACCGTTGCCCGCGGAAATCTGTTTCATCAGGCAATAGGCCACCGCGGCCTTGCTCAGGTCCCAGTCGTTGTTGAAATCACCGGCCAGCTTGAACAGTTCGTATTCAGCCGTGTCCATCAGAAGGTCATCGCCGGGAACATCGATCACCCGGTTGAAATAGTGCTGCACTGTATTGCTAATGGCCTGACGGAAACTGCCGGAAACGTCCACCAGCACACCATCGACATCAAAAATAACCGCATCCACCGCCGACAGTGGCACACACAGTCCGTGCTCCAGCGCGAATACGCCCTCGCTTAGGGGCCTATACCCCGGGCTGCCAACTATTTTCACTCCAACACCTCCCCCAGCGCCCCGAGCAACTCATCATTCTCCCCGGCTGTGCCAACCGTTATTCTCAGGTAACGCGACAAGCCGGGGTAGTTGGAAACGTTCCTGATCAGCACACCTTTATCCAGCAGCCGCTTGAATAACAGCGGCGCCCGGATAGCCGTGGATTCGATCAGGATAAAATTAGACTGGCTGGGCAGGGGAGAGACTCCCTGGATTGCCGCCAGATTTTTTATCAGTTTATCCCGTTCGCTAACAAGTGACGCCACTCTTTGCTCCATCACCGATGCGTTTTCAATCAGCACAGTGGCCGCCAGTTGGGTGAAAAAGCCAACATGGTGCGGAAGCTGCACCTTGCTGATCTCCCGCGCCAGAGCTGGGTTGGCAAGCATGTAGCCAAACCGAAGGCCCGCCAGGCCAAACGCCTTGCTGAACGTGCGCAGGATTACCAGGTTCGGGCAGCTTGCCAGCAGGCCGAACGCATTGCTGCCGGCAAACTGGGCGTAGGCCTCGTCAAGCACCACCAGGCCGCTGAACTGGCTGCAAACCCGCTCGATTGACTGATTGGAAAGCAGGTTGGCCGTGGGGTTGTTGGGCGAGCAGAGCACGATCGCCCGCGCGTTTGTCTGACGGGCCCTGGCCAGCAGGGCTTCCGTATCGAGGCTGAAATCGCCCTGCCGGAGCATCACGGTTTCCGCTGTGCCGCCAAGAACGGTAACATTCTGAGCGTAAAGGCTGAACGTTGGCTCCGGGATAACAACCGTGTCGCCGTGACGGACAACAGAGAGCAGGGAGTGGAATATCAACTCGTTGCTGCCGTTGCCGATCAGCACACCGTCCGGGTCGTGGTTCTCGTAGCTTGCCAGTTGCTCCACCAGCGGACGCTCGAACTCGTCGTGGTAGCGCTGCCACTGAATGTTTTCCACCCGCTCCCAGATTTCCCGCTTTACCTGGGCCGGGACATCGAACGGGCTTTCGTTCAGGTCCAGCTTGACCCGCCACTTGAAGTCAGGGGACTGGTAAGGCTTCAGTCCGGCTATTTCCGGCCGGATTATTTTTACAGATCGTTCGCTCATAATTTTTCAATAACCTTATTTGCTAAGCCTGTTGCGTATTTCCATTGACCGTGCATGGGCCTCAAGGCCTTCCGCCCGCGCAATCAGCGCCACCGGCCCGGCAGCTTTGCTGAACGCGGCCTGGTTAAACGAGATAATACTGGTCCTTTTTAGAAACACCTGCACACCCAGCGGGCTGAAACAGCGCGCCGAGCCGCCGGTGGGAAGTACGTGGTTCGGTCCGGCCCAGTAGTCGCCCACAGCCTCGGGGGTATAGTGGCCCATGAACACAGCGCCGGCGTTTTTAACGCTGCCCAGTATGCCCCAGGGGTCTTCAACCAGCAGCTCCAGGTGCTCCGGTGCGAATATTGCGGCCAGTTCAAGAGCTTCTTCAATCGAATCGGCCAGCAGGATAGCACCAAAATCGCGCAAGCTTTTTTCGGCGATATCTTTCCTTGGAAGTTTTGCCAACTGCTCTTTCAGTTCGTCTTTAACCGCAATGGCCAGCTCACGGGATACAGTTACCAGCACCGCCGCGGCCCGCTGATCGTGCTCGGCCTGACTCAGCATGTCAGCAGCCACACAGGCGGGGTCCGCGCTGCTGTCGGCTATCACCAGGATCTCGCTGGGACCGGCAAGCATGTCTATATTGACCGTGCCGAACACCAGTTTCTTGGCTGCCGTAACATAAATATTACCCGGCCCGGCGATAACATCCACCGGCGGGATAGTTTCCGTACCATAGGCCGCCGCTGCAATGGCCTGCGCTCCGCCGATCTGGTAGATTTCCTCAACTCCGGCCAGACGGGCGCAGAACAGCACCGCCGGGTTTAGCGAGCCTTTGCTGTCCGGGGGCGTAAGCAGCACAATCCGCTCCACACCCGCGGTGTGCGCCGCGGCCACGCCCATCAGCACGCTGCTGGGGTAGGCGGCTTTGCCTCCCGGAGCGTAGATAGCCGCGCTGGCCACCGGAGTTACCCTCTGGCCCAGAATCTCGCCATCGGGGCCGGTGGTGAACCAACTGTTGGCAAGCTGCTTGCGATGGTAATCCTTAATCCGTCCGTAAGCGGCCCCGAGTGCATCAGCCAGCTCGGATGGCACGGAGTCAGCGGCCTGCTGCACCTCGGCATCGCTCACCCTGAATTGGGCAGGGGAGAGCCTCACCTTGTCAAATTTGAGCGTGAATTCCGTAACCGCCCTGTCGCCTTCGCGGCGCACTGCGTCGGTAATGACGGCGGTGGTGAGCAGGACATCGTTGATATCCTCGCTCTTTTTCCGGGCCAACTCGGCCAGGAATTCTTTTTGCCCTGTGTCCACGATAGGGACTGACTGAGGACTCATTGGATTCTCCTGAACAAAGTGGGGGGCTGCAAAGCTGCAAAAGCCCCCGCCCGCCTTTGGCGGACACCCCCTGATCAAGGGAGATTGGTTCATGCCAGATACCTTTATACATCAAGCACTGGCAATATAAGAAAGCGAATCTATCAGGCGATAACCTTGTTTAAAGGATACTCGATAATATCACGCCCACCGAGTTTTTTTATATCCGGGATAATTTTGCGAACTACATTTTCTTCTATCACCACCTCAAGAGCGACCCAATCAGGGTGGTGAAGGTTGGCAATTGTTGGATTTTTCATTGCCGGTAGAATAGCCAGGATGTCGTCCAGCTTCTTGCGCGGCACGTTGAGCTTGATCCCCACCTTGCCCTCGGCATCGATAGCGCCCTTGAGCATCATCGCGATATTCTCGATTTTCTCGCGCTTGGCCGGGTCCTCCCAACTGGCCTTATTGGCTATCAGCCGGGTGGTGCTTTCCAGCACGGTATCGACAATCTTGAGCTTGTTGGCCCTGAGGCTGCTGCCGGTTTCGGTGACCTCGATAATGGCATCGGCCAGCTCGGGTACCTTGGCCTCGGTGGCTCCCCAACTAAACTCTACATCAGCGGTTACACCGTTAGCTGCTAGGTACTTGCTGGCGATATTGACCACTTCCGTGGCTATTTTTTTGCCCTGTAAATCCTTGGGGGAGTTAATATCCGAACCCTCCGGGACGGCCAGCACCCAGCGCACCGGGCGCATGCTGCACTTGGCGTACACCAGGTCGGCCACCTCCACCACATCAGCACTGTTCTCAATCACCCAGTCGTGACCCGTGAGGCCGCAATCGAACACGCCGTCCTGAACATAGCGGGCCATTTCCTGGGCGCGGATCAACATCGCCTCCAACTCCGGGTCGTCAATCGACGGGAAATAACTGCGTTCGCTCACACTGAAATTGTAGCCCGCCTTGCGGAACAGTTCCAGGGTGGCTTTTTGAAGGCTGCCTTTGGGTAGTCCTAATTTGATTACCATCAAAATAATCCTTTCTATATGTTGCACTGAGAAAAAAGTAATCTGGTTAAAATACTTCCGAACTCTAAAACCACGGGCGCAGCATAAAGACCGCTCTAAGCGGCGCCATGCACGGCAGCCATAAACTTCCTGATCTTTTGGTGGTCCTTAATCCCCGGCTCACGCTCCACGCCACTGGAGACATCGACCGCATACGGGGCGGCTGCACGGATTGCCATCGCCACGTTGTCCGGCCCCAGCCCTCCGGCCAGAATTACCCGCCCATGCGAGCGGGCCGCCGCGGCCCACTCCCAGTTGAATTTTTTACCGGTTCCGCCGGGTACGCCTTTTACGTATGAGTCCAGCAAAATATCAGCGTCTGTTCCGTAAGCGCTTATTTGCCCGAGGTCCTCTTCCGTGGCCAGCCGGAACCCCTTGATCCAGTTTACGCCCAGCGTGCGGCAGTATTCCGGAGATTCAGCGCCCGAAAGCTGCGCGCGGTCAAGCCCGGCGGTGGCCACGATTTCCCGCAATTGGCCGGTCGGCAAATCGACAAAGACACCGACAGTAGTTACCAGCCGGGAAATTTTGCCGATAATCCCTGCGGCTTTTTCAGGCTCGATATAGCGCGGGCTGGGCTTGTGGAACACAAATCCCAGGGCGTCAGCGCCCAGTTCGGCCGCCACAAGCGCGTCTTCCAGCCGGGTGATTCCGCAGATTTTTATTCTTACACTCACTAATCCCGTCCCATCAGTTTGCGCGCGGCCGCGGCCACGTCATCGCGCCGCATCAGGTGCTCGCCAACCAGCACGGCGTCGTAGCCCGCCAGAACTGCCCTGAGTACGTGGGGATTGCCGTGGATACCACTTTCGCTGACCTTGATCGTGCCAGCGGAGAACTTTCCAGTCAGCCGTTCGGAGACTTCCAGCGTAACTTCGAACGTGGTCAGATCCCGGTTGTTGACCCCGATTATTTTGCTGTTCAGCTCTTTGGCTTGATCCAGTTCTTTTTCGCCGTGGACCTCCACCAGCACGTCCATGCCAAGTTCTCCGGCCAGGGCGTACAAGTCCGCCAACTGTTTTTTCTCCAGCACGGCCACAATCAGCAGAATGCAATCCGCGCCCAGCAGACGGGACTCATAGACCTGCCACGGGTCCACAATGAAGTCCTTGCGCAACACGGGCAGGTTGCCGCCGCCGCGCTTGGCCAGCGAGATATACTCAGGGTGTCCCAGGAAATACTGGGTCTCCGTAAGTACGCTCAGCGCGTCCGCCCCGCCATCGGCGTAAGCGGCTGCCAGTTGCTCCGGATCAAAATCCCGGCGGATAAGGCCCTTGCTGGGACTGGCTTTTTTGATTTCAGCTATCAGCGCGGCGGGTTTTTTATTTTTCAGCGCCGCGGCGAAACTAAACTGTTCCGGCAATGGCTCATTATGGAGTCTTTTTTTAAGCACATCCAACGGGTGCCTGCGCATCTCGTCGGCAAGCTCCTCGCGCTTATCGGCTATTATTTTATCCAACACGTTCATTTCGCCCCCTCGCTTGTCAGTTTCACAAGGGAAGCAAGTTTTTGCTTCGCCTTGCCGCTATCAATAGATTCGGCGGCAAGCTCAATCCCCGATCCGATATCCATGCTCTGATGGAACGCGCTGATAGCGGCCCCGGCATTGAGCACCACGGCATCGCGGCAGGCGCCCGGCTTACCGTCCAGAATCTGGCGGATAATATTTGCATTGGCCACGGCGTCGCCACCAGCGATAGCTTCGGCGGGCCGAGGCTTCAATCCGAAATCTTCCGGTTTGATAACCCTGGTTGTCACTTTCCCGTCGTTAAGCTCGCTGAGTGTTGAAGGTCCGGCCAGCGCTATCTCATCCAGGCCGCCGTGGCCGTGGACCACATAGGCCTTGCGGCTGCCCAGACCGGCCAGCACTCCGGCCAGCGTCCGTGTAAGCGATTCGGCGAAAACTCCCAGCAACTGGCTGCGTGCTCCGGCGGGGTTGGTAAGCGGCCCCAGCACGTTGAACACCGTGCGGATACCCATCTCGCGCCTGGGGCCGATAGCGTGCTTCATGGCCGGGTGGAACAGAGGGGCGAAAATAAAACAGATACCCGCGCTGTCCAGGCACTGTTCCACCACTTCCGGTGCGGCCTCGATATTTACTCCAAGTTCCCGCAGCACATCGGCGCTGCCGCAGAGACTTGAGACCGAGCAGTTGCCGTGTTTGGCCACCGGCACACCGGCTCCGGCGGCTACAATGGCGGCAGCGGTACTGATATTGAAACTCCCGGAACCATCGCCGCCCGTGCCGCAGGTATCGAGCAGCTCACTGTGACGGCCGGGCGAAACACGACGCACCTTGCGGCGCATCACCCCGGCGAACGCGGTTATTTCCTCAACGGTTTCGCCTTTCATCCGAAGAGCGGTAAGGAATGCTCCTATCTGCGAGGGCAGGGCATTGCCCTCCATAATCCCGGTCATCACCTCTTCAGCCTGATCCGTGCTGAGATCTTTTCCGTCCACAAGCTGGCGTATCGCATCGACAATCATCGTTGTCTCTCCCGGGGCGGAGTGGCGCTGAAGCGGATTTATGGATTCAAGATATCCGCTTAGGGAAATTGAAAAACACTATGCAAAAAGCAAAAATAAAGTATGGCCGGATACACACCCCGCCCGCATCAGACGGGCACCCCTCTTGGTAGAGGGGATTTTTACACCCCCAGTTACAACCAGAACCGGGAGAGCGAGGCTGCCGGTGCGGGTCCCTCAAATAACAGGAGAGACAGGGGTTTGTCTTCCAGAAATGTTGCTAATCCATAAATTTATCGATGTATCGCTGGTGCTGCAAAAACTAACCGGACAATGCCTCAAACGATCAAAAAAACCCAAAACCATGGGAGCAGCGAAATGGCTAATCCAGCCGCTCAAAACCCTCGGCCAGTTTTTTTATCGCTTGTTCCACTGTTCCCACAGCGCGGATCGAATCACGCGCACGCCCCAGGCTCACTCCCGGAGCGGCCGCCTGGTCGCTTACAATCTCCGGCAGAGTTCGCCAGAAGTCACCCAGCAGCACCAGCGGGCGGTGCGGGACTATTTTCTTGTTGATATACTCCCAGGCCAGCGCTATCTCTGCCAGGGTACCGGTGCCACCCTTGCAGGCCACGTAGCCATCGCCCAGCCTGAGCAGGGTTTCCAGGCGGACCAACAGGGTATCTGTCCAGATCGTTTTATCGAGCCAGGCATTGGGTTCCCTGCTGAACAGACGGCAGGTGACTCCCACGCTGTAGCCCCCGGCGGCTTTGGCGCCCCGGTTGGCGCCTTCCATCACGGCGGTGTAACCACCTGTGACCACCACCCAGCCCCTTGCCGCCAGCAGTTTTCCGAGCTGCTCGGCCTGGTCCGTGCTAGCTTTGTCTGCGATGTCGCTGGTGCCGAACACACAAACCCAGCGCGCTCCCGGCGGGCCGACAGTTTTTCTTATCTGCTCGAAATCCGGCAGACCGGTCATTTATTCTCCTGGAGCCGGCTGAGAAAATTACCGAGCAGTTTTTTACCCTCGAACGTAAGGATCGACTCGGGGTGGAACTGCACGCCCTCGACTGGAAACTCCCGGTGGCGAAGGCCCATGATGATCCCATCGGAGGTGCGCGAAGTAACTTCGAGGCAACCGGGCAAGCTCTCCTGCTCCACGATCAGGCTATGGTACCGGGTAGCTTCGAACGGGTTTGGCACATCGCGGAAGAGTTCCGACCCGTCGTGTTCGATCATGCTGGTTTTGCCGTGCATGAGGGAGGGCGCACTTACCACACGTCCGCCGTAGACCTGTCCGATACACTGATGCCCAAGGCAGACTCCCAGGAACGGTATTTTCGGTCCCAGATGTTGGAGCAGATCGAGCGAGATACCCGCGTCATCCGGCGTACCGGGACCGGGGGAGATGATAATCCCCTCAGGCGCAATTTCCTCGGCCTGGTTCACCGAAATCTTATCGTTGCGATAAACCTCCAGAGTGGCCCCGAGCTCGCCCAGGTACTGGACGAGATTATAGGTAAAGCTGTCATAGTTGTCAATGACGAGAATCATAGGAACTCTCCGCTCTGTTCGACCGCCTTGAGCAGGGCGGTGGCTTTGTTAATCGTTTCCTGGTACTCGCTTGCCGGATCGCTGTCAGCCACTATCCCGGCCCCGGCCTGGATGTAAGCCGTATCATCCTTGATCACGATTGTGCGGATGGCGATACAGGTGTCCAGGTTGCCGCTGAAATCGATATAACCCACAGCGCCGGCGTAAATCCCGCGCTCCTCGATTTCCAACTCGTCGATAATCTCCATAGCTCTCACCTTGGGCGCTCCGCTGACAGTGCCTGCCGGGAAACACGCCCCCAGGATATCCAGTGCGTTTGCATCGGCCCTGGCGATTCCCTCCACGTTACTGACTATATGCATCACGTGGCTGTAGCGCTCCACTTTCATCTGCTCGGTCACTTTTACGCTGCCGTACTCGCAGACACGACCCACGTCGTTGCGCCCCAGGTCGACCAGCATCACGTGCTCGGCCCGCTCCTTGGGGTCGGCCAGCAGCTCTTGCTCCAGGCGAATGTCCTCGGCTTCATCTGCCCCGCGGGGCCGCGTGCCGGCCAGGGGACGGTTGGTGACAACGCCGTCCTCCACCCGCACCAGCACCTCCGGACTCGATCCAGCCACCTTGAGGTCGCCGAACTGGAGGTAGAACATGTATGGCGACGGGTTGACCCTTCGCAGGGCGCGGTAGAGATCGAACGGGTCGCCACGGAGCCTGGTTGAAAGGCGTTGGGAGAGCACCACCTGGAAGATGTCGCCGGCGTGGATATATTCCTTGGCCCGCACCACCATATCCATATATTGCTCACGGGTGGTGTTGGAGGTGAATGCAGGAAGCTCTTTTTTTTGAGTTCCGGAGCTGATATTCTGGGGCACCAGCACTATCTCGTTGATCCTTCGTACCAGCCACTCCACCTTGGTGCAGGCCAGGCGGTACTGCTGGGCCGGGTCATCGCCTTCCTCCACGAACACGTTTTTGATCACAGTTAGCGTGTGTTTAACGTGGTCGATAACGATCAACTGGTCGGCCACCATCAGGTAGCAATCGGGAAGTCCGAGTGGATCGGGCTTGGCGCGGGGGATATCCTCGAAACAGCGGATCGTGTCGTAGGAAAAATAACCAACCACACCGCTCTGCAACGGCGGCAGGCCGGGGATTGGCGCAAACTGGTAGCGGCTGATATAATCCTTTATATACTCCACGGGATTGCCCGTGCAGGTGCTCAACTCGCCATCGGTTATCTGCTCGATATTGTTACCGCGGGCACGGATAACCGTGCAGGTAGCCAGACCCAGGAAGCTGTAGCGGCCGATTTTTTCTTCCATCTCCACGCTTTCGAGCAGAAATGCGTACTCGTTCGGTTCGCAAAGTTTCTTGAAGATGCTGATCGGGGTTTCCGTATCGGTATAAAGCTCGGCATATACCGGTACAATTGTGCCGGGCCGGGCTTTGGCAAGAAACTCATCTTGAGTCGGCTTAATATTAGGCATCTTTTTTCTCCGTCCATCGGGCAAACAAAAGCGGTCCCCGAATGGGTATAAACAAAAAAAGCCGCGGTCACAAAGGGAGTGCCCGCGGCTTACAATGAGGTCGTAGTCGAAACTATCTCTGCGGGCGCAAATATCCATGTGCGTGGTGATGAACACCACGCCAGAGCCAAGCCCAGTGAATCGAATCAGGGAGTATTCTGTTAGCCATGGACATTGTATTTCTCCGTTTCACCCGCTAAACACCACGCAAACTTCGTACCGAAGATACAATATTACAGCCGGTATGCTTTTGTGTCAATAATTTTACAGCAAGTTAAACTCCAATTGAAATGATTTGCCCTTTTTTGGGGTTTTAAGTACATTTGTTATTCCTTCTCACTTTAAAACGCAAGAGTAAAAATGCAATTCAAGCTACGGGTAAATCCGGGAAAAGACGCCCAGAAATTTCTGGAGAGCAAGATCGCATCCCTGAGAAAGCTTGATCCGGAGATGAACCTGGCCAGGCTGGATAAGGAAGTCAGGCTGATTTTCAGTGGGCTATTCGATAAATTGAAGAAAGATTCGCGTTTCAAATCCTATTTTTTAACTCCCCGCAAAAACCTTCAGGACGAAGAGACCACCCGTGGTGACATAATTATGGGCGCGTTCGACCTGATGAACAGTGCCTTCAGGGACAAATTAAAGGCAGCTCCTGACAAAGAGGCGAAACAGAGGGAGCTGGAGACTTATTTCAGCGATAAGCTGGATGCTCTGGAAAAGATGTTTGCCACCGATACGAGTGTTTTCAGCAGATATTTCGTGCGGGTTTTTATGCTCAGCACGTTCAATGCTGAACAACTCAAAAGTGAAAATCTGGACAAGGCCCTGGAGCGGTTTGAACAATTCCTGAGCGATCAGGACATCCTGCTCAACTTCTTCTGCTGGCTCTACAAGTTTAACCTGCTTAACCAGGAGCGCACCAGCCTGGATCAGAAGAAAAAGTCCTCGCTGTCCCAGAGGCTGGAGGACCAGATCAACCATAATGATCCGCTGGAGGGCCTGAAACGTCAGGTAGTACTTTGCTCAATGCTCAAGGACATCTCGCGACGGTTGGTTGAGATTGCCGGCGATCATAAGCCACTGGACCAGGTAAAACTTGTTCTGAACAGGATTTACGACAACAATGGTGAGGACGGGCAATCGCAGGGAGTGCTGGACAGGTTCCAGGAATATTACCGGCTGGAAATGGAGAAAATCCGCGAAGCCCTGGTGTTCAAACGGATAATATTCATGAACGCCGGGCACAGGGAAGCGGGCCTCAATAGAAAGCAGTGGCTCGAAGAGATAGATATCGCCACGGCAGGCAAGCTGGTGGAGTTGCTGAAGGTGCCCGAGACTAAGGACGGACGTTATTCCGATGAGCAGCAGGAACAGCAGAAACTCTATAACACGCTCCGCAAGCAAATCAATGAGATAGAGAGTGAAAAGGATAAGGGTCAAAGTGAGCAGGGTGAACAACCAGAACCTGTTCGTCTGGATGATGGCTTGATGAACCTGTTGATTCTCCGGCTGGCGAATAATTCGCTGCTGGAGGAGCAGATCGAAAAAGTCCAGGGGGAGCTGGGAGAGTATCGCCGTGAGCAGAAGCTGGACCTGCAAAGCAGTATGGTTAAATCTTATAATGAAAATATCAACAGACTCAGCCAATGTCTGTACTACTTTATTGAGATGGACGCACTGAAAAACAAGGCGGTGGAAAACAGGGCCAGGGGAGTGTTGGAAAAAGTACGGCGGGAAGTCGATGAACTGGAACGGTCCCTGAGTGGTGGCGAGGGGGGGGAGCTGGCCGGAAGCGGGCAGGATGCTGTGGAACAAGACCAAAAGGAGGGTGAGGGCAAGCCGGCGGGAGCAGAGAAAGGGCAGGAGTCCCAGGAAACGAAAGAGAAAAAGATCGACCTCTCGACAATCAAGGACCCTGTAAAACGAGCCGAGGTATTGGCTTCTCAGCTAAAAGATATGCCGGACTCAAACAAGATCAAACCATTGAAGGAACTGGCGTATAGCGGCGGACTCGATGTACTTAAACACATTCTGCCGCTGTCTCAGTACAGGGGCGAGTTCCTTCGCAACCTGGCTCGTGGCACTACAATTAAGATTATCCTGCGCCTGCTGCGGGAGAACGAGGAAACGCCGATACTGGGCATCCAGCAGAAAAAGAAGCTGATAGATTTTGTGGTCGGCCTGGAGAGCCGTTTCTCCTACCTGAAAGAGATGGAGATCACCAACCCGGCTACAATCCAGAAGATACTGGATATCCTGATCCGCGAGGACAAGGATTTTACGGCCAGAACACTTGCCGATATTATCATGGACGAGGACGACAAGGTACGGGCCACAGCGGTGAAGCTGATTGCCGAAATGCTGGACCAGCATGAGAACAGTCTGTTGATGAAAATGCTCAACGACAAAAACGCCCGGGTGCGCGCCAACGTGATCGAATCCCTGGAGGCAACCGGCAACCGGAACGTGCTGGGTATCCTGATGAAATACAAGTACGACAAGGATAACAGAGTGCGAGCCAACGCGCTCAAGGCAATCTGGAATTTCGGGCACAAGGATATCCAGGATTCGCTGGAGGAGATGCTGATTTCGATTGATGAAAATATGAAGGCCAGCGGCATTTGGCTTATCGGCGAAATCGGGCAACATCAGGTGGAACTGAAGAATCTGCTCAAGGTGGTGGAAAAAGACAGCGAGGAAATCGTCCAGCAGAATCTTGTGGAGGCGCGCAAAAAGATCGCCCGCAGGGAAGAGGGGATCAAAATCCTGGTGGCCGACGATGATATCAAGTTCTGCAAGGAAGTCTGCGCCAGAATGATTAAAGAGGGATTTAAGGCTACAGCGGTTTTTAACGGCAAAGCGCTGCTCTCGGCGGCGGCCCACTCAACACCCGACCTGATACTGGTGGATCTGAGAATGCCGTTGATCAACGGGCTGGAAGCGCTCAAGCAGTTGCGTAGTACCGAGGCGACAGCGGAAACTCCGGTAATCGTGATGAGCGAAGTGAACAACACAGTGCTGCTCAAGCAGATCGAGCGCTCGGGGGCTAACGACTACCTGATAAAACCATGCAGCTATGAACAGGTCCGGGATAAGATCAAGCCGTTTATCTGAATCGGTAAGCGGCACACAGGCTTAAACCAAAGGACCAATATCCCATTATTGCACCGCAGGTTCAAGCAGGGTTACAGCCGACCGGCTACCTGCTTCCAGGCGAGCCTTTACTCCTATCGGCAGGGTCAGCTTCTCCCTCTCATGTCCCACCGGCAGTCCGTAGATCACCGGAACGCCCAGCGGGGCCAGCCAGTGTTCCAGTACCTGGGCCAGAGCGAACGAGCGTTTCATCCTGCCGCTTGATTCGCAGTCCACGCACCGGCCGGCAATAATTCCTGCCGCTTCTTTGAGCTTTCCCGCCAGGGCCAGTTGGTTGAGCATTCTGTCAATCTTGTAGGGTTCCTCGTCCACATCCTCGAAAAAGAACAGGCGGCCGCCGGTCTGTATCTCATAAGGTGTGCCGATCAGGCTGACTATAATGCTGAGATTGCCTCCCACCAGAGGGCCATCCGCGGTTCCCGGGCTGATTACCCTGAGCTTTCTGCGTGGCGAGGGAGCAGAGGCGGGTAGTTTGAGCGGTGCATCGGTACGGCTGGTTACAGAGAGCAGATGCCGGGTTTTAAACTCCGATGGCGATCTGCCCAGATCAAAACCGGCCATCGGCCCCCAGAATGTGACCATCCCGGTGCGCTGATGCACGGCGTTCAGCAGGGCTGTCAGGTCACTGTGGCCCACCAGCACCTTGGGATTGCGGCGCAGAAGATCCCAATCCATAAGTTCCAACAACCGTCCGCTGCCGTAACCGCCCCTGAGAGCCATCACGGCCCTGACATTGGGATCACCGAACATGCGATGGATATCTTCGGTGCGCTGGCTGTCGCTTCCCGCCAGGAACCCGGTGCGATGGCGGATATATTTGCCCTCAAGGACATTGAACCCCAGTCCTGTCAGCACCTTGCGCGCGCGGCCGATATCGCGAAAATCTATCAGCGGGCTTGCTGGAGCCACAAGACCTATCGTATCGCCTTTTTTAAGGGCGGGGGGGCGAATAGGCTGATAATTGTTGTCGTTCATCGCTGGATATGAGGACGGAAGAAAGGAGTGGGTTAATTGCCGCCCTGCTGCTGCGGCTGAAGTTTTTGGAGCTGACTGTTAAGTTGCTTCACCTTGCTGCTGAGCTGTGCTGCCTGTCCGGCCAGTTCTTCTTTTTCCTTGCTAAGCCGAAGGATTTCCTCGTCCCTGGCGGACAGCTCTCTTTTTTGCAGAACTTCTTTTTCCAGCGATTCCAGGTATCTCAACGATGTGCGTTTCAGCTTCATCACAATACAATCCAGGACCAGAAACAGTTCCAGCGGCGCCTTGCGCAACATTTCATCCATCTGTTTCTTGCTGAACACCACCGCCTCACCGTCCTCCAGCGCCTTGACCGAAAAAAACCTCACACCATTGTCAAATGCGCTGATCTCACCAAATACCTCGTTAACCGTCAGGTCGTCGATCTCCACTTCCTCGCCCGCTACAGTTTTGAACACGCGAACAGTGCCGCTTTTGAGCATGAACAGGCTCATCGCCTCCGCGTTTTCGCGGATCAGGGTCTGTCCCTTGAGGAATTTCTTGGGGAGCAACTGAAGGTTAACCGCCGCGTTCACCGATTCCGCCAACTGGTCGTCGGTCAACCGGCCCTCGCCGTTATCGGCCTGGGTAAGCTTGATCGCTTTTGGCAGGTTCTGTGGGTCGAAACCCGCGTGGGAGATTATATCGTTGGTCTCGCGAAGGCGGCTGGAGAGGCGTTTGATCAGGTTGGAAATACCGGCTGAGGCGCTCTTGAGATAGCTGTCGAAGCCCTCGCGGTCGAGAATGATGATTTCGCTGTCCTCCAGCGCTCTCACACTGGCCGCACGCCGGCTGAAACGCTCGTCGATCTGGCTCATCTCGCCGAACACTTCATTGGTCCCCAGCGTGGCGAGCTGCACAGCACCGCCGGTACTGTTTTTGAATACCTCGACCCGTCCGGAGCGGACTATATAGACGTTGGTTCCTACAGAACCCTCGGCTATAATAACCTCGCCACGGGTAAATTTTTTCAGCAATCCTGCCATGTTCCGCGCCGCTCGTTAAAATTGTCCGGAGAAATTAACCGACGGTCAGTTTTCAGCCACGTTGAACGCGATCACCCAGCCACGGATGTTCGAGTTGGCGTTGAACACATTATACCAGGCGCCCTCACGTTTGAGCACGGTCAACTGGGCGCCTGCGTCCAGGTAGGTAACTACCTCGCTCGACGGGCTTTTACTCACGTAGAGCGGTGTCTTGTCGTCGGTAACGGTAACCGAGTACTCCGATCCGCCCTTCTTTGCGAGTATCCAGCCTTCAATCTGTTTATCCGGTGCGAATACATTTATCCAAAGGCCACGGCTGGAAATCATAAAGACTTTATCGTCCGGGCTAAGAGTGTCCACCGCGGCGAACCGCTCGTCACGGTCGGGATAAAGCGGGAGCGGGCTTTCAACTTTGTACTCGGTCATGTTCTCTGTCACATCGCGCGTGACTATAATGGTCGTGTCAACCTCTCCCTGAGCAAGTAGCATCCTGTTTTGCTGAACTGTCTCGTTGCACCGTTTAAGGAACAGGATAAAATCGTCCACGTCCTTGGAGTCAAAATACAGACCGTTGCCAGCCTCGGCCATGCAGTTCAGATTATCGTAACCGGTGCGGTCGGTCTGCACGCCGAGAGTGTTGACGGAAATACCCTGGGATGCGCCGGCCAGTTGCTCAACAGCCATGCAGGGGTTGCCGCCGCAGGACTCGTCCCCGTCGGAAACCACGATAATGAAACTGCACTGGTCATCGGCAACCGGGAAATCTCCTGTCAATGCATCCACGGTCAGTGCCAGCGAACTCTGGCCCTTAGCGGTGATATCCTGAACAGACAGCATGATCGGGGTCATCGTTTCCTCGATATCCCCGAGCGGGATTTCAAGCGTGGTGTCGTCGCAGTTTTTCTTCCATTTGTAGAACTTGGAGCCGAACACGCGAAGGCCCGTGTCCATCGATCCGGCCTGGTGGCTCTCAACGGCCAGGTTTTTAAGGATCGTATCAACAGTCCTCTTGGCGATATCGATCTTGCGTACCGGCCCGATAATCTTGTTCATGCTGGCCGAGCAGTCGAGAATAAAAATGATATTGATATAATGCCGCCCGACCAGTGTGGACTCGTCGAACACGGCGCGCGCAGGCGAGGCCATCGCGGTGGCTATCAGCAGCGCCGCCAGCAGGCTATGAGCGGATATTGGCCAGAGCTTCTTTTTCATTTTCATATAACCCTGCGTATTGGGTAAGACCCATGATCTTGAAAGTTTTCGCGATAACAGGGGTGCAGTTACAGAATATAACCTTGTCGCCGTCTTCCTTCACCCGTTCTATCAACTCGATCAGCACGGCGATACCTACGCTGTTGACAATCGGGGACTTGGCCAGGTTGAGGATGAATATCCCGATCCCGTCGTCCAGCATCTTGTAGCATTCCTGGGCTATTTTTTCCCCACCGGTGTTGTTGATATAACCCTCGGTCCTGAGAATCGCGTGGGTGGGCTCCCGCTGTACGCTTACTTCAAAAATGTCGGGCATTGCTACTCTCCATCGGTGCCGGGTTAGCGACCGCACCTCCAGGGAGGGCGCTGTCCATGGCGGCTGGACTTGAATACTCCCTGGCGTTGCGGCCGGTATCTTGGAAATAAATGTAGATCACCCTCTGACAGATGTCAATCGTTCCCGCTCCGGGCTGCCTGGGAGGGGCGATAAACAATCCAATAGTTTTAATCGATTTTACGTACCACAGGTAAAAATCTTACCCCAGACCGGGCAGAACTTTTGCCTGTTTGATCAGTGTCACTCTTGTACCTTCGGCGCTGCTGTCAACAATCACTTCGTCCATCAAGCTGCGCATCAGTTTGAGTCCCCACCCGCGTTTGCGCTGCTTCGTGCCGATTTTCTCGGCAATATTGGGCGCGGCCACCCGCGAGGGATCAAAGCCTCTTCCGCTGTCGCCCACGGTTACGGCCAGTCTGGATGGCCTGATGCCGGTGGAGAACGAGACCTGCACCCGGCCCTGATCGCTGCGGCCGTGCTCGATAGCGTTGATTACCGCCTCGATTACCGCCAGCCGCACCTCGTCGGCTTCATCAGCGTTCAGGCCCACCTCCCGCGCCAACTCGAAGGCCCGTTGCGCAACCTCGAGTTCACGGTTCGGCTCAGCGGGGATACTCATCCGCTCCACACGGTCAAACGTGTAATTTCTGGAGTCGTTAAGGCTCATTTCTGTTTGCTCTCTATTTCAAACACTTCGACCGGATCCCGCTTGCCCTTAACCATAATTTCTCCAATTCGACGGCAGGGGAATTCCTCTCCGAGCTTTCCGGCCACGCTTCTGGTGAGCAAAATCTGGCCCGGAGCGGCTTTGTCCACCAGGCGGCTGGCCAGGTTGACCGCATCTCCGATCACCGTGTAGTCCATGTGCTTTGCCGAGCCGATATTGCCGCTGATCACGTTGCCGCGGTTTAGTCCTATCCCTATCTTCAACGGAGCCTGCCCGCTGGCGGCTTGTGCGGCGTTGTGCTTCTCCAGCTCGGTCAGCATCTTCATGGCGCAACGCATTGCTCTCTCCGTGTCGTCCTCCAGCGGAAAGGGAGCGCCGAACAGGACCATGATCTCATCGCCGACAATTTTGTCCACTGTACCATTGTAGCGGAAAACCACGTCTATGATCAAGTCGAAATAGTTGTTCAGCAATTCCACCACTTCCTGGGGCGAGCGGCGTTCGCTCAGCGAGGTGAAGCCACGGATGTCGGCGAACAGCACTGTGACCTCGCTGAGTTTGCCTCCCAGCACCAGTTGATGGCCCTCCTCCAGCACCATGTCGGCCACGTTGGCGCTCACGTAGCGCCGAAGCGTGTCCTTGATTCTGGCCTCCTCGCTCACATTTTCCAGCGAGATAACCAGTCCGGCTCCGTTTGCGGATTCCAGGCCATCCACGCCCTGACCGGCGCTGAACTGAGTGGCGCTCACGTTAATTGAAAGCTCCTTACCGCCCGGGCCGGAAGCCGCCACGTTCATCTCCTGGAATTGCTCTCCACTGCTCTTGACTTCGGCAATCTTACCGGCCAGATCGCTCAAGCCCAACAGGGCGAACAGTTCCTCAACTATCATGCCCACCGCACGGGTTGGCGGAACACCGAAAATGTCCGCCGCCGAGTCATTGAAACTGACCACCCTGTTATCGCCGCCGGCGGTTATCACTCCGCTGGCGATACTTGTCAGGATATTTTCGTTGAAATTCTTCATCCTCAGCACGTCGTTGTAGAGCCGCGCGTTGGAAATAGCAGCGCCCGCCTGGCCCGCCATTGCGCCCAGCAGGCGAAGGTCGTCGTCGCCGAACGTGGGATTCTTCTCCGTGCGGCTTTCCTTGTCGCCCACCAGGATTGCCCCCAGCAACTGGCCCTTGTACTGGATCGGTACCACCATCAGGTTACGGCAGCCCAGCGCACCGGCCTGAGCCGGATCGTTGATCACGGTGGGGGAGTTCTCGAGCAGGTTGGCCGAGATAACGGGGCAGCCGGCAAGAGAGTCCGCCAAATTTTCCTCAAGCTCCTCCAGCCCGAAACTTTCAACAACTTCTGGGTGGAAGTTACCTTTCTCAGAGTTCCGTCCGGGTTCATTGTCCAGCAGCACGGCGGCGCGGTTGGCATTCATGATCGAAACAACCCTGACAAGCAGGTCGCCGGTGAGTTGCTTGATATCCAGACTGCCGGCGAAAGCCACGCCCACATCCTGAAGAGTTTCCAACTCCAGAGCCTTGACCCTGCTCTGGAAGCTTGTGCGCCGGATTATGGCCACCAGATTCAGATGACTAAGTCCCAGTGCTATCTGCGAGCAGGCCAGTGCCAGCAGGCTAGCAGTACCCGCCGCGCTCACTTTTTTCAACCCGCTGCTGTCCAGGGCCACCAGGCCCAACACCTCGCGCGCCGATACCAGCGGGTACACAACCGCTATCCGGTTGCGCTCGATGGCCTCGCGGTTTGATTCGTGGAAATGCCACCAGGGGTGTGACTGGCTTAAGCTTGCCAGTTCAAAGGGTTGCCCCGCTATCCGGCCCTCTGCTCCGGAGAGGATTTTGAACAGATGGTTCGGCAGGGTAAGCGATGCAAGAGTTTGCGGCGGCTGCATTTCGCAAGGTTCCAGCACGGCGCTGGTCTTGTCGTAAAGGTAGCCCTGCAATTCTATTTCTCCACAGATACGCCCGGTTGTTTCAAGCACCTTGGGGAACACCGCCCCAGCGCCGGGCACACGGTCAAAAGAGCGGCAGAGCTGGTCCAGCTCCTTAAGCGCCGCCGCCAGGCCGGGAGTGTCTATGGAGGTCTGCTGGTTCATAGTATTTTTATGGTCACCAAAGTAACGTCATCGTCCTGGGGCACGCCCCGGCGGAATTTGTCGAACTCGCTCAGAATTTTGACTGACAACGATTCGGCGTCCAGGCCGGCGTTGACGGCCACCATCTTCTCGAATCGCTCGAACCCCCACTGCTCTTTTTCCGGGTTGGCCGCCTCCACTATCCCGTCGGAGAAGAACACGAAAGAATCACCTGGGGAAAAATTCACTTCGGCGGTCTTGTAGCTGGCCTTGGGCAAAACCCCCAGTGGATAAGCGCTGATATCAAGCTCGGTTAGCGAGCCATCGGCCGCGTGAATGTGGTAGGGGAACGGATGGCCGGCTATCGAGTAAACCATTTTGCCCGCCGCCGGATCGATAATGGTATAGCAGAACGTCATCAGCAGCCTTTCGGCCAGCGCTCCGTACACCATCTCATTCATCGCCTCCATCACCTGATCCACTTTGTAGCTTGTGCGCAACTGATTTAATATACAGCTTTTGGACATTGTAACCAATGTGCCGGCGCTGATTCCGTGCCCGCTTACATCGCCCACCATGAACACCAACTGGCCCGAATCGAGCAGTTTGTAGTCGTAGTAGTCTCCGCCGACCTCGGTGGCCGGATTGAGATAGGCGAAAAAGTCCAGCCCGGGGATATCCGGTTTGGGCGGCGGAAGGATCGCCATCTGCATCCGTCGCGCTGTATCCAGTTCCTGCTTGAGCCGCTCCTTTTCGGTTTCCTCTTCATAGAGACGGGAGTTTTCCATCGCCACAGCGGCCTGCTCGGCACAGGTCTCCAGCAGCATTCTGTCGCGGCTGTTGTAACGCTCGCCATCACGGCGGAGTCCCAGCACCACCAGCCCCACGGGTTCTCCACGGGCCAGCAGGGGGGCCGCCACGCAGTCCGGGGGAAAACCCGCTGGCAGCGGGGAATCCGCGGAACTCCCTGTTTCAGCATCGGGTTCCTTTTCCGTGATCAGCGACATCCGCTCCAGCTGTTCAGCGGGAATTTTTTCCGGAATATTGACACTGGTTCCCTTGCTGCCTGCCGGAGTCAACATGATAAAAGACTCTTCGCCGTCACCGGTAGTGGGCTGGGCGGTGAGAAACACGGAGTACTCGGGGTGAAGGACAGTATCGAAAAAACTCAGTACCCGCTCCGCCAGCTCATCGAGACGGAACGAGCGGCTTAGCTCGTCGGAGAACCGGTGCAACGCCTCGCCGATATCGTACTCCTGGCGCGCGGCGATTGCCGGAATGCTGGTGGCCGAAGTGATCCAGCGGCCCAGCAGCGAGTCCGGTGCCGCCAGCGTGGCTGATTTTATGTCCAGTTCCACAAGTCCCCGCCCTGATAGCTCCGCCGCGGCCTTGGCCAGTTCTTCCACCACCATCTCAATCCCGTGGCCGGCCAGCACCGCACGGATATCTCCCACTGTCATCGGGCCACCATCGCCCTCCCCCTTAATATTGTACATGGCGGCCAGCACCAGTTTTTCTCTCCTGGGCAGTTCCTCCCACCTGTCAAGCAGCAGGAACGGCGGGTCGGCCACCAGCCGGTCTACCGCTTTACTGGCCAGCTCTTTGGTGACCAGCGTGGATTTCTCGGAGTTGATAACTTCCACCAACTCGCGCCCCAGCCATTGCAGCAGGTAGGGCTGCCCGCCGGAAAGACGGCTGAGCATTTCCAGGGCTTTGTCGTGAACCACCGCATCGCCCTGCAACGGACGGATCAGTATCGCCGCCGCTTCCTCGCCGCTCACCGAACCCAGGCGGAACAACCGGCTCATCTCGAACAGACCCCGCACACCCTCGCGCAGAGAATCCAGGTCGCCGGTACCGAATATGAAGCTCACAGCCGCGCCCTCCAGGATTGATTCCCTGATCAGGGACATCAGACGTTCGCCATCGACTCTGTCGCGCTGGATCAGGCGGGTAAGCAACTCTGCGTTGTCGACTATCAGGACTGTCCGCGGATGGCCGTCGGGCGGAGGGTCCCGGTCCGGCGAGGAGATGCGGCGGTAAATCTGTCCCATGTCGTAGACAGTCTCCACACCGCTACTCGCTTTCAGGACCTCTTCCAGGCGATCTAACGGGTCGCCGGAGATATTTTCCGACGGGGTGCCTGACAGGCCGTCGGCAAGCAATATCGCCAACTCGGTAATACTGCTTCCGAGTTTGTTGGCAAGGTCAATATAGATCGCTTTCGCCCCCTGCGCTTCCACCCGGCGGACACACTGGAGCAGGAAACTGGTCATTCCTATCCGCTCGCCGCCGTGGACAATCACCGAGCCGTGCTCCTTACCCTCGAACAGGCCCTCCAGCCGCTTCAGCAGCTCTCCCCGTCCGCAGAAACGCTCCTTTTCAACCTGGGGCGCGTTGGGGTTGAACGGGTTGGGCGTAACCGGCCGGAAACGGCGGTGACGGATGGCGCTGAGCCACCATAACAGGCGACGGCGCTGCCAGAAGCCGGTAACCGCGCCCGCAAGCAGCAGTGCCGCCGTCCAGAAACGCCAGTCACCGAGCAGGGTGGGGATATCAACGAAGAATGTGTAAGTAGCGGCGGTGGTGTCCAGGCGAAGGAAGGGGCCACGGGCGCGTACTTCCAGCACGTGTTCGCCGCGCGAGAGATCGAAGACGTTGATGTGGCCGCCGGATGCGTGCTCGCTCCAGGGGCCGTTGTCCACGCGCCACTGGAATGTGAAATCCGACAGGGGAGTGTTCCACCAGGGAGTTGCTGCAAGTGCGCTCAGCGTAATCCTGTCGCTGATTACAGTATCAATTCCGGGCGGGCCGGCTATGGAAGCATACCAGTTGTTGGCCAGCATCAGCCTGCCCTGGCCGGATGAGTCCGCGCGCAGCAGGCAGGTGGTTTCTCCGTCGGGGGCCGCCACGTACAACGCGCCCGATTGTGTCTCAAGAAATGTTTCCGGCGCTCCCAGCCTGCAGGGATCGAACTTGAGAACTCCGTTGCGGTCACCGGCCAGCCAAAACGCTCCGGCGGAATCAACAAACACGCTCCTGACAGCCCCGGAATTGAGTCCGTCGTCAGTGTCCAGGTTGCGCCAGCTGGAGCCATCGAATATGCTCAGCCCCGCAAGTGTGCCCGCCAGCAGACGGCCATCGGATTGAGCCGCCAGGGTGTAGACCTCGTTGGAACCCAGACCGTTTTCCGCACCGAACTTCTCCCAGTTACCAGCCGTATCCCTTTTCCAGACTCCGTCGCCAGCGCTGGCGGCCCAGAGCGTGCCCAGGTTATCCAGCAGCAGGGCTGTAAAATGAGCTGCGGAGGGCAGCGGTCCGCCGGTTTGGTCAGCGGCACGCGGATCAGAAACCTCGCCCCCTGCAATCAGGGCCAGACCCTGTTTGGTAGCCACCCAGACAGTGTCTCCCTTAGCGGGCAGAGCGGCCTGAACCTGGTTGGCCGGAAGACCGTCTTCGGTTGTGTAAGTCAGCAGGGAGTCCTGGAGGGCCAGGGTAATGCCGCCGCCCTCGGTGCTGAGCCAGATACCGCCGTTGGCTGCCAGAGCGAGATGGTTAATCGTGTTGCTGAGCAGGCCACTGTTTCTGTCCAGGATAGTCCAGCCGCCGCCGGAGAGTATACCCGCGCCCTTATGAGTGGCGAACGTAGTGTCTCCCGGCCCGAACAGGGTGGATGTAACCAGGTTGTCGGGCAGTCCGTCGCGCCTGGTTATACTGCTCCAGCGTCGCCCATCGTAAATGCCCACCCCGGCAAACGTGGAAAACCACATCCGCCCGTCGTCGGACTGATTGATCTGATATACCGATTCGGAGGGCAGGCCGGAACTCTGGTTAAACCGGGTTACCATGTTTCGGTCGTGGAAATAGATACCGCTTCCACTGGGGGCCAGCCACAGGCGGTCCATGTATTCGGCGGCGGCGACAACCGGCGAACCGGCCAGTTCCTCTGGCAGGGGCAATTTGTCCCAGGAGTTGCCACTGCGGCTGTAGAACCAGGCTCCCTCCGTGGTTCCGAAAAAGAGGTCGCCGCCCTGGAGCTCGGCGATACAGATTACACCCGCGCCATCCTCAACAGGCAGGGGAGCGTTCTGCCAGCCGAAACCGTCCCAGAAACCCGCTCCGGCCCCCACGGTCCCGATCCAGACCAGGGCGTCACGGTCTGTGAGCACGGTGTATACTTCTTCACTGCCCGGCCCCAGCGGCTGTGCGAACCTTTCCAACTCAGCGCCCGTTATCCGCCAGATGCCCTCTCCGGCGGTGGCTGCCCAGACCGTGCCGTTATCCGCCGGGGCCAGCGCGTTAATATCGCCCGGGATGGCAGCAGTATCCGTGGAGCTGAATTGCATCCAGCTATCACCATCAAAACGCCACAGGCCCGCTCCCTGGGTTCCAACCCAGAGCAGCGAGGAGTCCGGAGCACCCAGCAGGCAACTGATCGTTCCCTCGCTAAGCTGGTCCGGCAGAGCTTTTGGAATGTAAATGGCTCCGCTGGTATCGAGCGCGGCCAGCCCGGTGGCTGTTCCTATCCAGAGGCTTCCGTCAAAGAGAACCGTGGCGGTAACAAAATCATCCGGGAGGGCGGAGTTCCCGCTGCCGTGGACCTCGAACCGGGTCCCGTCGTAGAGAATCAGGCCCTGTCCGGCGGTTGCAAAAGCCAGCCTGGCGCCTGGCGCCGGGGCAATCTGCATCACCGTGCCGCTTCTTAGCAGCGAACCGTCGGGAAACCGCCCCCAGCGAAACGCCTCGCGCCGTGCCTGAAGGTGATCGAGTTGCTCGTGCAGCAGGCGGTTTTCGCGCAGTAACTCGTCTCGGTCTTTGCTACGGGCCTGCCCGGCCACTGACTGGCAAATGGTGCAGAGAATAATCAGGAGAACGGGGAGCAATTTCCTGAATTTATATATCAAACTGGCATCTCCAGAGGATATGTCGGAAAAACAATGCTGAAATCTGACAGCCGAATTTCAGTGTACCCGAACATCAAGATGCGAGTCAAGTTCAAATAATCTCCCCGGTGGCGCGTAGAGCGGTTTTGCGGCCAATTTAACTTGACATCCAGTGGCGGTGGGCCTTAATATTAAGCAACCCCGCCAAACAAATCATCCTCCTCTCACCGGGAATTCAACGATGGACCCCCAGACATATCTGATTTTATTCGCCCTGGTTCTGCTGATAGTGTATCTCCTGTTGCGCAGCAGAAGCAGCAAGCCACCGCCCAAAGTGGAAAGGGTGATCCGTCAACCGCGTAAGACAGCCCGGGAAGGTGCAAGTGAGAGTGTCAAACGGGCTTCAGCAACCCCGGAGCAGCAACAGCCGGCAACAAGCGAGGATAGTACGCCTGAGCTGGCCTCGCCAAAGGGTTGGAAGCCCCTGGCGCGCGGTGATATCGAAGTCGAAACTCTCTGGCGTCTTGAACACGCGATCCGCGACATGCAGGAAATCGGCAGGGACCAGATGGTGCGGGTGGATTTTAGCCTGGAACCGAGAGAGCTGGCCGGAGTACTGGCATCCAACCCGTTCTATGCGGGGAGAATTCTCAAGACGGTTAATTCGGCCGCCATCGGCCTTCGCACGCGGATCGATTCGCTGCCACGGGCCATAACTTACCTGGGATACAACCAGGTGAAAAACATAGTTTTCCAGCACATGGTGGATAAAGGGCTTGCCACGCAGCAGGAACGGTTGGGAAAACGGTTTGACTTAATGAAATTCTGGATGCACTCACACGCGGTAAGTATCTGCGCGGAATACCTGTTGCGTGATGTGATCGGCAAGCCGCATCAGGTGGGAGTTGTCACCACCGCGGCGCTGCTGCACGATATCGGCTGGGTGGTTTTCGATCGCTACGACCACGAGAGAGCGGCAGCACTCTACGAGCGGTTGGGTGGCGAGGAGCCGGAACCGGAACCGGAACCGGTGAAAGTGGAGCAGGAGCTGTTCGGTTTCAATCATCTGATAGTGGGCAGTATGCTGGCAGAGCAATGGGAGATACCAAGTTCCGTGTGTGAGATGATAGAACAGCACCATTGCGGCGCTTTCGGCCTGGACAGCAGCGTGGGAGGCGATATTGCGCTGGGGGCCTGCGTGATAGCCAAGGCAGAGCAGCTAAGCGCACGGTTGGGATTCTCCAATCCACTTACCGAGCCGTATGATTGTAGCGTGGACCTCTCAGCGGTGATCGGCCAAAAAGCGGCCGCCCTGGAGAACGCCCCTTTGAAACTCAAGGGGGAGGTGGAGAGAACGGTGAAGTTTATAGCGGAGTTCAACCGAAGCTGAAAATAGAAGAATTTGCCGCTGCCACTTTAGACAATTCAGCGGCCCCCGGATGTGTATTGCAAAGTTCAACGGGAGTGCTTAACCCCGTTACGCGGACAGAGATGGGCCAGCGGACAGCGGGAGCAGAACGGAGAAACTGGCTTGCAGAGGTTCTGGCCGAACGCAACCAGCAGGTCGTTATAGATGATCCAGTATTGATCGGGCAGTTTGTCCCTGAGGGCGAACTCGGTTTTATCCGGGGTCTTGGTGGACACGTAGCCCAGGCGGTTGGAAATTCTGTGGACATGGGTGTCCACGCAGATACCGGGCTTGCCGTAGCCCAGTGTGACCACCAGGTTGGCGGTCTTACGGCCCACGCCGGGAAGCTCCAGCAGGCTGTCGAGATTGTCGGGTACGCCGCCACCGTACTGGTCTGTCAGGATGCGGCAGATTTGCAGAATACTCTCTGACTTGGTGCGGTAAAACCCCACCGGGTAGATAAGTTCTGCTATTTCCCCCGCGCTCAGTTTCAGCATCGTGGCAGCGGTATCGGCCCTGGCGAAGAGCCGTACACTGGCGGCGCCGGTTGTCTCATCCTTGGTGCGAAGGCTCAGGACGGTGGTGATCAGAACCTTGAACGGGTCGCGTGTCCGGCGGGTCATTTCGGTCACTATCGGAACGTTCCAGGCGCGTGCGGCCACGGTTAGTTTTTCGATTACCTCGTGGATCTGGAAGTCTTTCATCGTTTGGCTGTGCCCCCCTGTGCGGAAGTCAGGTTTTTTGTATTAAAAAAGCTAATCCGGGCGGGTGTGTTGGGCAAGGGCCGTAAAAATTCCACTGGTGTGCAGTTAACTGGTAGTAACCTGGTGGCGGACATATACTATACATTAAGAAAATAGCAGCAGGGTAAAGATAAATGATAGATTTCAGCGGAAAGCTCGTGCTGGCCCCGTTGGCCGGTGTTAGCGATTCCAACTACCGCCTGATCTGCCGCCGGCTGGGCGCGGACATCACCTGGAGCGAGATGGTCAGCGCCGACGGGCTGGTGTACAATTGGGAGAAGAACCGGTTCCTGTTGGATTTCAGCGACGAGGAACGTCCGTTGGGAATCCAGTTGTTCGGGTCCGACCCGGAAGTTATGGGCCGGGCGGCGGCAAGAGTGGCGCGACTGGCCCCGGATTTTATCGATCTCAATTTCGGCTGTCCGGTCAAGAAAGTGGTCCGTCGCAACGGTGGCGCCTCACTGATGCGCACTCCCGAGTTGATAGGCAGGATTACCGAGGCAGTGGTAAAAAGCAGCGGCGAGGTTCCTGTTACGGCCAAAATACGCAGCGGCTGGAGCGACAAGGAACTGAACTACCTGCAGGTCGGCAGAATACTGGCGGATGCCGGGGTGCGCGCCGTGTGCATTCATCCCCGCACCAGGATGCAGGCTTTTTCCGGCAAGAGCCGCTGGGAGCAGATAGCACATCTTGCGCAGGAATTGCCCGTGCCGGTAATAGGCAGCGGAGATATTTTTGAGCCTGCGGACGCCGTTAGTATGTTCGAGCAGACCGGGTGCGCCGCGGTGATGATCGGCAGGGGAGTCATGGGCAACCCGTGGCTGTTTCAGCGCACCCGCTGTGTGCTGGATGGCGGCCCTGATCCGGGCACCCCACCGGTTAGCGAGAGATTGGCGATGGCGCTGGAGCACGCCCGGATGACAGTGATCCAACGGGGAGAGCCACATGGAGTGGTGTACATGCGCAAACATTTCGCCAGCTATACGCGTGGAATGGCAGCAGGAGCCGCTCTTCGCGGCAGACTGTTTCAAACTGAAAATCTTGCCCAGGTAGAGAGTTTGCTAAAGGAATACCTGGCTCAAACAGAGAGTGCCGCCAGCAGTGAAGCCGTAACAAACTGACAGGTCTTGTGAAACTGCCCCAAAGCGATATCGGAGTCGGCCGCCCTTAAGAATCGAGGGCCGGGAATATGAACGGGAACGAACAGTTTAATGTCGAAGTGCAGGCAGAAGACAAGTCTCACTTTTCGACCGGGAACATACCTATGAGCACCAAGGCGCAGATTCGGGACCAGATCAAAATAGCGCGCTACAGCCGCTTGATTGAGCAGGGCGAGCAGGTTGTTTATTTTTCGCGGATAATCGAGGAGATCGCCGCGGGAAATTACAGCGCGTTGCTGACAATCTCTTACGAGTACGGGATCAGCCTGGGACCGATCAACCGGGTGCTGGACTCTCTGGCCCGCAGGTTGTACCGGTTTGACAGGATGCCGCTTGCCTGTGAACTGGAAACCCTTCGTCTGATGCTGGGACCCGATGCGGTGGAATTGCAGATAGAGGCGCTGGGCGGGGAGAGGGAAATCGGCGACGCCCAGGTGCGCAAACTTTATTTCATGATCTCGGATACGTCCAATCCGGGGACGGCAATGGAGTTCATCCGCGGCCAGAAGCTGGATCAGCTCTTCAGCTTTATCTGGAGCCGGGGTCTGCAAAAATACCTGGAGGTTCGCTACCGGGTGCTGAAAGGGCCGCTGGAGGAGGAACTTGGGGTCAGGGAAATAATCGGCCAGGTCGGTTTGCCGGCCATATTCGACGAGGCGCTGCTGATACAGCGCTTTGGCGGCCAGGAGGAGAAGCAGAACGGTGAGGGGATCGATATCCGCGACCAACTCGCCCACGAGAGTGTTATCAGGGCGGAGGCACTCTCTAAAATCAACACGGTGTATCGTTTGCTGGATGCCGAGAAGATCGATTTTGAAAAACTGGAACGGGCGATGAGTGAGGCGGGGATGAAGTTTGAGATAAACAATATCCAGAAAGCGGGGATCAATGCATTGGCCGGTTACGTGCGAGCCAACTCCATTACCGGCGCCAGAAAAATAGCCCTGCGCTACGAGTTTGTTTTTCCGGCCATACTAGAATCCGATATTACCGAGGCGGGTCCCGCGATAGCCAGGAGTTTTTACAACCAGTCGCTTAATTCACAAAAAGGCCACTTCTACCTTCGCTCCGAGGTGCTCTGCAACTTTCGCCCCATTGTAGCCTCGGGAGACTGCCATCGGCTCCAGGACAACTACATGCTGGCCCTGCTGACCACCACCGACTCAGAGGAGCATTACCTGATCTGCAGGCAAAATTCCAAGCTGGATCGGGATACGTTCAACATAAAGCTGCTGGCAAATTTCTACCTGCGCGATATGCCGCAAAAAGCTGCCGCCAATCTGATCAGGTCTTACATCGATGTTATGTCCGGCGGGATCAGGACCATGCAGGCGTTCCGCAAGGTGTTGTTCGCCTCGCCAATCGTGGTCAGTATTACAGCGCTGGTTTCAATCCTCTACTATATCGTTTTCTCATCCCTGGGGGAGGCGATGCTGATAGGTGTGGGGATAATGATGATCGGTTCGTTACTTGCGGCGAAAAGTGGTTACGAGGAAGAAATCGATCCGATTTCCCACCAGAAAATCCCCTCCTATATCTCCCGCAAGGACGGTAAGGTGACAGCCACAACCAAAAGTCTTGATTTAAGTCCGCCAGATAAGGGGCAGGATTAAAAGCAGGCTGCGCCGCGGGATTAGTCTGTCGGACCCACTTTTATCAACCGCAATATACCAGCCGCATTGTCCACTTTCATCGCAAAATTAAACAGGTCCCGTTGCAGGCACCACACCACATCCTCCGCCGGGAAATGTTCCCTGTCCGCGCGCAGGAACTTGCGTGCGCTCTCGTGGGAAAGAATCTCTTTCAGTGCGGCTCCGTGGTCATAGACCACCTGAGGGTCAAGCAGCGAATGCAGGCAGAGCGCCAGGTTCTCGTCCTCCGGAGTCTGTTCCCGGCCGCTCCAGCCCATGGCGACAATATTCACCTCGGCGGGAGCCTCGCGGGCGATAACCCCGGCCAGTGCTCCGGCGGTGGTGAAAGAGCCCGCCCAGATCGAACCGGCCTTCTCTCTGGCGGCAAACACTCCCCGTACACCCGCGGAGGTCCGCAGGACCACTTTGCGGCCCTCAAAAAACTCCCTGCCCCTGGCCGCTAACGCGCTCGGTGAGTTTCCCAGGTCGAATCCCTCCACGGGCACGCCATCGATTTCCCCCACAGCCAGGTATCCCTGCCCGCGTTTAAGGAGCATGCACTGCTCCGGGTCCATTTCCAGCCTCAGCTCAGCCGGGCAATAGTGCAGGATGATACTTGCGCAGGTATATGCCCGGAACACATCGACAATCACCACGCAACCCCTTGCTGCGGCTACGCCGGAAAGCAGGCTTTTTCTATGGATTTTCATCACCGCAAAGCTAAGTGGCGGGTGTTGTGCATGTCAAGGCCGGAGTGAGCTGCGGAGGGTATTTATTTTTGACTTGAATAGCTAATAAGGTTATATTGCACATTCTCTATTTTGGGCTATAACCGGGCTGTTTCCTGCCTGTACAAGTCCGCATAATACATGGGTGATCAGAAGCGAAGAGCGATGTTTTCAAAGGGAGCCGGTATCAATGAGTTCATACGCTGTTAAGATCGACAACATCCGCAAAATTGACATGCTGTACGCTGAGGACGATGGCGCCACTGTGATGATTAACCGCCAGGGCTGTGAGGTGATCGGTTACAGTATCACTGATCGCCGCAAAAAGGAAGACAACATTATTGGCCTGATGTACCGCGACTCTCAGTCCGGTCCTCCTGAGAAAGGCTGGAAAAATCACGCCACCATCCTTTTTCCCATTGTCGGCGGGATCAAGAACGATGAAAGCAAACTGGGCGAGACGGTTATCAGGTCACCGGGCAACCACGGCGTGGCCCGTCACAGTGAGTTTGAGCTTGTCGAGACCAACCACAGCGACAGTGCGCGGATAAAATACCGTCTGAACTCCAACAGCTATACGCGAAAATATTATCCGTTCGAGTTCCGCCTGGAACTGACATTTGAACTGGTGGGAAACAGCCTTTCGGTATTGTTTGAGCTTACTAACACCGGTGAAGAGACCATGCATGCATGCTGGGGCTGGCATCCCGGGTTCAGCACACCGCTGATTCCCGGCCAGGGCAGCAAGAAGGACTGCAAGCTGGTGTTCCCAACGGGAAAGATTACAAAGTACCATAACAACGAGCATTGCCGTCTTACGGGCGAAACCAGAGAACTGGAAGTGGATGGGGCGATTAAGTGGACAGAGGACGAGTTGGAAGCCACAATGATGTATGCTATCGACGATCCCTCCATGCGGCGGGTGAGTCTGGAAGACCCCAACGCGGGAATCTCCGTGCGTGTTGATTTCCCCGACCTGCCTCATCTTGGATTCTGGTCCGAGCCGGGCGATGAGTTTATCTGTATCGAACCGTGGCAGGGCATGGACGACCACGAGGAGCAGGAGCCGTTTGACAAGAAGGTAGGGATGGTGGCTATCGGGGCCGGTGAAAAGAAAATGAGTAAAATTACGGTTACGCCGGAGTTGCTCTAAGCCTGAGTTGTAAAGCTGATTTAATGCGGTGAGTTTTAATCATAATGATGTCTTATCAATCCGATTTGTCGATGGCAAAGTAAAAAGCGTCAGATACGAGGCGCGTGGATTTCGAGCAATAGAGGCGTACTTACGCCTGCGCTGTGGTGACGAGATAATCTGACGTAACGAAGTAGCTGGACTTTTTACGAAGCCATCAATCATAATGATTTAAGCGGAGGTATTAGTTAACATGGCGGCAACGAATATTGAGCTTTCCGCCCCGGCTGTGCAGATGGCGGACAAGCTGTCGCTCGATAAGGACAAACTGAGGCAGTTGATAGCTGATATCCTGGCGGTTGGAGAAAAACACGGCCGTAACCTGGCCGGACAGATCGTCTGCGGCCTGGATGTCAACGGCCCGATTGTGGATTGCGACGACAGTGAACTAACCCCGTACCCAGGTGCTGCCGAGGCTATCAGCTATCTGATCGGCCAGCCTGATATCGAAGTGACGCTTTGCACGGGCTGGGACCTGAACTCGATGGAGTTTTTCAAGGAACACCGTCTCAAGATAGATTCCCTGGGCACGGTGGGCGAGTACGGGATGGTGTTTGAGCGCGGCGGCGAGTTTAACTACCTCTATCCCTACAACGAGCAGGAAGCTTTTACTTTCGTGCGCAATGTACTTTTCGCGGCGGCTGAAACCAATGTCAAAGTGGCCCTCCAGGGAAATTTCAGCACCGGAGCAGGAGCCACTTATATCGAGGGTGATGTCAACGGTAACGTGCTTGAGCATCCGCTGGTCAAGGGACGCAGGCCCAGCATGGAGCAGCTCTGCAAGGCTATGGTCGATAACGGCAGCGAGGCGGAGTTGGTCCAGGGTAAAATAATTTTTGGCGACAGCGTGCAGAACATGAAGGGTGTCTACCAGGCGCTGGTCAAAAAGCACCCGCTGATCTCGGTGCGCGTGGAGCAGGGCGGCGGCAAGTTCAGCATCTGGATCGACGCTCAGGACGCGCCGGGTTTCGATTTCGAGAAACTCAAAGAAGTTGCACCGGCGTTCGAAAAACGCTCCGGACGCAAGGCGCTGATCTACGAAGATTTCGGTGTCGACCTGATTGCCCCGGCGGTTGAGGAGGGCAATTACAGTAAGGACGCCGGGCTGAGGGCATTTGGCCGTGATGCGTTCGGTAACGACGATTTCCTCTCGATTATTATCGGCGACAAGCGCAGCGATATTCCCAAAACGCTGGACAAAACTCTGATGGCGGCCCAGAAAGGCGCACAGGCCGAGCAGATTTCAAACGATGAGGGGATCCCGTCGTTTAACCCCATCGACGTCCGCGATTTTGCCGTGGCGATGGCAGAGGCTCACCGGATAGCAACCGGAAATTGACACGAAATCGCTATGAAGGACATGTATTGCTGATCGCATAACTGTAAAATACCTGCTGATTATGGAGGAGTAAAAAATGTCAGACGCTTTACTACAACTGATCCAGGCCTCCGCTGAGGAGAAAAAAGAGAAGGGCACTGAATTTACCCCTGCGGAAATCTACCAGCAACCGGAAATGTGGCGGCAGACTCTCGAAATCCTGGAAGCACAAAAAGCTGAAATTATAAAATTCCTGGGTGGAGAGACCGACCGTAAGTTTCTGCTCACAGGGGCCGGCACCAGCGCCTTTATCGGCATGTGCCTGGAGAATCTGTTCAACAAGAACAGCGGCTACGAAGCCCGCGCTGTCGGCACCACCGAGATCATCACCGATCCGGATGCTACTTTCCTTGAAGGTAAAAAATACTTCCTGGTCCATTTCGCTCGCTCGGGCAACAGCCCGGAGAGTGTGGGCACGTTTGTGGTGGGCGAGCAGAGCAAGGCCGATGTAAAACATATCGTCATCACCTGCAACAAGGACGGCAAGCTGGCCGTGATGGGCCGTGAGAAACAGGACCGCAGCCTGATAGTTCTGCTGCCGGAGAAAACCAACGATAAGTCGCTGGCGATGACCAGTTCTTTCAGCAGCATGGTGGTGGCCGGTCAGTACATGGCCTCGCTTAGTGATACCGCCGCGTTCGCGGGGATAGTGGATGAGATGGCAAAAGCGGCCGAAGTGATCATGACAAAATATTCCGCTGCGCTGGCCGAGGTCTGCCAGGCTGATTACAAGCGAGTTGTATTTCTGGGTTCCAACACGCTCTACGGTTGCGCCAAGGAATGCCACCTCAAACTTCAGGAAGAGACCGACGGTAAGGTGGTGGGCAAGTTCGACACCTTCCTGGGCCTTCGCCACGGGCCGGAGGCGGTTGTCCACGACGATACGCTGGTGGTCTACCTGATGAGCGAAGACCCGCTGGTTCATCGCTACGAGATCGACCTGATGAACGGCGTGAAGAGAAAAGGTATCGGCATGCTCAAAGTGGCTGTCTGCAAGCAGGCTGATGCTGATACCAAGGCTGCCGCCGATGTGGTGATCGAGCACGGCTGCGACCTTCCCGATGACTACCAGAGCCCGGCCTATGTGGTTCTTGGTCAGGCCCTGGGCGTGTTCAAGTCCTTGTACTACGGCCTCAAGCCCGACAGCCCATCCGAGTCCGGCGTGATCTCCCGCGTGGTCCAGGGTGTTAAAATCTACGACCACCCGTCGTTCCGCGCCGATGGCAGCCTGAAAGTTATCGCGGGCTGACGGACTTTAGGGGCATGCAGGGGGCGGGCCCGCGGGTCCGCCCGCAGGACTACAATATGTAGGGGCGACGCATGCGTCGCCCGCTGTTACGAATAATTTGACAGTACCAATAGAAGATTCGAACGGAGTAGAACAATGCTCAAAGGAAACGCGGTAGTTGGACAGTCCGGCGGGCCGACCTCGGTGATCAACGCCAGCCTGGCGGGTGTTATCGAGGGCGCGATCCGCGCCGAGGCGATAACCGGCGTGTATGGCATGCGCTGGGGTATCGAGGGTTTTATGAAAGAGATGCTGGTTGACCTGAAGGCCGAGGACCCCCGTCAGGTGGCCCTGCTCAAAAATACGCCGTCCAGCATCCTCGGCTCCAGCCGTCACAAGCTGCAGGACGAGGATTTTCCGCTCATCCTGGAAGTACTCAAGAAACACGATATCCGCTTTTTCTTCATGATCGGCGGAAATGACTCGATGGATACGATCAACCGGGTGGTGGCCTACTGCCGTAAAGAGGGCTACGAGCTCAGCGGTATCGGTGTGCCCAAAACAGTGGACAACGACCTGTTCGGCACCGACCATACTCCCGGATTCGCCAGTGCGGCGCGTTATGTGGCGCTCTCGGTCCAGCAGGGTGGACGACTCTCCCGCGACATGCAGAAAGTTGATCAGTACGCTGTCTACCAGGCCGTGGGCCGTGATGCTGGCTGGCTGGCCGCATCGGCCGTGGCTGCCAAGAAAAATGAAGCCGATCCGCCGCATATCCTCTTGATCCCGGAGCGCGCGTTCGATAAGGAGAAGTTCCTGGACAAAGTGGGTGAGGTGCAGGCCAAGTACGGTTTCTGCTCGATATCTGTGGGCGAGGGCGTGAGCTACGCCGATGGTACCCCGATCTCAGCCAGCGAGACCTCCGACAAGTTCGGCAACGTGGAGTTCGGCGCTATGGGCGGCACCAGCGCGGCGATGATGGTTCACAAGATGATCGCCGAGCGTTTCCCCGACTGGCGGGGCGAGTTCCAGGTGGTGGAGAGCCTTCAGATGTGCGCCTCCGACCGCGCCAGCGCTCTGGATGTAGCCGAGGCCCACGCCTGCGGCCTGCGGGCAGTGGAACTGGCCTCCGAGGGCAAGGACGGCCTGATGGTCGCTATCGTGCGGAGCAGCGATGAGCATGGGCACTACCGCACGGAGCTGGGCACGGCGGAGCTTAAGGACGTGGCCGTGCGCGCCAAGCCCATGCCCGATGAGTTTATTGATGAATCCGGCATGTGGGTGACCGAGGCGTTTATTGAATACCTCAAGCCGCTGGTTGGTAAATTACCCGAGTTCGCGGAATTTGAGTACAAGCCAGTCAAGTAGTTTTGCCGATAAATCCGAGTGTAAAAAAGGGCCGTCCAGTTATGGACGGCCCTTTTTTTATTGATAAAGTTATGGCAAAGGGCTAATTTGATAATAATATCTCAATAAAGGAATAATTTGATGACTTCTAAACTATTACTGCCCCTGTTGAATACAAGTTTTGAAAAAGTACCTAGAATACCTATTTAATTAGGCGATGAACTGTATATTGCAAAATTAACAGGAGAAGAATACCGAGCTATCCATGATAAATCTGTTTTATTCCAAAATATATGCAAGCCCAATTCAAAAAGTCTGTACATAAATGATATTGCGAAAGATAATTTTGAGACTAAAGCAAAGGAAGCTGCGATAAAGGTAAGATACTTGTTTAATAATTTCGCAGCACTAAGTCCTTTGTTATTATCCCATGCGTTTTTGATTGAAAAGAAAGTAGCTACAAGGGTAGTGCTAGGGACAGAGATTGGCGGAATTGACAATATTACTTCTCTTAAAAATAGGAAATATAGGTGCAGAACAAATATTAACCGAGAAGATATCGATAATTTTTATCGAATGATTGATACCGCATGTGGAAAACAGAAAACTTTACCATATGCTCTTGAAAGATACAATACCAGTTTGCTTAGGAAAGATATATACGATAGAATATTGGATATAGCTATTAGTTTAGAGTCTTTGATTTCTGGCAATAATGAGCTAAGTTTTAGATTAGCATTATACTGTGCATTTATTTCTAAAAAGAATAAGAGGCAAAGGCAAGAAGCCTTTGATTTGGTGAGATTACTTTACAAAGCAAGAAGTGCTATTGTGCATGGAAGTATTAGTTCAAATAGTAGTATCGAGAAAATCGAGCAAAATTGGGAAAGTATTAAAAAGCTCGCAATTGGAGCTATGAACTATTATTTGATTTATCTTAGTAGCAATAAGAAAGAGGATTGGGACTCACATTTGAAGAAACTATTATTTGGAAATACAAAAAGGGTCATAGATTAGGAGTTGATAAGATGAACAATGAAGATTTATTAATATTGCCTGTTTTAAGGGGCCTTGTTCTGGGAGTTAAAGTTTACAGGGGATTTGCTAGGTTATGTGATTTGGCTGCTATATCTAAAGCGGACATATATGATCAAAGGAATAATCCCAAAGGTACGCAAAGAGATCTTAGTCCAAAACATGCAAGAGAAGCATATGAGTATGTCGTTAATCAAAAGTTAGCATTTTGGCCAGAAGTGTTTCTCTGCGCTAGGAATTCCAGCGTTGTATCCTATACGTCTTCTTCTGATAGCGGAGAATTTGGCACATTAAAGATTAATGCAGCAAAGATTGATAGGACTACGCAGATTCTTATTTCGAGAGTTGATGGGAACCATCGTTTACACTACGCAGATGGCCAAGAAAAGGGATTTGAACCAATTGAGAGTGTCGTTTCTTTTTGTTTAGCGTATGATTCAAATTTGGATCAAGAAATAAAACTGTTTAGAGATATCAATAATAATCAACGCCGTATGAGCACTAGTCATTTAGACAATATTATGATAAGACTAACACCAGAAGAGAAATTGAAAATACAAGAGCCAGAGCTATATATTGCTAAAGAGCTTGGAAAGGACGCTAAGAGTCCGCTCTGTAATACTGTTTATGAAGGGGGTAAAAGAAGTATTACCAAATATGTCCCTTTGCGTAGCTTAAAGACTGCTATTACTTATATGTTTACAAAAGCAAAAAAGTTAACGGCTTTGCAAGGCGTAGATGCCCAATATAAAGTAATTCGTAATTACTTGAACGCAGTTAAAAAGTGGCAATCTGACGCTTGGCAATCTCCAAAGGACTACATACTTTTACGTGGTGTAGGATTATGGGCTATGTTTTTTATTGGTGCAGATGTTATTGATAGAGCATTAAGCCAAGGTGAATATACAGAAGAAGAGTTGTTTAAAATATTGTCTTCGGGTAAGGCTTGGGATTGGTCAAACGATGGGGATTTCAAGGGTTTAAGCGGTCGAAAGGGAGCAATAGAGATAAGCAATCAAGTGACTTCGGAATTGATGGATAAATCTGGATTTACCGTAAAAAGTTTATACAATAAGATAATGAATGAGTAATCACAGACTTAGAAATCTGAGTAACAACAAAGGGCCGTCCTGAAAAGGGCGGCCCTTTGTTGTTACCTTTTCATGCAGCACCCGTCTCACTCACTGCGGCAAAAAATCCTCGCGGCCGGGAGTGAACACATCCAGAATGGACCCTGCCTCCAGGCACTTTACCCCGTGGACAACGTTGGGAGCCACGTAGTAACTGTCGCCCGGCTCGGCAATATTTTTATCGTTTCCAATTGTGACTTCGAACTTTCCGCCGGTGAAAACGCCCACCTGCTCGTGGGGATGGCTGTGGGGTTTGCCCTCCGCCCCGGCCTCAAAACTGAACTCCACCGCCATCAGCTTGCCGCCGTGGATCAACAGACGGCGCGTTACGCCTTCGCCGAGATCGGCAATCAGGGCTTCTTCCTTTTTACAAAACACTGTTTATCTCCTGAAGGATTAATTCAGAAATTAAAAAAGGCGGATCTATGCCGCCTGAAAGATCTCGTTTTGTCAGGAAAAAACTCAGGACGGAAACTCGTCCAGCCACTTTTCTTCGTCTTTATAGTTGGTCGGGTCGTGATGGTTGGCCAGCAGACGGTCGATATCCCAGATCATGCCCTCACGGGTATACGAGCAGATATCCAGCCGGCCGCTGTCCATCCGGATAGCATCCTCGGGGCAGGCCTCCACGCAAAACCCGCAATACACGCACTTGCCCATGTCTATCGTGAATTTTACCGCCTGTTTTTCCACGTTGGGATCAGGGTGCTCGGTGGGCACTATATAGATGCACTTGGCCGGGCAGATCGTCTCGCACATCATGCAGCCCACGCAGCGCGGCCCGCCATCGTTCTCACGGTGGGTCAGGTAGTGGGCGGTGCGAAGGCGCTTGTGGTAGCCGCGGTGCTGCTCCGGATACTGGATAGTTACCGCGCCCGGTTTTTTTGTCCTGATACCGATGAAGTTCAGTAAGTGCCTGGTAAAATTGACCACGAAATGGGCGTTGGTAATCCACAATCCTTTAAGAATCTCCCAGAGATAGGTGCGCTCCAGAAAGTTCATATTAGGGCTTGCGTCTATTTTCTTGACCGTGATAGCCACTTCAATCCTCTTGGGAGTGATTAGCTGAGGGAACTCTAAAAGCGTGTTCAAAAAAACAATTAATTTGATTTTGGGGTCGTTGAATGTTTTTTCAACGGCCCTCTATAGGGTTAACAGCAGAACTACCACCGCTGTTACGATTATGTTCAGGAACGCGAGCGGCAGCATGAACTTCCAGCCCAGATTCATCAACTGATCGTAGCGGAAACGCGGCAATGTCCAGCGCACCAGCATCAACACGTAGATCAGCGCGCAGACCTTGACTCCGAACGCGGAAATCCGCAGCAGCCAGACAACCGCCGGGCCAAGCTCCAGGGCCAGTGCCCCGCCGATACGGAAACCATCTTCGGCCAGCCACGGCACCTGCCATCCACCCAGGAAAATTGTGGTTGTCAGGCATGCGACCAGGATTTTTTCGATAAAGTCGGTGAACATGAACGCGCCGAAACGCATGCTGCTGTATTCCAGGTTGAAACCGATAATCTCGCTCTCACCCTCTGGAAGGTCGAACGGGATGCGCTTGGTTTCGGCTGCACCCGCCACCAGGAACAACAGGAACGCGAGCGGTTGCATCACTATGCCCCAGAGCGGCAGCCAGCCGTTATAGAGCTGGCCCTGCCAGACTACCATATCCTGCATATTGAGCGTACCGTAGATCAGCAGGGGGCCCACCGCGGCCGCGGCCATCGCCACCTCGTAGGATATCATCTGCGCCGTGGCCCTCATCGAACCCATCAGCGCATAGTTGTTGTTCGAGGCCCATCCGCCAAGCACCACGCCGTAGATCGCCATCCCCATCATCGCAAAAGCCACCAGGATGCCGATATCGGGATTAGCCATCTGGACCGTGATCGAATAGCCCGCAACTGTCAACTCGGGAGAAAATGGTATCACGGCAAACGCAATCAGTGAGAACGTCCAGGCGATAAACGGCGCCAGCAGGAATATCACCCGATGATCCGTGCGCGGAGTGAACTCCTCCTTGGCGAACATCTTGATTCCGTCTGTCATGATATGGAACAGGCCCAGGAAACGGAAGCCCAGGATACTGGCCCGGTTGGCCCCGATCCGGTCCTGCATCAGCGCGCTCTGCTTGCGCTCGACCCAGGTCAGCAGGCCCCCGAACGACAGTACGCCGGTCAGCACAGCGCCCGCGATAACTAATTTTGTCAGCAGTTCAATCCACATTTTTTCTCTGTCCGCCTGCAATGCAGGTGTTGATCTACCCGTTTACTTTAACTCCAAGCTCGCCAATCTTTCCGTAGCTCAATCCAGCGAATTTGTCTTCCTTAAGCACCAACTCGTCAAAAACTTCCCCGGCTGAGCTGAAATCGTAATCTCCGCCCAGCGCGTTGCCAAGCCGCGCCAATAAGTCCCAGCCGGCAAGAGAGTCGCCAAGTGGGTCAAACGCGCGGTGAAGTAACTGTACCCTGCCCGCGAAATTGGTGACCGTACCCTCGTACTCCCCAAAAGCCGCCATCGGCAGGACCAGATCGGCCATGCGGCTGGTTTCATTCTCGTTGGTACCGATAAAGACCTTGAACGGCACCTTGTCCAGCGCCTCGCTCCAGCCAATGCCGTAAACCGATTGGAGGCCCACAGGGTCGTGGCCGATAATCACCAGCGCACTCAGATCGCTTTGCGAAGCGGATTTGAGCAGGGAGGCATGGTCCATCACCTCAGGGTTGGCCGTGGTAAGACCCAGGAATTCGGCACCCGTGGTATTGGGGTTTTTGTCCGCCTTGCGAAGGATATCATCCTCGGTAGGCTCATGTTCGTTGAGATTGCTGAACGCCACGGCAGTGCCTGGCAACTGCTCGCTCAGCACACGCTTGAGCATGTAGAGCGCCTCGTTGGAAAGCAGGGGGCTTACCAGCACGGCCACATCGCCAATCTCGCTGGCTGCCTGCCTGATCCTGGCCGTCACTGTTTCCAGAACCGAATCCCAGTCGGAACGGGCAGCCGGGTCCTGGCCGGTGGAGGATAGCGGGACAGTAAGCCTGTCCTTGGCATCCACGGAATCGAACCCGAAACGGCCCTCATCGCAGATCCACCAGTCATTGACCTTACCATTGTAGCGTGGGCGAATGCGGCTCAGACGGCGGCCCTCGTTTTTCCAGGGCCGCTTGAGATTGTAGTCGATAAATATATCGCAGCCGCGTGAGCAGCGCGTACAGACAGAATTAACCGTCTCCAGGTACCATACCCGGGTCTTGAAGCGAAAATCCTTGCTCAACAGCGCACCCACCGGGCAGATGTCGATAACATTGGCCGAGTAGGGGTTGTCCAGCTCACGGTCCTGGAAAATATCGATAACCTCGCGGTCGCCACGGTTGAACATGCCAAGTTCGCTGGTCTTGGGAATCTCGTTGCAGAAACGCACACAACGGCTGCAGAGGATGCAGCGCTCCTGATCCAGCATCACGTGCGGGCCGATCCGCACAGCTTTCTTGCTCTTTTTAACCTTGTTCTCACGCACACGGGAAGTATACAGCCCGTGTTCCATGTAATAAATCTGAAGGCCGCACTCGCCAGCCTGGTCGCAGACAGGGCAGTCCAGCGGATGGTTCACCAGGTGGAACTCCAGCATCGCCTTGCGCGCCTTCTTAACCCGCTCGTTGGCGGTATGGATCACCATCTCATCGCCGACAGTCATGTAGCAGGCTATCTGAAGCTTGGGTACTTTCTCGATCTCGATCAGGCACATCCTGCAAGCCCCGGCGATCGACAGACCCTTATGGTAGCAATAGTGGGGAATCTCGATCCCCACGTCCTTGGCGGCTTCGAGTATGGTCATACCGGCGGGGAACTCGAAACCGTTCCCGTCGATAGTAACTTTTACCATTTTCGGCTGTTCGCTCAACTCTCCTCCGCTTCGGCCTCTGTAACCACGGCCCCGGCATGTACCCGCCGCGGCCTCACCTGCGCCTCGAATTCAGCGCGGAATTTACTCAGGAAGCTTACAACCGGCAGCGCGGCCGCATCACCCAGCGGGCAGATTGTATGGCCCATGATCATCTCGGCCACATCCTTCAGGTCATCGATATCCTGCACGGTACCCTGCCCGGTTGCTATCCGTTCCATAATCCGCGTCATCCAGCCCGTGCCCTCGCGGCAGGGAGTGCACTGGCCGCAGGACTCGAACGAGTAGAAGCGGCAGATGCGCCACAATATCTGCACCAGGTCGGTGGTCTCGTCCATCACGATCAGCCCGCCGCTGCCCAGCATGCTGCCGATACCGGCCAGACTGTCGAAATCCATGTTGACGCTTTCAGCTTCCTCGGGAGTGAGCACCGGGCAACTGCTGCCGCCCGGGATCACGGCCTTAAGCTTACGGTCGCGGCGGATGCCGCCGCAGTGCTCATAGATAAGTTCTTTCATCGGTGTGCCAAGCGGTAGCTCGAATATGCCGGTCCGTTTTACATGACCGCTTACTCCAAACAGCCTGGTCCCGCCGTTGCGCTCAATACCCAGCCCGGCAAAGTACTCCGCGCCCTTGTCCAGGATTATCGGGACATAAGAGAGCGTTTCCACGTTGTTCACAATAGTGGGTTTACCGAACAGGCCCTTGATTGCCGGGAATGGCGGTTTGAGCTTTGGCCAGCCCTTGCCGCCCTCCATGCTGGAGAGCAGGGCGGTTTCCTCGCCGCAGATATAGGCGCCGGCTCCACGGTGAAGGTGTACATGCACGGTGCGGCCGGAACCCAGCACATTATTGCCGATAATACCGGCTTCCGCGGCCTCTTCAATTGCCTGCTCCATGATCCGGGCCGGCTCGAAATATTCGCCGCGGATATAGATATAGACATCTTTCGCCTCGATACAGAGCGCGGCGATAACAGCACCCTCGATAAGAAGGTGGGGCGCTCCGGATATAACATGCCTGTCCTTGAACGTGCCCGGCTCGCTCTCATCGGCGTTGACCACCAGGTACTTGGGACCCTCGTGATCCTTGGGGACAAAACCCCATTTCATGCCGGTGGGGAAGCCCGCGCCGCCCAGTCCCCTCAGGTTGCTGGCCTTGAGGATGCCGATCACTTTTTCGGCATCCCAGCCCTCGCTGATCATTTTACGCAACGAGCCGTAGCCGCCATTGGCCTCGAACACTTTGAGGCTCTGGCAGTTTTCGATCTCGATAAAGCGCTTTATAAGCTTGACTTCGGGCATAGTCCAGTTACTCCACAGCGTCCAGGGCCGCGTCCAGTTTTTCAGGGGTCATGTGGCCGAAAAGCTTCTCGCTGATCAGCATGCAGGGAGCCAGTTCGCAGGCGCCCAGGCATTCCACGGTCCAGAGGGTGAATTTATTGTCTTTGGTGGTTTCGCCGGGGCCGATCCCCAGCTTCTTGCTGATATGCTTGACCAGTCCCGCGGCATCGCACAGGCTGCAACTGACATTATCACAAAGCATGATCAGGTTCTGTCCCACCGGTTTTTGAAGATACAAATTGTAAAAAGTCACCACCTGGTGCACATACGTTACAGGCAGGTCCAGCAGGCCGGCCACGTAGATTTCCACCTCGGGGCCCAGATGGCCGAAATTTTTCTGCGCCATGTAGAGCACATCACCGATAGCCGCCCGTTTCCGCGGGTAGTGACCGATCAGCTCGGCAACTTTCTTTTCCTCTTCATCCGGCATGCGGACTGACATTTTTTCTCCACAAACTGTATAAATGTATACGTTCTGCTAGCGGTCCAGCTCGCCGGCGATCATATTGATCGAGCCGAAAGCAGGAATTATATCGGCCATCATGCCGCCCACAATCATTTTATGCAGAGCGGCCATGGGGAAGAAGCACGGTCCGCGGCAGCGGGCGCGCATGGGACGGCCCTCGCCGTTGGATACCAGGTAGAATCCCAGCTCGCCGTTGGCCGCCTCCACCGCCTGGTATGTCTCACCCACGGGCGGTTTCACTCCCCAGTTGTCCATGATTTGCATAAAATGAGCCATCAGGCCCTCGATATTACCGTAGGTTTCTTCCTTGGGCGGAAGGCTGAAAGAGCGGTCGCCGGTCAGATTTATATTACAGGCGCTGGCCGCATCACTGCCCTCCAGGGTAAGGTCCACTTTCGCCTTGGAGTCGATATACTCCTTAACCTGTCCCCGTTTGGCCAGTTCCACCATCTCCGCCCCGCTGATTTCCTTGCCGTAGCGGTCCACCGCGATAGCGCCGGGCGGAATCTGCTGCATTGCCTGCTCGATAATTCTGGCGCTCTGGCGCATCTCTTCCATGCGCACCAGGTAGCGGGCGTAAGCATCACAGGTGTCGGCAATGGGGATTTCGAAATCGAACCGGTCGTAAACCAGATAGGGCATGTCCTTGCGCACATCGTATGGCTCGCCGGTGGCGCGCAGCAGGGGACCGGTGACTCCATAGGCGATTGAACTCTCGCGGTCAAGAATGCCTACTCCGCTCATCCTGTCGATAAAAATACGGTTCCTGGTAAGCAGCTTGTCCACTTCGACTATAATTTTATGGATTTCCTTAAGCACACCGCGCAGTTTTTTCTCGAAACCCTGCGGCAGGTCGGCCTTAACGCCGCCCACGCGCACGTAGCTTACCGTGATCCGTCCGCCGGTAAGCCACTCGATAATATCGTAGAGGTATTCGCGGGCCTTCATGAAGTACAAAAACGCGGTCATTGCCCCAACTTCCATGGCAGCCGCGCCCACGCAGGTCAGGTGGTCCACTATCCGGCTCAGTTCGGAGGCGATCACCCGGATGTACTGGGCGCGCTCGGGCACCTGGGCGCCGAACAGTTTTTCCACTGCCATGGCCCAGCCCACGTTGTTGATCAGCGGGCTGACATAGTTCAACCTGTCCGTGTAGGGGAAAGCCTGGTTGTAGCCCAACTGCTCGCAGTCTTTCTCAAAGCAGCGGTGAAGGTAGCCGATTTCGACATCCGCGCCCAGCACCTTCTCACCTTCCAGCTCGGTTACAATACGGATAACCCCGTGCATGGCCGGATGGGATGGCCCCACGTTGAGAAACGTGCTCGCGGTGCGCCTGTCGGCTTCTTTATTCGTGGTATCGCTCATCGTTTTCCCATATTTCTGGCTGAGTCCGCCCTCAGTTTTGCGGTCCTATCAGGGGCTGACGGCGGTTGATCGGGTAGTCACGGCGAAGGGGATGGCCCTCGAACGGCTCGTACATCAGGATTCTTTTCAGGTTCGGATGGTCGCTGAACACGATCCCGAACATGTCCCAGGTCTCGCGCTCCAGCCAGTCCGCCACGGGGTAGAGATCGCTGATAGAGGCCACCTCCGGAGCTTTGCCGCCTAACTGCACGCGCAGCCTGATCCGCTCGCTGCGTCCCATGGCGTGAAGCTGATAAACCACCTCGAATCGTGGTTCCCGCGGCAGGTAGTCCACGCCGCAGAGGTCGGCAAGCATCTTGAAATCATGCTCATCGCGAAGCCAGGCGATAACCTCGTGGATCGCCCCGGGATCGATAACCACCACGGCATCGCCCTTGTCCACCAGGCTCTCTATCACGCTGTCGCCGAACTTTTCGTTGAGCGCAGTCAGGGTTTTGTTATCGTCGGCCGGTGTCATCAGGCAGTTACCATTCCTGTTTGCTGTTGGCGATTTTTTCCTGGAGCATCATCACACCCTGGATCACAGTCTCGGGTCTGGGCGGACATCCGGGAATATAGATGTCGACAGGAATAATCGTATCGATTCCCTGGACCGTGGCATAGTTGTCGTAAAACCCGCCGGTGCAGGTGCAGACACCGAACGCGACCACCCACTTGGGCTCGCACATCTGGTCAAAAACCCGCTTGAGCAGGGGGGCAATCTTGTGGCTGATAGTGCCGACCACGAACAGCATGTCCGCCTGGCGAGGGGTAAAACGCGGGAAAGCCGCGCCAAAGCGGTCGAGATCGTAGTGGCTGCTGGAGAGCGACATGTACTCCATGCCGCAGCAGGCGGTGACAAACGGATAGGGGAAAATAGAAAACTTACGCGCCCAGCCGATAACCTGATCAAGCCGGGTGGTTACGAAATTGTCTCCGCCCAATACAGGTCTCAGTGCCATTCAAGTCCCCCGCGCAGCCACTCGTAAAGCAGGCCGAAAGTTAGTATCAGCAGGAATGTCATAGCGCCGATAAACCCGTAGAGCCCCACCTCGCCGAAAGAGGCGATCCAGGGATAGAGAAAGATTACTTCAATGTCGAAGACGATAAAAAGAATCGCCACAACGTAGTAATGCACCGGAAACTGTCGGCCGGGTTCCTCAAACGCCACCATACCACACTCAAACGGGCGTTCTTTTTCGCGGGTCATTTCGGGACTAGGACCAATCATGGCGCTGAGCACCAAGGCTCCGCCAGCCATCAGGGCGGCTACGATAATCGTCAGAAATATCGCTACGTATTCAAGCATGAGGGACGAGGCTTTCCTTTATCGATGGGTGTTTCCGGCGAGAACTAGCTAAGATATTACAATTTACCCGCCGCTTTGTCCAGTAAAAATTGAGTTTGGTAAGACATTTTTCAAAGTAATTTTAAAAGCTGCTTCATAACTCTCAAAATCAGCAAATAAATATTGCCATTGCAGGGACCGGTTTTAATGACCTCCCAATGGTCTGATCCGGTTATAACTGCTTAAGGTGTGCAGCTTAAAGATGCAGCGCGCGCCCCAGCGAGTCCAGTGCGGCCTCCGCCAGCGCCTCGCTGAAAGTGGGGTGCGGATGAACCGCCGAGGCCAGGTCCGCCACGTCAATATTAAGCCAGGCGGCCAATGAGGCCTCCGGGATCATTTCCGTGGCTTCATCGCCAATTATATGCACTCCCAGCAGCTTGCCGTCTTTTTGGGCGATAACCTTAACAAACCCTTCCTGCGCTCCGCTGGCCACGGCCTTGCCCAGCGGTCTGAACGGAAACCGTCCCACACTGAATTCCAGGCCGCGTTTTTCGGCCTCGCGTTCGGTAATTCCCACACTTGCCACCTGCGGCTTGCAGTACACACAACTTGGAATCTGCTCATGGGCTACAGCCTGGGGTGTTCCGCCAGCTATGGTCTCCACTGCAAATAAACCCTCGTGGCTGGCGGCGTGTGCCAGCAGCACCCCGCCAATGCAGTCACCGATAGCCCATACATGCGGCGCACTGGTTCGGAACGAGCTGTCCACCTTGATAAAACCTCTATCGGTTTCCACTCCCGCCTCCGCAAGCCCCGCCCCATCGATATTGCCGGTAACCCCCACCGAGAGCAAAACTTTCTCCGCAACTATTGTCTCCGCGCTTTGGGCTCCCTCGGCGCGGACAGACACTGTTACGCCCTCGCCGGCAGTGTCCACGGATTCGACAGCGGTGGCAGTGAGGATTCTCACGCCGCGTTTCTTGAATATTTTGCTCAGTTCCGCAGCCAGCTCATGGTCCTCGTGGGGAAGAATCTGATCCAGCATTTCCACCACGGTAACCCTGGTGCCGAAAGCAGAGAGCAGATAGGCGAATTCCATCCCTATCGCACCGCCACCGACTATAACGATAGAGGCAGGTCTTTGTTGCAGAGCAAGAGCCTCGCGGCTTGTTATCACTTTCTCCCTGTCGGGAGTTACGCCGGTAACAGAACGGGGGTGGGCGCCCAGGGCCAGAATGATATTATCCGCGGCCAGGGTTGCTTCATTACCGCCGTCCACTTTTACCCGGCCATCGGCCACAAGAATCCCCTGGCCCTCGAACACCTGGATGGCGTTCTTTTTCAGCAGGAATTTTACCCCGCGCATGGTGCGGTCCGAGCTTCGACGGCTGTGCTTTATCACCTTCGGCCAGTCGAATCCGGGTTCGCCGGTTATTATCCCGTATTTTCCGGCATCCTTTACCTGCTCGTAGAGCGAGGCGCTGTGCAGCAGGGCTTTGCTGGGGATACAGCCCCAGTTGAGGCACACTCCGCCAAGGTTCTCCCGCTCCACAATCGCGGTTTTCATCCCCAACTGGCTGGCGCGGATAGCGGCCACATAACCACCGGGCCCGCTGCCTACTACTATCAGATCAAAGTTTTTGCTCTCTTTCACTTTAATCTATCCTTGATCAGTAACTAAATCACACACTCACCACCCCAAAAGAGGGTAACACATCTCCCATCTGCTATAGTTTGGTCAGGCCGGGGCGGAAGTCAACAAGTTTTTCGTTTCTCCGGCTGGCTGGAGCGGAGGAGGGATGCGAGTGAATAACTTGAATCAGACGGGCAAAAAACCTATCTTTGCCAGTGTCCGCGGCCGGTGTACGGGAGCGGGAGAGTGAAGATGCCGGGGACATGGAATTTCATTTTTCGGAGAGACAATTGTACTCATTACTTGCTGCTTCTTTTTTTGCTACCCTGATGGCGCTGAGCAAGGTGGCGATTGTGATAATCGCCGGTGCGTGGCTTGTGCGGCGGGGAGTGTTTAACGAAAACCATACACGTGCACTGACAGGTGTGGTGGTGAACCTGGCCCTGCCCTGCCTGATTTTCGGCAGCATAATCCAGGATTTCAATGTAGCTTCTTACCCGGACTGGTGGAAATACCCGCTGGTGGGCGCGGCGCTTGCATTCGGCGGCCTGGGTCTGGCCCGCCTGGTGTTCTGGCGCAACAGGGAGCACGGCCTTTCACTCAGTGCGCTGGCCAGCTTTCAGAACGCGGGCTATCTGATCCTGCCTATCGGTGAGGCGCTGTTTCCCGGCCAGTTCGCCCAGTTCAGCGTTATCCTGTTTCTGATGTTGCTCGGTTACATGCCGCTGCTCTGGAGTGTGGCCAAGTTTATGATCTCCCATCAGAAAGGTACCAGGATCAGGTTGGGCCAGGTGTTCACCACGCCGTTCTACTCGTCGGTGCTGGCAATCGGGCTGGTTTTTACCGGGCTGGACAGGTTCGTTCCACAGGTCGGCATGGGAGCGGTTCAACTGGTGGGGGAGAGCTGTGTGCCGCTGGCCACGGTAGTGCTTGGTATGACCATGGGAGCGCTTAAAGTGAGCCACCTGCCCTCGGTTTGGGACACCACCCGGGTGGTGGCGCTCAAGCTGGTGCTGATTCCGGCGTTGATGTTCGTTGCGCTCAAATATACGGGTTTCAGCAGCGGGCCGCTGGAAAACGCGTTCTGGATTCTCGAGGCCTCTTCTCCGCCGGCCACGGCGCTTGCGTTGCAGGCTATCCACTACGGTGGCGATGAGCAGCTGGTCTGCGGTGTGCTGGTGATCTCCTATCTTGCCGCCCTGCTGACCATGCCGTTTTTTTTCAGTTTGGTGGAGGTGTTGCTCTGAGGGTGATAAGATGAGTGCGCGTGGTTTGAACAGACGAGAGTTTCTGCTCACCCTGGGTGGTGCGGGAACAATTATGGCCCTGGGCGCTGGAACCAGTTGCGGCGGCGATACCCCCGCTGTGATTACCGCGGACGGCAGCGGGTTGATAATAGACGCTAAAACCGTGCCGCTCTACTGCGGAGGACTGGATTACTGGAGCTATGGCCCGGAGCTGTGGGATACCCTGCTGGACAGGCTGTCCCGGATCGGGATCAACACGGTCGGCGTATCGGTACCGTGGGCAGAGCACGAGATTGCGCCCGGAGAATATGATTTTGGCCAGAGAGGACCGCAAAGAGACATCAAGGCCTTTATCGAGCAGGTTGCCGCTAAGGGGCTGAACGTATTATTGCGCCTGGGGCCGCTGCTCTCCGCTGCTGAAGGATGTGGTATCCCCTCCCGGCTGCTGTTCGATCAACGGGTGGCCGCGCGTACCGCCAGGGATACAGTGGCCGTGGCTCACACGCCAGCTGGCCAGTTCCCGCGGCCCAGTCTCAATAGCGCCATTTTTCTCCAGGAACTGGCACTATGGCTGGACCGTCTTGTTTTTGAGCTTAAACCGGCACTGCACTCATCCGGTGGCCCGGTAGTGGCGCTGATGCTCGAGAGCGCCCAGAGCTTTTTCGGTTCGCTTGACTCCCCCTACACCACGGACTACCATCCCGACACCCTGGCTCTTTTCCGTGGCCGTCTGGCCGGGCAGTACCAGTCTATTGACAGTCTGAACCATATTTACGGCACCTCCTACCAGAGTTTCGAGCTGGTGGAGCCGCCACGGGAATTTTATGCCGAGCGGCTGGACAACCTGCCTGCCTACCTGGAGTGGGTGGAATTCAGGCACTGGGCGGATAATCACGCCCTGGAGACTGTTGAACAGATGCTGGCCGGGCGGGGACTAACAGGGGTGCCGGTGATCCGCAAGGCCCCTGTGCTGCGGGCTGGTAAGTCCGGCGAGCAAATCCCGCTAAAATTAACCATTCTTCCAGCGGCTAATCTCCGTGGCAGGTTGAAATATTTTGCGAGGCGCAGCGCTGGAAGCTGCAAATATCCGCTGGCAAGCGGGCTGAGCTGGGGAGAGGCGTTTCCCGCACCGGGCGGGATTGCTTCGGCGGCGGAATACGAGTTTAAACTGATGATGGCGTTGATGTATGGGATCAAGGGATTTGACAGCCGCTCGATGGTGGAAAAGAACGGTTGGATTGCTGCGCCAGTGCGCGCCGATGGCCGGGTGCGGAGCGATTATTTCAACACTTGCCGCAGAGTTTGCCAGTTTCTCCGGGAGTCCCATTTTGAGCAGTACTCCAGAAAAGTGGAAGCCGTGGTACTGAGCAACCGGGCGCTGGACACGATGTTGGCCGCGGCGGACGAAACAGGCGCCGGTTGCGCTCTACTGGGGGCCGAGGCCGCATTTACCCGCCTGTCCGACATGGGAGGGAAGACAAGCATGCAGGCCTGCCGTTTGTGGAGCGCTCAAATTGAGGGCCTGCTTGCCGATATCGGGTTTGACTGGAACCGCGCCAGCGCATCAGCGGCCCCGGATATGCTGAGGAGCTACAAGGTGGCCATCCTGCCATCGACTGATTTTATTTTCAGCGCTGAGGCGGATGCGCTGAGCCAATATGTAAGGGCGGGCGGTACGCTGCTCTACGGTCCGGGACATCCGGAGATGAACGAGCGCATGCAGCGGGATCAGTTGGTGGCGGATCTGTTTGCCGTGGCCGGGCAGTACGCGGAGCAGGACGGGAAAGTGTCAGCGGATTCCCTTGCGGCCGGGCAGCCGTTTGCGGCCCAGAGAGTGATCCGTCTGGAATCACCGCTGGGGATCGGCGACATGCTGAAGGGACTGGAGGTGGCGCTGCCGTTTACCCGGACCAATCCAAATGTGGAGCTAAGCGTCCATACGCATCCTGAGGGCAGGGCGCTGTTGTTCGCGGCCAACGCTACCGGCAGGCCGCAGCGCACGGATATTTATTTTCAGGGACGGTTCGCTTTCCGTGACCTGCTGGAGCAAAACGCGTTCAACGGTGAGGGCAAGATCAGGGTTGAACTACCCGCCCGCCGGGTGCAGGTGTGGGAGGTTGGCGCATGATAGCACGGGGCATGGAAATAGTCGATATCGAGCCGGAGGGTTACGGTAAATTCCTGGGGATGCTGGAAAAACTCTCGCCATCGAGGCCCCGTGCTGTTCTCTGGCACGAGGAGGGGATGGTCCGTCAGCTTACCCTTGAGGGAGAGGACGTGCGGGCGAGTGTACGCTCTGTGCGCGATGCCCGTCAGAGCGCAAGGCAACTGTTTGCCATGCTCCGTGGCCGGGCGAAACAGGTGGTTGTAACCGACAGGCAGGGCTATTTCCGCATGTGCGATACGATGAACCTTACCCCGCTGGCCGATGAAAATAAATATGGCTACCAGGGCAGGCTTGCCGAGGCACTTGGCGCATTGAACGGGGAATCGTTCGCGATATATCCGGAACTTGTGCCGGACAGGGGGCCGTTGGCTTACAGTAAGGTCAGCAGCTTTTTTGCCGGCCCGGCGGCGGGAGTCTCACACGTGATCCTGGGAGTGTTCGACAGGCGGGAACTGTATTTCAGTTTCGTGGTCAGGCTCAGGGACGGGCAGGCTGAGTGGGTGAGCAGTTTCGACCATTGGCCGTCGATGATGCAGGAGGTCCGGTTCAGCGCCGATAGCCTCGATGCCGTTGTCGAGCGGGTGGAACAGAGCCTGGGTCCGGTGGCCTGCGCACTGTATCTTGCCAGGGCGGACATGGAGCGTCTGTTCGACGGGCAGCGTCACGATTCCCTGCCCGGTTCGCTTATTTTAAGCTCACGCGCGTTCGGTATCTCAAACCTTCCCGGTGTGGCCGAACGGGCGTTTCTCAACGCCGCCGGTCTGTTCGCTTACGTACCTGTGTTCGTTTCCTGATATTCAGCCAGACTTGAACAATAAAAAGCGGGGGGCGGCCAGTCGCCCCCCGCTTTTGCTAATGCGCTGCAAGCTCTATTCTTCCAGCAGCAGGTCCTGCATTCTTACCTCGTAGCCCTGGATCGGTCCCCAGTCCGGCGAGGGCAGGGTCTGGTACCAGTAGGCGGTGGCGCAGACATCCTGCGGGGACTCGAAATTCTGCCAGTCCTTGTGGATATCGGGATCAAAGCGATTATGCCCTTTTACCATCTCCGGGTAATTCTCCGGTTTAATTTTCTCGATGATCTGCTTGGCCGATGCGCCGGACATCTGTTGCAGGGTAACCCGGATATCTTTGTGAAAATAGACCGGATCAGGTATGTGGTAACGGTAGAGTCCCCAGAGTCCTGCTCTGGTATCACCCAGCAGGCAACCCTGGTAAAGGTGATTGAACCGTCCCAGCCCCCAGGCGCTGCCCACCAGGTCCTCGGTGCCGGTACCGACCAGGGTGGCAAATTCCCTGTCGCCATCGATAAAAATCTTCATCTCACCCTCGCCGAACCAGGTCGCGCGGTAATCACCCAGCGCCCTGATGCCCACGTTGCATCCCAGGAACCGTCCCCTGCCAGTTACAAGCGGCAGGATTTCAAAATCCTGTTTGGGAACGGTGGGGTTCTCACGGCGCCAGCGGGCGTGGAAATAGGGAAGGTCATCGGGCAGTTTGTCACCAGTGGTGTAGTTGATATCGAAAAAGAGGCTGTTGCAGTCGATTGGCGACTGGTTTTCCACCTCGACCACGGCTTTGCCCCTGAACGGCATTGGGATAAAGCAGTTGAAAGAACGTCCCTCAGGGTTGGAGAACAGCGCTGACTCAAACGGCACCTGGCGGGCGAACGGGATTCCGAAGAAATCCTGAAGAGGGGCCTCAACCGAGGGCGTCTGCTGGCCGTCCCAGTACATCCTGATCACCATCCCGCGTAGAATTTCCGGCTCTCCCCGTACTGTCAGCCAGATTCTGCGGATCACTCCCGGCCCCTCGATAGCAGCTATGCGCACAAGCTCCCCCGCCTTGATCACTCTATTGGGCGCACCCTTGCGGCCCTCGTTTTCCTGCCCGCCCTGTCCCTTGGCGCCACTCAGGTTCTCGAACGAGATCCATCGCGAATGAACAGCATCGGGCAGGTCGAACAGCTCCGCCGCGCGAGCAGTGAGTACACTGGCGGAAATCATCAAAGCCGACAAAAACAGGGACAAGAAAATATTCCTCATCGGGCTCTCCTGCTGAGTTGAGTTGGGCATGCGTGCCAAGTGGGCCGTGATTTGCCATCCCGGCTTATTATAATTGCTCCGGGGGCTAAAGACAATCGCCCCATGGCGCTTGTGCGCTGGGTCACCGTTTGATATACTGATCTCAACAGGTAAAAGCAGGAAAAAAAGTGAACCGCGGAGCGGCCTTCCTAAGTCATACCTGTTGAGAACACCAATAACGGGAGCGCCGGTCCGCAAAAATGATCTTATGGAATACAATGGAAAAGCGCGTTGAAAGTCGGCTTGAGAGTGACGAAAGCGCGCTGGTAGAGGGCTTAAGGCGAGGCGACCCGGTTGCTGCCGACGAGCTGTTTAAACGATACAGCAGACCGCTGCACGCGTTTATTATGCGGATGGTGGGTGACCAGGCAACGGCGGAGGATGTATTCCAGGACACGTGGATGAGGATCGTGCGTAATATCGACAGTTTCAGAGGTGACTGCAAGTTTTCAAGCTGGATGTTTCAGATTGCGCTCAACCTGTGCCGCAATATCGCCCGAACCAACTCACGGCGCGAGTTTGTTGAGCTTGACAAGGCGGGCCCCCTGTCGCAGGACCCGGATGTGGACGCGGGAAAAATCCTGCAGGCACAGAGGGTAAAAAAACTTGTGGACAGTCTGCCTGATAAAATGAGGGAATTAATCGTGATGCGGTTCTACCATCAGAAAACGGACATGGAAATAGCGGAAATCACCGGGTTACCGTCCGGGACGGTAAAGAGCAGGATTTTCAGGGGAATGAAATTGTTGAAGGACAAAATAGAGGCGACCGGCATGGCCGGCCTGGCCAGGGAGGTGGAATAATGGACAGGATTAGCGATGAGATGCTGGGCAAGATGCTGGAGGGATACAGTGTAAATCCTCCGGGCGAGAACCTGATGGAGCGTACGCGGATGATGATGCAGCGTCATCTGGCCGCCCACAGGGAGGAACTGCTTGCCGCTGTACCTTTTGCGCGCAAGGCCGAACGTCCGACAGGGATAGTGGTGAGCGTGCTGGTGCTGAGTCTGCTGATCTGCTGCAACCTGTTTTATGCCGCCACGGTGGGTACGGTGCTCAGGCTGTTGCTGCCCAGTTCGGCGGACGTGTATTTAACCCATAGCATGATCGGTATCTCCGTTGCGGGAGCGGTTATGATAATCGGGATGGTGATGATGGCAACGGGCAAAGTTTTTCTGGCCCAGCGCTGCCGGATTCAGACGCCCGTGGTCCGTTGAGCCTGGATGTGAGCCGGGCCGGCTCCTGAGTTGAATGAAATTAACAGTATGCTAAATTAAATAGCAGGAGATTAATCCAATGAACGCCGATGAGATGAAAAAATGCCCCTATTGCGCTGAGATGATCAGGGCGGAAGCGGTCAAGTGCCGCTATTGCGGCAGCATGCTCGCCAAGAAACCCCCAGGATGGCTGGGGTCTCCACAGGGTTACTGGCACAGGGTGAATGATGGGAAGAAAATTGCCGGTGTCTGTACGGGAATAGCCCACCAACTGGATGCGCCGGTATTGATTCTCTGGCTGCGAGTCTTTTTCGTCATCACTACTCTAGTCTACATGTTCGGCCCGATCATGTATGTCCTGTTGTGGCTGCTGATGCCCGCTCCGGTTGAAGAGGGCCAGAGCGCGGCCCAGCCTGACGGTACCACAGTGAATCCTCCGGGAGCACCACCTTACACCGCGGCCGAGACTCCTCCGACAGTCCAGAATTACCCTGGTTCCCGCGAGGCGGCGCCCATGGCCCAGCCGCTATCGGAGCAGCCCGCCGCGGATAAGCAGGCTGGAACTGATAATTCAGTTAAGGCGGAAGAAAACCATCAGGATGAGGGTACAATCGCACTGAACGAGACAGAGCCGGACGGGCAGGAACCAGGCAATAAGTAGCAGGGGATGGGATGCAGTGGGGTAAAGCACGCGGAAACTGCTGGATAGAAATGAGGGGAATAGGATTCCATAAACGATCCGGATATTTCCGGGTTGGATAAATAAAGCAGGCCGGGCAAGTTTTTTGCCGAACGGCCTGCTTGTATTGGACTGGTTTCAGTGCCGCGGTACAGGATTCAATCAGGTATTTCCCGCATCACAAGCTGACAGTATTTCCACTCCGGGCCGCTTCCAGGATAGCCAGGATCACTTCCACGTCATGGGCGCAGGATTCGGTGCTTACCGATGGCGGGCGGTTGCCGGTTATCGCATCGTGAAATTCGATAAACTGACTGTAGTAGTCGTCCTCAGACTCGAATGCAATCTCCCGCGCCTGTTCGCTCTCGTTATCTGTCAGCAGAATTTTGTCCTCGGACACCGTCAGACTCGCTTTTGAGCCGAAAACCAGCAGCGGGGTAGGCTTTGGCGCCTGGGTCTGCCAACTCATGTTAAGGCTGCTCAGCACTCCACTCTTGTGGGTGAGCAGTGCGAACGCGCTGTCCACTTTGCCCAGCCTGGGATCGATTGCCCTGGTTTCCGCTTTAACCGAACTGACAGGGCCAGCCAGCATCTGCATCACATGGACAAAATGCACACCGCCATCCATCACGTAGCCGCCGGGGAAGACATGCTCGGTGCGCCAGCGTGTCTGGGCGTACTTGTTGCTCATCGCCATGAAATTGAACACGTTCCACTGGATCAGAGTTATTTCGCCGATTTCACCACTGGCCACCAGCTCCGCGGCGCGGGCGAACTGGGGCACGAACTCGATATCCTCGGCCACCATGAATGTTACACCGAACTCTTTGGCAAGTCCGATAGCGCCGTGCGCCTCATCCATGCTCTGGCCCACCGGTTTCTCGCAGAGAACATGCTTGCCGGCCGCCGCCGCCGCCCGGCTCACGGGGTAGTTCAACTGGATCGGCAGGGCCAGCAGCACGGCGTCCACCGGGGCCTCGTCCAGGAATTTTTGCCAGTCCAGCCAGATATTTTTATCGTCCACACCGAGTTCCACGGCCAGCTTTTCAGCTTTTTCGCGGGTACGGTTGCAGAGCGCGGTTACCTGGAAACGGTCTTTCAGCCGCCCCAGGGCGGGAGCGTGAGCCTCTTCGACAATAATCCCGGTACCGATTATTCCGAGCCTGATCTTTTGCATGATTTCCTCTGAAATACGCTTGTTGTTTGGTTTTGTCAAATAACGGCGGGCGAACGAATACCAATATGTCCATCACGGCGATTTAATTCAAGCATTGCCGGAAACAAAAAAATGGTGCGGCGATCTTGACTAACGGAGAGTATCTTAATATGTTAGGCACTTCCAAATTTATAGCAAAAGACGCCACCATAGCTCAGCTGGTAGAGCAATTCATTCGTAATGAATAGGTCCGCGGTTCGAGTCCGCGTGGTGGCTCCAGAACAGAAGTCCGCGTTTCCGCTTCACACAGGGAACGCGGGCTTTTTGTTTTCCAGGCTAAACGCCCGGTGTTATCCCCCCGGGTACCCCATATTTCCCCCGGCGGCGGCGGGAGAGTAGTAAGAGGGAAATGGAAAGCGGCATAAATAAACGACCGAAGCAGTTAATGGGCCGGGGGCAAATTGCAGAGAATCAATCTTGCCTGCTCGATTTTTACGCACAGTGCGCGTTATCGGGCACTGTGGGAGTAACATTTTATAAGCAGCTTAAGTTTAAAGATAATAATACAAAAGGATACAGCTACAACGGATCAGGGCATGAATTATGCGTTAGTGTCTGCTGACTAATAAATCTGAAAATAAAGACAGGTTTTCGGCATCTAAATATAACAGGTGCAAAATATATATTTTTCATTTTAGCCGGGGTGTCAGAATGCTTACTTCCATCAGCCTCTGGTACGGCTCCATAAAAGTGGATAAACTGTTCGAGACCAACAGCGGCGAAATATTCAAGATCGCATCTACTTCCGGCAGCGTGCTGCACGAAGCCTGGATCTCCGAGCTTGATTTTGAGCGGCTGCGGCAGGTCAAAGAGCAACTGCACGGGCTGGCGGCGTAAATATAATCGGTATGAGGGTGCTCAATCCCGCATAACCTCATCAGCAGGACGCGAGATTCAAATCGCGCCGTGCTGTTAAATCAAAGCCTCAACCACTTTTGATAAGCTGGTTGGGGTTTTTTTGTATTGTAACGGACACAAGAAAACCGGAAGCTGCCGTAGGGGGAAATGCGGCATTATATCCATAGCCATTAGCACTAAATCTAGCGGTTCAAGCGACAGTCGCGGCCAGTTCTTACTCGGCCCGCCCTCGGGGGAACTTCTCTTGTGATGGGTGCAATCTTGATAGCTTAATGTTTACCTCGTGTTGTCGCTTTTATTAAGTGCGAAATACGCTGCTTTCTCCAGAGCTGTAGTCATATCAATATCTTCCACATGTATATTTTCAGGAACGTGAAGGCGGCGGGGAGCAAAATTGACAATTGCCTTAACTCCGCTGATAACCAGTTTTTCCGCCACGTTCTGTGCCTCGCGGGCTGGAACGCAGATAACGCCGACAGCTATTTTATGCCTGCTGGTGATACTTTCCAGTTGGGCTATATCGTGGCAATTGCAGCCATGAATCACCCTGTCCACCTTGGCCGGGTCGATATCGAACGCGGCGGTGATAGTAAGATTTGGCCTCCGCCCATCGAAATAAGCCAGAATCGCCCGGCC
>SDBV01000262.1_pt1 | contig 72868 bp, 74 predicted proteins | sample 2277081 | NCBI WGS metagenome assembly SDBV01 (sample SAMN10402039, study PRJNA504765) | marine sediment metagenome | isolation source: marine sediment core GS10_PC15, 223 cmbsf | place: Arctic Ocean: Southern Knipovich Ridge | collected 2010
CCTTACGACCACCCTTAGATTCGGTAAGAAGACCATCATCAATGATCTGGAGAATCCGCTCATGGAAGTTGTTGTGCCCTTTCTCCACCTCATCAAAGAGGACTACCGAGAAAGGATACTTGGCCACTTCCTTAGTTAGGTGCCCACCATCATCGTATCCAACATAACCAGGAGGGGAGCCAGTTAGTTTGGCTACCTCGTGGGGCTGCTGATACTCCTGACAATCGATTCGCACCAAGTGCGCCCCCAACGTATCTGCCAGAACCTTAGCAGTCTCCGTCTTACCGACACCAGTTTTACCAGTGAACAGCAGGACCCCGATAGGTTCATTGTCTCTCTTGAGACCCACAGAAGCTCTCTGAACAGCATCTGAGATGTGTTCAATTGCCTCATCCTGCCCCACAATCTTCTTCTTCATATCTTCAGTGATAGAAAGAAGCTTTTCACTAGTGAGATCCGAGAACTTGATTCCTCGCTTACGAACAGCACCACTTTGATTGCCTGCTGCTGCCAAACTCCGGCTGTTCGTACGATGGGTAGCTCGGTTACGCCGACGATACTCTTGTTTAATCTTCTTTAAATTAATATCTTCAAGCTTCAAAAACGGATTGTAAAGTATCGCAATTTCGTAAAGCTCCCTAACCATATCTTCAGGCTTATGTTTCTTTGAGACCCCCATCTTATCCAACAGATGGAACACATCAGAAAAGTCTTCTACACAAAGCTCTACAACTAGGAGATTATACCCACGGGCGGATTCGAACGGGGTACCCCCTAGTAAATTCACCAGGGCATCTTCACTTTCCTCGTATTGACGGATATTTATATGGACACCGGGGGTATTCCACTTATGTCCTACTAAGTCATAGGGCACGTCGCCTCCCATTCCATTTCCTCCGGTGTTATCCGAAAAAGGATTGTCCGACGGAAGTTCAGAATCAGAAAAGTTAGTATCCTCCGGATCATCTTCATCCCTGGGAAGACGATCATCCTCATCTAGGATTTCAGGAGCACTAATTATCATCCCAGGCCCAAAGTTAGACAGAGGAGGATCATGGTCCCATAGATTGTTTTCAATCAACGGCCTGGCGGCCTCTTTATCCTTCAGGCTGTCCTTAGTCTTTAGAATATTGTTCTCATTGATGAAAATATTCTCGGGTCTAAAACCTGGACTGAGCTTAAACACCAGACTCAAAGCCTCCCTACGAATATCGGCAAACCGCATTAGAAGCTCAGGACGTTTTCTAATGTGAAAGAAGAACGGCCCAGAGTTAGCCATGCAACTACTCAGTACAAAGTCTTCGTACAAATGCTTATAGATAAGACCCTTCTCTGATGCCAAAGTAGCCAGCTTGTCATTCACATCCTCTTCAGGAAATTCAATGACTAGGATGTTGAAGTCCGCTGTCTCTAATAGCACATTGTGAGTAATGTATCGGTCAGCCAAGAGTCTTCTCCTAGAGTTGAGAGGCTTTGATTACTTGGATCGCCTCTGCATGGCTAAGCTCTTCAAACGTCTGCTTGGGGCTTCCAGTTTCATCCTCAATTACTGCTAGAGCAATCATGTCCGGTTGAGATAACCCCTTTCTCTGGGAGAGATTGGTAAGCGCATTCAACTGGGTAGGATTAGGCCCCGCACCTTCAACTCTACTAGCAAACGGGTTTGCTCTCTGAACCTCTACTGTTTTAGGAGCAGCCGGAGGTGCGGAGGGCTTTGGTACCTCTGCAGTCTGTCCTCCATTCCCAAATGGGTTGGTTCTCCGCGGTGTGGGCGGGGCCACGGTATTTGCAACCGGGGCCGCAGGAGGTGCAGGCGCTGTCGGCGCAGCAGGCGCAGCAACAGGCTTCGGCAATGCAGGCTTGGCAGGGGTGTTACCCGGAGCAGGCGGTGCCGGTGCGCGCGGAGATACCACAGGCTTCTGGAACTGCTGCTTCGGAGCCTCATCAGAGGCATAAAGCTCAAGGGCGACGCCCAAGAGAGTAGCAGCCTTCTTCATAGCATCACTAGCTGCCCCTTTAAAGGCTTCTCCAGGGCCCATACCACGACCTACATCACAGGATCCGAACTGTGCCTTGTTAACGACGTTGTTCTCAGCATCCCACACTGTGAGGTTAAGACCTACGACAGCTGTATCACCGTACATGGTCTGGTGAAAGACAGATGTGCTCCACCGATATTCAAACGCCTCGTTTAGGAGGCTGATGACAAAATCGGGACTCACATAATCAAAGGTCATGCCTGCTTTTCCAGGGCGTTTCTTGATCTTATCCTGGGGAAGCGGTCTTTCAATAACATTCTGAGCTAGTTCTGTAAGGGGCATTATCCCTCCTTATTTTTTTCCGTAGTGGGTTCTGTATATACTTCTCCATCGGGTAGAACCATTCCTTCCCGGGGGAAAATCTTAGTCTTGGTAATTCGATCGGACAACCTTAGCTTTTGAAGCAATAGAAACTTGTTAATCTCGGGGTGGTTGAGTAAAACTATAGCAGTAGTTAGGATGTGTTTGTCACTTCCTACACCAATAGTAATTTCACCAATTCCCTCGAAGTTCTCAATCCTCAAAGTTTCTAAGGGGCTCTTAGGCTGCAGTTCATCCGGAATATTCTCCAACTTGTCAACCATTTCTTCCTCCTAACAGTACAATTATAAGAGATAGGGGACTATAAAGCAAGGCTACATGAACAACCGAAGCCGATGCTCATACCAGTCTTCCAATATATTAGTGCTACTGTGGGTCTTGGAATCGCCAACTCCAGTTACTATTCTAATACCGTAATCGTTGCAAACTTCCCACTCTGGAATAGTATCTACATCCATTCTATCCCCACCTTTAGTGAATACATCAGGATGTATAACCCTCAAGGCCTCAGTCACAGTCATATCATCTTCGATCTCGAAAGGTATCACGAAATCTACACCTCGAATAGCGGAGACAATCTCGCTCCGAGTCTTGAGGTCCATGAAATGCTTACCCTTCTTGTAGTCTAAGAACCAATCTCCATTGACCACAACTACCAAATAATCTCCATGGGTCTTCGAGTCAACTATACAGGAGATGTGGCCGGGGTGGATTGGGTCGTACCCACCAGATGTTAGAATAAGACTACCCTCTAGGTTATTTCTAATCGGGGCGAACTCTTCTAAGGTTAAAATAGGCGCAAAATTAACTTCACTCATTTTGTTCGTACTCCTCAAATGCTTTGACTATATCGATCACTAATTGACTTCTGACAATGTCGTTTCGATCAAACTCCACAATGCCTACGTCAGGGGTGTCCTTTAGGACCTCCCGCAGCGTGCATAGGCCAGACTCTCTTTTATATGTGGGCAGATCTGACTGCCCCGGGTCGCCATCAATTACTATCTTACATCCCTCTCCAACACGAGTCAATACCATCTTCAATTGCTCGATGGTGGCGTTCTGTGCTTCATCGAGTATGATAAAACAGTTATTGAATGTACGACCTCTCATATATGCTAGTGGCGCTACTTCAATGTACTGTCTTTCCATCTTCTCATTGGTCTGTTGGATACCAATCAGGTCATAGAGTGCATCGTAAATAGGCCTCATGTACGGATCTAGTTTATCCGACATGTCACCCGGAAGAAAACCTAACTTCTCCCCCGCTTCAATAGCAGGGCGGGTGATAATCATTCTCTTTTTCTCTTTTGCGAAGTGATGGAGCAATGCCTCATACACAGCTAAGTAGGTCTTACCGCTACCCGCAGGGCCCAAACCTAGGGTTACTGTGTTTTTCTCGATCGATTCTAAGTACTTCTTTTGATTGTCATTACGAGGCTGTACTTTCTTTAACTGTCGGAAAGTCTTCTCTCGTAATGCCTTCTCGTCATTACGTTTGTTAGAATTCTTTCTATGAGTATTTCTTACCATGTAAGGTTTCCGCCTCCTCATGATTCAGATCCCTAACAGCACCCTTTTATACTTCTTCCTCCTTGATAAACTCATCAAAAATAAGCTGGAAGATATATTGAAACATCGGACCGTCATACCTCTCGTTATGGCCGCAGTGACATTTGATATCCGTTACGGCCCTCGCTCGTATTTTGTGCTCATCATCCATAGTATTGTAGCCCTCTAGCCACACTTCATAAAGCAGAGCAAAAGATACGCGAGAGTGATCTCCACATTCATTACAACGCAAATCTACGTACATATTGTACCTCCTGTGCTACCCAGGGGAGACCCCTGGGCAGCGGGGGCGACGGCAAGTGCCGGCGCACTCCACCAAGACAGTTTGGATCATGTCCAGGATCCGGGGTGCTCAGAGCAACCCCCGACCAGCCGCTCTTTTAGATCCTGCGACGGGATCATCATTCCCCATCCCGAGTCGACTAAACCCGGGCGGTTCCCACAATTAGTCTTCAAAATCACTATCTGGTCGGAGCATAAGTTTACGTACAAAAATATCTAACTTTTTCTTATCTCCTAGCTCCGTTAATCTCTTGAATTCTTCGTGTTCTTTATCCGAAACATCAAATGCCATAATCGCATACTTACCCGTTTCAGGACCGATCACACCCTCCTCAACCTTAGTCTTCAGGTAATGAGAGAAGAACTCACCGCTATAGCTAAAAGGATCTCCACAGGAATCACAAGTACCATCCACAGACAATTCCTTTGGTACATCCTCGTCCGGGTAGTCTGCTTTTATCGCCAGTGCTAATAAATCCATACGCATTGAAAGGTCAAATTGACAGTGCTCACATTTGAATGCCATGGTAGCCTCCTATGGGAGGAGAATAGCCTTGGCTACATTCAGCCCCTCCTCCAATGTTTCTACTCGGAAACCTGTTGCTTCTCGAATCATTGCATGCTCATGGACATTGCCCACAGAGGGCGTAGTCCCCGTGGCTTCAAACTGGGAAGGTTCCATTACCACAATACTAGGAATTCTAGACAGATCTGCCCAAGCTAACTCCATGATTGTGCCTATAGAAACCCGGTCAGCTCCCAGAAAATTGACTAAAATCACATCACAGCGAGTGGTGTCCCACCGGTCTCGCGTAATAATCCCCCGAGAAGAACTTAGAGCTGTGTTCTCGTATGAATCTTCAATAATACTTTCGCCTTGGAGATAGTCCGTAGCTCGCAGCGGAGATAATCCGGTGATACCCACCGTCGATAGTTCCTTGATTGCGTATTCACGCCAATCCGTACACCCTTCAAACGAAAGGCCAGTAATCGGCCCCGCAAGATAAACTCTTTTCATTTTAATTCTCTCCCCTCATCAAATTATTTCGGTCATTTGCCTGCAATTTAAGCCACTCCTGTCTTCTTCGTTCAACCCGTATTTTATTTTGATCAACATATTTGTAAGGACAAACTTTACCTTCTCTTTCGTATACCAGGACATCAAAAGCATCATATATACAAGCTGTTAGATTTTCTGGCTTACGTGCGTCGGAGTCGGGGTTCTTAAAGGGCCCAAGAATATTCCCACTAGGTAAAATAGGACCAAAATTTCTGCGAATATTAGAAGAGCCCCTGCGAGAATATGTACCTCTACTTCCATCATAGTGATAGACATTGATTCGATTATTGTAAGAGCGTGGGGGATGCGCCCCCCGGAAATCACCCGCAACTACCTCAAGGGGCAGCAGAAGGAGCAGAGCTGCCAGTAATACTTTCTTCATGAAATACTCCTTGTGCGAGGTGGCCATCCACCACATCGCGTTTATCGAACCGCTCCCGTAATCGGGTCTCTATTCAAAAACACTGTGGGCTGTCCAACAGCATCTATGAACATGATCCAAGAAAGATCTTCGGGTTCAATCCAACCCTGCCAAAACTTCTGTGTCTCTGGGTTAGAATAGCGGCCAACTTTGATGTTATACATCTTGACCTCCTAATATTTCACGCGTCTAATTGTTGAAAAAGAGTATCAGTGCGCCTAGCAAGTTCCGTAAGTTCCTTCTCCGGCATCACAATCTTGGTACCTAGGATAGGTTGGCTCATGAATAGGGCGCTGGCTTCTCCCATAGCTTCTAATAGAATCTCCATTTGGGGACTAAGATACTGCTCTGAATTAGATTCAAAGATCAGCTTCAAAATATCGTCAGCTGCTGCGTTGCGTGCATCGTATTCGGTAATGCCATGCCTATCATGTAACAACATAGCGATATTGTCTTGATACCCCCGTCGAAAATCAGGATCCTTTTCAAAAGATTTTCTAATAGTTTCCCGAGCTTCTTGAATTGACATATTTATTTCCTTTCGTACAAAATGCCCCAATTTTTGATGGGAATTGGGGCGGAAACCCAATCCCATTTATTAGTTTACTGATTCATCGTAGTATGTTCGTATAGATGTTACCAATGGATTAACTCTTTCTAACGCTGTTCTTGAGATATTCTTATTATACTTAACATTCTCTAAAATCAACATCAAAAGGTCTCTGATGTGGTGGGTTGCCTGAAGTCTTACCCCTCGTGGGGCGTGCGTAAGACGAATAGGGTCTCCCAAGCGTTCATGCTGTGGCTTTGGGCCTTCGATCGAATTGATCTTATATCGTTGCGCTGCCAGATGCCACGCATTTCCGATTTTGCAGTAGCCAATCCGCCAAAAAGTATAATCGTATTTGTAATCTCCAACGACGTCCGGATTAGGGACATCCTCAAAACATAACTGGTGATTAATCCCGGGTTCAGACGTCTCGCTTTCCTTCAGAAAACAAGCAGTACCCACATCGTGCCCACGAATAAAGTTCTCCAGGTCATAATAAAAAGCCGTGATCTCATCCAAATCCTTATTCGCTTCAGTTGTTTCTTTAGAAAGTTCCTTAAAAAATCTCTGAATATCTTCTTTGTCTAACGCAATTCTTGTCTCTCGATCTCCATCAATAAACTCGGTTCTTTCTTTTTCTGTATTGGATTCCATTTTGGATTCCTCCTTTTGGCCCCGATTCCTCGGAGCTGTAAATGTCCCGTTTCTGTTTCCAGGACGGGACCACTCCCAGCTAACCTGATGTAGTATTAGTACTTAGGCAGCAAGTGCTAGAACCTCTTCAACCTCATCGATGTGTTCAACACCGAACTCGGCTGCGGCAAGATTCTTCGCGTACTCTACTAGAGAGTTAGTTTTGCCAATTACAATGTATGAACCTATTTAACGTGGCCTGTTCATCCACGGGCTGCGTCCCTATACTTCATCAACACGTCGAATCCAGTTCATCCCCAGTTTTATCCCATGAACTACTTGCTGGAGATGCGGGGAATCGAACCCCGGTCCGCCCTGACTCTATATAGAGCCGGGTTACAGCCATCTAAACACTATTCTTACCACACGTCTGGCTATGCAATATGTTAACCAACAACATGAGTCCATAGACCTTCTTAAAGAAGTCATCAGGAGCGGCAGTAATCTTCTCCCAAGCCTCATTTTCTTCAGAGGTCAACCTACCTTTATCTTTAATCAAGGACATGTGTTCCTTATCTATCACAACATCGTAATGCTGGTGTCCCCCATCGTCCGTGTAAACTTGTATCCCTGTTTGGAATTCCATCAAACACCGTCCCTTCCGTCGTAACGAATCTCAATTGTAACCCCTATGTTACCAGCTCTTACCATAAATATCTATTCTAGGTTTATTATGTCCTTCTCCTGGTCCCCAAGATACTTCTACTCCCCCTCTAATGATCGTAGTCATGACTCCCATTCTCTCTGTCTCGGGCCAGATCACTGTAGCCTTAAACCCGGCCTTCCTAAGCTTAGTTACAAGGGCTTCACTAATTCCTCTAATGGTACCTCCTCCCGTCCCCTTCCAATCCGAAAACGTAAATCTAAGATATTCTTCTCCCTTGTCTGCCGCTTCTCTTATCTCCTGACGACATTCCTGATACTTCTTTCCACGCCCAACCTTCTTCGAAGCCACGACTTCAGCAGCCCATATCTTCTGGTCTGCACGATCCTTCTCCCGACGCTGCTCATTCACCCTATTCTTACCACGAGCGGTTCGTCTTCGTATACCCCCAGCAGTAATTTCTACGTCTTTCTTAGGCATGCTATTAACTCCCTATCTTTCTTGGTTCATAAGGACCCTTAGGCTTACGACCCCCTATCGTTCTTGGTTCATAAGGACTCTTAGTCTTACGATACCCAATCTTCAAAGCCTTGCGTAGCTTAGGTAGGGTCTTCTGACAAAAGAGACATGTCCAACCAATCGCCATGTCACAACTACATGCCTGGTTGAGAACTTCTTGTAGTAACTGTTTGTTAGACACTGTTTCTTTACGTATCATGCTTTCTTCTCCGACGCTTTCCTCAAATATGCTATTGCAGTCCGTAATCTTCGGGGACTATCCTTAAACATCCCTAACCCTGAGTTACAATTGCTACACAATAGTCCTCGAACCTTACCGGTCTTATGGTTATGGTCGATTACTAAATTCTTCTCAGGAATTGTTGCACAAATAGCACAACTACCTTCTTGTTCCCACATCATTTGAGAATACCCAGCTACGGTCAGACCGGGGTAGTTACGTACTCGCGCCTCAACAGTTTTGCAGCCCTTACATCTATGGTCTAGTCCATCCTTTTTAGTGTGGTCCCTATCGAATTGGTCGTTAGGTAAATACTTGTAACAGTAATCACACTCTTTATTCTTATCAAGATCTACGCCCACTTCACCATAAAGTCTATTTTGTATCGCCATCTATCTTATCCTCTACTACAATTATACGTAATCATCCCCTATTTAGCAAGCCGTTTCCGTAAAGATTTGCGACCTCTCCGGGAAATCTTGTAGCAAGGCCAGCCTGCGCCCCTACCCCTCTTTGGAAAAGACTTGTCTAAAATACCTTCATGTACCATGTCCTCCAAATCCCAATAGTTAAAGTCACGGACTGATAATCCCCACTTCTGTTGTTTCTTAGCTCGCTTCAATATCTCAAGTTTATTCATTTATAAATCCTCTGGGTGAATCTGTATCACTTTTGGGTCGCAGAAACATTCTTCTCCGCCTGTATGTGCACCGGGTATGTCCCTACAAATAATTAGCTCAGCACTCCTACCACTTTGCCTAACCATCTTGATCGCTACCTTCAGGGCTTCTTGACGATACCCCTGTTTGAAAGATATCTCGTCCGTCGTTGTGTCTTCTGACATTGATTTTCTGTTTCTCCTCAGGCCACCCTGCGTCTCGTAAGGCTCGAAGGCGGGCAAGCTCTCTCCGCTTCTCCGGTGTTAGTTTCTGGCCCTCCCCGTGTAACTTATCCTCATAAAAATATCGATAAGAATCGTCAGTAGTCCACTTGGAATCTATTTCACACTTCCACTTATGGGTATTGATAAGATAGTCGGGGCGTTCTCCCTTTCGTAAATTGCTAGGAGAAGTAATTACTGAGGGTTCATGCCATATGATTCGGTTGTTGGGCTGGGCAGCGATACAACCGCAGTCTAACTGTATGATGTGTGCATTCTTATGACCGTCCTCTCCAGGCTCTTCGGAATCATTGTTTCCATACCAATCAACAGTAAACATGTAAGACCCATCAAAGACTTGATGGTCTCTTACAGCTACCTGGACTCTCATTTCGTGCAGCCAATCAAAATCTGTGACTGAAACATCGTAAGCAAAACAATCCCACAACTGAAGATAGTGAAGGGGGAGGTGGGGCTCATGTTGCGTAAAAACTAAAGCACTTACTGGTAAACGTGCTATCTGAGCCCCATGTTCCGTAAGAACATGAAACCCTAAAGCTCTCCCATAAACACTTGAAAGTCCAAACACTGTCCCATGGAGATATTCCCCATGGTGCTTCTGTAGGTCGTATAAATACTCCTTACGAATGAAGCAATCGAATACCGGGACATTGGCATTAAGTTCAGGCATTAATACTCCTAATTAGTGTAAGGTATTTCATTGAACTCAGCAACGTCGCCTTCCATGTCTCTCTCTGTATAGATAGCCTTAGGTTCAAATTCAATCTGCTGGGTCTCATTGATTCTTCTTTGAGCTATGTCAGTAAATGTTTGCTCAAGCTCAATTCCGATGTACTGTCGCTTATGTTTATACGCCATTTTGGTCGTAGTACCTGCCCCATTAAAAGGATCCAGCACCACCATTCCTTGCTCCGTAAAGGCGAGAATGAAATCCTCAGCAATAGCTTCCGCCATCAACGCAGGATGCTCGTATGCATATTTGTCTGTAGTCGTATGACCGCTCCCCAAAGGATAGTACAAATAATTACCCGGATCCTTACCCCACAGATCACTAGACTGGTTACGTGTAAACTTTACAAGAGACCCGTCCTGCTGCCTTATCCTAGAAGTTACTGCTTTTTTGGCGGCGTTTGTATACCTTACACGCATGTGTTTATTGTTGAACGTAATCCCACCCTTACCTTTTTTGTAAATATACATGTGCTCCCAGCCTGGCCGGGACCTCTGAGAGGACTTACCAGGCATAGGGTCTTTCAATAATGCATAATGGTCATGAAGATACAAGGGCTCAGGGATGTCTTGAGTCCACCGAACTACACATTGGTAAGACACTGTAGTTTTGAGTCCTCCCTCAACAGGATCTCCGATGTTCCAGCACAACACCCCACCAGGCTTAAGGACACGCTCAAAATGTGTACCCAGTTCCTTGATTCGGACTATGCTCTGGTACGCCTTCGACCTAGCCTCCGCATAAGGAGGGGAGGTAAGGATCAAATCTATAGACTCATCCTCTATTGTCGGTAGAACTTCATAACAATCCCCAACTATTAACTTATTCACCAACTCTGCCCTCGAGGGCATCAACCTGTACCGCTAGACCTGCTATTTCTCGCTTCAAGGTAGCCGTCTGTAAGGACAGCAGTGTTACTGACCACTGATAGCGGCTTGCCAAAAATAGGAGAGCAGTGTTGCCGTCACTCATCTCTACCCAACTATTCTGATTACGTACTTCTGCTGCAAACTCAGGATCACTTAGCACATGGCTTACGACCGCTAAGGTTTCCTCTACAGACACGCCGTTCGGCTGTACTTCTACGTCACTCATTGTAAGTCTCCAGTAATATCTCTCCGAGCTTTTCAGAGAGCTGTTTGAAAATTGGTGATGCTTCACCGGTACCAACGCCGGCGGCTTGGGGGTGACCTCCACCCCCTAGCGGCTCAGCGAAATCTAGTGCGTTGGGCTTTGTGCCCTTCGCTTTGTGCCAGGCTGTGCCCCTGTACTTGGCACCAACTCGGAAGCTTAGAGACCCCCGCTTGATGTCAAACATGGCTACCAACCCTGTCTTGGCCACTACCTCCGACCCCACCCACGATGCCCAGTCGTCAACCAGGCAGGTATAGAACGGGGATTTGTACCCCCTATGCTTGACCAGAGTGGCCTGGGCTAGTGCCAAGCTACTTTGCTTCGCTTTGTCTACAGAACCAATGACTTCTTCCATATCTTCCACATTCATGTCAGGCTCGTCAGCTATTCTAAGGAACGTACGGTAAGCAGTCTCTGCCCCCACGGTAGCTACGTAGTCAGCCAATTCTGTGGAGCGTGGAAGCATCCTGTGCCACAAATCATGGTCGTTGACCAGCTCAGCAAACTTCTTGAACACATTGAACTTGTCAGAACCCCCACTACACTCGCGTAACACATCGAAGGTAATCCTGGCACTACATCTCTCGCCCTCGATGATATTAAGACCACACCAACCAGACGCGTCTGTGAAATTCTTGATGTAAGGCTGTAATCTATCTAAATTGGTTGAGTGGTGGTCAAAGATAGTCATCTTGGGGGCCAAAATAGTACCGATGTTCTTACATCCTTCCAAACTATTAGGAGCAGTATCGCACAGATATATGCGATCATACTTGGCCTTAATCTTCTCACACCACTCAGAGTCAGAGAAGTAATCGTCCAGACTCTTTCGAGACGGGAATACTGCATCTATCTTGGTACCCTTCTTAAAAGGGATCTTGCTCCCATAGAACATCTTATGGAACTTGGTGATGAGTACTGCTGAGCCCGTACCGTCCAGGTCTGTATCAGCAACAATTAAAATATTCATATTAAATTCCTTGTGACTGCCTCCTAAAGAGGCGAGTCTTTTATAGCAACCCGAGTCTACGTGCCACTCTCTGGTTCTGCGTGAACCGAGTATAGCGGGTACCCTTCTCAGAAGTCCAGCTTGTGAGAAGGCGCTCAGATGCATAGCGTCGCTGGAATCGGATTGCTTCCTCAGTCCTTCCAAGGAAACGGGACAGAAAATGGTTGGTGAAACGGTTGCTCGGAGCAACTAGGACCATGGCGATATCAACATCAGACCATGCGTCACCGGTATTCCCGGGGAACAGATTCATCAGCCGCGCATTGCCCATTTGGGCCTTCTTGGACTCCCTACGAAGTCTCTCTGTATGGAAAGCATAGCCACTGGCTACGCTCTTAACCAGCCGCAATGTGCTGGGGTGGCGGGATGCTGAAACATTACGGAACTCCCGTAAAGCGCTGTCAAAATCACCAGCCTGAAGGAAACCAACTCCTTTACGGATGGTGAAGACGCCCCGCGCCACAACCGGGGCAGTTCGTCGACGAATATTAAAACGAGGCATTACTTATTCTCCTTTGGTTTGGGACCAAACTTCGGTCTCATGTCTGTATACTTGGCGTTAGCCTTTTTCAGCTGTACCATGTGTTGAAAGTGTTCATCAATCACAGTGGCCAGTTTTTCGATCTTGCAGAAACACAACGCCGGGTGCTCTGAATCAAATATAACATAGAAATCGTTGCAAGTAAAGTGATTATCTGTCTGATTCTTGTAAGCATCAATATCCGAAGCAACCACATAAACCATTGGGATAACAACTGCTCTCGTAAGCTCCCGATTTACTTTAACAAACAACGACATAGGATGCCTATCGTAAAACTTCTTCTTTCGTACAGGCACACTGAACTTCTTCCAAGTAACCGGATATGGAGCCTCAGTAGGCCATTTACTACCCTGTGTACTCTCAATCTCGATTGCGAATTCCTCGTAGCCAGGTGCAGTGGCTTCCACATCAATACCATATTGATCGCCGCGATGAAGTTCTAACTTATACTTTGAAAGCCTCTTGCTGCGCTTGATAAGATCATAAATCTTCTCTTCCGCAGAGAATGCGTTTTTGTAGTCTACCAAAGTTATACTCCCTCTCCTTGACAGGATGGGCAGAAGTGCGTGGATCTTCCTGCAAGTTTGATTCGTTTAATTAGAGTATTGCACTCGACACATTTCTGGCCGGTCTTCTGGTACACCCGGTGGTAATGCTGGTAAGAACCTTCACTACCGTCCGTGGTCGTGTAGTCAGACGTAGAGGATCCTCGATACTTGATCCCCTGCTTCAACACTGTCTTTACTGCAAACCGGAGCTTGTCGATCTGCTCTTCCTTTAGGGACATTCCCCTGGTAGCAGGGTGGATACCAGCACAAAAACATGCTTCATCCGCATAGATGTTTCCTACTCCTGCTATTTTAGTTTGATCTAACAAAACCGCTTTCACTGCCCTTTTACCCCCCATGATCTTGGAAAAATCCTTCACAGTTATTCCTAGGGCATCAGGTCCCAGCTCTCTAAGGCCGGGAACATCCAGTCTCTCTATGTCCTGAACGTCTTCTACCAACCATACGTTCCCAAAGAGACGGACGTCATTGAAATGTAACTCAAGATCCTCTTCTTCATCGGAGGGATCAATCAGTTCCATAAGCACATGGGTATGTTTATCCACATATTTATCACCCGTAAACTGATCCACAAAAGCTACATCTGGGGTTTCGTAAACCCACAACTTACCTGTCATACCGAGGTGGATAACAAGTACATTGTCATTAGACAACGGCATTATGATATACTTACCTTTTCGCAAAATTGTTATGATGCTCTGATTCATTATTCCCTGATAGAATCGCTCTGGATCCGTCCTCAAGAGATGATTGATAGCTTTTTCACGTAACACTAAGCCAGTAATAACCCTTCCCATAATTTGGGATCTCAGATCTCGAACAATTGTTTCAACTTCGGGAAGCTCAGGCATTATACTTCCTGTTCTTTTCTCGCCAAGAAGAAAGCAGGGTAATCCTGCTTCTCTAGATCAGCGTAAGCACCTCTAAAAATATAAGCACACACACCCACAGCTTCCAACCCTTCCGAACTTTTTGACAAACTATCTCGAACAAGATTTGCAGCCTGAAAAGAAGTAATGACATCGTCGACGATAAGGTATTTACCTGTCTTGAATTCCGGGCCACGAATTTTTCCTTTCTTGTCTATAATCACGAACGGCCTCTGCTGGGCAAATGCTACCAGAAACCCAGGAACGATTCCACCCAATGCAGGAGAGGCAACGAAATCTATCTCCTCCCATAGCTCCTCTGGCACCTCTCTGATCAACCTTTCTACATAGTCTGCAGCCTCACGAGGCTGCAGCAGATCGAAGTCATAAAACACACCAGACTGACGTCCGGAAGAGAGGGTAAATTCCCCCTCCAAACGACACTCCTCAAACATATTCTCTCCTAGTAGTCAGTCGTCATCGTATAATGATGAGCTACATCGTCCTGAATAAACAATCCCTTAGGTGCTTCGCTTGATTTACGTCCTGTACTCCACAATAAATAATCCAAATGTAAAGAATTAATGGCAGGCTCCTTACGTGTATTCATAATATCCATTACTGCATCTGCACCAAGAATAGTTGCTGCTCGTAATTCTAATTCCTTCCTACTTCCACTATGTATCCGTTTCCGTCTATAGATACGCGTCATTAACGCAGCTGACGGTACTATAATACCCATTCTAATCAGCGCTTGGGGGACTCGATAGTCCGCGAATACTGTCAGATCTTCCAACCCCTCCTTAAAAGGAGGAATCTCATCATGTTGAAACCTACCATATACCATTCCAACAAATAACTGGGCTCTCTTAAAGAAGGCATCTTCCCATGAAGGAAATAAAGTAGGAATTACTTGTGAAACATGGTACGCATTGGACTTGTATTTCTGAAACAGCTTTTTAAAAGTAAAGTCCGGGTTTCTATTTATGAATTGTCCCACTTCTCGTAACGCATATGCCCGATCCTTAACCATAGAGATGGGAGCTTCTGCTCGGAACAGCTCTGACAAGAGATAGTTCTCATCTACCTGAGAAAGAAACTCAGACTGCCGAATATCTGCCCAATGCTCTGTCAATCGGGTAGCTACTAAATTAGACCCCCACAGCTTACCATCTTGAAACGTCTTTCCATCATGATCAAAGTAGCAGTAATTGATAGAATTAAAAATCAAATAAAATAAACACATCTCTTCAAAATTATCAGACTGGGGGTAGAAGGGAGGAAAGTTCCAAGTAGGAATCTCTAAATCCACTTCCATTAGCAAATCTGCCACCACATAAACCCTGTCTTGATTAAGAGAAACATATTCAGGGTTCTTAAGTAACGTTTGGGATAGAGTCCGAACTCTTGACATACTCATAAACTCCTTTAAAAGTCATCCTATGTATGCTGCATGGGCCATGTACCATAATGGCTTCGCGATGCTGCGAGGTTCCATACCCCTTATGCTGTGCAAACCCATATTCAGGATAAATCTGATCTAATTCAACCATATAGTTATCTCGATATACCTTAGCAATAATGGAGGCTGCTCCTATTGCTTTGTTGATGTCATCGCCCCCCTTGAGAGTCTGCTGAGGTAAATTCAGCTTAGGGATCTCACTATTACCGTCAACCAGGACGAGGTCGGGACGACCTCCCTGCTCAACCACTGCCTCTACACACTTTCTCATGGTCCACAGAGTGGATTGGAGAATGTTGATCTCATCTATCTGATGGGGAGGGCCGTCTCGAATAGCGTAAATGCACTCCTCGGTGATGTATTCAGATAGTAGCTGTCGCTTCTTAGCAGACAGCTTCTTACTATCTCTTACCTGATCAATCCAGGGACGATGCTCCGCAGGGAGGATAACCGCTGCGCAGACCACAGGTCCAGCTAGGCAACCTCTACCTACCTCATCAACCCCGATTATCTTCTTCGCTATGCTCATCGCTTCGTGTCCAAATTATTTGGCTATCAGCAATCTCATGATCTGAGGACTGATAGACGATGGGATCCTCTTCTACCTTTGTGCCCACTAAGGCTGCAGTTGCGGTAGATGCAGGCATGAGAAGAGACTTGGTACGGGCAAACCCACCCTCTGTCTGAACCGACCCATCCTCGGCTACCGGAACCACTCCCATTTCAAGAAGGCGCTTGATCATCTTGCGAGTCTTCTTGTCTATGGGAGGCATGTATATCGACGCGCAGGGGACACGATTCTCGTACTCCCCCTTGAAGTTATACATGGTACAAGTTCGCTTCTTCTTGGGCTTGACCTTAGCGTTCTTGGCATTGCAGTGGCTGCCAGAAAGCTTAGTACAATCGATACAACGAACCTTATTACCGCCTTCAAACTGTGCCATTAGTCGTCCTCAAGATCTGATTCATCCACACTGACGGTGGCATGTGTCTTACGCTTACCTTGTTCTTCCAAGACTTCCTTTTTGGTGCCAGCAATAATTCCAGCACCTAGTGAGCGCTCGGGGCGAGGTGTGGGGTTGAAGTTCTTCGTCAGCTTCTCTTGAAGCTCCTTAGAAGTTGCGCCTTCCTCACTATTAGCGAGCTGCTTCATAGCTTCCTCGTAAAGTTCATCCTTAGGGGCATGGGCGGACATACCCTTCTTGCCCCGCTTTTTCTTGGAGCCCTTAGGTCGTCCAGCCTTACGCTTGGCAGGAGCTTTCGCTTCCTTCTTATCACCCTCACCCTCCATAAGCTCTACGAGAAGCTCAATCTTCTCGTCGATGCGCTCTTTCTCTTCGTCGAGCCGCTCTTTATCTTCCTCAAGCTCGTCAATCTTTTCTTGTAAGACGTCAGTAAAGTTAGTCATCGGATTTTGTCCTTACACTTTTCTCATGGATTTCATCGATAATACCAAAATCCTTTGCTTCCATTGGAGTCATCCACTTATCCCGTTCAAAATGGGATTTAATCTCTTCAAGAGAATTACCAGTATTCTCAGACAAGATCGTCATGAGAAGATCATTCTTTCGCATCATTTCGTCATATCTGATAGAGACATCGGGGGCAGACCCTTCCGCCCCGCCTTGTACCATGTGCATCATGATACTGGTATGAGGAAGTGAGAACCGCTTACCGGCCGTACCCCCAGATAACAAAAAGCACCCCATACTTACAGCCTGACCCACACATACAGTCACAATATCAGGTTTGACGTAGTGCATGGTGTCGTAAATGCCTAAACCCGCAGTAACTGATCCACCCGGGGAGTTAATATACATGAAGACATCTTTCTCGGCGTCGTCACTCTCCAGGAACAGCAACTGGGCTATGATGGCATTTGCCACTTGGTCATTGATTGGGGTGCCTACAAAAATAATTCTGTCTTTGAGTAGTCGGGAGTAAAGATCGTATACTTTTTCGTTACTGCCATCCTTCTCGATCACTACAGGCAAAGGGTAGCTCATCGATTGATTCCTTTAATTGTTAGTAATGCATTCATGCACCAAAAAACCTCTACCACCACAAGTATCACAGGTTTGCTCCTCTGGCTTGAGAGGATCCGCGCTGTAAGCATTGTGAACCAAAATAATCCCATCCGCACACTCGGGGCAAGGGATTGACTGAACAGATACGATAGGTGTCATACACTCTCCTTAATCATGGCTGCGGGTACTACTCTTCCTCCCACAATATAAACTATATGGTATTTTCCCCTAAAAGTCAACTATTCAGCGAAAAATTCTAGCTGTGGTACGTCTTAATCTCACCAATATAATGGTTTTTCATATGCTCAGCATGGGCTTTAGAAACCAACTTGCAGCCCTCACGTACCTCTTCTACCGTAGCACTCTTTAACCGACCATCTGCCAACATGTGGTGCCGCCTACACAGAGGAAGCCAATTAGTACCATCAAGTGGGTTGTTTTGGTGATTACCGTCGAGATGGTGACAATCTACTGCCTTTACATTCTCACCTTCAACCTTATCACAGCCTGGATAGAAACATTTTAGCGGGTCGCCAAAAATCTTCTTCAGTCGGTGTTTACCCTTACCAAAATAGAGGTGTCTAGAAACGCCTCCCTTCCAAGCATTGCCTTTCTCAGCGGACTGGGATTCAGAAATGTGTCGGCGTCTTTCATCCGTAAACTCTACCTGACTAAGCTTAAGTCGAGTAAGATCACTGACGTCATGCCCTAACAAACCAGCGCTGATAGCCAGCTTGTGCCCTTCGGAAAGCTGAGAACCAAGACGGGCTTGTCTAATCTTCTCAATAGCATCCGGAGTATGCTTCCGACCCCGGTTAGCAATGGAAATCTTGAGACCCTTAGAGGTCTGCTTGCTAACCTTACCTTTCTTCCTGAGGATAAACCTCAAGCGTGCGACCTGGATGCGTCTTCTCGTTAGAGGAGACACAATAGGAGCGCCGGGAAATTCCTGTCTATATGTCTTAGCAGTACGATTATGCTTTCTTAAATGCCCTGCTAAGGACTTAAATCGGGTAAAACAAACCTCACACTTTACGGTGGGGGAAAGTCGGCCTGCCATAAGCAGTCACCATCCTTCGCTCCCCGAAAATTTGGTTAATTATCCCCTTATTATTATTCGCATCCTGAGTAGCCGCAATCTTTGCATTGGAGACAACCTTGTTCCATTACAAGTTTCTTGGATCCACAGGAGCGACATCTTGATACTTCTAAATACTCCGCATCTGTGATGTACTTCTTCAGTACACGCACAATAGCCTTGCTAAACGTCGTCACATCCCCATCACACTTAGTCAATTGGGACACGAGGGCATTTAAAGGTGCTCCATGCCTCAGACCGGTTGATAGCAACCGGGTAATCATTCTGTGCTCATCTGAGAATAACAAGTGCGCCACGTTCTTGATGGCCCAGGCGTCGTCGCCCTCACCAATAATCAAGTTATATCTTCCGCGGCCGTTACGTTGTAGTAATCCTTTTGTTCTGTTGGCGGGTATAGAAATCTGTTCCTCTGGAAAACAGAAGATCTCATAGGGTCTTCCATGTAGGAGCCCCACCAGGAGCTTCCACTTCTCTCCCTTGACACTTGTTGCATGAATGTCACAATCCAGGTCATCGGGACGCTTAGGGGCCTGCATAGTCACTACAGTCTGGGGCCTGGCGTCCTTGTTTTTGGCATAATTCTTGAGGGTTTCGAGGACCTGAGTCTTGGACCCGTCCCGGTAGACAGCTGTGGACTTGATGTTCATATCAAAGGCCCCGATATATGCACCCATGATGTCCTCTACAGTCGCGTCAGACGGAAGATTAATGGTCTTGGATACCGAGCTATCAACCTGCTCCGCAAAGACCGCCTGCATCGCAAGGTGGTCCTTCCACCCTATATCCTGGGCTTCCTCGAAATACTTTGGTATTCTCTTACTGCGACGCAGCTCTTTGAGGTTATATCCGTACTCGTTGTAGTCAATGCCCCGTTCTTCGAGCCAAGCCAAAAAGCTAGGACAACCGTCCGTGATAGTACCCACGTTAGAGTTTCTAACGTAAGCCATAGCGAAATAAGGCTCACACCCAGAAGAATACCCCGTAATAGTTCCAGTAGTTCCTGTGGGTGCTTGCGTAAGAATTGTGACGTTTGCAATGCCATACTCTTTCATTGCCTCCGCAAGGTCTGGGCGCTCTTTGATGAGCTGCTGGATAAACTTGCTCTGAAGGAACTCCTCGTACTTGAAAGCAGGGAACGGACCAATCTCTTTGGCCAACTCAATAGATGCTTCGTAAGCAGAGTGCTTGATGAACTTCAGGATCTTCTTGGCCATAGCCCTACCTGAATCCTGGCTATAGATATACTCCCTCTCACTGGAAATGGACATGCGAATCAAGGCCTCATGCATCCCAATGGTACCGAGACCAATCCTACGCTCAGCCTGAGCGTTGCTATCAATCTGATCAACTCCCGTCTCGTTGAGAAGGGTGATCCAATTAAGGCTGCGCACTAAGACAGCCACGGCTTCCTTTAACCCCTCCCAATCTATGTCACCCTCCTCAGTCACGAACTCAGGTAGTACGAGACTGGACAGGCAACACACAGACCACGGAGGCAAAACCTGCTCGGCACATGGATTGGTGGCATCAAGAGGGTTGAAGTACTCGCCATTGTGGAAAGCCCTAGCCCTATCAATGAAGAAAATACCTGGGCATCCATCCTCCCACGCATTAGTACAAATACGTCGGAACCAATCGTACGCAGTAAGGTGGTAGGGGCCATTGATTAGCTTGAGGTGTTCTATATTTCTAAAAGGCACCTCATTCATAGCCTCATGCAAGGCAATCTCTTCATTCGGGGCACAAACACTGATGGGTACTATAGTTTCAACGATCTCACCATTAACTAAGTGATCCTGCATCAACAGTTCAAAGTCCCAAAGAGACCATTCCACATCATTCCAGTGGAGCTTCCACACCTTCTTTGTTTCGCGCTTAACCTGACGCATGAAGTCATCGGACAGGGCTACAGAAACGTTGAATGTCTGCCAGGGATAGGGGTTTACCCACTGCCACTGCTTGAACTTATTCTCGTCGGTGATTACTGCAAACTTGCGGAGATTCTCCCAGTTGGATCTGGACTTCTTCGTAATAAACTTCAGCAGTCCGGGGTGAGTATCGTTAAGAATACCCATGTTCGCGCCGCTACGATTACCTCCCTGTTGGATATTGGAGGAGGCATACCCCATAGCGGTAATAAAACCCTCGGGACCACTGGAACGGGCATTAGCTCCCTTACACCAGGAGCCGCTAGGCCTTAGAGAGGAGAAGTTAATCCCTGTTCCTCCTCCATGCGCTTGAACGTGGAAGTGAATACGCTGTGCTTCGGAGATATCCTCACGACTATCGTCAATACCCAGAACAAAGCAGTTGAACATGTTCTTGATGCCGGTACCTGCCTGAGCAAGAGGCCTACCCGCGTACATGATCTTCTTGTCTTCGCACAAACTTTGAGCCAGCTCTTTATGAACGGGGTCAGACTGGTAGATGTAGTCATTCACCCTCTTAAATGTCTCAAAAATGTTCTTCTCTACTGGAAGACCTGTGTCATCCTTGAGGTAATACCTGGAACTCGCTATCGCCTCGTGGGCTGGGTTCGAAAAGTAAGTCTCAGGGGTATAGTTGGCCACTAACCATCTCCTTGCCTATTACTATTGTTTTACGCAATTCTATTTGTGCCCGAGTTATGTCCGGGTTGTGCGTCAAATAAGAAATCTCCAATGGCCACACCGTGAAGATCGAAAAAGCCAACTGGAACCTCAAGTGCGTACTGAATATCTTTTCTTGTAGCTGCTTGGGTGAACCCATACTCGGGATCAAGCCTGTAGATCTCCACCACCTCACCATAATCGGTGACAAATGCCACATCTACTGGGAATAATAGCCCCTTGGGGGTCATAATAGGGCTGAACTTACAGCCGAAGTCAAAAACCATTCCATCAAAAGGATCTAAACTGGCGACTCCACTGAGACCTCGGATTAATTCCGGGCCTGTGGTTGCTAAAGAGAAGTTGAATTCTTTATCTCCTAACGAAAACTTTCTACCTGTGGGTAACTCGGGCATCGATTGCTCTCCTTCGACGAATGTATCTTGATAAATCCTTAGACGTCATGTCTATCTGAACACTTACACTGTTCAGAACACCAACTACTTGGGGAAATTTTATAGACAGCTCGTCAAAGACATCAGATCGAATATTACTATAAGCGGTCTGACCAATGTCGATGTAATCCCCTAGACAAAACCAAGTCTTTCTAGACTCCAGACTATCTGGAAATATACCCGAAACAAGCAAAGCCACATCACCGGTAACTCGTAGATATTCTCTACGAATTAGGCCGTCGGAGTCGAGGGCTTTGCGTAGTAAGTCATTTAGGAACACACTTCTGGAAACCATGTCATGAACACCAGAGGAGAGATTGACCATTAATTCAATCACATAAGTCTCCGCGTATGGGCTGATCTCAAGTTCATTGTTTTCTAAAGATGTACTTATCAAATCCGTAAAAGCCTCTTCCAGAGTCTCTTTTACGATCCTCAAAGCAGCACCTCCTATTCCCAGTGGGGAGAACTACTTAGACCAGTGATTGGCTATCGTGACAGAAACCTTATCATCCTTGCCTACTGGCACAGTCTTTATGAAGCGATGAAATGCTTCTTTCATAATCTCGGCCTTAACTTCGGCCACGTGATCCGCAATATTCGCAGGGCACTCGGATACTATTTCGTCATGAACAGGGAACAACAGGCGAGCCCCCTCAATATCATCATAAGCCTCCTGAAGCTGGACAAGGGCTTCCTTAGTAATATCAGCATTGGTTCCCTGAATAACGTGGTTATTCCCCATTCTGCGGGTAGCCCCCTTAGAACGACGGAAAGCTTCTTCATCTTCGGGGTCAGCCAACTCAAAATACTTCTTTCGACCCAGAATTGTAGTGGCATATCTATTAGCAACTGTTTCGTAAGCATTCTTACCCAACCAACGCTTAATACCAGAGTAGGTACGGAAATAGTTGTCCAAGATACGCTCGGCTTCGTCCTGAGGAATCTTAAATCGTTCGGCCAACGACCAAGCACTTAACCCATACACAATACCAAAGTTGATAGTCTTGGTCTTATCCCGAAAATCACCCACTTTCTTATAGGCGGCCACCTCGGCGGCAGAAAAGAAATCTAATAGATTCACATCGGGGTGGTCCTTCTTCTTCAGCTTGAGGTACATATCTAACTCGGCATCCGTATAGTCAAATACTTGCTGAGAAGTAATGATGTGTAGATCCTGGTTGGTCCTAAAAATCTCCAAGAACTTGGGATCCTGGCTCTCTTCCGCAAGGATTCTCAACTCACACTGGCTATAGTCAGCCGTGAGTATCTTGTTCCCCTTTTCTGCCTCAAAGCACTCGCGGAACGAAACCTTTATATCTGCATCTTCTCGATCCTGGGGAATATTCTGAATATTGGGCTTCTCAGAGCTTAAGCGTCCCGTGTCTGCCCCCATCTGATGAAGAGTAAAGTGTAGTCGGTCGGTGTTTAGGTTGATCTTCCTAAGAATTACCTCTCCGTAAGTGGAAAGCAGCTTGGTGTATGCCCGGTGTTCCAGAATCATCTTAGCAAGCGGGTGCGACACCTTCTTAAGCGCCTTCTCATCTGTATTCTGGAGGTCAATTTTCAACTTACGGAAGGCATCCATCAACTGGTCAGGGCTCTTAATATTCACTGTGTTCGTACCGAACAGAGTGTTTTGATCTGATAGAGGTGCCAGAATCTCTGACATATCCTTCTCAAGACCGTCGGCTAAACCCTTAGCATCAGAAAGAATCCTACGCCATTTGACCTTGTTAATGAACACACCATTTAGTTCCATCTCAGCTGCAGGTCGGACAAATGCAAACTCTAATGTCGCTGTATCTATAAGATCCTCATCCACCAAAGCCTGGCTCAGGATATCACACAGGGGCTGGAGTACAACGATGTCGTCAGCCGCGTATCGAAGCTGGTCAGTACTAAACTCCTTGTTGTACTGCTGGTTGGCAAAGGTCTCGCGGATCGACTTGTCTAGGGCAATTCCTAGGTACTTCTTAGAGAGGAAGTCTAGACTCTTATAGGGCCAGTGCCTCTTACTTTTGTCTCTGAATCCAGCGGGTACGAACCCACCTTGCCCGTCCTCAATCAACCCGGAGGTTAAGGAACGATATGCTAGCATAGTATCGAAGATGTTCTTGAGAACAATACCAGTATCCAGAATGGTAGACTGGTAATCAAACTTAGCGTTGTGGAGAATCTTGAGAATACTCTCCGATTCCAGGGGCTCTCTAAGCACCTGGGCATCAATCTTTCTGGGGTCAAAGAGGTAGGTTACTTCCTCTGTTCCCAACTGCATCAACAGCAAGCGAGAGAACTTCCCGATCAACTTCAAACCTGTGGTCTCAGTATCATACCCCAGGCGATCATGTTTCATCAGAAAATCAACCGCTTCTTGTGCTTGCCTGTCGTCGTCTACATATACATATTCTTTGTTAGTCACGTAGTTCCTTCTTTCTATTTTTAATCAGTTTCAACAGTTCCGTATCAAAGTCTGCTTTACATTCGAATTTCAAAATCTGTTTGGCAGGGGCGGGGTCTGCTACAGAATCGTATACTCTTACGGCTGGGTGTTCTAGGTATTTCAATCCTCCCCCAAACTTCACCAGCCCACGGATTTTTTCAACTAACTCCCTAGTAGTAATAGGCTCACCCGGCCCTATATCTACGTTAAACAAAGATAGTTTGGACCTGACAGCAAGCTTACATGCCCTAACTGCGTCAGAAACATGGACGTAATCCTTTTGTTTAGCCACATCAAATACAGCTATGGGCCTGTCCACTACCATGCTATCTACGAGAAAGTTGACCAACGAATTAGAGCTTTGGACAGCACTTATCCCATAGATTTCAGAGAATCGGAGGATACCCAGTTGAATATTTACTACCGGGCAGACCGATTCCAAAAGTTTCTCTGATGCCCGTTTACAAATTCCATGATGAGATGTGGGATTCCTCACAGCTTCCGAAGATGCAAACACAATCTTCTTTGGTTTACAATTATCACGCATACAGGTCTCTAACAGATTCGCTGTGCCTATGTAGTTAACTTCTGCACACATACGAAACTCTCCTAAAGTTTCTGGGCGAGTAGTATGTGCAGCTAAATGAACAATAACATCGGGCTTGGCACGTTCCACAGCTCTAGAGATAGAATAGAAATCCTTGATGTTTCCTACAATCGTCTCTTTAATCTTATCTCTGGGAAGTTTTTCAGGGGCGCCTGCCATAAAGTTATCGAAAATATATACTTCGTTTTTCTTTCCCTTAACCAACTCTGTTACTAACTCACTCCCTAAAAAACCTCCGCCTCCTGTGATCAGATATCGCATTATTCCTCATAGCCTAAAAGATCTAGATAGCGAGCAAATGCCCGTAATTCGTTGGAAGATTCTCCGTCCACCCCTTCATTATGCGTTCTATACTTGAATGCCCAGTCAATAAATTCTGGACAGACTTTCTTTGAAACAAGCAGACCATTTAGCTTACTGAATATTCCCGATTCCGGATGATTTTTTGACATAATCTCCATCAATTCATGCCACTCGGGAGTCTTGATGCCTTCCTCTACAGGAGTGGGTGGCCACTCTCCTGAGATAAAATAGTTACGGCAAGCATTACGCAGTTCATCCGTAGTACTTTTGATGTGGTAGTAATGAGCATCCACCCGAGCCACCGGGCCCCTTAAACCGCAGAGTGCCTGGTGGAGATGTATCTTATAGGTAAGATTAGGGTTCCACTTATAGAACATCTGACGATAGTACTTATTCGGACCATTGTCTACCCGATTCTCCCAATCACCCTCAACATAAGTGATGTCATTCCCCTGGAATTCTACGGTATCAAACTTCGTACCTTTCTCAGACTTCTGAACAATTTCTCTCAAAGACTTGAGTAGCCCCTCAGAAGGGACCTCATCGTCATCACAGAGCAAAACCCAACCGCCCTTAATATTCTTGAGGTACGCATTGTATTGGTTGGCAAAGCTATCATCCCATTCACGTTGGACAACTGTAACTTTATCTCCCAAAGACTGAAGATATTCAGTGGTACCATCCTTACTAAATCCATCCACAATCACAGCCCGGTCTACGTAAGGCAGAACGATGGGTAGATTCCTCTGATTATGTCCCAATCTGTCCTGTGTGACCACCACATATGTAATAGAATCATCATCCCATTCATAAACATCGGGAGCTACATTCTCCCCGGTCTTAGATTTCTGAACAGGTACAGGATTGGTGACTGCGCTGTTACTAAACTTACTAAAGTCAAAAGTACTCATTCTTTACTCCTACCAAGTTAGATCGGCACTCGCGGGCCGATCCTTATTATATGCGAAGTCCCTATTGCCTGCACAACCAAGGTTTAGCTCTGGATGGAGAAAAACATAATAGACTACGAACCACGAACGTGCTTCTGAATTCTCACTGTTACGATTCATCACGAACCAACGAACAATCTTAGGAGGTACTGTACCTGCATATAATAGTTCAGCAATCTGGTCAAAAGTTTCAAGATTGTACTCTTGGCACAGTTGCTTAAATTCAATCCATTCAGGAGCATTTGTAGTATTTTGGGCTACTTCTGCGGTGGTCCAGTAGTTACGACAACCTCTAATCCACTCACTACCCACGGTTTTGACATGAAAGTATCTTAGAGGTGCGTTGGCCATATTTGCTGGTACTGGACGGGCTATGCCAATATGGGTGCCGGGGGTGTATCGCATCCCAGGATAGTGTTTGTTAAAGTTGGGATTCCAATACCCAGACTTATTCTCATAAACTCCTCCGTCTGGGGCTGTTTGAATGTCGTGAGCGTTAAATCCTACGATATTGACGTCCTGTTTCTCAGCTTCTGTGGCAAGCTTGCGCAAAGAATACAATGCGGGAAGCTCCAGATACTCATCAGAATCTGTAATCAAAAACCAAACTTGTTCCCCCGTCTCTGCCATGTATTCGTCCAACTTCTCCATGTACAGGTCCCGCAAAGCCTTAGGGTCGTACGGGATATTGGTACGAACTACATCAATGTCCCACTGCGCTCCCTCAGATATGAGAAACTCCAGATTCTCCTTGTTCTCTTGCTCAGAGCCGTGGAGAATAATTATACTTTTGTCCACAAACGGCGCGTGAGTACGTACAGAGTATATAAACTCATCGTTTCTTCCCCTACATAGCAGGGTCCACGCAATCTTCATAACTATTCTCCTTCATATCCACAAATAAGACAGGACAATCCAATAAACTTGGGCCCTCCGCACTTTGCACAAATCATATTAAAGCTCCTTGATAACTCTGCACGGATTGCCATGGGCAACCACACCAGAGGGAATATCGTTAACGACCACGGAACCTGCACCGATGATCGTATCTGCACCTATTGTAATCTCTGGACACACACAACTACCTACCCCTATAAGGGTACGGTCGCCAATCTTTACAGTTCCGCAAAGATTTACTCCCGGGGCAATGTGCGTGTAGTTTCCTATTTCACAGTCGTGATCCACCGTAGCTCCTGTGTTTATGATGCAGAAATTTCCTAGTACGGCGTCAGTATTCACTACTGCTTTGGCAAAAACCACTGTTCCAAGCCCCACCGCAACGTTGCGAGAAACGTAAGATGTGGGGTGCAGAACAGCACTAAATATAAGTAGTTTTCCAGAACTTTTCAACCTCTTTACCATCTTTTCTCGGGAATAATTATCCCCGATACCCATAAGCACCTGAGACCGTTCGGGAATTTCCTCAGGACGAACGTCATCCCAATTGTCAGGGTTATCATCTACGAAAAAACAGTTGATTCCTCGTGTTGTAGCTTCGACCACAACGTCTCGTATAACACGGCCGTGGCCCCCAGCCCCTACTATATATACAGTATTGTTATCCGTAAAATGCTCGAACTGTATGAACAATGTACTCCACCTCACTATCAGTTAACGCAGGATAAAGGGGAAGAGCAAGACAGGTGGCAGCAAGCCTACGAGCGTTGTCCGCGCTGTGTTCAATTCCCTTAAATGAACCCATATCCGGGATAGCCGGTTCAAAATATCGTTTAGTTCCAATACCCTGTTCCTGAACAAAAACGTCTAACTTATCTCTTTCTTCTGTAGTTTCCGTAAACAACACACAATCCTTGTAGGATACAGTATGAACTCCCTCTCGAGTCTCCCACATCCTAACCGGAAGCGCATCAAAGCTATCCCGATAGAATTCCATGATCTGGCGACGTCGATTTCGAGTTCTATTAAATTGTTTCAGCGCATGGTAAGCCAGAATAGAGTTAAACTCTTGAATCTTACCATTAATACCCCGAACACGGGTATCTAAGCTGTTAAATTTGCCGTGGGAAGAACTATCGCGTAACCTATTATACAGCTCATGGTCATTAGTAATGATGAGGCCGCCCTCTCCTGCAGAAACAGGTTTGGTGGCTGCAATACTAAAGCAAGTGGCTGCCCCAGGCTCGACTGCTTCGTCGTCAAAACTACCTAAAGCGTGCGCACCATCGTAAAATATAGGCACATCAAAACTTTGACCTATTTGCTTCAACTTGTAAGTATCCAATAAGTTACCCCACATATGGACACCGAGAACGGCACCTACATTATGAGGATGCTGTGCTAAACATTCCTGCAAATGAGGGACAGAGAGCTGCCCATTATCATCTACATCAACTACCACCGGCAATAAATCATTCCATTCCAAGGCCTGGAGGGTTGCATTGAAAGTAAACGCAGGCATGATGACCTTAGAACCCCTAGAAAGCGTGTTCAGCATCAAAATCAGACCCATAGAACAGCTAGAGACAGGTAGACAGAAGTTTATATCACAAAACTCCTTAATCTCACCCACTAAGCGTGCAGTAAAAGGTCCCGGGTAGAGCATTCCTGAGCGATACATAGCCCTAATATCAGGCTCCACCACCTCATAAGGAGGTAACTCTGGTTTATAGATGGATATCTGCATCCCTGCCTCCTAATGTGCCCAATAAAATTGGCGGGGGTTCTTAGAATATTCCTTGTACCAAGGGATAGCTGCTCGAATACCTTCTCGAATCTTAAACTTACAATCCCATCCCAGATTCTGAAGCTTAGACGAATCCAAGTACTGTTCCTTGATCTCAATGAAGTCCTTTTCAAGTATTTGAGGCTCAATATCAACCCCCATTTCCTCAATAATAATCTTCACAGTGTCAAAAATGTTTAGAAAACCAGCGCCTCCAATATTATAAGCCTCACCCTTTATACCGCGATCTTGCGCAAACATGTATGCATCTATAACGTCATCGATATACATAAACTCTCGCTTATAAGACCCCACACCTTGGTAAATTACAGGCCGCTCCCCTTCTAAAATTCTAAGGATACTCCCGGGGATAATACGAGACTTATTCAAATCTCCCGGACCAAAGATGTTCCCAGACCGAAGAACTGAGACATTCAAGTCATATGTATATGCATAAGATTGCGCAATTAAGTCAGTACAGGACTTAGAAGTGCTATACGGATCACTTGCTAGCAACGCAAAGTCTTCTTTGTAAGGCAGGTTCTCATGAACCCCGTATGCCTTATCTGAGGAGGCAACTACTACCTTGCTAACATGCCCACATTCCCGCGCGGCCTCCATCACATTTACTGTTCCCATGATATTAGTTTGGAAGCAGGTCTTCGGATCAGCTGTGGCCATCTTTAGAATAGTAATGGCACCTACATGGAAGATGGTGTCAATCTCATACTTCGATACTGCGTATCTAACGATATCATAATCTCGTATATCACCGTAGACAACAGATATATTGTCCAGAATGTCTCGGCGAGACTTGTAATTACGATCACGGATCAAGCCTACGACACTTTTATTCATCCCCAGAAGCCTATCACAAAGGGCGGCACCAACAAAACCATTAGCACCGGTCACAAGAACGTTGGACATATTCATGTTAGCATTTTCCTCTAATTTTTCGATACAGCTCATCCTGTTCTTCCTGCTTACTACTACTCTTGTAGTGAAGGATATTGAACCTAGCCCATTGATCAGGGTCGTGAGCGTTGACTCCCGTTTCTAATTGCCCTCGCTCTGTATCCACGGACTCATGCCCTTCCCTCTTCTTCTCTTCGGGACGAGCTTTGTTCGGACGTCGGTAGTCAACCTCTGTTCTATTGTCAAAATTAGTAATCTTCTCGTGTACTGCCCCTTCCCATCTACAGTTCCGCGTAAAGAAACGATATTGGTAGTCAGGGTAGATAGGGGTCTGGATACCATCAATGAAGTTCTTTCTCGGTATCCCATAACAATCAAAAAACTTCTCATTTGGGGGAATAATATCTGACCTCATGAGAAATTTCTGACCTTCAATTGTAGTAAGCATAGGAAGGATCTCTAACAACGTGGGCTCCAACCTCTCGTCAGGATCATGAAGATATACCCAGTCTGTTGCCAAACTCTGAATCGCAAAGTTTTTCTGGTCAGAGAAATCATTGTTAAAAGGACGCCTAATTACCCTAGCCCCCATTCTTTCTGCCCATTCAACGCTGTCGTCTTCAGAGCCCCCATCAATTACAACCATATCATCAACAACATGATAGAATTGGGCTATAGCAGAAGGAATATGTGTCCGTTCGTCCTGCATAATCATTGCAAGCCCTATACTAGGTCTAGCCATTTGTACCTCCTTGGTCTAACCGTACTAGTCTTTCTACAATCATGTCTCCAATCTTGTCCCAAGTAAAGTTGTCGACTATATTCTGCAGGGCGAGCTGACCTTTAGCCTTTGCCTCATCTCTATTATTATACACATGTCGCATACTTTCAATAGCATTCTTCAAATCGGGCTCAGCCCAATATTGATCACCCCTATAATAGGGTGACCACGTCATACCCCCAACCGGGGTCAGGTTATAATCTATAGGATAACTGTTTTCTTCATTAAGAAAATCAGTCTGACCACCATACGAAGTAGTAATCACCGGCTTACCAGAAGCAGCTGCCTCAAAGTGGGGAAGTCCCCAGCCTTCAGATCTTTGCAACAGTAAGAAACAGTCTCCTCGTTTATGTAACCCCATTATCCCTTCCTTACTCATGTTCTCCACAACAAGGAACATCTTAGGATAATGAGGTAGGTTCATAAACTGACGAAAATCCTTGATCAGCTTAATGATCTGGTCTCTATCCCCACCATGATCGTGACGATAGGTTTTCAATACCAGAACGACATCGTCTACGCCTGTGAAAGCAGCAGCGTATGCGGACAACAGCCCATAAGGATTCTTTCTCTCCTGCCACTGAAAGATTGAATAGAAAACAAAATCGTCTGCACCTATTCCTTCCAGATTGAAATTAGGAACATTGTCGGGGTTCGGTATATCGATAGCATGGGGGATCTTATAAAGAGGGGCTGTAACCCCGGAGTCCTTAAAGACGCCCAAATTCCAATCGCACGGCACCCACACCTCATTCACCCTATTACAAGCTTCGACCCATTCGTGAGGAATCCCACTAGTTTCCCACACAGTATAGCCTATAATATATTTGTTCTGTTCAAATCGAGTCCAATGGTGCCACAGATCTGGGGTAGAGTGAACAATCACCTTATCATAATCTATTTGTGTATTGGCTAAATCTCTCAGAATTTCACCATCCTTACCCAGCTCTGGACGACTCTTCTCAAAAGTAATAGGAGCAAGTTGAATCGGATAACCTTTGTTGTGAATGGCCAATACATAGTTGCGGGCAGCTTCTGCGTACCCACTGCCGTCAAACACAGGGCCGATATATTTGACTCCTGCCATTAGATTAGATCTCCCTTAAGAACCTGCTTAGCCAAATCAGGCTTCGTATCTTCTTCAGGCTGGTTTTTATCCCCAACGATCCGATCAAAGAGCTCAACCCACTTCGGGTTGATATGCTCATTCCAGATAAGGTTAGAGTGTACCATATCGTATGCATTCTGTGCTCTACGAAGAGCCTCTTCTCGGTTATCATAGAGGGCAACCATCTGCTCTACCATCTTACCAACATGTGCTGTCGGGCGCGGTACCTCATTATCGTGCGGAAGCACAACAGTGTGGTCAGAATCCCCACCACTAGGATAAGGATACCCCGTCTCATCGGTAATATACTCACCCAAACAGGTATTCTGAGGAAATACAACTGGAGTCTTGGTAGCCATAGCCTCAGTCCAAGATAATCCCCAACCCTCACCAACTGTGGTACTTATAATACAATCGCTTGCGTTATAGACCAAATTCAAAATCTCCAGGGGAAAACCTGTGGATGCAGTAAAGTTCTGAGGTAAAATAACGTCCTTAGTAATATCAAGCCCAAAAGCTTTGATGACTTCAGGTAGGTTCCAACCCTGGTCTTGAGCCATCATATGTAAATATAAGATAGAATCCGGACAATGTTGACGAAATTCTTTGAATGCCTGGATTGTAGCTGGAATATCCTTCCGCTGCTGGTTTCGATTTACATTGGTAACAATAAACTTATCAGCCAATTTTCCAAAGAACTGCTCTCGAAACTCTTTTACCTGTGTAGGCGGAGCAGGGAAGAATACCTTAGGATTAACTCCGTGAGGGATAATCTGAAGCTTATTTTCCAGACTAGGCTTAATCTTTACCGATTGATCAAAACCATACTGGGTATAGGTTACTGGATAATCTACCGCATTGACAGAGTCAATCCACTCTGTCTTCGGGATTCCATCTATCGGGTAATAGTAGACGCTCTTGAAGCGTTTGCCTGCTTTGATCAAGTTGTCCAGCATTCCGGGCATAAAGTCCAGAATAAAGGTATCTTGGAGGAAAAAAAGGATGTCATAAGTTAGATTCGGATCGATCAGGTGCTGTTGTAGGCGCTGTCGTCCGTAAGGATCTCGCTGACCATTTACAGGCATCGGCCAAATCTTGAACGGATAGTCGTGGGGATCCCCCCAGTAGTTAATACCCAGGATATCAACTTCATATCGTCCAGAGTTATGTAGAGCCGGGAGAATGTTTCGGGATACCTGTCCGAAACCTGTAGCGCATGTAGGAGAGTCGCCATAGAAGATGACCTTCGTCTTCTTGGTCTTATCTTCCCTAGGATTAATGCGCTTTACGAACTGCGGTTGTTCCGCCATCAGGCTTACCTCCATTAATTGAGAGCATCGCTCTCTGTATTATTCTTCTCGAAACATCTAACTCATCCCCGCTGCGGTCCTTAAAATAAATCTTGTGAGGTGTGAATTTAGATACTCTGCCGAAGTATTTGCTTCCGTCCAAAAGCTGAATTCCTATGAAAGGCCATCCTAAGGCCTTAAGCTGCGCTTTCGTTTTGGCTAAATCCGGATTCATCGGGCTCCTCCCGCACTGACCTCGTCTTATAGACCGGGGCATTGTAGTTGACCTGTGCTATCCGCTGCAATTTAGCCCTCATGTCCGGATCATCCTTGGAATACCGGTCAAGCCTAGCCTTATTCACATTCAACACGCCGTATAGATCTTCTTTGGGAATGATCTCGACGATCTTTTCAATGTCATAGTTGGTCCGTGACGCCTGGGTGCTGTACAATTCCTTCCCACCCGCAGCAATGTCATGTCCCTCCATGAACTTCTTGGTAGCAATCATCTTCAACTCACGCTGCCTGTTTTCCAAGATAGACTTCTTGGTTGCAACGATCTCCCAGTGCTCTAGGAACTCGCCATCCTCCATGTCCGGCAGGGGAGTCAACTCAGTAGCCTTCGTCTTCATGAAGGAAGCGTACTTAGGACAGTACGACTTGTAGTCACACCAGCCGCATAGCTGATTCAACCTGCCTACCACTTCCTCTTCCCCCAGCTTCTGCATCTGGAGCCATATACTGTTCAGAAACTCGTTGAAAGTCTCTCGATCTTCATCAGTACGGTAGGTAGAGACTCGCTTGTTAATTCTAACATAGTCCAGGAACAGCAGCCTGTTCTTGTACTCGGGGTACATGATACCGGCCGCAAGATCGTACATTGACAGCTGCACATCGTCCTGTAAATCCCAGGTAGTCATCGCATTTCGGGCAGTCTTGTAGTCGATGATAGCAATTGTATCATCATTAATCTTGACAACCTTATCGATGGCTCCGACAATGGGGATGCCGTCTTCGGTGGTGAGCTTGAAGAATCCCTCGACCGACAGAACCTTTTCTGATGGGTCAAATCTATCAATAAATTCAGTCACCATCCTCTTTCCATCTTCATAGAAAGACATGTTCTCTAGGCCTTCCTCAGTGGCGGAATTCATGAATGTGGCTATAGCAAAATCATAATCCGATGCGTCTGGAAAACTCTTCTTCTTCATCATCCGTTTGACGAACTGTTCCAACGCATTATGTACGCCGATGCCGATCTTCATATGATCGTTCTTCATCGACGGAATGTCATGGTCATATCGGAAGACAACCTTCAGCTGGCACTGAAGAAAATCTTTGATTCCGGTAGCTGATAGTCCTCGAAGCTTCATTGGTTTTCATCCTCCTCTAGGTCATCTTTTTCCCATTCTTCAATGAGAGACCTGAGTGTTATTGAGTGCTCGTCTTTCTGAAAAAGAGGGCATCTCTTGCAATACGTCTTCTCTTTGACGAACTTGTTATTTGCGCATACTGGGAGGGAAAGCGTGTGATCTGTCTGCCAACAGATAACCGATTTGTTCGGAAGTTGTTTCGCAACCTCTTTTACTACATGTCCCCAAAAATACTTGTATTCCGCAGTCTGTACAAACGATCGCTTTGCCTTCTCAGGGATAATATACTCAGGAGGTTTACTGCCGGGTTTTTTTCTTATCGTCCTTCTCTTTAGTCCTTTGTATCTCACGATACCCCCACGACAATGCCATAGCATCTGTTATGTCGTTGTGCTTATCATAAGTCCAGTCCAAATCTAACTTCTCCACAAAGAAATCAAACACTTCCTTCTTGCCAAACTTGCCTTCATGGTCTCCACAGCAGTGTTTTCGTGCTGCAGTTGCTGTAATAATCTCTGACTCTATACCATAAGAAGTACAGAGTTCTATGGCCACACCCACAAACTTTGTCAAAGCTTTCAACGTATGGATGTTACCGAAACCCGGTCGATAGTATGCATCTTCGATTACAACTACGTCCGGTTTATACTTGCGGAGGAGCTTGTCCAATTCCTTCCTGAAGAAGACTAGCTTTTCTCCAAAGGACAGTTTTTTGTCTGGAACTATTTTTCCACAGGATCTTCTCGTAACAAACCAACCTGTGCTCTTTGTTGAAACATCAAGCGCTAGTATCTTCATTTGGACAGAAGCTCTTCAAGCTGCCCCCTTTCCTTTTCTGAGAGAACGTTGATATCCGGATACTTCACTTTCACCCGAATCAATACATCTCCCGGAGGACCTCCACGAAAACCAAGTCCTCCTTGACCCACCAGTCTTAAAACAGTCCCGTGGGCTATACCCGTTGGTATATCCACCTTCATTTGTTTATTCTGCATTTGTAGGCCCTTTCCATTGCAGGAGTCGCACAAAGTTTTGGGTTTCTTACCCTCTCCCGCACAGGATCCGCACACTTGGTGCATAATCATATTGCCCTGACGCTGAGTCACTCCTCCTTGACCGTTACACGCTGCGCAAGTTTCGAACTCGGTGGCACCCTCTCCCTTACAATTCGCACAGATAGAAGTAACACTATATGCAAGGGGTACTTCTATACCAAACATCGCGTCCTTTAGAGAAATTTCTACTGTCTGTTGGACATTCTGTCCTTTCATAGGACGTAAATGTCGAGGACCAAAATTCATCCCAGACATACTACGGAAAATATCAAATGGATCCCCCGCAGTCCGGTATCCGAAAACAGATCCTTGGGGAGAGCCGGTAGCATCATAATTCCGTTTCTTGTCTAAGTCAGACAGGACCGAATATGCTTCCGAAATCTCTTTGAATTTCTCTTCTGCATCTGGTTTGTCGGGGTTGCGATCAGGATGCCATTTAAGAGCTGCTTGGTGATACGCACTCTTGATGTCTTCCTGGGCTGCTTCCTTATCGACTCCCAGAATTTCGTAGTAATCTTTCATTTTTAATTTCCACGTCTACTTCTACACTTTGACCACACTCATAACAGTGGAACGTAAGTAGCCCCTGCTCATTGTCAAAGGTTGCCCACTTCGTCCTCTCACCACAGAAGACGCAGTCAGGATAATCCTCCCTATCCATCACCATTGATACTCTTAATGACCTCTCCGAAAAGAATTACTTCATCGTCGGTAAATTCGAGAGCTACCACATTGAGGCACTGGTCGTCTTCCAGCTGTGGGTACCTAGCCCCGGCAAACATTACCCGGACCAGCTCCCACAGCAGAAGGACGTTGTCCTCGAAGATAGAATAGTCATTCTCTCCCGAAATCTGAACTCCATCAGGCATGCTATCCTTTTCCATGATAGCCTCGATAGTGCCCTTCAAAGGGAGACGAAACTCTACCCTCTTTTGTAGCTCCCATTCATATTCCCGAGCGGGAAGTAACAGAAATCCGGGAGCAACCCCCACCGTCTTAGGCATTTGCAGCCTCGGGGGCGGGTACGAAGTTGGTTACCACTGCGTCAGTGAAGACTCTCTTCTGTCCATTATCAGCAGTCCAGGATCGCTCCTGGATGTGGCCGGTGGCATCCACAACCGTACCCTCACCTACGGACCCAAGGCTTTCAGCAAGCTCATCCCACGCAGTAATGCGCACGTAAGCACGCTTCAAGGTAGTGTGGTCCGGATCATCCTCTCGGTAGAAAGGAATGATTACCTTGGATTTGAAAAGATTGGTTCCACGCTCGCCCACCTGCTTGAGGTCAGGCCAAACGATCTCACCCCGGAGATGGAAACGGTTAATTCCCTCCTCACTCTCTACCTGCTCAGCACCATTGACAATGATCTCGGTAATGTTCTGCTTACGTCCTTCACGATTAGTGAAAGAGCGCTCCTGGATGCGACCAGAAACACGTACGCGAGCACGTGCAGGGAGAGCGTGTAGGAACTCTGCGAACTCTTCCCATGCGGTAATGCGGAGGTAAGACTCTCGGTCCTCACCACTTCGCTGGTCAGTGGTAGGGATACGAATCTTGGCCTTGAATAGAGCCTTTCCGCTATTGGTGTACTTCAGTTCGGGCCAGCAAAGCTCACCCTGTAATTCTACGCTATTGATTCCTTCAAATGACATTTGTTATATCTCCTAGGCCTAGAGTTACTAGGTCCATATACGTCAAGTTTTTGGGATCTTTCCCATCTGGTAATTCTATTACTCGTATCGAGGCTCCTTGATGTAGCATTGCTGATACTTTCGGGGTAGCTTCTCTACCAGCATCGTCCGGATCTAACATCACTATGATGTTCTCCGCATACTTCCATAACAATCGGGCTTGATTGGGGGTAACGTATGTACCCATCATGGCTACCACGTTGTAAATACCCAACAAAGATAACGCCCACACATCGACAAAACCCTCTACCAGAATCAAGGTCCTATCTAATCCAGTGTATTCTTTTGCTATATGCAAGTTGTAAAGTGTCGCTTCCTTCTTGATGTCTTTCATGAGGGTGTACTTAGGGTCCTCATCAGAATCTGTTCGTCGCGCGCTTACAGTTAGCAAATGACCATCCTCATCTCTAATCGGGATGGTTTCTCGATGGACTCCTCGTCCATCAGTAGTTCCACCTATCTCATAGAAATCCAAAAGTTCTTCCGGAAACCCCCTCTTCAGGAAATAATCAGAGCGGCGAGGTAGTAGTTCTTCTATCACTTCCTCCGGGAAAAAACTAGTAACAGGGATACTGGTTTGGTTCCTTCGAACCTCCCTCAACATCTCCTGTTGTTGTTTTATCTTCTTGAATTCCTCGGTCAGACCTGCTTGGTTCTCAAGATTGAAACCACACAGGTCTGCCAGGAACTTAACACTCTCAACAAAGGGCTGCTTGGTACACAACTGGACCAAGCCAATGATATCTTTGTTTTTCTCCCCCTCACAATGACGGGTATAGCAGCACCACGTCTTTGATTCGGTGTTAAATCTAAACGCAGTGGGATTGTCACCCCCGTGGACCTTACACGGTCCCCGCAGCTCTTTGGAAGTCCTGCGAAGAATGAGAAATCCCAGGTGATTAAGCAGTGATTCAGGATCAATGATCTGTTTAATACTAACTATCGCTTCCGGTTCGATCTTCAATTAAGGCCCTCTGTATGCTCTGGAATACCACCTTCACTTGTACCCTGATAGCAGGGTCGTCAAGGTCTGGGACTCCAGGCAGATTCTTGTACTGTTCAAGCTCATTTCGCACAATGTCAAAGACTTCTTCTTCAACATCCTCAAATCTCTTGTTTGTAGGATCCTCTACAGTCTCCCTGATACGGGCGGACACCCGGGACATAAGTTCCATGGCATCATACGTATCGAACTCCTCCTTATCATCCTTCACAAATCTCTTTGCAAAGTTTAGAACGAAAGGCAGGTACTTCAACCCTTTATCTACGCCGCTCCTCACCTTTGCATTAGTGAAGTAGAAGAAGAACAAGGCTGATAGACTGATAACTCCTACTAGGGGTACTCCAATGTCGTACAGTTGATCAAGCATAATCGCCCTCCTCCGATGCACTGGACAGCTGTTCATCAGCTTCCCGCATCGTTAGTGTTTCTTGACGGAAATAGACATCTATTCCGTCATAGTTGGTGCCACCTGCTCTTGTGTCCAAGATCTGGATACGGTGAGTACCCGAATGCTGGGCACGCTCTCTTCCGTACTTCTCTTCCATCTCAATCTGCTCTTTCTTAGGCTTGGCAGCCAATCCGAGAAGCGTATTAGCGTACCTCAGGATACGATCAGAGTCAGCGAAGTTCGCGGACGATACATGTCCCTTGTTAGCACCCTCTCTATTCAGCTGAACTGCTGTAACCACAGGGATTTGGAGCTGCCCGGCCAAATTCTTGAGAGCTACAGTCAAATATCCAAGGGCCTGATACTCTTTGACATTGGAAACCATCTGTAGATCCGCATCGGGGAGCTTGATGTAGTCAAAGATCAGGCAAGCGGCCTTGCCCTGGTGGTGGTATTTACGCGTAAGCGCAGAAACCCCCTCAGGGGTGAAATTCGGGTAGTATTTGTGCAAAATGAGACCAGTATCCTTGATTCCCTGGGCAAATCGGATCGCGTCCAGATCCTTGGGGTCATTCTTGAATTGGTTGGTCTTAATCGTACGCTCAGGAACTCCAGACATGATAGACAGGAGGCGCAATTGCTGCTCCCTAGTGCTCATTTCTGTGTCCACATAGAGGACAGGCTGACCACACTCATAGGCTATGTGCTTCGCCCAGTTGAGGAGCATGGTAGATTTACCTGTCTTAGGGCGAGCACCCACAACGGTCAGCGTTCCGGGGGCTAAACCCCCAATTGCTGAGTCTAACAGCGGAAATCCGGTGGATAGACCCATCAATCCAGCGGGGGTGTTCTCAATCTCCTCCAGAAGCTCATCGAGGCCCTCTGACAGGGGCACAGCGTCCGTCTCGCGCATGGTATCTACTGCCAGCTGGAGGAATTTATCCTGTGCGTGCTCTACAATGGTCTCTGCGGTCAGAGTTTCACCAGTCAAAGTTCTGTTCTGTTCTGTCAACTCGGTGATCTCTGCGGCCGCCTTGAGTACCTTCAGTTTGATACTGGCATCGAGCATCCTGTTGAGGTAAAACCCGATGTTATTGGTGTCAATTGACTTGTCAAACAGAGCATTGATGTAGTCGTAAGCCTTAATGTTGGGGCCACTAATCTCTTTCTCTAGCTCCAGATCCCCCGCCCGGGTGAGAACCGTGGAAATGTCAGGATTGGTGACTCCCTGCTGCGAGAGGGACTTAATGACCACCCAAATTGCTTTGTGATGGGGAGTAAGGAAATCCTGCTCAGATAGCTGAGCTTCCACCTCAAAGAAGTTCCCAGGGGACTGCAGCACGCATGCTAGGACTGCCGCTTCATTCCCCGGGTGGGCAAATTGTGCTTTAACTTGATCCATTAACTAGCTCTTTCCCTACTAGTATAGTGCTTCTCTTCCGCACGCCTCCGTAACTCGGACTTCAGTGCGTTCATAAGTTCAATGATGGGCTTGTCGATTCCGTCGAGAAGATCTCTCTCGGCAGAAGCCTCGTCATACTCTAACTCTAGCGCTTGTAGTTCAGGGTCTGTAGCAACAGCGTTTGATTCTCTCTCTTTTAAGGTCCCGCCTTCGACTACCCCTGATTGGATTAGCCCCCGAACTTTTCTTTCCAGTACCTTCTTCTTCTGACCAGAAATAACACGCGCCGTGTTGAACCTGACCTGAAGGGTGATGAGGTACTGTCCCAACATCACTGTGTATTTGGACAAAGTGGAAGAATCCACCGTCTCCATAGCCCTCACATTAAAGTTGAAAACCTCTTCAATCTCAGACGGAGGCTGCGCAGCATACAGAGATAGAGATTCAGAGGTCTCCATTAACCTGTTCTTAATTCTGGAATCCACTTTGTTGCGCCTCCTCTATCTTCTTGAGAAGATCCGATACTTCTATCGGAATCTCATTGTGGTGGACACACACTAGAGACATGTCCTCTAGGTCGCACCACTCTACCTTAGTCCTGTCTCGCTTCTTCTGAGCTTTAAACTTCTCCGCTGTACCGTGAAAGTGCGGATTGAACTCAGTGTGCTGAATCCCCTGGACCTCTACTACTATGTTTAGGTTCGGCAGATGAAAATCAAAGAAAAGTTTCTGCCCATTGTAGTTAACATAGTATTCAGAGTTAATACGTGTGTTCGGAAACGCTTCTTTAAGCGTTTGCAGCACGCTTTTTGCGAGCAGGCTGGTCATCGGACTCCTTCTTAACCTTCTTCTCAATAATGGCAACTTCTTCCTGAACAGTTTCAGAAACTGTATCTTCCTCGGAAGTATCGTGGAAGACTTCGCCGGACACGATGGCGAGGACCTGCCTTTCCAACTCCTCCTTGAGTTTGTCATCCACCTGAAGAGCCAGTCTGGCCTTCTCCTTGCCCTGCCACTTGTGCTCTTTGTAAGCAAACCAAGCACCTGCCTGTTCAATCAGGCCGACATCTACCCCGATGTCAATGACTTCCCCTATAGTATCATAACCCATTCCGTAGATTAAGTCAACCTCGGCGGTCCTAAAAGGGGCAGAACGCTTGTTCTTTTCTACTCTAAAGCTGGTTCTGTGCCCATAAACCTCACCAGTACCCTTGTCTACCAATCGGCTGGACTTGGACTTACCACCAGCCACATGAATTCGATACCCGGCATAGAACAGCAGGGCATTACCACCCGTGGTGGTTTCAGGGTTGCCGTAAGAGCCAATCTTAAACCTAATCTGATTCACGAAGATCAATAAAGTATTGGTCTTCTTGACCACCGGAGCCAATTTCTGAAGTCCAGCGCTCATCAAGCGGGCATGTAGCCCCATGAACTGTTGGTCAAAGTCAGCACCGGCCCGAGCATCAGGAAGAAGGGCAGCTACGCTGTCAATTAGTACCACTGCAAACTCACCAGACTCCATCAACTTCTGGGCAATAGATAGATTCTGCTCTCCCGTAGGGGCACCGTCCACTACGAGAACACCGTCTCGAGGGAGGCCAATATTAGCCAGTAACCGGGGGTCCATCGTATGCTCTGCGTCAATAATGGCGCACTTATACCCCCGTATACATGCTTCTTTGATAACAGAATAGCCCAGAAAGCTCTTACCACTTGCTTCCGGACCGAAAAACTCAGCAATCAATCCCCGCTCTAGACCACCCCTACCAAGGGCCTGATCTAATCCAATACATCCTGTGGAAAGCACCTCCGGCGTCTCGTCGGCGGCTTCCCCCAGCCATTTAATCAGCGGGCCATACTCTTTCTCAATCGCGTTCCGTATAACCTTCAGTGTTCCTGTCTCTTTTCCCATCTAATCTCTCCAGTATACGTTTTCTGCTGTCTGCTGCTAATTCTTTGTCGCGCTCAGCAAATTTCTTGTTGTAGATCTCGTTGATCTCTGCAATGTATCTCTCAGTTTCTGCTTCACTGGCTTCGTCTATCTCATCATTTGCGATAGCGCAGACGCGCTCGATGATAAAGCCAACTAACAGTGCCTTGGGATTCATCACCGGGGTTCTTAACTTGAGATGCTCCTCGAATCTAAATAGGACCTCGATTAGCATCGCGGCTTCCCTAATGGCTTCCTTCCTACTCAGCCCTAAGTCCTGCCTCTTCTTGACAAAAACAGACAAGAACTTGCGATCTTCAACAAAGTTGCGACTAAGTGGAAAGGGCCGGTCCGGGTTGTAAAACAACCTACGTGCATAGAAATAATCAATCAAATCCTTAATGGTGGAGGCTGCGGCCGGAAACTCTACTTTTACTACTCTATATCCCCGCTCGCGGAGCTTCTCCGCAGCCTCCTCATCATCAAAGTAAAGAGACATTTAGCTCACTGGCTTAAGGGTACAAACCAATGTCTTAAAATCCTCATTCTTAGGTGACTTCAGTATGACTTGGGAGGCCTCCTTTATGAAATAGAACTCAAAGTTACCCTCATCTAATTGACGGACAGAATTCTGAAGTAAGAGAGCATCAAAATGAAGATTGAAGCTCTCCGGAGTCACGACTGTAAGGTCAGAACTTACGGCCTCACCATTAATACTGGAGGTAGACAAAACAGCATTGCCCTCTTTACGTGCATCTATGATAATACGATGACTCTTAGCATCTACAGTAGGCTGCATACCCGAGAGTATGGATAGAAAATCTTTAGTAGGGAACTCAGCCAGAAGTTTTTCAGCTGTCTCCAGGAAGGGGGCGTAGTCTGGAAAGTCTGTGTTCAACAAGGTACCAACCAGAATAGTTTTCCCACTCTTTAGAAAGAAGTTGTCTCCTTCTACATAAGTCTCTACAATATCTTCACCTTTGCCCTCTCGCAGCTTATCCGCACCATGTTTGGCCAGCACACTCGCGAACTTTAGGCCCAAAATGAAAGAGCCACGCATGCCCTTGTCGGACGTTTGCGTGGCTCGTCTACGGAATTCTGCAATCTGGATACCATCAGTAGCTGCAAAGACTATTTCATTATCGGTAAAGGTAACGGATATACAATTAAAATGAAGTTTGGAAGTATCCTTGGATGCAGCATGTGCTACCGCCTGGATACCGTCTTGGAAGACCAGGCCATCAAACCTTGTGGACTTGTCTTCTTCAAACTCGGGCGTTTCAATAAAAAAGCCCGCGTTAAGAAGAGGGAAAGTACGATTATGTTTTACGGTACTAATCCCAGAAATCTTAAGGGAGGACTTGGTAGTTGTTTCTACCACAATGGGGTTTTCATCTACCTCAAAGGTGGCTAAAACGGAACTGGTTACAGCCCCGCACCGAACCAACGCTTCACCTTCTTCCTTCACTTTCGCAGGCACTTCTATACTAATATAGGATGTCTCATCAGAAGACATAAAGACCACACTCTCGGCAGTGGCACGCACGAGAACACCGGTCTTCTCTTCTGCTATTGACGAACTGGCGGGTGCAATCTCATTACATGCATTTAAAGCCCGCTTTAAATCTTCGGCAAGAATAGTAAATTTCATATGTAGCTCTCCATTCTCAAGACAGGTGTTCCTGCCCATGTACAAGATAACTATAAGCCATCCTGTCCTAGATGTCAAGTCTTAATTGTCTGGATTGAAGGGAGTATCAGTAATAACTGCAATATTGAGAGCGGGTCCCACACTACTCAGGCTCTTGGTAAGTGCAGTTTTAGATGTACGACTACGTAATAACGTTATTTTATCTGGTACTTCGCCCAGCCTATACCAACTAGTGAGGTCATCTTTTGAAGAGGCTAGTGAGTTAAGATCTACCTCCCCTTCAGAAATACCTCCATTATAAATCTCATCAAGTTCCTCTGAAGTTAATGCCCTGTCCCACCACGCATTCGTATCAATATCACCAAAGAAATTGCTACTGATATTATTAGTGGAACGAGCGGCCGCCAAAGTAAATTCACCGGTTCTTTTTCGGGCGGCATTCAGAGTCCCGGTATCCCGGAGGACACTATCCACATAAAAGTTGCAAACACGAGTGTTAGAATCATACGTAACTGCAAGATGGTACCAAGTATATGGTTCTGTTGCATCTATATCAAAGTCCGCAGTCAAATTGATATCACTGTCAGCCTGTGTATTCATACGTACACGGAACCTTTGACCAAAGCCATCATCATTGTCATGGTACACGCCGAGGGTGGGCGCAAGCCCAACCTGATCTCCAGAGTGAAATAATCCCAGAATTCTACGATCAGCATTGAGGAAGTTAGTGGGCCTAATCCAACAAACAGTTGTAAAACTACCTTGGCCATTTAAAGCCAAAGGAAGATCTGCATCTGTATTGTTCTCGAAGTATACTGCAGTATTGAAAGTCAGGGAGTTGGTGTCAGTTACTATAGTGCGATTTGAAAGATTGGCACTTACATCCATATTAACCATGGTTCCATCAAAAGTACCACTACTGGCTACATTGGTAACTGTCGGAAAGGTAATCGCGGTGTCTTCGAATTGATAATATACAACCAAATCGTCGGCGTGGACGTATGCTCCCTTATTTACAGTCAGGTTATGGTGTTGGAACCCCGGATCAAAGATTGCAGAAATCTCACCGCCTGACAAGGCAACATTGGGCCAAATTCCAATCTCATCCATCCACTGATTTGGATACGCGTCGGCCACCTGATCAAAACCCACCCTACCAATATCTAGGGTAGTATCCGTTGCCACGGGATTAAGGTCTGCAACAAGAATATCCGTACCATCAACGGTTCCGTTAAGATAGATACTTACATTAGAAGAAGCAGCGTCGGCATCATAAACACCCACGATGTGAATCCACTGTTTAAACTCTTCTACGCTGCCCAGAGTTGCGACAACACTGTGGGTTTCAAAATCATTAACCCAAAAATTAATACTAGCCCCGTCCTCTTCCCAGTAAAAACCAAAGCCGTCTTTCCACCCAGGGATACCCCCACCTATTAATTTCTGGGCAGGAGCGTCAGAACTCGCACCAAGGATAGAGTCAAAGACAACGGGCGCCCCAGCGGAATCTGTGGGATCTCCGTCTGCGCTGTTGGGATCCCATCTAATCCAGAAGGATACAGTAAACTGACGCCCCAAACCGAAACCTAGGTTATCGAGAGTATCAATCGAAATATATTCGTTGCTACCGCTACCGATAAAGTAGATCGACTGCTCATTCTGTTCAAGATCAATAGTGGCCGCCAAAGATTTGATCTCAGTGATGCCAATAGTACTGTTTAGCAAGAATGCGTTAAGGTTATTAGCTAGGAAGGGCTGACCACCACTAGTGGTAAGAGTACCACTAAGATTCAGCTCCCTAAAGATATCAATAAAAGCTCCCATATTAGCAGCAATTCCTGATCCCGGAGCAATTCCCACACCTTTGACAAAGGCCCTCATAAAGTCGCCTTCTATTTCAAAGAATTCTACACCAGTCACAGCAGTAGATAAATCTACCTGAAATACTTGTTGGATGATACCGGGCAAATTTCCAAAGGTATTCTGAGGTTCCAAAAATGCACTGAGGCTGTTAATACCTCCCTTAGAAGTAATAATGGCTCCAAAATCTGCCTGGGATTCAAACCCCAGCACTGCCTGGATACAGAACCTGACCGCCTCATCCATAGTCCTAAAGCTGGTCAATCCTCCTAGTCTGCAAACCTTAGCAGCTGCATGATCTCCAAACAAACCCGCTGCGATAGGCTTGAAAGAACGAATATTGATCTTCCAATCTTCATTAGGATCCCTAATGAAGGAAGTATCTGTTCCATTCACATAGATATATTCTAAGAGAGCCCCCTCAAGTTGAAGACGGATCTCCTGAATATTTTGGGGCTCTGTAAGTCTAAGATCAAGGGCCGTTAGTCTGTTAACCGCAGGAACAACCCTAGGAAGCGGAAACACAGCATTGATACTTGCATTCAGAAACACGTTATTCTGAATAATATTGATAATAGCGCCTAAATTCTTTCCTCTAAAAGGAGAGAATAGCACGGCAATAGTATCAGTGGCATTGAATGTGGGATCCCCTGGTAATTTGAAGGGAGTAAACTTAACGACTATAGTATCATATGCAAAAAATAAATCTTCCGTATTGATGGCCGCCCCTAGATTTTTCTCCAAGAAGGACTGAAGAAAAGCCCCCAAACTCTTGGCATGTTGCGCAATTGCTGTAGCTCCTAAAGATAGAACAGCAGAACCACCAGCACAACCCGGCTTTCCAATAGTAGCTCTCAAATCTCTACTGGTAACCGTACTAATAGTAAGGAGGGCGGTCACGAAAGTCTCAGCTACTTTAATTGCCGCTCCCAAATCACCTGTGTCTCTAAGAGCAGAAATAAAAGCGACCAAGGAAAGAGCATTCTGGTTAGTTTCTATAATAGCACTGATGCCAGCAGCACGAAAACCCGAAACCTCTGCTCCCAGGAACCTATCCTTCTCTCCTACAGGAATAAGTCCAATACTTCCTCCGAGATTTAAAGCCCCGCCCCCTGTAACAGTTGCCTGAAGATCTACTTCTGTATCCGCAGATCTAATAGAGGCCGCTAACTCTCCAGGAGTTCCTCCAAAAAGACCTTTAATAAATCCACCAATGAAATTAACACTACCTTCTGCACCACTTATAGTTGTACCAGTTACAGTTGCAGGCATTCGAGGAAAATCAGTAGTTCCTACGAACACAGGCTCAATAAGTGCGGGCAGGCCCTGGTTGAATGTTAAAGGCAGGGCACGTGCAGGCAAGTTTTTAATGTCACCAGCTACACCTCGAAGGAAAGCTAGAAGTTGAGGGGCCGCAATCCCTAACATACTTCCAGGTAAATCTGCAAACTGAAAACCTCTAATAGCGCCCGGTAAATCAGAAAACTGAACTGGAGTAAAGATAGCCCCCAGGTCCGCAGGTGCGTGGATTCGAGCACCAAGATTCCCGGCAGGCTGTGCAAAGATAGTGGCGGGTAGTTTAGGAGCGGTGATCCCCAACATAGTGGCTGCCAGGTTAGCAGCAAGGGCCTGAATAATTGCGGGAAGATCCTGCTCCCCAAGTTTACCAAGAATAGTAGCTAATAGGTTAGCCTCGAAGAGACCAAATATACTAGCAGGTAGGTCAGGATTATGGTTCACTATGAACAAACACGCAGGCATGTCTTTGAAACCAAAACCCCTAATACTAGTAATTAAGTCTTGTATTGAAAGGAAGTCAACTCTAGGCGCCTGAGTCTGATAAGCACGAATAAACGCAGTCATATCCGGGAACTTGTACTGAGTAGGCGGCTTCTTAACCGTACCCTCAGTGATGATGAAATCTGAAATAAGAGTTGTACCGCCGCTAGCACCAATAACGGCTTGAACGTGAGGACCGGTGTGTGCTTGAATGATAGACCTAGCCACACCGGCAACTTCGTCCCGGCCCGCATTCCATAAAGCGGTATTATACTGAAACCGGTTATATGTCATCGTTTACTAGTCTCCGGGGGTAAGAATAGAAAATTGGGGCAGCCTAGGATATATTCTACTGTCATGCTCTGGGAAAGGACCTTGGAAAAGCGGAAAAAATCTTTCATTAAGAACTACTGGGGGAACAAACGGCACCACTACAGAACCTGCCCCAGGAAACATATCAAAAAGTACTATTCCACTTGTGGTAACGGAAGTAGAGGTGATATTCACATCCCCACCTGGGTTCATATCCAGAACTTCGAGTATTTGAATATTATTGTCCTGTCTTTCTCCTTCAGCCCCTTCTGCGGGAGTAATAAAGATCAAACCCACAGGGGCGATAGATTCAAAAATATCCTGAGTGGTTTGGGGGTCCGAACTGAAAATTAACTCAATTGGTTCGTCATGTTCAACAAAAGAATCGAACACCAACCCCTGGATTACAGGAAAATCTCCAGTCAGGCCAAACATATCACTGCCCGATATTACCACAATCCCGCTCTCCGTGGGTGGAAGCTGTTTCAGCCCCATGTTACGACTTCCTAATGACCAGCGATGTAGCGCTCCCGAAGGCTAGATATCTTTCTCCAGTTCCGGACACTACAAATTCGGTAGGTTCACCAATGCCTGTTGAGTTACTGGTCGCGGCCCAGAAGTTAGAACAGATTCCAATTGCGCCCTTCTGGGATGGGGAAGTATTATCTGCGGTATGGACCAAAGGCAACGCTGTCCAAATACCTTCTGAATTTCCCAACCCACTCCTAGGCTCGTTAGTAGCAGCGAGAGTATAGGCTAAGAATTCCCCGTCGAGTCCAGCCTGGAGGGCTATTGGAGTATCACCCACAATAGACCTAACGCTCGTCTGCGCGGCAGTATAGGTGGTAGAAACGGCGTTGATATAAATACCAAAAGGTTCTAAGGTATCGTCCAAGAAGTGCTGGCTTCTGCCCGCTGTCATCCAGCTTTTCACGCTGCCTCTGGATTTAGTCACAAGCACCACTCCATCTTTATTTCCGGAAATCCACAGAGTATAGGGCCCATTAGAGTCAGCACCAAGCTGAAGACTGGCATGGGCTGAAGGAGTTTCTACCCCACTGGCCGCAGTGTCATGGGTGCCCGTATCATATGCGCTATGGAGTTGCATACTGACAAAATCAGAACCTACCGTGGACGTAGTTCCAGAAACTAGAGTGAAAAACCAATTTTGCTGATCGATTGCCTCTCCCCCGTTTGAGTTGAAAACCACCTTGTGAGTCAAAGTTATATTAGCATTTCCAGCCTGGGCTCTCCGATCATCCTCCAGAATCCAACCCATTTCATTGATCAACACATCAGTGACCTCGTCGAGTAATTTAGATGTACCTTCAGTGTCTGCCCTATGTCCCGAAATTGTTACTTGTCTAAATGCAAATGCCATTTTGTTCTCCTTTAACTCTCTCTCATTACGACGCTTTGCGTTGTATTAATTGTAAAAGCACGATATACTTGCACCCCCTCGGTACCGGAAGCTATCAGTCTTGATTCCTGGTTCATACCAGCAGCAGTCCCTGTGCTAGTCCATACACTGCGAAGAGTTCCTATCGTCCCTTTCCGAGGAGGAAGGATATCATCAACAGTCATTACAAGAGGACTTGCAGCAAAAATAGAAGTCACGCTCCCAAGATTGTAGGGCTGATTAGTCGAAGACTGTAGAATAGAAAGGAACTCTACTTCGCTGCCATTGGTAAATGCTTGAGGGGGTTCTCCCACTATAGCTCGGCCCGATGACTGAGACCCCACTATTGCGTTGCTGGCGTTCGTATTTGTATAGAGGGGATAAGATGTTTCTTCTATAGTCAGAAATGAATTAGCTCTTCCTGCCATCATGGAGTCGTAGGTGGCGCTGTTTCGGACAATAATAACGATACCTTCTGAATCTCCCGACATCCAGTATTCAGCATCACTCTGGGATTGGGTATTGAAACAGTTGGCTGTAGCCCTAGTAACGTGAATTTTTACCCCCGAACTGGGCACATCATGAATACCTAGATCATAAGCTGTGGCCATTGAAACACAGGTCAGACTACTACTGGCTGACGCTGATATCCCAGAAAATACTGTCATATAGAAGGTAGGGAATTCCCCATCCTCACCATTAGACTTCATTACAATCTTGTGAGTGTCCGCATCAACTAAACTTCCGGGCTGAGTAGTCCGATCATCCTCAGTTACCCACCCAATAGACTCCATGAAATCCTTAATCTCTAGTATAAGACCCGATACGCCTTCTACTTCTGGAAGGGAACCCGATATTGTTACGTTTTTGAATCCAAATGACATTATGCAAATACCTCCGCCGTAAGTTCTACGGTAAACGTGCTGGCTGACAACGAGTTGTTGGTAACTTTCAAGTGAAGCTCTTCGCTATTGTCCTCATCTTCGTGAAACCAACCTGCGTTGTCAATGAAAGTTCCGCTGGCAGTAGCCTGGTATTCTAGTTTGGAAGCAACAAAGGTTGAGTCACTGAAAAACTCAATCACAAAACTATCAACTGAACCGTCTGTGGGAGTAACCTTCAACTTTCTAACCCAAGAACGGTTGTTAAATGCTTCATTGCTTTGCTGAGCTCCTCCAGAGTCAGCAATAGCAGTGGTTGTGAAACTAGTAGTTTCCTTCTGAGGAAGATTACTAATTTCAACAAATTTGGTGCCATCATATAGTTTCAGTCTTCCCACTATCTATACTCCTCTTAGACTTGTGTCCAGGATTTAATAAGACCATTCTCAACCACAACAGTGTTTAAGACAGTGGCTGCTGCTCCAGAAGTAGGGGCTGTAAAGAAAGTTCTGGTATCTAAAAGACCACTCACGGTAGAAATAAGGATAGTATTATCTCCAGAATTGGAAGTTATTTCAACACCGCTGCCTGGTAAAATAGAAATATCACCTTTCAATAAATTGACACTATTGACTCCTGGGACACCTCGAGTATTAACTGCCACAGTAGAAAAATAATAATCACCCGCCACAAAAGTATCTAAGGTTCCTCCAGAGTCCTGGAAAGCACTTGCCTCGAGATAATCTCCCCCACTGACGGTTACAATCTTAGAGGTAACCTGTGCAACCGTCCGCGTACCTGACGCAGTTGACCACTGCTGAGTAGCAATAACCTCAGTTCCTGCATCAGAGGTCAGACTTATTTGTACATTTCTATCTCCAAAATCATCAACGTTAATCCGCACTCCCGCTTGTGCCTGGAGATGGGTCACTCCAGAAGGAACAGTCAGTCTGGTTGGAAATTCTGACTCAAACCAATCCCCTTCATCCAAATCTTCCGTATCCCACGTTAGGACGAGAGAACTATCATTTGGAAGAGTAATACCACTACTAGTGCTCACGGTAGCAGCAAAGATTCCACCCTTCGGTATATTTGGATCAGATGGGAAAACTCCTACCGCGTCTGAATCGAACCACAACAAACCGGAGGTCACTACTGTAGGCGCTGCGTCCTGTACCGCGGCAACGCCCGCATTAAAGACATTATTACCCAACATGTCCAGGTTGCCTGTCATGGTATCGCCAGTCTTATTGACGAAAAGATCAGCAAGCGCGTCAGTATCTACAGTACCTGTAGATACAGGTTGCCCAGAGATTGTAAGTGAGAGACTAGCATTAAGTGTTCCAATATTCAGGGGATCAGCTGTTCCTCCGGTTCCGGTCGAGACCGGTACTCCCGAAACAGTTAGGGAATTTGTAAAACTACCTGTTCCAGTAACTGTCAGATCTGTAAATGTAGCACTCTCTGCTTGGATACTATTAATGACAATATCATCTGGAACATTAATCATCACTGGTATACCAGAAACAGTTAGCGTCCCTGTCACAGCGACGAAACAGAAATTGGCTCCCCCGGATACTGTTATAGTCTCCTCTACTGACAGGGTACCTGGAAGAACTACGTTACCATCTACGAACGGGACAAGGTTCTCAGATCCTGAAACTCCAATAAATCTTTCAATCTCAATGATTGCATCTTTGACATTTTCATGGTGGCGAGCAACGATGGTGAGATCGACGTTATCATTAGCAAGATGTGCAAAGGCGGCTGTGCCATCAGATCCTCGTTCTGCGTTCAAGAAATTTGTAGCATTGGTTCCGCTGTAAGCAATAGCCTCAGCATTCGTAATGACGGCTCCGGTTAAAATCGTAACGAAGCCTACATTCGGATAGCCTGCGGTCGAAATGACCGGAATAGTGGTAACTGAATCAGTAATGTTGCTTGTTAACCGAGTTCGCAGATTATTGACAACTATATATAATGAGTTATCATCATCTAATGAATCCGGAAAATTTATTTCCTGTGGCATTTCTCTCCTACGCTACCGAAGTAGTTCTAATCACAGTATTAGTTCCCGTGATCAGCGCTTGGTCACGCGTATTCTCTCTTGTAAACTGGTCAAGTTGAGAAATCTCTTGATGATGAGTGCCAGATACTGTTACATCAGAGTTAGACAGCCCGTAAATGGTTGCAATTCCGGTGGTAGTAGTGTACTTTCCCCCATCATCAAATGTAGTTCCCTGTACAAAATCAGTGGAAACCACATCAAGACCTAAGGTAAGGCGCCTACTCCTAGCTGTATCTTCTGCGCCTTGAACTTCTTCGATCATGAAGTCCCCAGAAGCTGTAGCTACATTGAGGATATTGGAAATGCCCTCAGAAACTCGAACCTCATTAACAATGTTGTGAGGGAGGAGGGGACCATTGATAGTCGTATTATACTCCGCATCTACATTAATAATACCAATTCCAGTAGTGGAAATCAAGTCGTAATTGGCCTCAACTCCAGAAAGTACGACCGTCCAGTAAGCTTCTCCAGCATTGGTAAGCTGACAGGAATTGGATCCCGAAACGAAGGTACGGCTGGCTATATGATGTGCCCCCTCTGCTGGGGTAGACACGAAATCTATCCCTGAACCAGTACTCAGTAGGAGTCGGAAGGGCAACACATCTATATCGTTGATGCGGTTGTCTGTGATTGATAGAGTACTTGTGGTAGTATAGATCTGATCTAGCTTACCAGTAAAATCTGTTCCAGGAGCTCGAATTGGCTTCCACCGGGTGGCCAAAACCCCACTGGTAGAAGTACCAATATAGAGACATCCAGTAGCGGTAGTGAACTCCGCTGCAACTGAAAGCACTTCAGTACCAGTTATAATCGCACTAGAAACAACAGCAGCACACTGCAAGTCAACGATGTCTACTCCAGATTGGGTCGCCAGGATCGCGAAACGGTCCTCTGCGATGAAAACATCTTGTATCCCTGATCCAGTGACGGGTTGAACAGAAAGAACCGTGTATTTGTCTCCAGGGACCTGGAAGCCCTCGAACCCCGTTACCATTCTAACACTCCTTTAATTGCCAAAATACTTTCAGCTTTCCAGTCTGATCACCAATAGTTTCAGTAGCTGATATATTGGTACGTAGAAAAATACTCCTAGTACCAGAAGCAGGGATGTCATCCACTCGGATACCCTGATTTACACGAGACGAGACCAGGTATGGGGTAAAATTCCGCTCTGCATCAGAGTTGAACCTATACTGAAGCTGGGCATAGCGACCCGTTGGGAAGAGGATACTATTCTCAGCTACTTGTTCGAATGGAAGTGAGCCCGAAATGGTTCCCCAAATAGGGTCAAACCTACTCGCAAGTGCGGGCGTTTCTACTTGTGGCCCCGCGGTGTCTGCGCCATACTCCATCATAACTGTGAAATTATGGGCGTGCCAGAAGTAGTCATCGCCTGCGGCTTGGCCTTCACGAACAAAGTCTCTGGTTCTATTACCAGTATAGTTAAGCATGTGAATCAAACTGTCTCGATCCTTACAATAGGTCAGATCCATAAAACGTTTTAGTTGCTGCTCACTGCCAGAACCTATCCAAGGATTTGACGTGGCAAAAGATACCGAAGACAAAAAATCTTCAACCAGAGCATCTTCCGCAAATAGATCAGGGCTAGTTTCGTTTATTGACCCCGTAGTGATAGTAAGTCCTTCATTAGGTATAGTACCTGTAATGTCTGCTTTGAAAGTAAAGATGCTTTCCCCATCATCCTTAATAAAGTAGAATGTATCGTTACTATTTACGTAACACATAGTGTCCACGGGAGATGAATCGCTTATCGGGGGCAACCCTCCGACTGATCCTAAATTAATCTCAGTAATAAACTTCACAGAATTAGGGTTATCCGGGTCAACAGGATTGTTTCCAAGACGATACAGATCAATATGAGTACCGTCGTCACCATTAGCAGTGGGATTGGTGAGGGCATAGAAATAAGGAGCTCTATAAACCACTGTTCTCATATTCTTAAGATGATTATCCGCAAGGGCGGTAGTAGTTTCAACTCCAACAGTTACAATGTCCTCGGTAAGCTGATCATTTCTCCAAAAAACGTCTATATATTCTGCGGTCAAACTCATGATAATACCATTAAATCTAGCACTACCAATTACAAACTGGTCCTCTCTAGTAATAATATAAATCTCTTCTCGATCATAATCAGCCTGCCATCCCACCGGCTCAAACACCCTACTAGTGGCGGCGGCTGCGTCGTTATCAAGAGTATAAGCTATATCTCCCGTCATATGCTGAGTTCTAAGATAGTTTGGGGGGTTAGCCTCTATATCATAAACATCCCAGATCGGACGCATATCTGTATTAATGGATCCGCTAATATTCAAACACAGCACCCACAGCTCCTGATTTACCTCATGATAGAAAGCATTGGAACCCATGTTCTCAATCTGGGTATCTCCACTCAAGCTGGATACATTTTCTCTAGCCTCTACTTCTGGGTTCATAAGACCAATAACATAGTTAGAGATATATTTAGGATCAAACCTAGAAGGATTATCTGAAGTATGTGCTCCCAACATAAACTGTTGTTTACGGAACCCCAAAGGTAATCTAGTGTTGGGCGGAGTTGAGCTGGCCCTAGTGTTTATAGTCTTAAGAGTAGCATTCCCATCGACATCTATTGAAGTACCATTTTCTTCTACAGAATCAAACTCAAATTGTAGAAGTGCAGGATCTCCTCCCCCATCAAAGATAGGAGTCAAATAGGTTCCCGATCCCAAATACGGACTAAGGGGTACCGATCTAAATTGTATATTGGGGCGTCTGCCGGTAGTAAGCCATCCGGTATTGTCGTTCATATCCGTCTGAAAGGCAGCAATGCCGTCGTCAATATCCATGAAGGACACATTAATTAATGCCCCTCCCGTCGTCGTAATCAAATTGGTATCATATCTAAAAACTCTGAGCAGGCCAGCACCCCCTCCGAATACATGATATCCATACCCAACCATGTCACCCGGCTCCGCATACCAATACACAGGCTTCTTAGCAACAAAAACTTGGGGAATATTATTCGACTCATCCATCAAAGCAATTTCCTTAACAATAAATGGATCTGCAGCGGGCTGGTTAATTTCGACAGCACTATCCTGGTATTCAAAACCATCTCGAAAACGACACAAAAACCAACCTCCATCTTCTCTATTTCTACTAAACTTTCCAGGGAGAGAAACAGAAGTGATGATGCACGGGTCTTTAACTACATTCTCTGGATTGACGACAATTGTCCACTCACTGCCGCTTGTATCAGTACCACTATCGAACCCAAGCCAAGATCCAGATATGGGCAATTCTTGATCTAAAATCAAACGGTCGGCTTTATTGATATCCTCCTTAAAAACCTCTAGGGAAGATATAGACCCAGTTAGACCAATACCCGTAACTGTGGTCCAAGGCTGTACCTTCAGGGCTGTGATTATTCCCGACCATGTGGTGATATTATCCAATTCAAATCTGAAATTCTGTTCTGATCCATTCCCCAATTGGCCGGAAGTAGTAGAAACAACAGAATGTTCCGTATCAAAAGCTGTTAGGTGGTGAGTCTTCCAAAAAAGCCTAGGGCCTTCTGCCCAATCTGATATAGTAATTGTGCCAGGATTGGTAAGAGTTAGAGTAGTAGTATCGTAATGGTCCGCCAAGAATGGACGAAAACCATTGCTCAAAGCAGGCGCTGAGTCTGGACTAGTTGATGCCGTGTCTCCTTGAGTCTGATTCAGGAGGTATGCAGGGGTTGTTGTGGTACTGGAATTGCCTCTAAATTTTCCACCATCTAAGTTAGAATTAGTGAAATTTGAAGTGTCCCAACCTCTAGTGTTACCTTTTCCAAAATCTATTTCGTATGCTGTACCAGTAAGGGTTACAAGGTTAGTAACAAATTCCTGCTGATTGAGACCGGTGAAGGTATTAGTTACAGGAACGAACCAGTCATCGCTAGGAACTCTAGGCCTATTACCAAATGTAGTAGAACTGTTATCCAAAATTGTCCATTTCAGATTCTCTGGTTGGTTGGAAGGTTGAGTTAATCTTCCAAACCATGGGCCGTTGGAACTCAAAGCTATCTCAAAATTGTCATCGCCCTCATTTCCGGTCTCATCTATAAATATAAAACCTTGTGCAGTCTTGGTAAAGCTGTTGAACAGCTTGAGTTCTTCTGCCTGATCAGAAGGCCTACCAATAGGTGCGTCTCCAATCTCCACTTCTGTTTGAGTACCATCCGCACCAAAGTCTACCAGACTGTCGTCATTGATAGCTGTCCATTCCTGCACAACCCTGTTCGTGGAGGCAGCCTGTCGCAAGCGAATATATCTGGGGGCCCCTGACACTGTAGTTCCTGATACCGCACCTGTCCACAATCCGGCTGATCCGGTCATTTCAATTTCGAAAAACTCTTCGTTATCTACACTGACAGACATGTCAAAGTTGAGGTTATTTGGCTCATCTGTGTACAACTCGATACGATTAAGCTTCCAGCGTGCTCCCAAGTCTGCATCTAAGGAGATAAAGAACGAGCCTGAAACTGTAAGAGCGGTAGTGCTTACATTCCCATCAATAAGCGCATTCATTTCAGGTATCGTCACAACCTGTGTGCCTGAAACAGTTCCGCCTGGTGCGAGGGTATTGCTAATAAATCCCTCTCCTAACATGTTTCTTTCGGCCATTAGTTACAATCCTTTAAGGGGGTTTTCCATCTTACAAGCAGGGTGGCATCTCGGTTCTCATCTCCCGTGAGATCTCGGGGTATCGTAGTACGAATATACGCTGTTACGGACTCTCCCGCAGGTACATTTAGTACCGACAGTGGGAGCTGATCAGAACCTACCCCAAAGAAGGAACCTGGGGTTCCTGAAATAGAGATCTCAATCATCTCGGAAGGGGTTACTAATTGGGTTCTGGTTATTTCCTTATCAAACCTGTCGCTGAAATCTGACTTGGGATAGTTATATATTTTTAGATTCTCAATCAGGCCCCACGAAGAAGCTGTATTCTTAGAAGGCTGGGTTGGTACTGCTGTAAACAACAGGGCAGTCGAGTTATCTGGGGTAGCTGCGAATCTTTGTCCCACTTCTCCACCAAGAACCACAGTCGCTCCGCCCTCTCTCACTGAATCCCAACTCTGCTCAGTCCCGAATACTGGCTCACCGTTAATATAGAGAGCCAATGTAGCATTCTGACCTTTAGGGCCATCAATATTTCCCTGAGCAGACCATACCAATCCCACATGAAAAGTATCAAATTTTTCGAACCTATACTGACTAACACTGGTAACAAACTGGAGTAGATTCGTTCCATCAAACACCATTGGTATGAATCCTTGATTGGGCCTATAGAAAAGACTTAAGAACTTACCATCCGGACGCATGATTCTAAATAGAGCAGGAATGATTGGCCTGTCCGCTTCCAATCTTCCACTACTATCCCAGTCAGGTTGGAACCAGAATTCTACTGTACCAGTAGCTATATCCAAGCCTTCCAAAAATATAGTAAACGCTTCACTGTTGTTTAAATATAGAGATGGTAGGAATTTACACACATCATCAAACTTATTTCTCACAAACCTGAAGTCATCCAAAATAATCTCCAGTGCGCTGTTCCCTTTTGTACCTCTAAACTCTATCTCAAAAAATCTAATACCTGGAGCCTGTACAATGCGTTGAGAGAAACTCCCATCTACGCTAGAGGTAACCTCTACATCTTCGGTCAGAAAATCTACCTGGCTATCTCCAGTGTTTTCGTTAAACTGGAAACCGGGCTGGAAAAGAATAGGAGAAACATCATCAGCTGTTCGGAACTGAAGCTTCAATTCATTCCAACCACTAGTAAGATTCAGATTCCTAAAGTCCCAACGATAAAAAGTTTCACTATCATTTCCCAACTTGAAATTACCAAAATTAGTATCCAGAAGGGCCACGTTATTGATAAACACCCACAGAGAAAAGAAATCTCTTGCCGACCACACTGGATCATTATTACCATCCAAACCATCCGCAGTTATTTTGGCTACCGCATCTGCATTAGCCGCATAAGTAATCTTGGTGGTCAAATTATTAAGACCCCCGGGTCTTTTCGACTGCGAACTTTCTACTTGGGTCAAAGGAGTATTCTGTTCTATTATTTCTATTAACCTCAATTCGTTAATGATAATAGAGTTGGCATCTTCATAAATTCCTTGGGGCTCAGTAATCTCAAAAGTGAAATCCTTAGCATTGACTGGCGCCCCAGTCAAAGTACCACTAAAGGTAATCACATTTTCAATACCAGAACCCACTAACAGGGTTTGTTCCAACCCATCCACTATTCCTTTAAGGGTAAAATTATGTGGGGCATTAGTTCCGGCAGCAGCAGACTGTGCAGCAAGATTAGGATCTATAGACCACTCTAATCGGGATATAGGGCGCTTGCTGGGTAATGAAATAGTTAACGTATCCGAAAAACCTGTAGACTGCCAGTAACTGCTATCATCTCCATCCTTAACTTTACCGGCGGCATGGTCTGGAACCTCAGTTAACGCACTAACATCTGCAGATAGCATATGGTTAGTTTCTATAGTACCTTCTAATATAGAGTCTTGCGAAACCTCTTCATACATAACTACCTCAGACACCCTAGTCTGGGGACCGCTAGTCTGAGGATCAGTAGAATTGAATAGACCACTATCTGGATCAATCTGGGATTCTACACTATCGTCGGGGAACACACTGTCGGTAATCCGTACCCGAATACCTTTGGCTTCAACAGCCTCAGCGAAGATATGAGTAAACCCAAACCCCTCTTGGAACGTATTTATATTGCTAAAACTAGCATCCTCAATAGTTTCCCAACTACTGTTTAGATTAGGATCTTTATCCCTACCATCCGAAAATAACTCTAACTTTTGGAAACTAAAAGTGGTGGGGTAGAACTGTTCATTAAAACCTTTGAGCTTAATGGCCTTGATAGGCCTGGTCTCTACCGTATCTGTTTGTGTGTTACGAAAAACTCTCCAAATAGAATGTGGAAAGTCTTCAGCTGGGTCAGTTCTACCAGTAACTAGATCTCGTACCTGGACACCCCACCCATCATACTCGGCAGAAAACTCGTCAAACTTATTATCAAAAGCACGGTAGGGGTCTCCAAGATTGTTGGCAGTAGCTGTTGAACTGTTTTCCGTAATGCCCGCAGCAGAACCATAATCTGTCCCATCCAGGACATCTATGGGACGTCCGAGAGGGAAATTAAAACTTGAGACGTCACTCAAGCCAGATTTAGAATTGTTAAACCATTGAGCATTTTCAGTAAAGATTTCTGAATTTCTAGGCTTAATAGTAATATAAAATAGAGTTTGGCCTGGGGTCTCAAAACGATATGACTTGGGAGGATCTCCACTAGGTTCAGTAAATTGAAGTCTGTCAGCAATCTTTACTGCCACCCACCTAACTGCGAAATCTGGAACGCCTGCGCCAAAAGCTTGAAAAGGGATTGTCTCAGGACGGCCTGAACCTGCCGAAGGAGTAGAAGCATAAGTCCATACGCTTTCATCATCGCCTAACCAGAAGGGTTGGTCTATACTACCTATACCTGAATCGGGAGTTGATCCCACAACATCATGTCTCTTACGAATAACATCAGTATCATTTGCTATAATATATTTGGTTCCCAGATCTAAAGCAATGACAGGAAAATCACTTCCGAAAATAAAGGTAGAGGTCCTGTTGTCAGATAAGCTTGTACCCAAGTCTGCCCACTCCGAGTTATAACCCTCGGTGGGGAATAGGGTAGTTGTAATATCAGGATAAATACGAGCCTGGTTAATGATAGCCTGAGGAGTAAGTTCAACTTCATTAAAAGCGGAGGCAGATTCAGAGTTGGAAACACTATCAGAATCTTCAAATTGGCTTTCAGATCCAGTCTGGAACCTTATCCACCGGGCGTTACTAGAACTTCCCGCCCAAACTACTTGGTTTGGATCATCTGTGTCAGTGTCACTAAACAAAACACTAGTCACATTCCAGTCACCCTGATTTTGGGCGTCAGCAATCAATTCGAATAATTCTGTACTCAGATCTATATCATGGTGTCTTCCTAAATCTACTGCGGCGTATATGTTCTGGGAATCTCCAACCTCCGTATCTGCTCCTACCCTCTGAAATTCCCTTACATTGTCTATAGGTAAATCGGTATTATTGAGGGACTCCAAGGGTATAAAGTACCCGGCACCAATGCCTAGATTAGATAAAAAATCAAAACCAACACCAATATTATCTGGAGGACACCCTGTAATATCCGCGAAGACAGTACTGTTAGGATGGGTCTCTCTCTCGAACCTATCACAATTCCTAGTAAGCATTATTCTCATTCCCTGGGTACTTACAAGCCCGTCTGGAAGCAAATATGTGCTAATCCTAGACCAGGGACCATCTGATAGGACAGGGGTACCCCCAAGAGTGGGCTCAGGGCCAGCACGTGGATCATTACTTCTCCATCTACCAACTACCTTAAAGTGGTTAGGGTTGTTAAGATCGGGGGGCTCTCCTAACTCTGCTTGAGTCTTAAGAACCTCAACCTGAAACATAATAGGCCACTGCTGAACAAAAAAAGTACTAGTACCGACCTCGTGATGGAAAGCTATACGGAAGCCCGCAATGTCTCTCTCATCTTCCCACTGTGCTCCTAAAATACCAGGGTCAGAGATAGTCATTTGTCTGAAAGATTGTGCTCCCTTAAACCTATCCTGTAAGAAAATATTACTAAAATCTTGAGTCTGAAGTTTTGAGCTACCCGAGCCGTCTCCGGGAATACCAGTAATATTATTAGAATCAAAAGGCTGAAACCAGTGGGTGGAGCCAGTAGTAGTAACAAAATCCGCTGACTCTACAGGAGGGAAAAAACTGTCAGTAAAGCCTCTAAGTTCCTCAGCATCTCCTACTCCTAATTCCCAGCTCTTATACCACTTAGCCTTAGTGGGAGTAGGCATCTGTAACTTCAACGCCCATTCATCCGTCCAGAACTTCATTATTTGTTGCGGCGAGAAGCCTGCGATAGATTCTCCGGTGTCCATTCTAACATCCAATTCCATACGAAGGAAACGGGTACCTATCTTAAGCCTGGCCTGCCTAAATGCTGTCAGTTCAGAATTAGGGAAGCCCTCATTTCCCACGTTGCTGGATTTGGGCAGAGTAGAAGACCGTAAGAGATTGCTACCATACCCCCCATCAATAATGGTTCCCGCAGAAGCATCTGCTCCAGAAAGAGTAGGCGCTCCTATAAACCGTACTGTAGGCCCACTACCTTCATCAAAGAACACCGTGTAGTTAATATCAAACTGGGCAAGAGCATTTCCTACATCTATCTGATCTCCAAACTCAGTAAGCTCTACAGTCTGGCTTAACTTAAATTCTATATTTTCAAAGTTATCTGCGACAACGACCTCGTGTTCAGGAACTCTCGTATCAATAGCTGCTCCGAAACAAAAATCTCCTACCTGAAAAAATCCGGCAGAGGGGTCCTCATCTGGAACATTATCTATATCCCTTACACTGGGTACACCAAAAGAAGTGCCTGAATTAGTTACACCTGTTCCAGACTGAAGAACTACCAAATCCCACGAAACTAAATTTCCAGTTTCAAATCCTGGATTAACTAATAAATTATCTGTTTGGAACGCGCTAGAGGTACCACTAACTAAACTTACCAACCCATAACAGCGGGCATTTTGGGCAAGATTCTCCTCTTCTTTAAGGATCTTATCACTTTCGAAATCTACCCTACCTGGCGGACCTACATCTGGAGTAATGATGTCTTGTGCTTCATTTAGCTTACTGAAATATAGAAGCTGTTTGGTACTGTTAATATCTACAGGTATATCTAGGGTTAGATCTGCCTCTTGGTTAGTACTGTTAGTAATCAAAAGAGGGGTGGCGGCCCCAGTAGTACCTCTGCGGGCATCATCTATAGTTATGGCGCCAAGTATTCTACCTTCTTCTCCGAAGCATACTTGGTCCTCCTCGAAATTTACCTGTACATCGTTGATAGATAGTTGTAGAGTGGGTCGAAATATTAGACGAAGAAATTGTGGAGAACCCCCAAGTTTATAGTCGGCCTCAGTTGTGCTAGAGTTAAGTAGATCAGCTGTAACAAAAGACTCTCCGTCTGACGAAAATAGAACCTGGGTATTATCCCCTAATGATTCTTGAGATGCTGATACAGCAAAGATTTGGAACTCTGAGATCTTAGTGCTCCAGTGGAAAGTACTGAAGTATCTAAACCCTATTGTTCTAATCGCATCAAACTCCCACTGAAACCTGTTCCACTGAAACTCGTGGAAGGTCACCTGTTCCCTGATATTCACTCCTCCCAGTTCACCTGCATTAAAAACATAGTCCACTCCCAGTTGAGGATTTACAGTCCCATCTGCTGCCACATTGTCCAGGATAACAGGGTTTTTGAGAAGAATAGTCTGCGCACTAGAAGAAGTCTTAGTAGTAATTAATCCTCTCGCAGAATCGATTCTCTTTTCGTCTATCTGAACCGCTGTAATAGCTGGAACTAATTGGAAACCTGCCTTAGATCCATTGCCTCCCTTAGACCCCTCTTGTAATGCGGTTTCTATTTGCCAAGACCTCTGGTTCTTCTTATCCTTGAAAAATATGACTGCTTTGCCTATAGGCTTATCCAACCTAGGAGTCGTAGTACTAAAGAAACAATCAATACCATAGGCATCTCTAGTAAACTCAAACCTAGAAGGGCCTTGGCCTACAAACTCATCAGTTCCTAAGAATTCACCATCACCATTAATGTAGAAATAAGTAGCTCCCGAGGCATCCGCACCCCCTAATCCTCCCGCACCCCCATCTCCAAAACCAGCAATGCCGTTCTCAGCTAGAGTAACATCATCATTCAAAGCTGCCACATTGAAAGCAGCATTACTTCTGTCAAAACAAATTCTCAGGGTGGGAACGGGATTAAAACAGATGGTGTGTTCGCCTGGGACATCTACACTAAAGGTAGCAGAAGAAGCTATAGCTACGTTATATTCTAAGTCTCTAAGATCCTCCGAACCATGAACCGTAATAGTATCTAAGTTCAATCTCTTCTGAAGATCTATATCTACAACTGCCTTATTCTTAGTTGCTCTGGCGCGGGCGTAAATAGGCAGACCTGCTTCTCCTGCCCCTGCCGGAGAACCCGGAGTAAATGTACCCGTCTGATCTCCAGAAATGGAGTAATACATAGCATCGCCCTTAGTGCTGCCAAAAGCTCCGGTATGGAGATCCACATTGAATATACCAAGATAATCTCCCCTACGTACCCTAACATTTTTAGTGGAGACATCTTCTGTATATGGGCCTGGATCCGTAGTTAGGACCTCATTGGTGCCTAAAGTAGGGGCCTCTCCAATCACACCTTCATCAACAAGAGTAAGGGTACCATCAAGTTTCGGTCTGAAGATCTTCCATTTACTACTACCATCTGTATTAGCGATACCATTCATGAAAATCCGATCAATCTCACCATCATCTGTAAAAGGATGGTTAATATCAATTAGAGTCTTAGACTGTGCATCAAAAGCACTAGAGGTTTGAATCAACTGACCTTGGAAATCTGTTCCTCTACCTTCAATAACAATCTCGGTGGTTATTCTTCTATTAGTAGTTCCAAAATCTCTGCGACCAGCTTCAATTACAAATGTCTGGGGGTCTATAGTAAAGGAGGGTAGATCAATATCGTTGTCAAATAAGGACAGGATCTCAAGAGTCGTAAGACGATAAGCAGACAAAGGCTCATAGAAAGGATCGGGATCAGACCCGGGAGTGGTGGTGAAGATGGGGTTTCCTAATATATCAAGGAAACCTAAATCAAAACCAGCGGTAGCTGCTCCGTTTTTTATTGTTACGGAAGAGTCTGCTGCCCTAATACCAGATTCTATATTTAAAAAACTGGTATTTAAATCTATAAAAGCCTCTGCTCGAATGTAGCCTCCAATAGCTACCTTACCTAGCTGAAGTGAAATATCTCTAGCGATGATTTCTGGAGGGGCATTCTGGGGCGTAAGAGTAATACTTACATTTCCATAACCATCAATATTGACAATCAACTTATCGTTACTACCTTTCTGAATCTGTATAGCTGAACTTAAAGACTTAGCTCCTATTGCTCTACCGGGAATACCCGCCTTCTCATTATCAAAAGAGAAGGTGAAATTATTGCTACCTATCTCAAAGAAGTTTAGGAAGAACTCGTCATTTGTACGCCCATTAGTACATGGAAAAAATCGGACATTGTTTACATTGCCTACCCAAGTCTGGACCTCTCCCATGTTTATTTCATAGAAATGCCACTTACCGTCTGGGAAAATCTCAAAACTAACAGACTTTGTATCGTTAAAGACAGGATCTGAGGTAGTAGTAAATTGAATCTTACCTGTATCAGTTGGACTAGTATTCTTGGGGTGTTTATCATACTTAAGACGGAAGAAAATCTTTTCATTAACTCTAGCGTCTATGGGAGTGAAATTATCAGTAGGACCAATCTCTCCCGTGGCCCCCTCTCTTTTTGTACCGAACAAAAAACCATTCCAAACTCCTACGATATCTAGATCCAAGATGGTTGTCCAGCCTTCGAGGTCCCCATTGGTTGTCCAAAATGTAGAGTACCCTCGTTCTGAAGGCTGCAGGTCCGCTACTGAACCCTTGATTCTAGATTCCGTTAGTATACTATAGACCATTAGCTTTTAGCAGTGTATAGCCCTCTTACTCTCTCCGCAACTAGGGAGCGTCTTTCTGCAAACTTCCCCTGGGCCTGTGTGGGTTGGGTAGGAGGTTCGCCTCCTGTATCTTCTGCTTTCTCTACCACATGGTCGAAATACTCTTTGAACTCTTCCGAAACAGAAGAGAAATATTCTCTTACTCTCTGTTCAACATTCCTATAAGTATACTTATACGTTCTACCACAAATTCCACAAGAATATATTAAATAATCCCAAATCAATGTAGGCTGAAGTATGGCTACATTTTTCCTTCCATCCTCCCGATAGGCTTCAATAGTTGCAGTTGGATCTATATCTAGCTTTGCATAGTTTCCACAATGTTCACAAAATAAATACTCCAGATAAGGCATATCATCCTCCTAAATTAAGTTCCACAATCAGGGTCGGGTCCAGCGGGTCCGCCGACTCCAGTATTAGGCTCCGAACCATCCACATAGTATGCGCCTGTAGTAGGATCTTTTGTAAATCCAGCTTCACTCAAAACCTCTGCGGGGATGGGATTACCCTGAGCATCAAAAAAATCACTTTCATTAAGAAGCGTGACACTTCCCACCCCACCTTCTGCCCCCTGGAAAAGAGGGTCTGGAAGCATGATAGTAGATCTAATAAGTCTGGTAAAACCACTAGGTAGTTCAGACCAGAATCCCGCAGTCTCCACGAGAGCCAAGTTGTCATGCAAATGCAAGAAATCATAGTTGATTATAGTGGACTGTACACAACCTAAACAGCAGGGAATGTAGGACTCTTCAAAATTATGTACCCACGCATGTCCCGGGGCGTTAAAATTGGTCCGTTTAGGAATAGCACCGTAAAGGGGTGTTTGATTTTCTTGCGTAATAATTTTATCTATGGGGCTAATTATAGAAGCCATACTTGTTGTCCAGGTAAGTTCGGACTCTGACAACAGCTCAGTCCATTTTTCTTCATCCAACGGCAAGAAACTAGTGAAGTTATATTCATATGGGCTTTGTAATAAACTTCGGGCCTTATCATATTCTTTCTCTTGTAGTTTTTCTACATCTTCTATCTCACCACCGGATACCCTTTCCTGGTCATCTGTTATTTGATCCCCCCAAGCATAAGCTCGGTGCCTATTATCTCCCCTGAAAGATGTCTTTTCTGTGGATCTCCAATAAACCGTAGCACTGTCCAACTCAGCCAAGAATCTGTCTGGATTATTGTTATCTGTAGGAGAGCCTGATGATCTATAATATTTTCTTGCGCGGATTCCAATAATCTCTGTATTCTCAGAACCCTCAGTTAGTGCATCCACCTTTATAGCTATGGAAGCTATACCCAGAGACTGTGCCTGCCCTCTTCTAGGAAACGATAGCTGCCATTCCATTCCGTAGGTATCCCAGAACGGCAGGGTACCATAGCTGGGTATAAGCCTAGAGACAAACTTAGCCTTCCCATCTCTAACATCATTAGAATCTAAGTTGCCCAGAGGATCAGGTATGTCGCCCTCAAAAGCAGACTGTAAAGACTCACCAATTACAAGACTGCTATGATTTGTGAAAAGTTGATCAGGCACCGCCGTTCTAAGTTCAGGAGTTACAAGACTCAACTGGTACTTGGGGGCCTCAAAACCAGTCCCAGCATAGAAAGTAACTATTACCTCAGTTATTCTGGCATACGTATTAAAAAGCATACCCAACCTTATCTCTTCAGATTCTCCCTGAGATATGACTTGATTGCCATTCTCATCTTCTGCTACCGGAACTCCGCCCTTCAACTTCTCTAATTCTACTGGGTCTGTAGGATCCAAAGCACCCCCAACAAGAATGGGATTACCTTCAGCAGAACGATTGGCAGCTAATATTGGGGAGGGAAAGATTGCTCCTCCATCAAGGGCAGGATCTATTCTCCCCTGATTAGCTGGTATATCCTTCTTAAACACTTCTCCTGCCTGAAAAGCTTCCAACCCATCTGCCTTTTGCTCGAATCCAGCAAAGACCTGATCATCCCCATCTCCGTTTCCAAAACCATGAGGAACTCTACTCCAAGTATACTCTGCATCTAAACGGATATCAAACGCAGGATTAATATTACTAACTGAAGGAATAAAATCTCCTCTAAGGGAAAAAAAGATGCCAGGAATGTAATGAGTACACAGACAGCAAGGCTGTTCATTAGTACTTCGAGGAATATCTACTAAAAAGGGAGTGGAGATTGTGGAAGTAGAATAAAGTCCAAAGAAACCAGGAGGAGATATCTCATCCAAATGTAAAAACCTGGAAGGTAATTTAGCGGGCGGTCCTTCAAGAGACTCATCCGTTATATCTGAAATACAAGTACACAGGGACGCTACTTTGGGATTATCAGAAGGCTTATCCTCACAAGGCAAAGCAGCATCTCCCAGTTGTTGAGAAGGATCATAGATACTTCCTTGTTCAGTGGCAACTGTGAACGTCCTATTTAAGAAATCAACTACAATCTCTCTGGGCGGGCCGTCTAAACCTAATTGCAAAGACGCATTTTCTTCTAGGGAACCATCTTCTAGCTTGTATTTAGGGGCAGTCCACTTAAGGACAGAATTTCCTTCCTCGGGTCTTAAGGCAACTTCCAAACGCCTATTGTCTATAAAATAATCAGGAACATCTAAAGTTACTCCTCGAAGAATGCTTGGGCCTACAACCCCTCTTTGAATAGACTTCGCTGCCTCTCTCCAAGCCCACATAGTACTAATTGGACCTAATATTATCCCCTCCTCCAATACAATATTTCCTCCAGCAGACTCTTCTCCATCCGGTATAAACATTGGAAAGAAAGGAGTGAAGGGAAACTCAATAGCCGACGCCGTATTATTTCCTATGATATCCTTGTGATTAAATCTTGGGGTCCTTAGAATGTCCAAACCCCCTAAAGAAGAATCAGTAGAAATACTTTCCACAAGGGCACCTACGGGGGTAGCCTGACAAAGCATACGATACGCTACATGTTCCAAGGTATCTTCTGCAAATTGGCCTGAACTAGCACTTATATTAGGACGGGTAGGAAACATAGGCATCCAACGTCTGCCCACTTGTTTTCCATTATCGCCACCTATGTAGTCCCCACGCTCACTACTTAATTCAAACAAAAGCCGTGGTCTACCAAAATTTCCAAACGGAGGACCAGTCCACGACAAGCCCTCATATAAGAATGTATCAACTATTCCTCTACGTCTAGCATACCCTGCGAATCTATTCTCTCCGGACTTCAGAACCTGATTACCATAAGTATATGCCGAAGTACAAGGCCTCAGGCTAGGATGGATATCTAGAATCTTGGCAACTACTTGGTTCGGGCCCTGATATGCCTCACATGATCTATCAGGAAGTCCCCCAAATTCTCCAGAGCCTGTCCCTCCCTGCGCAGCACCTACTCCTCCAACAACTATTACACCCTCTGCCGCAGATGCGACCAAGCCTGGATTCTTAACGGTAGTATTTATAAGTTCAGTAGAATCGGTTTTCAGAGGGCCGTTAGTGTTGAATTGGTATCTAGGCCTCTCACAAAGGTTATAAGGATACCACATAGGCCCATGTCGTTTCAAGAACTGAGAGCCTGGCCGAAACGAAGTAACAATGGGTCCTTCGATCAGACCACCTGCAGATGGAAAATTAGCCTTCTGAAAAGTTACTGGAGGATCAGCAGTGGTGTCAGAAATATTTACGATAACCTCAAACTCTTTACGAAGAGGCCCAAACGCAATAAACTCGTGATCCCCACAACTAGGCTGATGTATACAATCTCTATCTCCTAGAAGAGAAGCAACCCGAAACCCTAGAGAAAGTCTGTCATCTGCGGGGTCATCTGTAGCATCGGGAGAAAGAGTAACCGTTCCGGAAGAATCCCCAACTCTAGTAAATAGATCAGGAATCAAAGCGTAGGTAGTACAGCTAGCTGCCCATTGATAGAAAATCTCAACATTGATACAGGAAAGATTATAGTACAGAACATAGAAACGCATGTTCTTTTTTCCAATAGGCCTACCCTCACTATCCTTAAACACGAACGCGTAGTCTTGTTGATCTTCAGAGATCCTTATATCTTTCCCGGTCCCACCAAATGTAAATGAATCTGGTGACGAATCTTCTTCATCAAAAGAAATAAATTGTTCATGGGGACGCAGGCTGTCCTTATGAAAGTTAGTATCTATAGGTGTGAATGGGACACTTCCAACCTCAAGCGCCGGGGGCCTTTCATCTGGGTCAGAAGCACCTTCAGGGGGCGTATCATTTTCCTGACGGGCACTCTGGGCTCGCAAGAATTTGTAGGACACAGTTAGGGTATCTACTTTAGGGTCAGGCCTGCCGAATTTATCTTCGGATGTGGGACCTGGTCCTAAAACTACATAATTGGCAGGCAAACCAAAGCCATCGACATCTCTATAAAACTGAACTAACTCTTTCGTGGTACTTGCCCCTGATGCCGTTCTAGTATTAAGAGTAACTTTAGTCAAGCCCCACTGTGCAATCTCACTACCTTTACCTCCCCCATTGGTGAGAATACCAGAAAGAGGGGTTTGGTTTCCTTGCTGATTGGGCAGTGGCAAAACTCGATTAACATTAGGATCAGCAATCCTAAGCAAAATGTTACCACAGTCTCCAATTACGGACCAATCGTCCTGAATTATGAAATCTGTAACTTCATATTCCACTACATGATAACCTACGTTAACTATAAACTCACTGGGAGCAGCCTGGGTCACTAAGAAAGTAGATGCAAGGTCGGCAATAGGATTTTGACCTTGAAGATCATTATCCGCATTCAGGATACCGAACTTAAGGCCTCTATCAATAAATCTCCATGCAAAATACCCATAATCAAACGTCACATCTTCTGTCTCCGAACCTATAAGTTGCCGAGGGGTTGCGTTAATTTCTCCTCTCTTGGCTGTATCCCCTGCGTTGGTCCCTAGCTTACTAGGAGGGCCTAGATTAAAAATAGTGAAATCTTCACCGTTAAAAGTATCTTGGCTTATTATAGAGTGGAGGAATCTACAGTCTACCAAAGCCCTATCAACAATTATAGAAGTCTCACCAGCTATCAAGAACACAAAGATCTCATTGATTTTATTATGAACTAAATCTACCTCTTGAATAGATTGCCAGAAACCATCTCTACCTGATACTATTTGATCATATCCTAAGGGGGCAATAGTATTCCCATTAGTTATCTTTTCCTTACTCAATTCATTGGTAATCTCAAGCAGCTCGGTGGCTGTTAAACCGGTGAAATCTGGAACTCCAGGCAAATCCCCCGGCACATTAAAGAAATCTTTCTCTCCAAATTTAGTCTGATACCTCAATCTGTTTGTTAAGGCAGTTCTATTGATAATAAAAAGAGTTTGTTCGGGACTAGCAGTGCCAAACAAGGTGATCTTGTTCTTTTCTGGGGTCCACATTCTGTAAACAAAAGCGCCATCTGCCAAGGCGGGGTGAGTTATCTCTAGACGAGCAGCTGTGGGCACCACAGGTTCTGCAATCTGGTGAGGGAATTCGGGTGCACCATCATCGTTCAGTTGACGAGAGCCAGGCTGCGTCCTGGAAGTACTTTTCTGCACGCTAAAGTCCTCAGATGTAAGGTTTGCAATCTCAACTTGGGTCATTCGTACTTGTTGAAAAGCAGATGACGAAGTTTTTCTACCAAAAATAACCTTTGGCCTGAAGAGTAACATTTGGTTGGGATCTGCGGGATCAGGTTCACCAGAAACATCCACGTAGTCTTTGAAAGCCCAAACGAACGGGGTAGTAAATCGGTTTTTAAATTCTTCCTCAGGGTCAGAAAATCTAGCCCAATTATCAGATCTAAATCTAATTTCTTGAATTTGTTCGGCCAATATAGGACGTCCAATTTCCATCAACTCATCTGTAGCAAACTTCCAGTCCGTGCCAGTATAGAAATCACAATCTGTTCTTACTCCATTGCAGGGCAGTGTCCCATCCTCGGGGGCATTCCACTGTTTGGCAATATTATTATCATCAAAGAAGAATTCGCATCTAGTAAGTCCCCCAGTAGAAGAGAAACTCAGTGTTCGAGAATTTATTCTCAGCAACCTTACTTGCCTAGCTGTCTCATTAGCAGCGGTACCAGTTACTACGCTTCCTGCTGTTTCTACCAGGTCCGCCAATTCAGTTAGCTTGGCAGCTAAAGCCTGTCCCTCAGTTTTCAAAGTGGTCGCATTATCAGCGCCAATGACGTTGCTAATAAGGCTATTACACTCGGTTGCAACTGCAGGGGTAGCATTGGCAGCATCACAAGAAATAGTAGCGTCAGCCTGTGCAGCAGTAAGTTTAGCCTGCGCTGCTGCTATAGTCAGGGGGTCCTTGGTATTGAAGGCGTTGTTTAGGAAACTGGCGTCTTGAGTAACTACATTAGTTGCTGTCACACAAGCAAAGCCCGCTGCCCTCACAGCGTTGGTAACTACTGCATTAGAGTCTGATGCAATCTGTTTGGTTCGAATAGAGCTTGAGGTTTCGGCAACCCCTGCGCCAGTAGTAAAGCTGAAGATGATACCATCACCAGGCCTGATCAGCCCTGTCCGAGGCTCCAAAAAAAAAGAAGGTTGGTCTTCCCACCCTGCGACAACTGAAGTGCCGTTGGGAAAGAAGGTACCAACCTCATCCGGAAAAGCACTATTTATGACTAGTAGACCTTTAAGATTTACATCCTTACCATTTGCATCTTTTATGACTAAGGCATCTGGTCCATTCCTAATAACAGCCAGGAAGAATTGCCCAGGTACGCCCGTGTCGGCATTCCAACGGCAGCACTTTGCAATCTCTGCTTGAATATTTCTGATCAGAATATGGTAAGGAAGTTGATCCTGTACTATGGCCTGAGCTGCGGACGGTGGGAACCGCACCAAGTTAGGAGACTTGATCTCATCGTCAGTTAAACCTTTGGCGAAAAACTTCAAGACCTCAGGGGGTGGGGAATGAGTTATAGCCATCTTCATACCGCCATAGCGATACTTAGAACATGGTAGGCACTTCCCCTCCCCGTTGCAATCTCCGTCGTTGAAACAAGTAATCGTGCTTTTAGGAAAGAAAGCGTTAGCTATACATTGGCCATCGAAATCGCCGATCGCGCTGTTCTGCCCCTTGTCTTTTTGCGGGTCCGGTAATCCAGTACTTTCGATTGCAGATAACTCTTTAGAGGGATCTGTACGAAGGTCTGCTCTCCAAAAAGTACAAAGGGGAACCGCTGAACCTGTATATTGGCCTCCTGATAGAAATTTGACCACGGTTTACCCTTCTCCTTTGCCTTACTTAAAATGGTTCTGTCTCATAGTTCATCCTGCCTGTGGCTTCGTCCACGCGCATCATAACCTTACATTTCTCTTCCATATCATAATAGCCTATAGTTCTAGAATTTACGCCTTCGTTTGCTACTCCTGCCGAATTAACATCCACATATCCTCTAGTCTTTGGTACGGTGTAGTGCTCTTTATCGTCTAAACTCCACGTACGATCTTCCCATTTCAAGATCACCCTTCTAATTTCTTTCTTGTTGGGAACTTTATTCCAAGGCATTTCGTCTTCGCAGACGACAGTACCATCTTTGTACTGCACAACCCAGCCTCTGCGCATCTTAATCTCTTTCTCGCCAATCCAAACCATCAATTAACTCCTAATCTTTATAGAACTCTTCTACAGAAAGTCCAAGGTCATCTAACAAAATACGAAATGTAATGTAACTGGAAGAAAATTCCCTACCAAAAGGGACTGTCGTCTGTCGCCATTTACCTTCAGCGCATCGTCCTCCCCAAATCTCATGGGAACCCTTCGCCTGTTTAATAAAAGAAAACCCTTTCTTCCTCAAACGCTTTTTCATTTTTCTATCATCTAAAGTCGGGTACTTCCTACTCATAATGATTTACACCCCACCGTCCACAAGGGGTGTGATAACCAATCTATCTATGGCCTCCTCATCTTCCGTATCAAGAGCGGCATACACAAACTGATCTACACAATCTATGAGATTTTCTATAGCATCAACTTCTTTATCTCCTACGGCCTGAACACCCAAAATAGTATCTTCGGCCAAATAACATCCCTTATAATCAGGATGATTTACTACACGATAAGATATACCCTCAGCCTTGTATTTTCCAAATAAACGACGTGCTACGTCTGAAAGTTTTGAATACAAGGTTCCTCCGTCAAGTTCCACTTGTTGCATTTTTCTAATCCTTTCTATTCTATTACTACTTTACCAGAAGTATCTATAATACCCAATTGTATAAGATCTTCTCGGTAAAGAACTATCAAATTATCTATCTGGGATTTTATTGATGACAGTTTAGATTTTCCTAACTCATCACAAAAACCCTTTATCTCTACATAGCAGGGGGCACTTTTCAGAAACCCTTTTGGCAAGTAGAAGTCGGGTATATATGTTTTCTTTATACCTGTATGAAAATAGGTTAATCTAACAGGTTCATATTCCCAATCTATGCCATGGTCGTCAAGATGTTTAGCAAAACCATATTCCCAACGAGAACGGAAAACATTTCCTTTATACTCAACGCTACAACCATACCTGTTATTAGAAGAAACGGTCATGTTTTTCTGACCATTAAAAACA
>SDBV01000263.1_pt1 | contig 72696 bp, 61 predicted proteins | sample 2277081 | NCBI WGS metagenome assembly SDBV01 (sample SAMN10402039, study PRJNA504765) | marine sediment metagenome | isolation source: marine sediment core GS10_PC15, 223 cmbsf | place: Arctic Ocean: Southern Knipovich Ridge | collected 2010
TATGAGGAAATAGCCTAAATGCTACAGGCAAATTGAAATCGTTTGTAGTTGTTTTATTGGGCAACATATTGTAGTTTATAGAGTTATAAGAAAATCAAAATTCAACAACCGGACAGTAGTGATGCCGATAGTAACTTTACGCAACATACACAAGTCCTTCGGGCAGGAGGTCGTATTTGATGGTCTCTCGGTGTCGTTCTATCCGAAGGAAAAGGTCGGGATGGTCGGCGCCAACGGCTCCGGCAAGACGACCATATTGAGGATGATACTCGGTCAAATCGCCCCCGACGTTGGGCGGGTGGTTGTGAGAAAGGGGCTGCGCATCGGTTATCTGCCGCAGGAATCGACCTTCGACCCGGACACGACCGTCATGGAGCAGATGCACACCGGCGTCGAGGAACTGCTGGCAATACAGGAGCGACTCCACGCTGTCAGTCGGCAACTGGCCACGCTGTCCGGCGAGGAACTCGAAGGCCGAATGAAAGAGTATGACCGGCTCACGCACCTGTTCGAGACACGCGGCGGCTATGAATATGAGACCAGGATAAAAACCACACTGACAGGCCTGGGTTTTGAGAAGGAATTGTTCGAACAGAAGGTGTCCACGCTTAGCGGGGGGCAACTGAGCCGTCTGGGCCTTGCGAAGGTACTCATGCCCGAAACAGGCCTGCTGCTGCTCGATGAGCCGACCACTCACCTGGATCTGCAGGCCACCGAGTGGCTGGAAAAATTCCTCAAAAATTACTCCGGTGCCGCCGTCATCATCAGCCACGACAGATATCTGCTGAACAGGGTCGCCTGCAAGATCGTCGAGATCGAAGGGCGAGGCGCAAGGACCTGGAAGGGCAACTACAGTAACTACATCGCCACGAAACAGACCGTCGGCCTACAGGAAAAAAGGCAACACACGGCACGTGTTGAGATGGTCAGGAGAACCCGTGATTTTATTGCCCGCAACAAGGACAAAGAAGGAATGCGAAAGACCGCACGCGGCAGGGCGACCAGGCTCGATAAGCTGCTCAAAGCCAATCCGGATTTTCTGGCGGGGCGGGGGCATGACAGGAAGATCAGCTTTTCGTTCGGCGAGATAAAAAACCGCAGCGACCTTATTCTCCGCTGCGAACAGTTGGGTAAGTCTTTTGGCAATCTGAAGCTGTTCGAGAATCTCACTTTCGACATCCTGGCTGGTGGGCGATTTGGAATCACCGGCCCAAACGGCATGGGCAAGAGCACCTTTCTGCGACTCGCGATCGGTGACATGGAACCGACGGCAGGAACCATCAGGATGGCCCAACACTCTCGGTAGGATACCTCGACCAGCACGGCGCCGTACTCGACCCCGACAAGACCGTCATGGACGAAGCCCGAATCGCCAATCCGCAACTCGCAGAGCAGCAATTGCGCAACACGCTGGCGGCGTTCCTGTTCCGCGACGATGACATCCTCAAAAAAGTCGGCTCCATCAGCGGCGGCCAGCAGAACAGGCTTATGCTGTGCAAACTCGTCCTGAGCCAGCCCGACGTACTGGTACTCGACGAACCGACCAATCACCTGGACATCGCCAGCCGAGAGACCCTGGAACAGGCCCTTGACGACTACGAGGGCACCGTTATTGTGGTTAGCCACGACAGGTTCTTCCTGGACAGGGTCGCCGAAGAACTGCTGGTGATCGGCGTGGACGAATATGGTGGGCAAGCCCCGGGCCAAAACGACTTTGTCACGGGCAAAAACGCGTACTCGCGATACGCCGAGCTAATCGCCCAGAGAACCGAAGCCCGGCAGCAGAACTCCCGTAAGAGCCGGCGGACGGGGCCAAAACAAAGCCGGGCCGCGGCTGGGGCGGCTGGACGAAAGACACCCGCGGAGCTGCGCAGATTCAATAAATACCCCGTCGAACAACTTGAGGAAATGATCATGACCATGGAGGCAGAGATTGATATGCTGCGGGAAGGTTTCGGCGACGAAAAGATATACCAGGACCGAGAGTTACTGGCCGAACACCATGGAAAATTCGACTATAAAACCGCCGAACTGGAGTTGTTGTATCGCGCTTATGAGCTGCGAAGTGGCTAAATTTGTTTCAAAAAGACAGTGGATAACCTGTGAAATCCACTGTGGCTCCTGTTGGCTCACAGGGCTGTTAAATCCTGTTTTCAATAGTGCTATCGGCCTTTGTCACATATCGCGGGGACGGTTAACATCTTTCCCAACAGGTTATCCACATTGTTCGCTGTGGGGGGCCGGGCCACAACTGCCTGTCAACAAACCCGTTACCCGCCGATGGGACAACAGGCTCCAACAAAGTCACCGCCTATATGAATACTAATACTATTGTTTAAACTCATATTATATTATTTATATCACACACAGGAGTATGAAAAAAAAATGCCGGCAACCTCCCGAAAATGCTTTCCAGAGGACGGATTTTCGGGTAGAGTAAGGAGGGGGTACGGAAAACCCCTTTCGTACCCGCCAGAAGAGGTAAAAGTAGCGTACGGTTGTCAACCGTGCAGGATATGATGGGAAATCTACAGTAGCAGAGATTTTGAGGAGTTGTCATGAAAGTAAGGTTCAATAGAGCGGCCTTTCAAGATGCCCTGAGTCTGGCCACCAGTATCATACCAAACCGGACGCCCAAGGAGATACTGAGGTGTCTGCGGATCACGGCTGAGCAGGACAGCGTGAGCCTTCGTGCCACAGACGCTGAGGTAGGCGTCAACTGCCGCGTGACGCAGGTGGAGGTTATGGCTGAGGGTGATATCGTCGTTCCGGCTGACAAGATAGCCGCGATAGTGCGCGAAGGCGTGGATGACGTTATCGAACTGGAGGCAGCCGAGACTACCGTGCACCTGAGGGGCGCCGACAGTCATTTTACGATATACGGTCATGACCCGTCCCAGTTCCCGGACGTCCCGGACGGCTTTGAGGGCGAGCCCGACTGTCGGATTGACCTTGATAAACTGCAGGAAGGCGTCGGGCAGACGGTCTTTGCCGCGGCCAGGGAAAGTACACGATACGCCCTGAACGGCATACTTTGGGAGGTGGTCGGCAAAAAACTGACACTGGTAGCCACCGACGGCAGACGACTTGCACGGAGCACGGTCACATTGCAAAGCGAGGGGGCCAAATTGCCCGAAGGACGTGTCATTGTGCCCGCTAAGACGATGCAGCTTCTCGACAGGATTGTTGGAGACGAATCGGCGGTGGTGGCGATTCGGTTCGTGAAAAACCAGATAGTACTGGATTGCGGCCAGGCGGTGGTAAGCTCGAACCTGGTCGAGGGCAATTTTCCGAAGTACGAAGATATTATTCCGAAGGATTGCGATAAAAAACTGACTCTCGGCACCGAGGCCATGCTGAGCGCCGTTCGTCGTGCGGCCCTGCTGGCCAACGAAGAGAGCAAGGGGATAAAAGTCCGCCTGGACAAAGGGATGATGGTGCTTACCAGCCGAGCCCCCGAAACGGGCGATGCGCAGGTTGATATGGCGATAGAGTATGAGGGGGTACCCATCGAGATAGGATTCAATCCGCAGTTTCTGATAGATGTGCTGCGAGTGATCAGGGCTGAGAGCTTTGAACTCCATCTCGGGCAGGCGGACCGGCCGGGCATGATCAAATCCGGCAACAATTTTCTTTACATTGTAATGCCCGTGAATCTGTAATTGAGCAGGGCCAGAGAGCCCCGCCCGGGCCAGGGGAAGGAATGTTGCAAAGGGAGACGGACCAGGACAAACTATTGACAACGGCCTTGTCGTGGCAGTACAGGCCTGTCTCCAGGCTCGCCAAGGCTGGGGATGTGGCGGGGCAATACATGGACAACAGGGCCAGATCGCTCACGAAAAACACCGCAATAGTCGATACGTGGAATGAAACTCTGCCGGTGGGGCTGCGGGAGCATTGCAGGCTGGCGGAGGTCAAAAACGGTGTGCTCGAAGTCGAAGTAGAGCCGGGGGTGTATATGCATGAACTTCGGCTTATCAGTTCGGAATTACTGGAAGAGATACGCAGCCGATGTGGCAGGGCGGCTGTTAAAAAGATAAAACTTTGTCCGACCGAGCCGATCGGCGGTTTTAATAACCTTTAGGGGTAACTTACCCGCGCACAAACGAGAAATCTCAATTGTGAGCAGCGTACATACGAGGAACCATGACAGAACATACGTACGATGCCAGTAGCATCAAGATACTCGAGGGGCTTGAAGCGGTACGCAAACGCCCCGATATGTACATAGGCAACAGGCAGGAAGGGGGACTGCATCATCTCGTTTGCGAGGTGCTGGATAACTCCATCGATGAGGCCCTGGCTGGCAGGTGCGACAAAATCATCGTGCATGTCCACATGGACGGCAGTTGCTCCATCGAGGACAACGGCGTTGGGATCCCGGTGGAGATGCACAAGGAGGCTGGCAAAAGCGCGCTGGAGGTAGTGCTGACCACCCTTCATGCCGGCGGAAAATTCGACGACAAGGCCTATAAGGTTTCCGGCGGACTGCACGGCGTCGGCGTCAGCGTGGTAAACGCTCTTAGCGAATGGCTCGAGGCCGACATTTATCGCAATGGCGAACACCATCACTTCAAGTGTGTCAGGGGTGTCCCCAAGGGGCCGGTAAAGGTCATCGGTGATACGACTAAACGCGGCACGAAGATAACATTCCTGCCGGACGAAGAGATATTCGATGATGTCGAGTTCAAGTACGATAATCTGCTTAAACGCATACGCGAGATGGCTTATCTCAACGCTGGGGTGAGGATCGTCTTCCAGGACGACCGGGTCAAGAAGAAAGATACGTTTCACTATGAAGACGGCTTAAAGGCCTTCGTGGCCTATCTGAACGAAGGAAAACAATCGCTCTCGGAGGTGCTGTATTTTTCAAAGACCGACCAGGAGACGGGCATGGGCTGCGAGATCGCAATGCAGTACAACGACAGCTATGTGGAAAATGTACTGGCCTTTGCCAATAACATCCGGAACATTGACGGGGGGACGCACCTCTCCGGCTTTCGCACGGCACTGACGCGGACAATGAACAGCTATGCACGCAATGCGAATATGCTCAAAAGCGGAACGGCGACCACCGGCGAGGATCTTCGCGAGGGGCTTACGGCCATAATATCCGCCAAGGTGGCTGAGCCGCATTTCGAGGCCCAGACGAAGGTGCGGCTGTCAAATCCCGAGGTCGGCAGTTTCGTTGAAACTATGCTCAATGAGCAGTTGGCGATCTACCTTGAAGAAAACCCGACGATGGCCAAGTCCATCCTGAACAAGGCGATACAGGCGGCTGCGGCCCGTGAGGCGGCACGCAAGGCCCGTGAACTGACTCGCAGAAAAGGCATCCTGAGCGGGGCGAACCTGCCGGGCAAGCTGTGGGATTGCTCCAGTAAGGACACCGTCAGCACAGAGATATTTATCGTGGAGGGCGATTCTGCCGGCGGCTCGGCGAAGGCCGGCCGTGACAGAAAACTCCAGGCGATACTGCCCCTGAAGGGAAAGATACTAAACGTGGAAAAGGCCCGGCTGGAACGCATGCTGGGCCACGAAGAAATACGTACACTGATAAGCGCTCTGGGTACCGGTATCGGGGCTGACGACTTCCGGGTCGATAAATGCAGATACGGCAAAATTGTGCTGATGACCGACGCGGACGTGGATGGAGCGCATATCCGGACGCTGCTCTTGACGTTTCTGTTCCGACAAATGCCTCAGTTGCTGGAGAGGGGAATGATATATATCGCCCAGCCGCCACTGTACGAGACCAGGACCAAAGGCGCGAAAAAATCCGAGTATATGCTGAATGAACGGCAGATGCGAAAACACATGGAGACACGCGGTCTGGAGAATGCATCGCTGTTTATAAATGATGACAATGCCGACCGCAGCGAAGTGCAGGGGCAGGGACTTGTATCGCTTGTCAGGACACTTGACGATCTGGAGCGGAGTATCAGTATTCTGGAAAGACGAGGGATAGTGTTTCGGACATTCGTGGAGGATCTCTACGACGGAGGGCGATTGCCGAGTTTCCACGTTCGGTACGAAGGCGAAAACGAGTTTTTCTACGACAAGGACTCCTACGAAAGGCGACAGGTGGAGATTGAGCGGGCCCTTGCCAGCGGTGCCGGACACGGCGAGGCGGAAAACGGTAAAGTGCTTGTCGAGGAGCTTCACGAAGTTGTGCGGATTAACGAAATAAACACCAGGCTCGTGGAGGAGTATGGTGTTGACATACGCGACTGCCTGCTGAAGGTCTCCCGGTCCGTTTCCGGCGAACAGCTCCCGACCAAGTTCAGGATAACCGTAGGCCGGGACGATTATCAGGTTGCCTCGCTGGCTGGTATAAGTCAGACCATACGCCAGATTGGCGGTAAGGGCGTCGAGATCAAACGATTCAAGGGTCTGGGCGAGATGAACAGTGAACAGTTGTGGGAAACGACGATGGACCCGTCCAGGCGGACTCTGCTGCAGGTGAAGATGGAAGACGCGGGAGAGGCTGACAGGCTGTTCAGTATCCTGATGGGCGACGACGTGGAAAAACGCAGAGATTTCATCCGCGAACACGCTCTGGAAGTGCAGAATCTTGATATATAAACAGCCAACTGACTAAACCTTTGGTTCAGTGGTGGTTTTTTTCTTGAAAAGTGTTATACATAGTGGCAGAATGCCGCGCAGCACGATGCTGCATGGCATAATGCCGTTTCGGCGAAGTGAGGTATAACAAGTGCGATTTTGCACGGACAGGTTCTCGGAAGGGAGGCTGGAATGAAGGATGTATTAGGGATAATGCTAACTGCCGTCGTCCTGGTGGTTGTGGGTGCTGGTTGCGGACCTGCCGCTACTGGTCCGCAGAGGACAATAGAGACCGAACTGAGGCAGGCCGACCAGCGCAAGGTTGAGTTGCTCGCTGAGATTGAACAGCACTATGAAAATCCACGGGCGCACTACGAACTGGGCAGGATATACCATGCCGACGGTCTGTGGAGCAAGGCGGCGTTCCATTTTGTGGTGACGATCGATTTTGATCCGGCCAATTATCTGGCCCGTGCCGCCCTTCTGCGAACCCTGGTTGACGGGGGCAAAGAGCAAAAAGCGGACATGATAGTCGCCGGCTACATAAAACAGGCCAGCTACTCGGCGAAACAACTCCTGATACTTGGCAGGGCCATGCAGTGGGAAAAGCTGGATAAATATGCGATGGACTGTTATGAAAAGGCCCTGGAAATCGCCCCGAACTCCGCGATGCTCTATAAGCAGCTTGGCTACTATTATCTGAGCCGAAAAGACCGTGTTCGAGCCGAGGAATATCTGCGAAAGAGTTTCAACCTGGATCCATACCAGCCGGAAGTCGCGGGTGAACTGGGCCGAATGGGTATCGTCATCGAGGTGCCGCGCGACGACAAGGAGTCGGATACAGAATCGAAGACCCAGGCCCCGAAATAGTGCGTTAAAATGCACCCTGCGTGCCTGTAATAGGGAGTAGAGATTTCTTTCGCCCCTTCGGGGCTTGTGATGTTGGTTATTGGTTATTAGTCACCAGTTTTCCGGGGGCTTACGCCCCCGGCTATGCGCTCTTTCGGCCCTTCGGGCCTTTATGAAGACAGCGTGGGCACGGCCAACCCTGCATGGCTGTGGATTCCGGATCAAGTCCGGAATGACAGGTCAAAACGTCACACCGGAGGCGATCTTTGTGCATTTTTGTGCGTGTCCACATGGTTTTCAAGCCCCGGTTTTGCAGAAAACTACCCCGCTATGACGATACAGTAGAGTGCCTCTGCGCATACACGGTGGTTTGTTACAGGCCGTCAGGGGCGTTATCAGTATTACAGGGCTGTTAAGCCCGATTTTTAGTACGAGGGTAGTCGATGTTGAAAGATACGGGGATATACAGGATCGCAGCGGAGGTTTTTTTTCTGCTGGTCTGCGTGGTGCTTATTCTCAGTTGCATGAGCTTCAATATCTGGGACGCTCCGAGCCGATACGCCTGGCCCCACAGCAGCCCGCCGAACAACTGGTGCGGCCCCACTGGCGCGTTCCTTTCGTATCACCTCCTGTATTTTATCGGTCCTGGCGTATTTTTACTGCTGGCCACCGCGGTCTGGGCACTTTTAGCGAGGCTCTTTGGGGCTCCGATCACCCAGCCGATCCTGCGGGCTATCGGGCTTGGTCTGGTGGTTACGGCCACTTCGACGATGTGGTACCTGCTCTGGCCCGACAGTCTTGTATGGCCTTATCTCTCAGGCGGATTCCCACAGGGCAACGGTGGAGCGGTGGGTATCGCCGTCGGCTATTTCCTCCGGCAGCGATTCACCGCGATGGGGACGGTGGTCACCGTTTCCGGGATATGGGCTGTCGGCACGATCCTGCTGGCGGACAATGTTATGTTTGCCGTTTTACGGCCGTTCGGCAGACTGCTGGGTGGGCTGTTGGGCAAATCGCGGGGCTTTTTCCACCCAATGATCACCAGCGCGAGGAAAAAATCCCGAATCACCGGGGATATATGGAAGCGGCTCAGTATGCGACAGCGGGAGGAAAGATTTGCCACGACGAACATCGAACACCACCACGCCGCGGACCTGGAAGAGGTAATCCATACCCCGCGCTATGAACGTCGGAGTCGCTCGCAGGGACAGGCCCAGGTCGCCGAAAAGACGCAGTCCGAACCACGGTCCCAAACCGGCTCAGCCCGAAAGGCTGACAAAAAGCGGAGGATACAGATACGGGCCTCGGAACAGAAAAAGGACACCCCCCACATACCCAAGGCGTACGAAGATTACAAACTGCCGCCGTTGGAGCTTCTGGTGGAGCCGCAGCACGGCTTTGCCGCCGTGCAGGAGCGGATGGTCGAGGGCAAGGCCCGGACCCTGGAGGATCTGCTGGCCGAATTCGGCATTCGTGCCCATGTGGTCAATGCCGAACCCGGCCCGGCGATAACGATGTACGAACTGGAGCTTGCCCCGGGTATCAAGGTGAGCCAGATATCGAATCTCGCCAACGACATGGCCCGGGCGCTGGGGGCTGGCTCGGTACGGGTGGTCGCCCCTCTGCCCGGCAGACATACCATCGGCATTGAAGTGCCCAACAGCCAGCGCGAGATAGTTCGGATTAAGGAGCTGATACGGCTGGCCGGGGCCAAATCGGACAAAATGCAGATCCCGCTGTTTTTGGGGAAGGACTCTGCCGGGGAAGTCCTGATCAGTGACCTGGCGGTGATGCCGCACCTGCTGATAGCCGGCACCACAGGCTCGGGAAAGAGCGTCTGCATCAACAGCATCATCAGCAGCATACTGATGACGCGCAGGCCCGACGAAGTGAAGCTGATCCTGATCGATCCGAAGATGGTTGAAATGGCGATATTCGAGTCATTGCCGCACCTGATGTGTCCGGTGGTTACCGAGACAAAACGGGCAGAGCAGATACTTGATTGGGCCACGACGAAGATGGACGAGCGCTACGAACTTCTGGCTGAGGCGAAGGTGCGGAATCTGGCGTCGTATAACAAGCTGACGTGGGAGGAGATATGCCAGCGGTTCAATCCGTCCAGCCCGGACGAAGAGGCCAAGATACCGAAAAAAATGCCGCACATCGTTATCATTATCGACGAGTTGGCTGACCTGATGATGACCGCCGCCAAGGAGATAGAGTCTTATATCGTCCGTATCGCTCAGAAGAGCCGGGCCGTCGGCATTCATCTGGTCGTTGCGACACAGCGTCCGCAGGCGACGGTGGTTACCGGGCTTATCAAGTCGAATATGCCAGCCAGGGTGGGCTTTCGCGTGGCGGCACGGATGGACAGCCGGATTATTCTGGACCAGAACGGCGCGGAGACACTCCTGGGCCAGGGCGATATGCTGTTCCTTAAGCCCGGCACAAGCGACCTGGTTCGCGCACAGGGCGCGTTCATGGACGACGACGAAATCGGTGTTATCGTTACGCACCTCAAAGAGGTCGCCGAGCCGCAGTTCCATCCCGAACTGATGCAGTTGAATCGCCAGGATATTTCCAATCTGGGCAGCGACGATCTGTTCGACAAGGCGGTGCGGATAGTGCTGGAGACCAAACGCGGCAGTGTTTCACTGCTCCAGCGAAGACTCAGCGTCGGTTATGCACGGGCGTCGCGCATAATCGAGATGATGGCCTTGGCTGGGGTGCTGGGAGAGTACAAGGGCAGCCAGGCACGCGAGGTAACCATGACGATTGATCGGTGGGAACAGATCAAACGCGACATGCTCGCCGACGAGGTGGCGGGCTATGCCGACCTGACAGAAGAAGAGCCCGAAGAGGAACAGGTTGAAAACGCCGACGCCGAAGACGAATACGAAGCCGCCGACGAATACGAATACGAAGAGATTGAAGACTGACACGCCTCCAGTGTGTGGCTTGTTATGAGCATAGGTATCGCCTGCGGGGTGGGTGAATATTTTTTCGCGACAGTGGTGACCGGCCTGGCGCTGACTACGCTGTTTGGCCTGCTGCCGCTGACACGATGGATACGCAACAAAAGGCCCGCCAACGGCTCGACGCACCACGCCTCGGAGCAATAGGGGCCTGTGGTGGCGCTCTTCTGCGATATGGTATATTTGCCGTTATGCCAGGATTAAGCCGAATAGTTTTGAAGAATACTCCGCATCATGTGGGGCTATTGAACCCCTTCGGGGTTGGCGGCTGGTCTTCCAGTTGTTTCCGCCGGTTTCATTTCACTACACCGGCGGTTATTGTTGTTTAATCCCTCCGTCGGCTGCTTTGGGCGGGCTTGATTTTTTGCGGAGGTTTTCGACGGCGTCGGGCTGACGGATGTAGCTGGGCACAAAGGTTGCCGCCTCGGCGAATTCGCCGGCAAGGGCCTTTTTTCTCGCCAATTCGTAAACGCACTCGGCCCGCGGGCGCCACAGATGTTCGTCGAGAATCCCCACGCCCTCGGTCTCGAACAGGCCCCGGTAGTACAGCAACCCCTCGCCGACGAGCTGAATCGGACTGGCTGGGTCGGCAAATCGCGATGTGAACTCCGCGGCGCTGATCATATGGTCCTCCGTGGCCCTGGACCATGTTTGACCACGCCTCTCAAACACCGCGGCGAAGAACCGACCCCTCTTGGCATCAATTATAGTCCCTATCCGCGTAATATCCCTGCCGGTTCGCCCGATATATTCGTAAACGTTCCGGGCCAGGGCGTCCATCGTGCTTATCGTTACTATCCTGCTGCCGTTGGCCAGAGAGAGCATTTTGGCCATCGTTGTGGCAATCCTCAGGCCCGCAAAACTGCCCGGACCGATGCAGAGATAGACGTGCTCGATATCACGCGGAGACAGGTCTATCCCGGCCAGTAGTTCCTGGACGGTCGTAAACAACTCGGCATTGTGCCGCATTATGCCGGAAAAGTCCGCATGGGCAAGCACCCGGTCGCCGATGCCGACGGCTACCGAGCCGTTCCTGCCAGATGTGTCCACTGCCAGGGCCGTTTGGTTGTTGGTCGTATTCACCCGCTTTGTCATCCAGGATACCTCGTTCGCAAAAAATAGCCCGTAATCGCCCGCAGTCGCCCGCATAATCAATGATACGCCCATGACCCGGCGAGGACATTATACCAGCCCCCTTAGTGGGTATTCACCATTTTTCTCTTGCAAATTTGGTGTTTTACCTGTATACTCAGGGTATATATTGTGCAAGTTGCCCTAAATTACCCTGGGTATCTGTGTAGAATTTAGTTCAGGTGTAAGCATTAGTTTAATGGAGGCACATGGTGATACGAAAGGTGATTTCACCAAGGCTACATACGCTTGGCATAATGTCTTGTTTAGTGGCTATTTTTTGCGTTTTTGCGGTTTGTAGCGGTGCTGACACTCAATCCGACAAGCGGCAATCCATGCAGGGCAAGGCCCGAATGGACTTGAGGATTGCCAATGAGCAGTTCAGTCGGGGTCTTTACAGGGATGCCGAGGTCACTCTGCTCGGGATAGCCGAGAAGTACAGCGAATATCTGGTCGATTCCGACAAAAAACAGTTCCAGCAGCTTTCAACGAAGGTACAGCAGGCCGTCGCCGCGCGCGAACAAATAGCTGCCCGGCTCCTTGAAAGCGACAAACTCGTCAAGCAGGGCCAATACGCCCAGGCTATGGTGATGCTGGAAGGCATAGAGGGTAGCAAGTATCTCCGAAAGACAGAGCGCGACCAGGTGCTGGTCAGCATAAGGGGGCTGGAAGAAAGGCTAAAAACCTATTCCAGACAGGTCCAGATGCTCTTCGATAAGAGCGTAAGGCTGTACGACCTCGGACAATACGATCCGGCCAAAATCGGTTTTGCAGAGGTCGTCAAGGCAGATACGCCCGTTTCCTCGAAAGCCGGCAAAACTGCACAGGATTATCTGGGCATGATCGCCCGGGCCAGGCAGGCATCGGCTGGCCAGACGACGAAGGCAACCAATGCCGGGGACGAACTGCTCGGTAAAGACAAATCAGCAGGGCCCAAGCCGGAAGAAGTAGAGGTCAAGCCCGTTGACCAGCCTAAGGTGGAAAAGCCCGAACCTGTTCAACAGCAACCCCAGCCGGCCAAACCCGAAGAGGTAGAGGTCAAGCCCGTTGTCCAGCCCGAGGAAAAAGCTGTCCCTGCCGGAGACGTCGAGGCCGAACAACCGACATCGCCTCCGGCGGACGCCTATATCAACGAGGTACAGCGGCAGCGCAAACTTCAGGTCGAGTACACACGAGCCGTAGTCCTGCACGCTGTCTCAAAGGCCAGGACTTACCTCGAAGGGAAGGATTTCACCAAGGCAAAGCAGTCGCTGGCCGGGGCATTTTCGATCGTCAATCGAAACAGGTTACTGCTGGGAGACGAACTCTACAAGGGTCATCTCTCGGACCTGGAGATGCTCGACAGGATGATCGAAGAGAGCCAGAGGAGCTGGATTGAGTTGCAGCGAGCCGCTCAGGATGCCCAGGCCGCGGATATGGCCAGGCAAACACGTCTGCGGATGGAGCGGCAGCGGTATCAGGCCATTATCGATTACATGGACAGGGCCTTCAAATTCCAGGAAGATCAGCGATACGAGGAGGCTCTCGGACAGCTTGAGCAGCTCCTGGGTATCGATCCGACCAACAGGAATGCCCTGATCCTCAAACGGACACTGGAAGATACTATTACCTGGAAAAAGCAAATCGAGATACAGCAGGAAAGCCGCAAGGAAGAAATCCAGTTGCTTCTGGAGGCCAACAGAAAAGGCATACCATATGCCAAGGAAATAAATTTCGACAAAAACTGGAAGCAGATTGCCAAGAGCCGGGAAGAGCAGGTTAAGGATAAGCGAAGCCCCGCAGATGCAGCGGTTTATGCGCAGCTCGATGAGAAGGTTGACATGAGTGCCTTGACCGAGGAGACCTCTCTCGGTGCTGCCATCGAGATGCTCCGCAGTGCGGTCGATCCGCCATTGACGATTACAGTGCTCTGGAGCCATCTGACCAATGCCTTTATCGAACAGGAGACACCAATCGGCATGTCCGGCCAGGGGCTTACTTCCGTTTCCCTCAAGACCGCACTGGAACGAATATTACAGGCGGCCTCTCCGGATGAATATACAGAACTCGGTTATGTTGTCGAAGACGGTATCATTACCGTGGCCACGACCGATTCTCTGCCCACGACTTACAAATCGAAGATCTACGACATCGCCGAACTGGTCAGCCCGCCGTCAACCGGTTACGGCGGCGGCGGCGGTCTTGGCGGCGGCGGCGGTTATGGTGGTGGCGGCGGCGGCATAACACAGATACAGTCGCAAATACGGGCCTACCAGCTTGTTTACCTCATCCAGGAGACCATCGAGCCTGACAGTTGGTACGACGCCGACCTTGGCGGTGAAGGCACAATCCGCGAGTTCGGCTCAAACCTGTTGATCGTCCGGCAGACACCGGGGATCCACGAACAAATCGCCGACCTTATCGAGCAGATGCTGGCTCTGATGGGCCAACAGGTTGCCATCGACGTCAGGTTCCTGCTTGTTGACGAGAATTACCTCGAAGATGTCGGACTTGATGTCTCGATCATGCCACTTTCAGGACGGCACTGGGGCTTGGGCGATGGTATTGATCTCGGCAGTTACGAAGCCACGGTACCTACAGCTACCGGCATCTCCGGAAGTCTTGCTGGCGCCAGTGTTTTGGGATTCGGACTGTCGTATGGTTCAGGGGTGGGGCTGGACGACCTGCAGGTCAGTTTTATGATCCGGGCTACAGAGATGCACGCCAATTCCAAGACACTTACAGCACCCAAGCTGCTCGTCATGAGCGGTGAATCGGCGACGATCAGCGTAACGACTGAAACGACATACAAGTCCGACAGCGAATATGTCAGCGAGGCGGTAGACTCCTCCAGCATTGGAGCTGTACGCGTCTTCTCCTACTGGGATCCCGAGTTCTCCACGATCAGTGAGGGGATAAACCTGAATATCACCCCGACGATCACGGCTGACAAGAAGTACGTTCTTTTGAATATCTCGACCTCGCTCAACAACGTTGATTTGAGCAAAACCGTACCTATCTATTCGATTGATCCCGATATCGGTGGTGTTGAATTCGACAGCGTCCAGGTGCCCGTGAACCAGACTTCCTCGATTAACACCAGGGTCCAGATTCCCGACCGCGGCACAATTCTGCTGGGCGGGCTGACAATGACTGCCGAAAAAGAAATCGAAGCCGGTGTCCCGTTCTTTAGTAAAATACCCATTCTGGGCAGGTTATTTTCCAACAGAAGCGAGGTCAAAGACAAGCGGATACTGCTCATCCTCGTAAAGCCCACGATTATTTTGAAGGACGAGACCGAGCGGGCGGCGATGGCGGAGATGGAGTAATCGCCCCGCGAGATTACCTATAGAACCAATAAGGGGCCTCACCTGCAAAGATGGGGCCCCCTTCTTTTGTAATGAAATCGGCGGCGGGGCGGGTGCAAAGTCCAGGCCCCTTTTGTTTTGTCGTCCTGTCACACCATCGCAACAGCCGCCAGTACCGTTGGCACCGTTGGTGGGCTATCCGGTGTATTTATCCTTTACTGCCTGGTAGCCCAGGTGGGCCATCAGGTTATCGAGGATAACTATTGCGGTATAATTCTCCGCCACGGGCCATATCCTTCCCACGATGGTGGGGTCGCGACGGGTTATCGCCGCCATATCCTTGTCTTCCAGTGTGTATTTGTCAATGGTGTGTTGTGGTTTGTCGATTGTCGGTGTGGGCTTGACGGCCAGCTTGACGACGATGTCCTGGCCGGTGCTCAGTCCCCCGGTGATACCGCCCGCGTTGTTGCTGTCGAATACCACCTTGCCGTTTTCGTTGTGCATCTGGTCATTGTTCTGGTGCCCGGTCATGTCCTTGACGGCAAAGCCTGCGCCGACCTCCACGCCCTTGATCGCACCGATTCCGAGCATACGTCCCAGCTCGCCGTCGAGCTTGTTGAACACCGGCTCCCCCATCCCGGTGGGCAGTCCTGTTACTACCACCTGGACGATACCGCCGGACGAATCACCCGTTTTGGTTATCTTGTTACACGCATCGAGCATCGCGTCGGCGGCGTCGATGTCCGGACAGTTGAGGACGTGGTGGACGCCATATTTGTCCCTGATTTTCTCGCCGGTGATCTTCGGAGCCTTTGAGCGAATCTCGTCGATCTGCTGTTCGACCTCGGCCAGGATAATCATCTTCTCCATGAACCGCATGTCCGCGTTGATTCGTCCGCTGACGTAGATTTCCTGGTAGAACGGGTCCAGGTCGCACCGCATCTGCTTGTAGCGAACAGTGTACTCCATCGCCTTTGCGTGGTCCATCTCACCGCACTGTACGCCGGCGGCCTCTTTTATGAACGAGAACACATCGATGCCGAACTTCTTCAACACCTGCTTTGCGACGAACCCCGCTGCGACGATCGTCGAGGTATATCTGCCGCTAAAAAGCCCCGCACCGATGGCATCGTCGTCAGGCCCGTACTTTACAAACGAGGCATACGACGCATGGCCCGGCCGAGGCGTCCGGTTGGTGTCCTGATACTGCTCTATGTGGACGAAGTGCCGGTCCAGATTCGGTATCAGTATCACCAGCGGTGTACCGTTGGTATGGTTCTTATTGCCGGCGTTTGCGATAGTCTCGGCGGCGTTTATCCCGCTGTAGATAACCGGCAGGTCCGGCTCCTTTCGTGGGCTGGACAACTCGTCTGCGCCGGGCTTGCGCAGCAACAGGTCGCCGTATATCTCCTTCTCGGTCAGCAACATCCCGGGAGGCGCCCCATGCACTATCGAGGTGAGCCCCTCCTGATACGAACCGCCGGCGACGGTTACCTGAAAACAACGCCCAAGATGACAACCCAACATGTCAATTGCTCCCGTAAATCTTTGCCAATGCCATAATTCCATACCTGTAAGGTACCCTATACCTTCAGGCACACGAAAACCCCCCTTATATCAGAAAACCACAACGGATAAAAGGAATTTTTCCCTGCATATTAACTGTCAGGGGGCATCGGGTCCAGGTGGGGTGGTGGTGGGGACTCGACGGGGGGGGGTATTTTCATATGTCTGCGCAGACACAAAACATAGGATCCGACGGGGGGGGCATTTTCATATGTCTGTGCAGGCACAGAACATAGAACCCGGCAACGGGGGCTACGGATTCCGGGGCAGGCCCGGAATGACAAAGAGTGAGTAGCCATATTTCAGACGAATCCGAAAGGCATTGGGGCCCTGAAGCTGGTGGAAAACGGACAATGTGATAAAAAAAACCCCGCCGATTGGCGGGGCTCCTTGATTCTTACGAACTCCGTTGTTCGGTCAGACTGGGGTTACGTTGGTGGCACATGGGCCTTTCCTGCCCTCGCCGATCTCGAACTGGACCTTCTGGCCATCGTCGAGTGTTGCGTAACCCGTGGTCTTAATCTCTGAATGATGGACGAACAAATCATCGCCGCCATCGTCCGGAGTGATAAAACCGAACCCCTTACTTGCGTTGAACCATTTTACTGTACCTGTACTCACTGCTACTTCTCCTCGGCCCCTCTGGGGCCATCAAGCTAATATCCCTCTACTTTCAATCGTAAGAAGCGTATTCTTGAGGGACGGAAGAATATGCCCTATAGCGCGGCATTATATCAGAAAATAGTTGGGAGAAAACAACAAAAACAGATTTAAGTGCAAAAAAAACAAATTTAAGTACAGAGGGCGTGGTATTGGGAAAACCCCCGTTCTTTATATGAAAAACGATGATTTTCCGGCTTCCCCGTCCTTTGTTTGGTCCTGCAGGAGTATCTGGCGGCTTGTTTATCGGATTTTTTTGGAAGATAGGTGGTAATACGACGTGTTTTATGTGAAATGTTCTCCGTTGGAGAAAGACCTTGAAAACAGAGGCCCGAATGTGTATAATGAGGCGAGGTTGAAGGTGGTGACTGATTCTGATATCTCTGCGGCTGCGCGGGCTGCGCAAATTTTCCTGTGGCATGAGGCCTGAAAATGCCACCAGTGTTGAGTTGTTTTTATGATGTTTCAGTTGGGAGACGGTCGAATGAACCAAATCGAAAGAAGAAGTGATCTTATCGACACCACTGACTGCCTCGAGGCAGTCAGTGTTTTTAAGTCGGTAAAGAACCTGCTGTTTACAATCGCCCTGGTCTGTATGCTGGTCCTGCAGATTGTTTTCTGGGCCAACCATTTCGGCTATATCGACAAGTCCTGCTGCCCGACTGTCGCGGCTGGTACATGTCCGTTGCAAGCTGTCCCCGCTGCCCCCGTTGCTACCACTACTACCACTGCTCCTGCAGCTCCCGCAGCTCCTGCAACTCCTGTAGCTCCTGCAGCTCCTGTAGCTCCTGCAGCTCCCGCAGCTCCCGTTGCCCCCAACGTGGCTGAATCCGACAAGGCCGAACCAAATCGACCAATTGTCTGTCCTGTCACGAAGGCTGCCAGACCCGGACCCGGACCAAAATGGTCTCTGGGCAAGTTTGACCAATACCTGCCAACCTGCAATTGTACCGCGTGGGTGGTCAGGATATGCAATTTTCTGTTGATTATCTCGGCTACTCTATATTGTCTGGCATTGCTGATGAGCGTCAAGATATCGCTGGCTGGTCGGCTGGGCGGCCTGGCACATATATCGCGGGCCTTCTTCCGGTCACTCTTTGTGCTGGTCCTTCTGATTCCATGGCAGGTTATGGCACCGGGCGTACTGGTCGGGGCGACATACACGCCGAAGGAACTGTTGTGTGCGCCGGTCCCGTCGGGCGAAATCGTGCTTATGGCGATGTTTTACCTGCGGTTCTGTGGTCTGTGGCTGCTGGTGTTCCTGATGCTGTGTATGGCTCAGGCGCGCTCGGCCAAGTGGTCCAGGGCCACGCTGAAAAGACTGGGTATTCACTAAAAACGCTGGGTTTTTCAGAGACCGCACCAATTTACCAATAATCAATAATCGATTAAAAGAGGTCCCCCGCGCCTTGGGCTCGGGGGACCTTGTGCATTGTCACATCATCGAACGGTTCCATGTTCGCGGTTGAACGTGTTATCGCTTGAACTTGTTATCGGTTTTGAGGTGCTGGTCTTTTTTGTACCTCAATTTAACCGTATCGGTTCCAATCCAATCGCTTCCATCCTTGAAGGTTCCGCTTACTGTCAGTTTCAGTACAGCGTCCCCGGCCTCGGCAAGGGCTATGACATCCTCCCGCTCGAACCTGAGTACGAGCCTGTGATGGGCGGTTGCCATGTGCTTAGATGTCAGTTCCCCGTTGAGCAGTATGCTTGCCATGTCAACGTCGTCCATGTCGTAATCCCTTCCGAAGTTGACGACACAGGTGACAAGGCTTCTCTTATCCTTGTCGTTACCTTTGCCCTTATCCTTGTCCTTGCCCTTGCGATCGCGGTGATGGCTCTTGTTATCGAGCTTGAGCTTGTCGGGCATAACCTTGAGCTTTACCAGGACCGCCATCATGACTTCGTCGGCACCGATATCGACAGCCGTGCCGGATACTCTGGCCTGGCCGTCCATGTCCGTCTGGCCGGGCAAAGCAATAAACCCGGGGTCACCGGCGTCGATACAGGGCGATCCACGCTGCAGGTGCAGGTCTCCCTGCGTATAAACACCCTGCAGATCGAGGGCACCTGCCAGGACCAGCATGGGATCTTCGTCCATGTTGCCCAGTCCCAGCTCGACGGTGCTTACCGCGTCGGCGGTGACGTTCGTGTCAAAGTTGTCCACGTTGCAGTAGGCTACCAGCGTCCGTGCCCCGCCCCTCTGGGCGGCTACGCGAATCGTGGACGTCACGAGTGCGCCCTGGCTGGCGACATTGCCCCGGAACAGACTGTTCGTCAGGGAAACCCTGCTTTCGCCGAAGACATTGACCGCCGAACCGTTCGAGGCAGCGTTACCGACAACGGTGGAGTTGATTACCACCGCACCGTCGGCATCCCAGAACTGCATTGCCCCGGCCTGGGAAGCGGTGTTGCCCTCGAAGAGACAGTTGACGATTCTGGGGGCGCCCATGATAGCATAGAGACCGCCGCCTGTGCCGGCATTGTTGCCGGTTATTCTGCAGTTGACGATCGCAGGGCTGGACTTGTCACAGAAGATACCGCCGCCTGAGAATATCGCTGTGTTGTCGGCGATGACACAGTTCCTGATCGTGGGACTGCTGTTGAGGCAGTATATACCACCGCCCATGATGCCGTTCGCGTTGATGATGGTCACACCTTCCAGAACCGAGTCCTGGCCTTCGCCGGAGAAGAATGCAAAACCGCTGCCCATCTTCTGGACATCGATCACCGTCGCGGCAACGACTGCGGGATCGTCGGGATCCACGCTGCGAACGGTTATCGCCTTGCCCCGGAAGCTGACATTGATATTGCCAAAACCGCTGAACGTACCTTCGGCAATGACTACTCGGTCACCATCCGTGCAGGCGTTTATGGCCTGCTGGATAGTAGCGAAGTCCGAAGAAGGCACGTTATACTGCGCGGCACCGGCAAAGCCCGTACATAAAACCGCTATTAGTATTGTGATTACGTACCTCATTTTCCTCACCTGACCCTTTCTTGAAATACAAAACACAAAATCCTCTTACAGTTACACAATTAAAGCACTTCGCTATACGAAGCGGGGTTGTAGAACAGCATAATGTCGAGTTCAAAACCCGCAGGGACATCGGTGGTGCCCGAATGGTTGAATTGCAGATCACTGTTACCGCTCAGCGTCATGGGGATGGGCGAATAGTTGAGGACCGAACCGGCTATCGTGCCGCCGGCGTTACCGAAGAAGCTGATGCCGTTGGCGGCGATGGCGCCGTTGAGCGTACCGAAACTGCCGCCCATCGCGACACTGAATCCGGGTGCCAACAGAAAGGTTCCTGTTTCGTCACGAAGTCCGTCAAACTGTGAATCGGCGGGAAGATCCTCAACCGACGCACTGGACACGTTGCCAAGGAACTCTATCGTATTGGTGCCGGAATTATCCGTATAATCGCCGTCGCCAACGATGACGCCTGTAATGACCACGCCGCCGGTAAAGGTCACATTGTTGGGCGATTCGATAAAGACGACGCCGTTGAATACCATGCCGTCGCTGAACGTAGGGTTCGTACCGGCGATTATCCGCACATTGTCATATACCCCGCCGACAGACAGGTCCGTCGTCGAATCAATCACGTCCGTACCGACGTAGGCTTCGAAGATGCTGGTGTTGGGAACAGGGAACTCGGCGGCGGGGACACCGATCTCTACATGGTTGTCGATGGCATCCTGACCCGTAAGGCCGCCTATACTGGCATTGTTACCCAAGTCGGCCCAACCGGCGGGATTGGCGATGCTTACGTTACCTTCAATCTCGGAAGAACCCATCATGGAAAGGGCCAGGTCGCTGTCGAAGCTTTCGATATAGATGTCGGCTTCGACACCCAGCAGGCCGGTATTACCGGAAAGCTGTACAGGGCCCCTGGAGGCGACACCGAAATCCAGGGCCGTTCCACTTTCGGAACGGATGGTGTAGTTGGCGGCGATCTTCCTGACAACACCGCTTGCCCGGCCGGTAACTTCAACGCCTATCGTGGCAGAGTCCACTTCGTATATCTGGCCCCAGAAGCACTGGTCACCCCCGGTACCGGCGGGGGAAAAGGTCAGCCCGGTATCCGAAGAACCGAGCAGCATTACGTTGCTGCCGGGCGTGTATGTGTAGTTGGTTATGCCCATGGCAGACAGATTGCCGTCGATAATATCAAGCAGGCTGCCCACACGCTGGTTGGCGGCAACGGCGCTGGAAATATAGACAGTGCCGCCGATGCCGTCTTTGCCCATCCAGTAGCGAACGTAGTCGCAGCCGGAATCGGCACCGGAGCGGGCCTGGTTGGCTGAACGATGGTTGTCGGCGATCTGAACGTTGCCGGAACCCATGCGAACCATGGCAAAGCTCAATGACGCAAAGACGGCGACAAAGATCATCGACAGAATCAGGGCGACTCCTCGACGAAGTTTTTTATTCTTGTAGAAACGCATTTTCTTTCCCTCCCAACGGCGCATGACACACAATGCGATTAACACACACAATGCAATTCACACACACAATGCGATGCGCCCAAATAAACCATGCATCCAAGTAAAGCTTACCCTAAAACCATCTGGAAGCAACTAACTGGTGAACTTGCGGAATGTACAGCTTGTAGGGGCGACATGGGCCTATAAAAACGCTGCATCGAGACTGTAACGCGGGAGATTCAGGTGCAAAATTGAAATCGGGGCGTGGGGAGATTCGGCGGAAGTATTTTTCCCGTAGATACCACAGGGGCTCGGCATAATCCGTAAAATCGTTAGAATTAATCAGTGAATCAATGCTCGGTGGATTCCTGCTCGGCATGAAAGCTGCTGCGGGTAAACGGCGAGGACATCACCCAACTGAAACCCTGCTCCCTGGCTCGTTTGGCCCAGTAGTCGAATCTGGCAGGCTCTACGTACTCGACGACCTCCAGAGACTCTTTAGAGGGGCGGAGATACTGCCCTATCGAAATCCTGTCACAGCCGATCCGGCGCAGGTCCCGCATTACCTGCATTACCTCCGACTTGGTTTCGCCCAGGCCCAGCATGATCGAAGATTTGGTTTGCACGTTGGGCCAGGTGCGTTTGGCTTTTTCGAGAAGTGCCAGCGACAGTCGATAGTTGCCGCCGGGCCTGGCTCTGGCGTACAGTGACGGGACGGTTTCGATATTGTGCCCGAATACAAATGGAAGCGACTCGCCGAGGATTTCAATCGCCTTGTCCTGGCAATCGCGAAAATCCGGGACCAGCAGCTCGAACCGCATCCGGGCGTTGTCCTGCCGGCAGTGGTTTACAACGTCACGAAACTGGCCCGCTCCGCCGTCGGGCAGATCGTCCCTGTCAACGCTTGTAATGACAAGATATTTTAGCCCAAGCCGTCGTGCCATTTCCGAGACGCGTCTGGGTTCGTCCGCATCGGGCGGGGCGGGTTTGCCGTGGCCCACGGAACAGAACCTGCAATTCCGCGTACAGATATTGCCCAGGATCAGTACCGTCGCGGTACCGCGGGACCAGCATTCGCCTCGGTTGGGACAGTTGGCGTTGGTGCAGATTGTTTCGATATTCAGTTCGCTCAATGAAGCGGCGGTGCGATTGAACGTCGCGCCGGATCCGATCCTGCGTTTGAGCCACGGGGGCAATCTGCGTTTGTCTGTCATCTGTTCACCCATAGTTTCTTACTGTTGCCGGGAGAGGTATTTCACACACAATTCGCCCAGTGTTTTCCGGGCCGTTTGCATATCGACTTCGGCGCTGGTTTCCTTTTGCACCGACGTAATCCGCACCCCTTCGATGCCGCAGGGCACAATCGCCTTGAAGATTTCCAGGTCGTTGTTGATGTTGATCGCCATGCCGTGCATCGTTACCCAGCGTTTTATCCGCACACCTATCGAAGCGATCTTGCGTCCGTCAACCCACAGGCCGGGGTAACCTTTTTTTCGTTCGCTTTGCACGCCTAGCCCGCTGAGCAGTTCGATGCCGATATCTTCGAGCCGACAAATGTATTCGTTGACACCCAGCGAAAGCGATTTCAGCCTGACTATCGGATAAAAAACCAACTGGCCCGGGTTATGCGCCGTTGCGCCTCCGCCCCGCCGAATCTGCACCAGTTCGATGCCTCGGCCATTAAGATGTTCGACGCTGACGAGCAGTTTGTTTTCTGTCTTTCTGGCACCGAGCGTAATCACGGGCGGATGCTCGAGAATCAGTACCGTGTTGGGAATAAGCCCGGCTTGTCTCTTCTGGCATAACTCATGCTGCAATTCAAGGGCCTGGACATAGCCCATAGCTGCATAGTCCCTGACCACCAGCGGGCGTTGCGGTGGATTCTTTCGAGATGACAGGTCCTGTGTGACTGATTCCATCGACACAGTATAGGGATAATCATTCGCCGAGTCAAGTGTTCTGCCGATTCAGGATTGTCGATTCAGGGCTGCGGTGATGATGGAGCCGCACAACCGCGGACAGTCGATACCCGCCTGCGCCGCGGCCATCGGCAGGAGTGAATGGCTCGTAAAGCCCGGCAATGTGTTGATTTCCAGTACATAGGCGCTGCCGTCGTCGGCAAGCATCATATCGACCCGCCCCAGGTCGCGGCAGCCGAGGACTTTGAAGCATTTCTCGGCGTCCCGGCTGATTCGTTCGACAAGCTGTTCGTCCTCGATCGTCTCGAAGAGGTACTCGGTCGCCTCGTCGATGTACTTGGCGTGATAGTCATAAAAGCCTGCTTTGCTGCGGATTTCGATGATGGGCAGCGCCCGGCCGATCAGTATGCCGACGGTGATCTCCCTGCCTGCGATGAACTGTTCGACCATACAATTGCCGAATTGCTCGAAACATTCTATCGCGGCGGCGGCGGCAATGGTCCCGGCAGATATCCCAGCCCCTTCGATGATCTTTACGCCCACGCTGCTGCCCTGGCGAATGGGTTTGACAACGAATTTATCGCCCATCGCCGCAAGCCTGACCGAGAGCGTTTCAACATCCGTCGTTCCATCGACAAGCACATCCGGCGCAACGGCTATGCCAGCCTGTCTAAACGCGCATTTGCCGGCAATCTTGTCGAAGGCGAGCCTGCTCGAGGAGGCATCGGAACCGGTAAAGACCAGGCTACGATCTTCAAGTATCTGCTGAAGCTGTCCGTCCTCACCGAATTGGCCGTGCAGTGCCAGGAAGAATACGTCGATGGTTTTGTCGTCGAGAATGCCCAGGTTGTCCGGGCCAATGTCCGAGACCACGACCTCGAAGCCGGCCTGTTTTATCGCTGAGGTGATATTGGCACCGCTTTGCAGGCTGATATCCCGTTCCGGGCCGATGCCGCCGGAAAGAACCGCTATCTTTGAGTCATGAACATATCCGGACAAAACCGACGCCTCGCGATCTTCCTGTTTTCAAAAACAGCCGCAGCATTACAGGCATACAACCGCTTCGCTACCAGATCTCCAACTCCAGCTCCAGGTCAATTCCGTATTCGTCTTTGACTCGCCGGCGTATCAAATCGATCACCTTCAGCACGTCGCTGCTTTTACAGCCCTTTTCGGCGAGGATGAAGTTGGCATGTTTTTCGCTTACTATCGCCCCGCCGAGTTGGGTTCCTTTCAGACCGGCCCGATCGATTATCGCCCCGGCCGAGAGGCCCCTGGGATTTTTGAAGATACAGCCGGAATTCTTTGTGCTCAGCGGCTGTGAGTTTTTCTTGTATATCCATATTTCCTTGGTGGTGCGAAGCATCTGACTGACCTCCGATTCGACCAGTTGCATCCGGGCGTTCAGGATCAGCGGCGCCGTGATGTTGACCTGACGATAGTCAAAGACCAACTCCGGCTTGGACGTTTCGAATACATTGCCCTGCTCGTCCATCAGGGTGACGGACTCGACCGATGTGCCGATGTCGCCGAAGTTGCCGCCGGCGTTCATCCTCACCGCTCCGCCGACACTGCCGGGCACACCGGTAAGCGCTTCCAGGCCGCTAAGACCCTTTCGCACACATTTCAGCACGAGCTTGCTCAGTCCCGCCCCGGCCCAGGCGGTCAGCCATCCGCCGGCAAAATCCGTCTGCACAAACTCGCCGCCCTCCAGCTTGATTACCGCTCCGCTGACGCCTTCGTCGCGGACCAGCAGGTTGGAGCCGTAGCCCAGCACCCGCATGGGAATATCGTTTTCACCGCAGCGGACCACGACATCGGCAAGCTGCTCGACCGTTTCGGGCACAATAACATACTCGGCAGATCCGCCAAGACCGTACCAGGTGTAGTTGCTCAGCGAACAGTCGCTCCTAACTATTTTTTCCAAGCCACTGAATATATTCATCGGCCACCCTCCAGACAGGCCCGGCACCCATCGTAACGACCAGATCGCCGCGTCTGACATGTTCCTTAAGATAGTTACATATCGCCCCGAACTCCGGCACAAACAGCGCCTGGCTGTTTCGCCCCTTTATCCGCTCGACGAGCACCTCGGCATTGACCTGCCTCTTCGATTCGAGCGTGTCCCGCACAAAATATATCTCCGGCACGATTGTTATATCGGCCAGGGCAAAACTGTCGGCGAAATCGTCCAGCAAAAACCTGGTCCGGCTGTACTGATGCGGCTGAAAGACGCACCACAGTCGTTCGGGTTCATATCGCTGCCGCAGCGCACTCAGCGACGCCCTGATCTCCGTCGGATGATGTGCATAGTCGTCCATCACGGTAACACCGCCGTAAACGCCTTTGAGCATCAGCCTTCGATCGATCCCGTTAAATCCGTCCAGCACCTTCAATACGTGTTCGATTTCAATGCCGGCGACGGCGGCGACGGCGATTACCGCAAGGGCGTTACAGATATTGTGTTCGCCCGGCAGCGAGATGGCTGTCCGCCCCAGCAGCTTCTGGGCGTGATATACATCGAACCGGTACAGTCCGTCAACCAGTTCCTTATTTTTTGCGTGATAATCGTTTTTCTCGTCCAGACCGAACGTGACAACATCGACGTCATCGCCGCATCGCGCGATCACCTTTGCCACATTGGCGTCGGCACCGTTGGCGACGAGCACACCGCCGGGCCGGACGTTCATCGCGAAATCGCCAAAGGCCCCGACGATCTCCTCCTCGTCGGCATAGTAATCGAGATGATCCTGCTCAACGTTGAGCATAACGCATATCCGGGGACGCAGGTTCATGAAACTGCGGTCGTATTCGCATGCCTCGGCGACGAAGTGGCCGCCGACCCTGCCGACACCGCTGTTGCCGCCAAGTTGCGGGATGTCGGCGCCGACGATAAAGTTCGGTTCCTGTCCCGTTCGATCGAGTACGTATGCCAGCCACGCGCCGGTCGTGCTCTTGCCGTGCGTGCCGCACACGGCGATGCCCTGATAGCGGTCCATCAGTTCGCCGAGCATTTGGGCGTATTTATAGACTTCGCACCCTGCCGCTCTCGCCGCGCAAAGTTCGGGGTTATCCTCTTTTATCGCCGCTGAGATAACCACCGTATCGATCGGCAGCGATAGATTGTCGGCACTGTGACCGATCCTGATGTCGGCTCCCATCGCCGACAGCTCCGAGACGACGTGGCTCTTTTCCAGGTCGGACCCGGCCACCGCAGCGCCGTTTTTTATCACCAGCCTGGCAAGACCGCTCATACCGACGCCGCCGGCGCCGATAAAGTGATACCGCCTGCCCGCCAGTGCCGCATCACCACCACCGGCGCCGCGCCGAACAGGTTCGATATCACAAACGGATTGCGTTTTCCCGAAGTGTTTCTCCATCCTTAGTCGGCTCATAACGTCCTTTAACAAAATCGGAAATCCCTTTTCCTGACTGCAGTGCCGACAAGTATAATCGAACTGTCGCCGACCTTCAAGGCAAAGCCCCGATTTTACCGTGTTTTCGTCTTTTCGGGATAACGGCGGGGCTATCGGCTGAGAACACCTGGCCGGAAACCGACAATTCACTTGACCGGCACAGGGAATTCTACTATTTTCGACCCGGCTTCGACCTGGATTCGCCCCGGCTGGATTGCCGCGAACCGTCGTGGTCTTACCGAGCAAATGAGACGATAGCGAAATGGACCAACCGTCCCTGAAAAATTTCAGACACGAACAACTGACCGACCGACAGTGCGAACAGTTCGACAACTTTGCGCAGCTTTTGATCGCCGAAAGCAAACTCTACAATCTCACATCCATCACGGAGATAGAACAGATTCACACCCGCCACTTCCGCGACAGCCTCCAGACGATGGAATTGCCAGCGGTATATCAGAGCCCGGATGGCGGGGCCGGCTCGAAAAAAAGACTGCTCGATATCGGCTCCGGCGCAGGCCTGCCGGCTCTGGCACTGGCGATAGCCTTCGATAACTGGCAGATTACATCACTGGAGGCGACGGGCAAGAAGGTCCGCTTCCAGGAGAAGGTCATCGAGACACTGGGCCTTTCCAACGCCGTCGCCATCCAGGGCAGAGCCGAAGAAATCGCCCACACACTACCCTGCCGGGAGCAGTTTGATATTGTCACCGCCCGGGCGGTCGCCTCGCTGCCCATACTGCTGGAGATGGCGGTCGGATTCCTGAAACCTGCGGGGATATTTATCGCATGGAAGGGCGGGGACATCGACGATGAACTGAAACGCGCCGAAGCCGCCGCCGAACAGCTCGGTGCCCGGATCGAAGAGATACTGCCCTATCGGCTGCCGTCAGCACAAAGTGAAGACAAAGGGTCGAAAATCGAAGACGGAGATTCGAAAACGGAAAGAACCTTCGCCCTGATCGTTTTCAAAAAACTACGCGCCACCGACAAGCACTACCCGCGACCATACAAACAAATCAAAAAATCACCCCTCGGCACCGACGCAGGTTAGTGGCCGGTAACTCGCCGCAGGATGGTGTATGGGGTCAGGTCCTCGTCAATGAGCAGGAATTGCGAGTTGTTGGCAAAGTCAACCTGTTCATTTTTGACAGTCACCAGCGGGACCGGCATGGTAACAATTGAGATTGCCCCGTCGGGCCGGAGTGTTTCGAGTGTTTCGCCGGCGTGTATCTTGTTGCGTACCTCCACGACGGAGCTGCCCGCTGTTTTTTCCGAAAGAACATTGCCAACGAACAGAGAATTGCCCTGCGAGAGACTTCTCTTTGTGGAGTAATCCTCCGGCGTTATGTTTCCCTTGATGAAGCCTGCCGAGTAGCCGCGATTCGGCACGCGGGACAGCAGTCTTAGCCCTTCTTCCTCCGTGAAGTCCGCTCCGTCGATGACCTGCCGGTAGAACGATACCACCGATGCGATATAGTGGATGGATTTCATTCTGCCTTCTATCTTGAATGAGCCGACGCCAGCCGCGGCCAGCTCTCCAGCGTATGGAAAAAGTGCAATCTCTTTGCTGTTGAAGAGATACAGGCCGCGTTCGTCCTCGAATACCGGCATGTATTGGCCAGGGCGTTTTTCTTCTACCAGCGCATATTTCCATCGGCATGGATGCTTGCACTGGCCGTGGTTGGCGCCGTGCCCGGTCAGGTAATCGCTGATGGCGCACCTGCCCGAATACGAAAAGCATACCGACCCGTGGACGAACACCTCCGTTTCGAGACGCCCGGCGAGGTCGGCCTGGATTCGTTTGATTCTTTCAAGCGAAAGCTCCCTGGCCAGATTGACCCGCGTCGCGCCAAGCTGACCGTAGGCCAGCACCGCCTGACTGCTGGTCGTATTGGCCTGGGTGCTTATATGGATCGACGCGTTGGGCTTTAGTTTGTTCAGCTCCGTCAGCACCCCGATATCCGAAACGATAAACGCGTCGGCCCCCATCGCGTCCAGCGTCTGTGCCGTTTCGACCAATTGGTCGTACTCGTCGGTAAACGGGTAGATATTCAGCGCGACATAGCCCCTTTTGCCGTGTTCGTGCAGAAATTGCAAACCATGTTCGGCCTGGTCAAACGTGAAGTTGCCCGCAAAACTCCGCAGCGAGCCGAATTGGCAGCCGAAATAGACCGCATCGGCCCCATAGCGGACTGCCCATTTGAGCTTTTCCATGTTTCCCGCGGGCGCAAGCAGCTCAGGCTTCATCCGGCAACCCTCTCAATATCGTCATCCATTGCCGCGGCCCGCCTCGGCCAGCAATACAATCGCATCGCCGACTGTCCATTACCTGTTTCGTGGGGCCGGAGTCCTTCTGTCTCCAGGCTGGCGATGTGCGACTGGAGTTTTTCGACCAATCCGTTGACCGTGCCGTCATAGAAAAACTCGTTTGGCTCGTCGGCCCCGTCGGCCTCGATACCGCCCACTATCTCTGGATACGCCAGTCGGTCGGGCAGTATCGGACAGGCCCCTGCCGCTATCGCCTCGACGATGCCGATGCCGAAGAATTCATGGTTTGCCGTCGATACAACGATGTCGGCGTCACACAAAACGCGGCGATATTCGTCCCTGCTTTGCAGGTAGCCCCACCGGTCGATGTGTTCGGCGAAGTAATCTTTTGCCCTGGCGAACACCTCCGGCGAATCCCTGAATTGTTCGCCGAGGACGGACAATCGAAAATCTATGCCCTTTTCTTTGAGATGTTTCAGTGCCTGGAAAAAGTCTTCCGGATTTTTGTCATGCTCCCATCGCCCCACCCAGAGGATACGCGCCGGACCGGGGACGCGTTGCTTGTCACGACGCGGAAAGCTATCTATGCCCGGAGGATGCACTGCCGATTTTGCGTCGATGCGGTCTATCAAATCCGTCGGCTGATTGTCGGGCATACGTTTGAAGAACCCGCGCAGCGCGGAAAGAAATTCGCTGCGGTGAAAGCCCGTGTTGAACCATACATAATCGGCTGCCAGGGCTGTTGTGAAATTGGTCATGACGTACTGATAATCGCGCTCGGATTCGAAACGCACCGGATAGGTAAGCTGGTTTTCGTGAAAATATACGACCACGGGAATCTGCCGCAGGCCCGCGTCCACCAGTCCCAGAAACTCTGCCAGATTCAGCATGTCCGAACAGAACATCACGTCCCACCTCTGTCCCGCTGCAAAGAGTTCATTGACCTGCCGGGCGAATGTGACCGCTCCGTGACGCATGCGCCACTTCCATTTGTTCGCCGGCAGTGTCAGCACGTCCCAGTCATGCCGACTGTGCGCGACCCACCCGTCCAGAAACGCCCGGTGAGAGCCGCCGTAATAACCTTCCAATGCCAGAATCTTCATTCGATTTAACCGTTTTCCATAGAAGGCGAAGACGAAAACAAGTATGGAACATTGCCTGCAATACCGTCGGCGATTACGAATTCAGGGCTGCGATTATATTCAGCCCGTTAAAAAGCGAGTGAATGAATATGCTGCGAAACAGCGACCCGCTCTTTTCGTAGGCGTAACCCATGCAGCAGGACAACACAAAAAGCGCCGGGATATGCGTTGACGGATGCAGCACGGAAAAGAGCAGAGACGTTATCACTATCGCTGCCCAGGGCCTGTGCATCGCCGTGTGGATCATCGTCTGGAGCATACCGCGAAAGATAGTCTCCTCGAATATCGGAACAACTATCACCGTGTAGAACAGCAGCAGCACCTGCAATGGCAGCACGGCGTTGTCCGGCTTGGTTATGGCGACAAGCCCTTCGTTGCTCTGCCAATGGAACTGTGGCCCGGCGAACCATTTGCCCAGGTACATAACGATTGCCACCGCCACCAGTATAAGAGGATACGCCGCCAGCAGATTGATCGCCCCCATAAATAAATCCCGGATAATCGTCCGGGGATTCAGCCCTAAGCCCACGACACCGCCAACGAAATACATCTGTGCGATAACCAGCGCTGCTATAATCATCAGCGTATCGACGATCATCATGGCCAGATATACCGCGAAGTCGCCCTGCCACCCGATGGCAGTTTCGGACATGACCAGCTCGGCGAGCTTCACCGACATCTGTGTAAGCAGTATCCACACGCCAATCAGCACGAACGGCACACCGAAGGGCATGTGATTGTGACGCCTGGGGCAATCCGCCAGCGTCCTGACGCCGTTTTTGACGACCAGCCAGACGGCGAAGATCGAAATGCCGACAAGACACATCGCCCCGGTAATAAATTCACCCGGCCCCCACGACTCTGTACTCTGTCGGAGAGGCTGTGCGAACCAGTGAACGATACGCAGCACCTCCTGATATATCGAAAATTTCCACATTGAACCTGGGTCCTGTTAAAAGCTTCTGTAAAAAGGCGCCGGGGCCTCTTTGATATGCCCGAGTCAAAGGTATATGTTGTAGCCGATATGTTTTTGTAGTACATTGGGTCGTTCTTTTCAAGGAAATTGCCATGGATGTATTTGAAATTGAAGGACCGGTCAGGCTGGAAGGTACCATCGAGGTGGGCGGCTCGAAGAACGCGGCACTGCCCATTATGGCTGCGACGATACTGGCGCCGGGCAAATCGGTCATCGAGCAGGTGCCGTGTCTGGCTGACATAGCTGTACTCGGTCAGTTGCTCACCAGCCTTGGTGCCGACGTCGAACGCGTCAACGGCGACCTGCACATCGACACCAGCCTAATCGACAATCCCGTGGGCGAATATGACATCGTGCGGAAGATGCGCGCCAGTATCTGCATACTCGGTCCGCTGCTCGCTCGCTGCGGCAGGGCCAGGGTCTCCATGCCCGGCGGATGCGCCATCGGCGACAGGCCGGTCGATATCCACCTGCGGGGACTGCGAGAGCTGGGCGCCAAGATTCACCTGGAAGGCGGCTACATCGTCGCTGCCGCACCCAGCGGCGGACTCGTCGGCAAACAGATATTCCTCGGCGGACCCTTCGGCTCGACGGTCCTGGGCACCGCCAATATCCTGATGGCTGCGACACTGGCGAAGGGAATGACGGTCATCGAATCGGCTGCCTGCGAACCTGAGGTAGCCGACCTTGCCAATTGTCTCAACACGATGGGCGCAAAGATCAGCGGCATCGGTTCGCCCAGACTGACCGTCAACGGGGTAAGCCGGCTCAAACCCGTTCGGCACAAGGTCATCGGCGACCGGATAGAAGCGGGCACGTTTATGGTCGCCGCCGCCATCACCGGCGGCAAACTGCACCTGAAAAACTGTCAACCCGACAACATGGTAGCCGTCATCGACCGATTGGAGAATATCGGCGTTACCGTCGGCCTCGGCGACAACGACTGCACCGTCAGTATGGATAGCCCGATCAGGCCGGCGGACATAACCACACAGCCATATCCCGGATTCCCGACGGACCTGCAGGCTCAGTTTATGGCGATGCTCGCGCTGGCCGACGGTAACAGTGTGATAACCGAAAAAATATTCCCCGACCGGTTCATGCACGTCGCTGAGCTTAATCGCATGGCGGCAAACATCCGCAAGGAAGGCCCAAACGCCATCGTCGCCGGCGTCGATACACTGATTGCCGCACCGATCATGGCCTCGGACCTGCGGGCATCGGCGGCGCTGGTACTGGCAGGCATCGCCGCCCGCGGAAAAACCGTCGTCAACCGCGTCTATCACATCGACCGGGGCTACGAAAAAATCGAAGAAAAGCTGAACGCCGTCGGTGCGAAAATCACCCGGAAAAATGTCTAACCCATGCGATGCGTGCGATGGTCGATAATATTGACAACTGGACGATACAAAAACTGCTCAACTGGGTCAACGGATACCTGTCCGACAAGGGTGTCGATGCGCCGCGGCTGAGCGCCGAGCTGTTGCTCTGTCAGGTACTCGGCTGCGGGCGGATAGAGCTTTATACGAACTTCGACCGGCCCGTCGCGCAGGACAAACTGGCGACGTTGCGCGAACTTGTAAAACGGGCGGGCACCCATGAACCGATTGGGTACCTGGCAGGGCGGACGGAGTTTTATTCACTGTCGATAAAGGTCACGCCCGACTGTCTTATACCCAGACCCGAAACCGAGTTGCTGGTCGAGAGGGCGATAGAATTTCTAAGAAGCCGCCGTCCCGTCCCCGCCGTTCTGGACGTGTTGGACCTGTGTACCGGCTCTGGCTGCATCGCCGTGGCCGTTGCAAAGAACTATCCGAACGCGAAGGTTATCGCTACTGATATCTGTGATGCTGCCCTTGCCGTCGCTGCTGTCAATGTCGATGCGCACGGGTTGGGTGAAAGGGTGCACTTATTTTGCGGTGACCTGTTCGACCCGATCATCGAAGGGCTGGGCGCGAGCAGGTTTGACCTGGTGGTGTGTAATCCGCCGTATGTCAGCACTGCCGAGATGCGGACGCTGGACAAAAATGTCAGGGATTATGAACCCGTCAGGGCATTGCACGCGGGCGCAGACGGCCTGGATGTGTATCGCAGGATCGCCGAGGCTGTCGGTGAATTCCTCAAAGACGGCGCTGCGTTGATACTGGAGATCGGCCGGACCCAGGGCGCCGCCGTCTGTGACCTGCTTCGAAAAACCGCCCAATTCGCCGAGATCAAGATCGAAAAAGACCACCAGAACAACGACCGAATCGTAACGGCACGGAAGTGAAAATTACGGGCTACTGAATATCTGTGTATCAACCGGATGAACTATTGACTTTTTAATAAATAATGGAACATAGGAATAAACTCGAAATCCGAATATCGAAATCCGAAACAATGTTCAAAATACCAAATTGCCAAAATTCAAAACGTTATTTCGGTAGCTTTAGCCTGCTTAAAAGGCGGTTTTGCACATTTGAATTTGGGAAATTTGGATTTGTTTCGAATTTCGGATTTAGTGCTTCGAATTTTATTTGATGTTCCTTTGATTTTTCAAAGAACGATAGTTCTGCCGGGTATTTTGCGATGTCATTTCCATTTGTGGCGGGCATGTTACGGCAGGTTGAAGAATTTCCTGCTTGTTGCCGTGACCGCCCCTGCCAGGTCGGGCAGGGAGATGCCCTTCAGCTCGGCGATCTTTTGTGCGGTGTGAATCAGCAGGGCAGGCTCGCACGGGCGAATGTTGCGCACCGGCTCAGGCGAAATGTAGGGACAATCCGTCTCAATCATCATGCGGTCCAGCGGGACAATTTCGACGGCTTGACGCGTCTGCTCGGCGTTCCTGAATGTGACGATGCCGGTAAACGAAATATACCAGCCGCGATCAAGAAGCATCCGCGTTTGCTCGACGGTGCCGCTGTAACAGTGAAAGACCACTCGGCCGAGGCTGCCGGCAAAATCGTTCAGTATCGCCAGCGTCTCGTCAAAGGCGTCCCGGCAGTGGACGATAATCGGCAGGTCCAACTCGTCGGCAAGGTCCAACTGAGCACAGAAGATACGCCTCTGTGCGTCCTGTCCGCTGAAGTTATAGTGGAAGTCCAGGCCCGCTTCGCCGATAGCGACGACCTTTTCATTCCGGGCCAACTCTTTGAGCAGGGCGATGTCTTCGGTGCCGACGTCTTTGGCATGGTGCGGGTGGATGCCGACGGCGGCGTAAAGGTTGTCATACTCGGCAGCCAGTTCGACGACACTGCGATTGTTTTCGCTGTCGGTGCCGACGGTGATCCACGTCGTTACGCCGGCAACCCTGCTGCGCGACAACACCTGATCGACGTCCTTTCGCAACTCGTCAAACGTCAAATGTGAATGTGTATCAATCAATTCCATGACAGGCTTGCAAATAACGGGCCTACAAACGACAGGTTTACAACTGTGCCGGCCGAAACGCTTTTTCGTAATGGCGTATCTCGACGGGGCCTTTTTCCGGGAGGACCACGGCGATAACGTCGAACCGCAGGGGTTTGTCCCTGATGCCGTACTTCTTTATAAAACCCACCGCGGTCTTTGCGATTCGTTTTTGTTTTTTGTAGCCGACGTCGTCCTGTGCCCGCTGCCATTTTTCATCACGCTGCGTCTTTACCTCCACGAACACGATCGCCCCGTCAGGCCCGGCGGATACTATGTCCAGCTCGCCTCTGCCGTGGCGCCAGTTGCGGGCGATAACGTGATGACCCTTTCGCCTGAGATACCGCGCAGCGAACCTCTCGCCCCATCGACCCAGGCGTTTGGGCTTGGCACGCAGATACCGACGATAGGGCCCAAACCACAGCATAGAGCCTCGCATCCTACTTGCGGATGGTATGGGAGCTGTGGCGCTGTTTGAGACGCACGCCCTTGCCGACCCTGTCACGCAGGAAAAACAGCTTTGCCCGGCAGACCCTGCCGCTGCGCAGAGCCTTCACATCCACAACATTGGGCGAATGGAGGGGAAATATTCGCTCCACCCCCTCTTCGCCGACCATCCGCCGAACGGTAAACGTCTCGTTGACACCCCGGCCGCTGCGGGCGATAACGGTCCCGTTAAAAATCTGAATACGCGTTTTGTTGCCTTCCTTAATCTGGTAGTGCACATCGACAATGTCGCCGATCTCGAAGTAGGGCAATTTTTTCTTGAGGCTCCCCGCCTCAACATGATCCAGCAATTCAGTCTTCACGATTTATCTCCTGTGTTAATTCGATTTTCCATTATATTTTGCGCGGCTGAAACCATCCATTATCCTTTACCTTCTCTCGCGGGTACGAATGGGGTATTTTTCACACTATACCCCTCCTGTGTTAATACTCTGATTCGATTTCTTTTTTTTCTTTTCCATCAGGTCGGGCCGTTGTTTCTTCGTTCTTTCGACAGCCTGTTGACCTCGCCACCTGGCAATCTCGGCATGGTTGCCGCTGAGCAGCACATCCGGCACCTTCATGCCGCGAAACTCTTCCGGACGGGTGTACTGCGGGTACTCCAGCAGTCCGTCGCCGAACGAATCGTTGTCCGCCGAATCCTCGTCGCCCAGTGCGCCTTCGAGCAGCCTGACCACGGTGTCGATGACGACCATCGCCGGCAGTTCACCGCCGCTGAGAACATAGTCGCCGATGGATATCTGCTCGGCGTTTAGCCCGGTGCGAATCCGCTCGTCGAAGCCCTCGTATCGGCCGGCGATCAGGATCAGCCGGTCTTCTCTGCTCAACTCGACCGCCATCTCCTGGTCGAAGACCGCCCCCTGCGGTGTCAGTATGATAACCCGTCCCGGTTCGGGGGATTGCTCCCTGACATGCTCGAAACAGTCGAAAACCGGCCCGGGTGTCATAACCATTCCCGGCCCGCCGCCGTAGGGCTTGTCATCGACCTGGCGATAATTGCCAATGGCGAAATCTCTTATATTTGAAAGAACAATCTCAACTATGCCCGCCTGTTGGGCACGCTTCAATATCGAAAAGCCCAGAGGCGAGTCGAACATCTCGGGGAACAGCGTTAAAATATCGATCCGCATTGCTCAATCCTCGAAACATTTGGCCCAGCCGAAAGGTCTTTCGGTCACTATCTTCGGCAGCCTAAGCCTTGGAAGGTTCCGCCGCTGCCTCGGCAGCCTTCTGGGCGACAATTCTGTCGGCCTTATTAAAGGGCGTGCCCTTCTTGCGTACAATGGTCCTGGCCTTGACGCGACGTTTCTCTTTTTCTTCCATGTAAGTGCAGCTTAGCCCCAGCTTCTTAAGAATGGGGATCATACCGTCGGACGGCACGGCGCCTTTACTGAGCCATACCTTAACCTTTTCGATGTCCAGCACGATCTGCTTATCGGCGTCCTTCTCGAGCGGGTCGTAATGCCCCAGCCTCTCAAGAACTCGCCCGTCACGCGGCGTGCGTGAATCCATCGCGTTAATTCGGAAAAACGGCCTGTGCCGTCGCCCCAACCGCATCAATCTGATTTTTACCGACATTTCTTTTCCTTTCACTATATGGTCAATTTCCGTGAAGTGCCCAACGCAGTTCACGAAACAGGTTTACGCTGTAATATATAACCATTCATAAATATGGCGAATATCGCCGGATCGACCATCGCCTCTGTCGCGATCTTCTCTATCTGCTCGTCGGCGAGTTCGTGGGCGTTTCGCTTTTCGCCCGGCGTCATAATCGCCACCGCCCGGCTTAACTGGGCCAATTCGTCCGCCGACGGACTTTGCAGCATCGCAAGATCGCCCCAGCCGCGATGATCGGCAAAGTCTCTCCGAATCTGTCTGCCGTATTCGTCATCCACGAACACAGCCAGCTTTTGCAGATACGCATCGATCGTCATACACTTTTTCGCCGTCGGTTTCCGCCTTCCTTCCTGCACACACGTCTTTGCCTTGAACGCTGTCTTGTCTTCTGCCGGCACCTTTTTATCGGTGGGCTTTGTTTTTTTTCCTCGGCGAACGTTTTCGTTTTGAACGTTGTTTTATCTTTTTGCCCTGGCCCGACATGGCCCCGAACATATCCATTTTGCCGCTGAGCAGGCCTTTTAACCCGCCCATCGCCCCGCCGGAGACAGCCTTCATCATGTCTCTGCTGCGTCTGAACGTCTTTATCAGCCCAGCCACGTCCTGCACCTCCCGGCCGCAACCCCTGGCGATACGCCTGCGCCGCGACGCGTCAATAAGATCCGGGTTGCGCCTTTCATCTACAGTCATCGAATGGACGATGCCTTCCATTTTACCGATTTCACCGTCGTCAACGTCCATCCCAGCCAGTTGCGAGCCGACACCGGGCAGCATCTTGAGCATGCTGCCCATGCCGCCCATCTTGCGGACGGCGTTCATCTGTTTGAGAAAATCATCGAATCCGAAGGTGCCCTTTGCCATCTTGTTCTGTAGCTTCAGGGCTTCTTTTTCGTCGAATTGTTCCTGGGCCTTTTCGACCAGTGTCACCATGTCGCCCATGCCCAGGATGCGTCCAGCCATGCGGTCCGGGTGGAACTCTTCGAGATTGTCGAGCTTTTCGCCGACACCGATGAACTTGATGGGTTTGCCGGTGACGGCCTTTACGCTAAGGGCTGCACCACCGCGGGCGTCGCCGTCCAGCTTGGTCAGTATTACGCCGTCCAGTTCGAGCCGGTCGTTAAATTCCTTCGCCGAGTTGACCGCGTCCTGGCCGGTCATCGAGTCGCAGACCAGGTATATCTGTTGCGGCGAGACCGCCTTTGCGATGTTTTCAATCTCGGCCATCATGTCTTCGTCGATGTGCAGCCGCCCAGCCGTATCCAGCACGACCACGTCGTGGCCGGCGGATTTGGCATGCTTGATGCCATGCTTTGCGACCTTGACGGCGTCTTTGATTCGTTCGCTATAGACCGGGATGCCCAGTTGTTCGCCGAGCGTGACCAGTTGGTCGATGGCGGCGGGTCTTTGCAGATCGTCGGCGACGAGCAGGGGATTTTTGCCGTTGGCCAGGAGATATTTGCCCAGCTTGGCGGCGGTGGTTGTCTTACCACTGCCCTGCAGGCCCGCCAGCATGATGATAGTCGGCCCCGGCGAGACGAAGTATATGCCCGTATCGACCGGCCCCATGAGCCGGACCAGTTCGTCGTGGACGATCTTGACCATCACCTGGCCGGGGTGAAGACTCTTTAAAACCTCGGCGCCGAGGGCGGCGTCGGTACAGTCCTTGCAGAATTGCTTGACGACGTGGTAGTTGACGTCTGCCTCCAGCAGCGCCTTGCGCACCTGCCGCATGGCCTCGGAGACGTTGGCTTCGGTGATTTTGCCACGACCCGACAGCGATCGAAAAATACCACTGAATTTGTCCGTCAATGCGTCAAACATTCTGCGAAATCAGCCTAACTCTTTACATAATAAGAGGTTCCATCCGACAAGAGGTCTTCCAGTGACCAGCTACGCGCAGGGATACCCCAGCGGGAACCCGGTAGTCTATAGAATCAGCAACCACAATGCAAGGGCAAAATCCAGGCAATGCAGGGGCAAAACCAAGGCGGTACGGGGGGAAAATCCGGGTGACGGGTGTTTTGTCAGTCCTGGTTCATTTCGTTTTTGATCTGGTTCAGCAGCCCGATTGCCTCGATTGGTGTCAGATTATTGACATCGACCGAGGCGAGTTTTTCCAGGACGGATTTGTGTTTTTGCACGAACAGACTGTCTGTGTCGTCCGATGTCTTCATCTTCGCCAGGTGTTCGCCGCCAGCTTCCCTTGTGAATGTCGATTCCATGTCCGCCAGTATCTCAGCGGCCCGCTGGGTGATTTGGTTCGGCAGGCCTGCCAGCCTGGCGACGTGGATGCCGTAGGACTTATCCGTGCCGCCGGGCAGTATTTTGTGCAGAAAGACTACCGACCCTGCCCATTCGCGGACGGCGACGTTGCAGTTCTTGACGTTCACCAGCAGTTGGGCCAGCTCGGTCAACTGGTGATAATGCGTCGCAAAGAGCGTGCGGCATTTGAGCTGGTTGGCGATGTATTCGGTAATCGCCCAGGCCAGCGACAGTCCGTCGTAGGTGCTGGTTCCTCTGCCGACTTCGTCCAGGATTACCAGCGACCGGTCGGTGGCGTTGTTGATGATGTTGGCTGTCTCGGTCATCTCCACCATAAACGTTGACTGTCCGCGGAGCAGTTCGTCGGCAGCGCCAACCCGCGTAAAGATGCGATCCACGATGCCGATCCGTGCGCTCTTCGCCGGGATGAACGACCCGGTCTGTGCCAGCAGCACCAGCAGTGCGACCTGGCGGATGTATGTGCTTTTGCCCGCCATGTTCGGGCCGGTGATGATGATTACGTCTCCGCTCTCATCGCCGAGTCCGTCGTCGCCGGGGCTGACGTTGCCGAGTCTGACGTCGTTGGGCACAAACTCGGCGCCCATCGCCTGAGCCAGGACGGGGTGTCTGCCCTCCTCGATAATCAGCTCCCCCCCGTCGGTCACGGTCGGACGGATATAGCCGCGCTGCCTGGCCAGAAAACCCAGCGAGCAGAGGCAGTCGGTATTGGCGATGCAATCGGCCAGCGACTGGAGCCGGGCGATATACTTCGTCGTCTCGGCACGGACTTGCTCGAAGAGTTTGTGTTCCAGCTCCAGTGCCCTGTCCTGTGCGCCCAGGGCCTGCTGTTCATATTCTTTAAGCTCTTCGGTGATGTACCGCTCGGCGTTTTTGATCGTCTGTTTGCGGACATACTCGGCGGGCGCCTTCTCTGCCAGCGACCGCGATATCTCGATATAATAGCCGAAGACCCTGTTGAAGCCTATCTTGAGGTTTGCGATGCCGGTGCGTTTGATTTCCTTCCGCTGATACTCCGCCAGCCAGCTCCTGCCGTCGGTGCCGATACCGCGCAGCCTGTCCAGCTCGGCGTCGAAGCCGCTCCGTATCACCCCGCCGTCACGCATATGCGTTGGGCATTCCGGCTCGATAGCCCCTTCCAGCAGCTCGGCCAATTCGTCCATACTGTCGCACTTCCGCGAAAGGTCCGCCAGCAGCTCCGACCTGCACTGGCCCAGTGTCTCCCGCAGCGGTGGAACCCTGCCAAGCGTTGTGCACAGCGAAATCAGGTCTCTCGGGCTGGTGCGAAACGTACTGATGCGTGCGACGATTCGTTCCAGGTCGGCGATATTTGCCAACACCCCCCGCACTTCTTCGCACAGCCGGTCGTCGTTGACAAACTCGGCTATCGCATCCTGCCGCAGCTCAATCGCGTCCACATCGCACAACGGCATACACAGCCACGACCGCATCATCCTGGCGCCCATCCCGGTCAGCGTCTGGTCGATACAGTGCAGCAGTGTCCCCCTGGTATTCTCGGTGCGCATGGTTCGCAGCACCTCCAGCGAACGCAGCGTGGTCTGGTCGATTTGCAGGAATTGTGTGCGGTTGATCTTTTTGATTGTGCGAATATGATTCAGCGCGGTCTTTTGCGTTTCGTTCAGATATTCGAGTATCGCCCCGGCAGCGCAGATGCCCTCAAAGCCGTCTTCGATGCCGAATCCTTCCAGCGTGGCCACAGCGAAATGACGCAGCAGCTTTGTCCTGGCGGTGTGCGGATCGAAATACCAGCCGGGCCTTTCCGTGATGACAGCGCCGGTCAACGTGCGAATCTCTTTTGCGAACTTCTGCGCCTCGGCAGAGAACAATTCGCCTTTGCGCTCCGCCAGCAGACATTCCTTCGGACCCAGCCGCAGCAGTTCGTCTATGACATATTTTTCGTTGACCTGCTGAACGAAGAAATGGCCGGTGGAGATATCGACCCAGGAGACGGCGCAGGCCTTTGTGCCCAGGCTCACCGCTGCCAGATAGTTGTCCTGCCGTGAATCCAGCAGCATGTCGTCGGTCAGCGTCCCCGGCGTGACAATCCGCACCACGTCGCGTTTTACGACGCCCTTTGCGTCCTTTGCGTCTTCGACCTGCTCGCATACGGCGACTTTGTAGCCAGCCAGGAGCATCTTTTTGAGATAGTTATCGAGCGCATGATAGGGGATGCCCGCCAGCGGAACAGGGTTTGGCCCCTTGCTGCGGCTGGTCAAAGTTAGCCCAAGCACACTGGAACAGGTCTGCGCGTCCTGATAGAACGTCTCGTAAAAGTCACCCATCCGGAAAAACAACACCGCGTCGGGGTGCTTCTCCTTGAAGTGATGATACTGCTTCATAGCAGGTGAAAGTTTTTCGCCGACATTGGCCATCGATACCTTACCGTCCTAAAAAGTGATCCTGTATCCACGATTATCCGTAAGATAGCACGCAGGGTGCGTTTTAACGCACCGTTACTGTCCCGGACAGGGCCGGATTTGCCTCCGGGGTGATTATACAGGCTGGCCGTCGTTTAACAACCGCGCGATGAGTGTTTTTGCCCGCTGAGATGTTTTAACGGCTGAAATGGCGGTCACGAGTTCGTTCTGACGCGCCGTAAAGCAGACTGCTCCGGCGATGTCAAAACCGTCAGCGCCCGTGACCCGACCGATGGCGGCGACTAATTCGTCGATGCCGGTGTTGTCCCTGGCGCTGATGGATACACAGTCGGGGCAATCGAATTGCAGGTTATCGGCACTGAGTCTCCGCGGCAGGTCGGATTTGTTTAACACGACGATGGTCTTTTGGCCGGCGAGGGCGTCACAGCGAAATTCCCAGCATGGCCTGCTGCCGTCCAGCACTAACAGTACCAGATCGCTGTCACGGATGATACGCCGCGTCCTGTCCTGCGATTCGGCTTCGATGGCCTCGGCAAGGGCCGTATCTTCGTCCAGCCCAGCGGTGTCGGTCAGTTCCAGCAGCAGAGATTCAACCCGGCAGGTGGCGCTTATCCAGTCGCGGGTGGTCCCGGCGATGTCGGTGACCACGGCCATGTCCCTGCCGCACAGACAATTCAGCAGCGTGCTTTTGCCGCTGTTTGGCGGGCCGACGATGGCGACCTTGCAGCCGTGTATAATCAGCCGGGCGATCTCGCCCTCGGCCAGGATACGTCCGCATTGCCGCCTGATCCGGTCAAGGCCGACCGTTTCGATATCGGCCAGCCACACCGAGGCGACCTTTGCCAGCCCCGTCGTCGCCTGGTTTGCGACGATCCGCACACCTTTTAGCGTGACAGCCCTTAGCTGGGCCAGTTTCGCCTCGGCGGCAATCGTATCGACACTTTCAGCGGCGAACCTCTCGGCCAGGGCCTCCTCGGCTGTTACAAGCACCGCGCCGTGTCCCTGCAAAAGCTCCATAATTATCTCGATAATGAGCGGGTTTCCGTGACAGTTGATTACCAATCGCCCTCGGTCCTGACAGCCGATGATTACTTCGTCGATGAGACGGTCTCCATCGTGGATTTTTCCAAGCAGGATCCCGCCGGGTTCGAAAGGGGCGTTTTTGCCGCCGGCTGGTCGAAAAATTTCCCGCAGAACCACCGCAGCCTCGTCCCCGGCGATTTGAATAGTTCCAATCGCCGCAGTGCCTCTGGCGGTCAGTACACATGCTGTGCAGTTACGATGTGTCATGTTCCGGACGGCTTATCTATTGGTACGGATTTACTGAGACTGACGAAACGGTCAGCAGCGGTTACACGGTCTTCTTTCGTTGTTTTTTCGGGCTAAGTTCGCCAAGTTCACCCAGCTCGGCCTGGTTGGCAAGGTGTTTTTTGTACGCCAGAAACACCCCCCGAACGGTCAGGTTCTTGACCCACGAATCGACAAAATTGCACTCGTCTTTGAGCAGGTCCGCCGCTCCACCGGTGACGACCGTCTGGGGCCATCTGCCGATTTGCTCGGCGAATTTCTCGGTGATGATCCGCAACAGGCCCACCGCCGAATAAAACAGCCCCGCGTTAATCGCATCGGCGGTGTTTGCGCCTACCGGGTCTTTGGCAGGGGTGACCTTGACCAGTGGCAGTTTAGCGGTTCCCTTTTCGAGCGCCTTTGCGCCTATCTCGAAGCCCGGCGCGATAACCCCGCCGTGAAAGACGCCCTCTTCATCGACCAGGTCTATCGTCACTGCTGTGCCGAAGTCGGCGACCACGCAGGCATTCTCGATTACGGCGAATGCCGCCGCGGCGTTTACCACACGGTCAGTGCCCACCGCCGAGGGGTTCTCGATAGCCATCTCGATAGGCAGTGGCACGTCTTTGCCGATGACCTTGATTTTTTCGTCGAGCGTGCCTGCACATATATCACCTGTCATGCGAGTCCAGTCGTCCCTGACCGAGCTTACAACGATCAGGCCGTTGCGTTTTTTGACCTTGGCGTCCTCTACAAATGGTATTTGCCCCCATGCCTCGGTCAGGATATGTGCCAGCCTTTCCGGCGCATCGTCGTCGGCACCGGGGATCGACTCGACAAAGCTAACCTCGTCGTCCAGAAACAGCGCCACGGTAACGGTGCTGTTGCCTATGTCGATTGCGATCATATTCATATCGTTTCAGTCCTTACCATCTTCCAAAGTATTTCGTTGAGTTCGTTCAGCCCCGCACCGGTCACGGCGGATATGACGACGGGCGAAAAATATTCCCCGCTCTTTTCAGTTGGCCCACCGCCTTTGCCAGCCCCGAACCTGCCGAGTATTTCGTCTGCAATTTTGCCATCGGGGTCGAGGTCGCTCTTGTTCAACACCACGATAGCGGGCTTTTCAGCCAGCACCTGCGAATGCAGCGCCAGTTCGTTGTTGATTTTGCGATAGTTGTCCACTGGGTCCGAGCCGTCCGGCGGCATGATGTCGAGCAGATGCACAATCAGCCGTGTTCGTTCGATATGCCGCAGGAATTCATGGCCAAGCCCGGTGCCTTGGTGTGCGCCCTCGATCAGGCCTGGGATGTCGGCCATCACGAATCGCCGCTCACCGGGCAGCTCCACGATACCAAGGACGGGACTCAACGTGGTGAACGGGTAGTCTGCGATCTTGGGTCTGGCTGCCGAGCATCGACTTACCAGCGTGCTTTTGCCGGCGTTGGGCATACCGACCAGTCCCACATCGGCAATCAGTTTCAGTTCCAGACGAAGATTCCGCATCTGGCCTGGCTTTCCCTTCTGGGCCATTCGCGGACTCTGGCGGGTGGATGTGGCGAATGCCTTATTGCCTTTGCCGCCCCGGCCGCTGCGGCAGATGCAGACCTTCATGCCAGCCTGGTCCATGTCTTTGAGCATCAAGTCCAGGTCCGTGTCGTATATCAGCGTGCCAGGCGGGACAGGGATAATCAAATCCTGGCCGTTCGCGCCGTGCCGGTTACTACCCTCGCCGCCTCTGCCGTTGTCGGCTCGCCAGTGGCCCCTGCCGGAAAAGTCTATCAGCGTATCCAAATCGGCGACGGCATGGAAATATACATCACCCCCCCTGCCGCCGTCACCCCCGTCCGGGCCGCCCCTGGCGATAAACCGCTCGCGCCGGAAGCTCACACAGCCGTGGCCCCCATCGCCAGCTTTGACCTGAATTTGTGCCTCATCGATAAACATCTGTCACCGGATACTGGATAAGTCTTCTGGAGTCTTAAGGACACCTGTGGAAACGCCCATTGTAACACATTTACGGTCAGGCGGCATCGCGATTTTTCGAAATTCCACGTCTTCCCCCGGCTCGGCGGCTTACGAAGCGAACGGCGGATAGTTCCGGCATGCAGTATATTTTATCTTGTTACCGGGCGATTACAGGATACAATGGACCGACCGGTCGCGCGGTTCGACAGTTCGGGCCTGGTGGAAACACAGACGATCATTATGCAGGGGGTATAAAAATGGCTTTTACACTTGGGCTGGGCCGGAGCGCTTCTGATTTTGAACTGCCGGGCACGGACGGTTCAGGTCGCGGGGTGATTGATTTTTCGCTTGATACACCCGGCCTGACAGAGCTTACCATTGCTTTTAGAGATGAGCAGATGGGTCTTGCCGGACTTGTGTCTATGGCTCAACAGTTATCGGACGTAACAATCGCAGCGGTGTTGGGCAACTTGGAACGTCAGGATATCAGGCCAGCCTGTCGCAAAGGCTGTCACGCTGCCTGCTGCCATCATCTGCTGGTCTCCCTTTCGGTCCCGGAGGCGTTTGCAGTGATCGAAAAGACAGCCCTTCTGCCGCCGGGGCAGGGTGACCAGATCGTCGATGTATGTCGAAAAGCTGCTGAGCGGATACATGACCAACTCGGGTGCATCCCGCAATTGAAACGATACGCCAATGACAGCTCTGCGGATCGGCACAGCCTGCTCGACTGGTACATGGGCCTGGATGTGTCCTGTCCGTTCCTGAAAGATAATTGCTGCTCAATATACCGCCACAGGCCGATCACCTGCCGGGAATGCCTGGTTATCAGCCCCGCTCACGCTGCCGACGCGATGACGACAGCACGGTCAGCAAGGTTCATCTGCCTGTTCGTATCGCCAATGTGCTGACACAGCTTACCGCGGAGTTGTTCGGGGCACCCGACGAGATGATAGCCCTTCCGTGTGTGTTCGACTGGTTCGCCGAGAACAAACAGCGATACGCACGCAAGTGGCCCGCCGAGTTCCTTGTCCGTCGGTTTGTCGAGATTGCCCTGAAACAAAGGCGCAACATCGAGATGTAAAACAGGCGGCGGCTGATACTGAAAGAATTTGACCGGGACACTGGCAGCTACGTCTCTGCCGAGTCCAGCGTCTAGCCGATTTTTCCTATCGTCTCGGCACCACTCCACCCCCGAATCACCTACCTGGCATGTCACAAGAAGCTGCTGTGCCGCGTTCGATTCAGCCGTGATTATTCGGGCAGCATATTTTACTTTGTTGTCGGGCGATTACAGGATACAATGAGCCGACCGGTCGCGCGGTTCGATGGTTCGGGCCGGGTGGAAACACAGACGATCATTATGCAGGAGGTATAAAAATGGCTTTTACACTTGGGCTGGGCAGGAGCGCTGCTGATTTTGTACTGCCGGGCACGGACGGCAAGACGTACACCCTGGCAAGTTTCGCCGACACGAAGGTGCTGGTGGTATTTTTTACATGCAATCATTGTCCGTATGTACTGAGTTCGGACGAGACGACCCGGCAGACGGCGCTTAAGTTTGCGCCGCAGGACGTGACCTTTGTGGCCATAAACTCCAACAGCCCCAACACCTACCAGGCGGATTCGTTCGAGAGTATGATCGTCCGCATGAACGAGCAACGGTTTCCGTGGGTCTATCTGTATGACGCGACCCAGGATGTGGCGCGGGCCTACGGGGCGCTTCGGACGCCGCACTTCTTTGTCTTTGATGAAGACCGCAGGCTTATCTATACCGGCAGGGCGATTGACAACCCAAAAGAGCCGCGGCTCAGCACCGTTAACGACCTTGAAAACGCACTGCAGGAGCATCTGGCCGGCAAAGACATCTCGACGACCGTGACCAATCCCATCGGATGCAATGTCAAATGGGAGGGCCAGGACGCCCACTGGATGCCGCCGGATGCATGTGACCTGATTTGATCGGCATGTAGCGTCCGTTCCAGCGCACCGTTTCTGACCAACTGAGTAGCTTAAACAGCCTGGATTCCAGCTTTCGATGGAATGACAACTTGCAAAATCAAACGTTGTGGAATATACCTACCTGCCTGCTCATTATTCGTAAGAGCCTTATTTTTCCGATTCCGCCCTGATCTCCGCTTCGATCTCCATCTCGAGTTTGTCCAGCTCGGCATCCATGTTCTGCTCGTTGATCTGTTCGCCAGCTTCGGTCTTGTACTCGGCTTCGGTCTTGTACTCGGCTTCGGTCTTTACGGCTGGCTCAGAGTCTTTGCCGCCGCAACCGACAAGCCCAAAAAAAACAACCACGGCCACTGCAATTACAGGTAGTAGTTTCTGCATCATTCCACAATCTCCTCTCCCAATTAGTTGCCATCACCATTGCCATCGCCGGCATTGGTAGCATCTCAATCGTCACCGCTGCCCCTGCCGTTTTTTTTCATTGCGGCGACTGCCTTTTGTCCTCAGGGGCTTCCAGATGATTTCTTTACTTCGCTGCCGAATGCGTTCAACCTTCCGGCTGTACCGGGATTGCTCTTTCTCGATCAGCGTGTTTACCCTGTCCAGAACCTTTGCATCGCCCTTCTTTGCCGCCAGTTCCCTGATTCGTTCCAGGCGGGCCTTGAATTGCATGTGCTTTTGCTCTTCATGCCTGAACTGCTTGCCCAAAGCATCCATCTGCTGTTGATGTCCTTTACCCTGCCCCTTGCCTGCCTGTTCTCCCTTGTCCATGGTCTGCTGCTGGGTCCTACTTTTGGTCTGTTGCTGCTTCTGTGTTCTATTCCTGCTCTGTTGTTGCTGCTGTGTTCTATTCCTGCTCTGCTGCTGCTGGGTCCTATTCCTGCTCTGTTGCTGCTGCCTTTGTGCGGAATTACCTCCGCCGCGGCCCTGACTTGCTCCGCCGCGCCTTGCAAGGGCAGTCTGAACGCCCAGGAGAAGAACGAGCATGGCTGTGATTGACAGTAATGCTTTTTTCATATCAAAATCCCCAAATTAAAAACTGATATCGGTATCTATCGGCACAGGACTGGTTTATCGTGCACTGTTTTCTGTCCCTGTCCTTTCCGTTCCCGGTTTTTCGGACTTTTTACATATTGCCCGCGTCGTCGCGTGGTCTGGTCAGGAATGCCCATACCTCGTTTGTGGCGAAGGCATCGACTTCCCGGAGCGTCTCGGCTGGCTCAAAGCCCTCGTGCTCATGAAGCGGCCGGGGCTTTGGCCACACGAAGATCGTCTCGATAAGCATCTTTTTCGGCTCCTGCAGGAGCGACTCCATGCGAATTTCGATGGAGCGAGGCTCTTCCGGGCCCGAGGTGTGAGGCGGAATAAGCAGACGCAACCCTCCCCCTGCGACGGGGCGTTTGCCAAGCGATTCAAAATCGGTCGCCTTCTGACCCAGCCGCGTCTCCCAGAGATACTTAAAGGCGTGGTCAGTCAGGCAGTAAAGATGATGTATCTTGGCCGTGGTGCGGATGATCTGGCATTGCTGCGTCGGCCAGGCTTGCCTGTAGGCCGACGTGACCGCCTCGGCGTCGCGGGCGAACATGTCCAGCTCGTAGCTCGGATTGGCCGAGAGGATCCCTATGCTGGCCAACTGCGGACCCGGCGAATCGACCTTTACCTGTAGGTGTGAAGGCTGATTACGGGTAAGCACAAAACCGTTGGCCCGTGCGCTGGTCTGGGCGAACTCCAGTCCGTGGTCCAGCAGGGCCTTCTGGAAACCGACCGCTGAGGCACTGCTGACGATCCACGGCATGGCCAGGACGTAGTGCAGGTGAAAGTGAACACTTGTTTTGGTCTCGCGATTAATTTCCTGCATGCGCATCTCCCATACTATCGTCACATCTATTATATACGGTATGCCCGGTCCGAGGCAAAAGGAAAGTAAAAAACGGCAGGCGGCCACGGCAGGTTAAGTAGCCCTCTCGGCAAACCGATGTGATAAGACGAACTTGGGGCAGTTGAATCCTTTGCGTGGTTTGGTGAGAAGATGTTTGCTCGATTACTGAGAAAGAAGACCGACCAGGACCGTTGGATGGAGGGATATGATATAGGTGTCTATCCGAGCAGTCGCAGTTGCGTCAAGAAGGATATGACCCACGTCCGCCCGCAACAGTTACCGCCGCTGATGGTTCGCAAGGCGCCCTGGCGACGATAAACAGTCAGCACCGTCCAGTCTCAGCATCGTCCAATCAGCACCGTCCAGTCTCAGCATCGTCCAATCAGCACCGTCCAGTCAACATTGTCAGACCCAAAACCGACTATCGTTGTCGGTGTCAAAGGCAACCGGTTGTCGGGTCTGTAACGTCTGTGGGGATTGTCCCGAACGGGCCCTGCAGTAAGCCGTACTCTGGGTGGCTTTAGCGGGTGGTTTTGACGAAACTCCGTCGTCATTATTGCCGAAAATTGTCATGAGCGCTTCTGTGGAAGAAGCCTTTGTGTAGGAATGATCACTAATGGGAAATTTTGAATTTGTAGCCTGGGATCAGAACGGCGCCCGCCATGCGGGGTTTAAGCAGGCCAATACCGAACAGGATGTTATCGGACTATTGCGGCACGAAGGTCTCACCCCTGTCTCGGTTGTCCCGGTCGCGGCGCCTTCCGTCGCGAAAAAGCGGACCACTGTAAGGTACAGGAGGGTCAAGGCACAGACCCTGGCCGCGTTTTGCTGGCAATTGGGCACTATGCTTGAGGGAGGGCTTCCAATTACGGTGGCGATAGAGACAGTCGCCTCAGAGATGGAAAACCCGTATTTCGAGGATGTCCTCAGGGATATCGCCTTGCAGCTTGAGAATGGAATGCCCATATCGGAGTGTATAAAGGCCTACCCAAGGGTCTTTAACACACTTTCCTACGCGATGATACAGGCCGGCGAATCCAGCGGTTCGCTTAATTTGGCACTGGAAAGACTGACCAGGTACTACGAAAACAAGGACAAACTCGTCCGAAAAGTCAAGGGTGCACTGGCCTACCCGATTTTTGTGGTTGTTTTCGTCATACTGATTGTTACCGCACTTATGACCTTCATTATCCCCCGATTTACGGTCATGTTCGACGAAATGGATGGGGAGTTGCCCGTATTTACGAGGGGCTTCATGTGTGTCTATGACGTTATCATGGCCAATGCACCCTTTATCATCGTCGGAGGTATCGGAATCACGGCGGCGGTTGTGCTTTATTCAAAGACCAGCGGGGGCCATTATCGCCTGTGCCACTTGGGACTGAAGATGCCGATATTCGGTAAGATCAAGATACAGGCCTTTGTGGCTATCTTCTGCAGGACGCTGTCAACACTGATTTCAGCCGGTGTCCCGATACTCGATGCCTTCGATATCCTGGCGAATATGACGAACAACGACGTGTTCAAAATCGGCGTCCTCGAAACCAGGGAGCGACTGGTCGAGGGAGCGAGTGTTTCGGCAAGCATGTCGGCAGGAGAGTTTTTTCCGGGCGTGGCGGTGAAAATGGCACATATCGGCGAACAAAGCGGATCCCTCCCGGATGTCCTGGAAAAAGCCAGCGAATACTACGAAAAAAAGGTGGACACCCTGGTTTCGGCCATGCTTGGCCTTATGGAACCCATCCTGATCGTCAGCGTGGGCTCTATTGTGCTGCTGGTCGTTCTGGCGATGTATATGCCGATTTTCACCATGGGCGGCTAACCTCTCCGCAGGGCATCAAGGTCGTAAATGGAATCAGATTAAGTATGACAGAAAATCGCTCGATAAATCGGAATGAACGGCCCTGGTGTAGTGGGCCGCCAGTTTTGTAGTTAATGTTAGTTATTTTGTAGGAGAAGTTACGATGGCAAGAACAAAAAGAGGATTTACCCTGGTAGAGCTGATGGTCGTGATCCTGATCGTTGGTATCCTGGCCGCCGCTGCCATCCCTCTGATGAGAGGCAGGATTGACTCGGCGAAGTGGTCCGAGGCAAATGCCACGGCTGGCACAATTCGTTCGGCTGTGCGGGTGTATTTCGCCGAGACCGGTGGTGATGTTACGAAGATGACGGCCGTTTGCGACACGCTGGACGACGCGACGGTCCAGTCAGTACTCGGCTTCAACAACGAAGACCTGCAAGGGACGTATTTCTCCTCGGCTGACTATGAGATCACCGCTGTCAACGGCGCGGGCATGGCTACAATTGAGGCGACCGGCAGCCAAGCGAATGCCCCTACGGGGACAAAGACCCTGGCCGTCGATGGAACCTGGCAGTAGTACTGGTTCCCCATTTGCGCGTGATGAGAGCGTGACGGCTTGTGTCAGAGTTGTTTTTAGCATTTTGCAGCGGTCTCGGACGTCTGGCGACATGGCCGGGGGGCGCAGAATTCGTTGATTGGTGCTGACCGCTGCCGTTTTTGAGCACGCGAAATTCCAAATTAAGTTGACGGGATTGGATAGTGGGTTTCAAGCAGACAATTGGTCTTGGACAATTTGAGTCGGTGGGCCTGGATATAGGTTCGTCGTCTGTGAAAATGGTCAAACTGCGCAAAGAGAACGGGCGCTATATCGTGGTATCCGCGGTGATGGCCTGTGTTTGCGACGGCGAAAATCAGCAGCAGGACGTCTTTACGGGCAAGATACGGGCTGTCGAGCAATGTTTTCGCCAGGGCCATGTCAAGGGCTGCTATGCCGTCAGCGGAATATGTGGTTCAGAGGTAATGGTCGGGGGATTCGTTTTTCCCTATCTGCCGCAGGACTGTGTCCACCAGGCCGTGACAATAGAGGCACAGCAGGTATGTCCGCTTGATTTCAGCCTCAGCTCCATGGACTATCAGGTTATAGAGGCCAACGCAGGCCAGGCCGATGGGCAGGCAGGAGGAACAAACCCAGGCAGAACCAGCGGTATATTTGTCGTCGCCTCGAACAACGCCATTCAGCACAAAGCCATGATTATGGCAAACGCTTCGGTGAAAAATGCGATAATGGACGTTGACGGGATTGCACTGCTGAACTGTCTCCAGGCCTGTCAGACCCTGCCGCAGGACAAAAGCACTGCCGTGGTGGATGTTGGTAATTCGGTTACAAACGTATCCATTCTGGGCTGTGACGGTATGCCCTTCGTGCGGGATCTTCCACATGCCGGCCGCGGGATTGTCCAGCAGATCGCAACCGAGTTGAATATACCGACCGAAGCCGTCGAAAAAACCATTCAGGGCGATTCGAACACCGGTGTCTCGCAGCAGGACGTTACTGCGTCTCTTTGCGGTGCCTGTCAAACCCTGATCACCGAAATAGCCGAGACCCTGCGATACTACACATTGCAGGAGGGCGCCGCCCCCGTTGACAGAGTATATCTCTGCGGAGGTTTTGCCATGGTACATGATTTTGTCGGAATGCTTGAAGAAAGTCTTTCCGAAGAGGTCGTCGTGTTCAACCCGTTCTCGAAAATGGAGCAAGATGACGGTATTGATGACCCTCAGTTACTCGAAGATTACGGTCCGGCAATGGTCCTTGCTGCCGGGCTTGCAATGAGGACAGTTTAAGATGTTTACCATAGACCTGTTAAAAGGAACCGGTTTGCCCCACAGGACAAGCCCCGCCAGGCTCGCCATGGAGGCGGTACCATTTACGGTGCCGGTGATCGTGGCGGTAATGCTGCTGTTCCAGTACGGCTATAACAACACCCTTATCGCGACGATGCGGACCGATACGGGCAGGCTGGAAGGCAACGTCCGAGAACTGTCCGAGGACATGGCCGCTTTCGAACGATACAACAGTTGCATACTCAAGGCCGATGACAGACTCGGCGAAGTGGCACAGGCGCTGGGCCAACACAGGCAGTGGTCCGGCATCCTGGAGGAATTGGTCAGTTCGCTGCCGGAATCGATCGCGTTACAGCAGCTCGACCTGAAACGCAACGCAAGCAAGAAGAGGGTGGCTGACAAAAACAACCCGAAAAAACTTGTTACCGCGACGATTATAACACGTTCGCTGCTGATAAGCGTTTTCGGTAAACCATCGCCCCGGACCGATCAGGCTGTTCGTGACTATATGTCGAGTATAAGCCAGTCCGAGGTGCTGAAACCGTTTGTTGAGGACGTGAGGATAACGTCCCGGCAGGAGGAAGATATAGACAAGCTGCGGATGGTGGTGTACGAAATCGAATGTTTGTTAAAGACACAGGACTGAGGCTATAAAAAAGATGCAGGCTCCGTCAAAAAAATACAGGGTATCGTTGGCAGTGTTTTTCAGCATATCGGTTGTGCTGCTGGCGGGTATCTACTTTTATGCAATAACGCCGCAGAGCATGATCCTCCGCGACGTGCAAAAACGTCTGAACGAGGCGACAAACAGGTATGCCTCGGCGCAACAGGCTCAAAAGAAGCAGACAAAGCTCCGCCTGCAGGAAAGGCTGGCAGGCCTCGAACAGAAACTGGGCGAATTCGTCATTGAATCGGGAAAAGCTGCCGGACTGACTTTCGAAATCAGCCAGATTGCCGACGATCTCAAGGTAGAGGACTTCACGAGCAAACGAAAAGAAGCCTTCTCTCAGGTTGTGCTCGAGGGGTTTAAGGATATCGGCGAGGTCTGGATCGACATAAGCTTTAATGGTGATTTCCACCGCTTTGCTTCGTTTGTAAACCGGCTGGAAAGGCATGCCCCGGTTGTCTTTGTGGAGAACTTTTCCGTCGAAAAAATGGCAAATAACTCGAAAAATCACCAAGTCAAGATGGGTGTTTCGTTTTTTGTGTCACGCGACATGGTGGCAGGACTCTAATGAAAACGATATCGATTGCAAACCAGAAGGGCGGATGCGGAAAGACCACCACGGCGGTGAACCTTGCCGCTGCGCTGGCACGTTGCGACCGAAGAGTCCTGCTCGTTGACCTTGACCCGCAGGGACATGCCACACTCGGTTTTGGATTTACACCGGACCGACTCGACAAAACAATCTACCACGCCATGCGACACAGGCATATATCGATCGACGAAATCCTGCTGAAGACTGACATCGAAGGGCTGGACATTGCCCCGAGTAATATCCTGCTGTCGGGACTGGAAACCGACATCGCGTGTATGCCCGGAAGGGAATACGTCCTTAGCCAATGTCTCGGCGACATCGACGGACGGTATGACTACTGCATTATCGATTGTTCGCCGTCTCTGAACCTGCTCACACTCAACGCCCTTGTCGCCAGCGGTGAGGTGATCATACCCGTCCAGACGCATTACTATGCCCTGGAAGGACTCAAACAACTGCTGGAAACTATCGGTGTGGTCAACGACAGATTCAACCCAAACCTGAGAATACGCGGGATACTTTTGACATTTGTGGAAGACAGGACGCGACTGAGCAGGGATGTGCGGCAGCAGATGAAGGACTTCTTCGGCGAGCTGGTATTCGATACTGTGATTAACCGAACCATTCGCCTGGCCGAGGCCCCCGGCGCCGGACAGTCGTGCATCAGCTATGCCCCGTCCAGCAGAGGTGCCCGTGATTATATAGCCCTAACGGAAGAAATAACAAATGGCATACGAACCAGGACTACACAAAAAAGTTTCGTCCATATTTGACGGTGTGCAGATTCCGGGCAGCCAGACCGACCCGTTTTCTGATACGACTGATTCGGACGCCCACGGTCTGAACACTCCAGGCCCGGACACTCCAGGCCCGGACGCTTCAGGTTCGGACGCTTCAGGTTCGGAGATGTCCGCTCAGTTTCAGTCCGAGCCGCAGTTATCTCTGACGCCCCGGGAGGACACCCCAAGGCAGCGGGTGCAGAATACACAACCGCCCCAGATGCAGAAAACAGGAACACAACCGGCACAGGAAACGCCCCGGTCGGTACCGCCGGATTCTTATCGGTCCCAGGAGACATCTTACGACGTGGGCCAGATGCCGCAATCGAAATCTTTTGCGTCGGCTGCGAAACTGGCTGGTTTGTTGGCGGTGTGGGACAAAATCATGGCCGTAATCGCCCCGCCCAGCGACGACCCTGAGGTCGCCAGGCAGCGGAAAATGACCTCTTTGGTGGGTTTTCTCGGCGTTGTCTTTGCCTGCGTGTTGTTCTTTGTCCTCAGGGAACCGAGAGACAGCCGAGCAGGGGAATTTGGTAATCAGTTGGCTGGCTCGGTCAAGTCCAAACAGATTGAATGGGTCAAACCAGAACCATGGCCGGAAGATTTGCGAAATCCGATGACACTGGACAAACGTGTCATGGTCGATGAACAGTCCGATCCTTTTGTTAACCAGGACATGTTTGTTATCACCGGTATTGTGCAGAGCACTAGTGGAAACCACGCGATCATCTCCAATAAAATTCTGGGCGAAGGTGACGAAATAAATGGCGCAAAAGTTATAAAAATCAATCCCGATTCTGTTGAATTTGAGACAAGTGAACATCGCTGGACCCAGCCTCTGCGAAGGTGACAGGGGCCGAAGACGGCGTTGTTTTCAAGAAAGGAAGATATGATGACAGGCGGACGAAGCAGGTTTCAGCGGACGGTATCGGCAGCGATGCTGTTGATGATTCTGTGTGGAACAATTACATCGGTCGGCATCGCCGCCACGGACAAAAACGACGGTGAAGTCCTTATGTCGGTCCAGGAACGCATGCGACAGCAGATGATCGACGTCGTTGATTTCAGGGAGACGCCGATCGAGCAGGTGCTGCGCGTCCTCGCCAGGCAAGCCGATATCGACATCGTCAAAAGCCCAAAGGTCGTGGGAGATGTCACCGCTACACTGACAGAAATCCCGCTGAACGAGGCACTGGACAATATCCTCAGCGCCCATGGGTATGGATACATCGCGACTGAAAACATGATCCGTGTCGTGCCGCTGGAAGAAATATTCACCATGCAGGAAAAGATACTGAGCCGTGTATATCGTATCACCTACGCCAACGTCAAGGAGGTGGAGGCCGCACTGCGGAAAATCATCACGCCAGGCACCGGAAGCATCTCGGCCAATCCGAGCACCAGCAATATTATCGTGATTGACACGGAGAGCAAGATCCTCGCCATCGACGCGTTCCTGGAGGAGATCGACCGCGTTACGCCCCAGATACTGGTCGAAGCGAGGATTTATGATGTCTCGTCAACAGATCGCATGGACCTGGGTGTGGAGTGGAGCCTGGGCAAAAATACGGACTATGGTGCAGGCGGGGTTTCTGCAATCGGTGATGACAGTACATTGCTTGGTAAAGGTAATCGCACGGACTCGCATCTGACAGGCCTTTTCTCCGGTGTCGTCAGCAAAGCCACAGATACCAGCGGCCTGATCCGATTCGGCGTCCTTAACAGTTCCATCAATATCGATGCTATCCTGCGTGCCGAGCAGGAAAATATATCCGCAAAGCTGCTGGCAAATCCCAGGATCATGGTGCTGGATAACGAAGAGGCAAACATCAAGATCGTGGAAGAGATTCCATTCCAGGAACTCAGCCAGACCAGCCAGGGCGGTTCTATCGGCACGACACAATTCAAAGACGTCGGCGTGGAGCTTGACGTGACGCCGCATCTGACGCGGGACAATATGATTCGGTTGCGGATTCATCCCCAGTTCAGTGTCCGGACCGGTGATGTGGTTCTGCCGGGGGTGGAGAGTTCATCGCCCCAACCCATCGTTGCGAGGCGCGAAGCCACCACAGTGGTGCTGGTTGAGGATGGGCAGACGGTTGTTATAGGCGGACTGAAAAAGCAGGAAACGACACAACAAACCAACAAAATCCCACTGCTGGGCGACATACCTATAGTCGGCGGGCTGTTCAGGTTCGAGGGCGAAAGCACGGTCAATAGTGAACTGGTCGTCTTTATCACGCCGCATATCATGATAGGAGCGACGCTTTCGCCGCGGGAAATGGAGATACTGGCCGACACCAACATCCCGACGCCGAAGCCACCCAAGCCGAAACTGGCCCAAAAGGAATAGAAGCTGTTACGGCTCAATTGATGAGTCATTCCTGCAAAGGCAGGAATCCAGTTTCCCAAGAATGGATTCCGCAACAAGTGCGAAATGACAATTCATCGAATTACAAGTAACAAAGCACTATGAGTTGTTTCATAACTCCACAGGGCTGCGTTATCAGCATCAAAAACGCTACTTCTGTCGAATGTCGGAGATGGATGTCCCTTTGCCAACCATGACCTTGACTGTGACCACGTCGTCTTCGATTATCATCCGGATATGGCCCCGCCCAAGATTCATCTGGTCAAACTCCATCCCAGCAGGCTCACTCAGCCTGACGGCCAGCCCCGGCGAGGCGTCCAGCGTCGTGCTTATGTTCCGCAGACTCTGCCGTACCAGCAACACCGCACTGGCCAGATCCCGGCTATCCGACGTCACCTGACGCATATCGTCGCCGAAGGCAGTAACCACCGCATTAAATACAGCCCTTCGCCTGGCGTTCTCATCGGTATAGGGCCCCGAAAGCGTCTCTTCGTCCAGCACTGTCATTGCGTCGAACCGCAGCTTACGTTTTGCCGTGACGTAATATGGCGGGTCAATCTGTTCGTAGCCGCAGGCATACTTCCGAACGGCCGTCAACCGATCTTCGTCGAACGTAACGGCGTTAAACCACAGGTTATCACCATCCTGGCGCTGTCCCCATGACGCTATGACATTCCTGCCCTGACTGAGCACCTCGTCGTCGTCTTTGATCATACCCATCACGTCGGAACTTTTGCTCAACTTCAGCGTCGTGGCGTCGTACCGGTCAAACACCTCCTGGTCCATGTTAAATCCGCCCTGACACCCCGCCATGCCGACACACACCAGCACCGCTGCTGCCACCAATACGTTTCTCGTATTCACAGCCTCAGCCCTTTCCAAAAAGCCCGTTATCAATGTAAAAAAACGTAACTGTTCACAGTAATTCAACATTTTAGCCAATTAAAGCTATGTCAGCACCACTTATATCGGCATCACGCCCGAATACCGTGAAATTACACCTCTTTGGAGTCGATCCACTTCATCATTTTGCGAAGTCCCCGGCCAACCTTCTCCAACTGGCTGCCGTGATCCTTATTGTAGAGTTCGTTGAACTTCTTGAGTCCGCCCTGATATTCGCCGACCCACTCCTTTGCGAACTTGCCGCTGGTAATTTCGGCGAGAATCTCCTTCATCTCCGCCTTGGTCTTTTTCGTGATGATCCTCGGTCCACGGCTCAGGTCGCCATATTCAGCTGTATTGCTGATGCTGTAGCGCATATAACTCAGCCCGCCCTCGTACATCAGATCGACGATCAGCTTGACCTCGTGCATGCACTCGAAGTAGGCGATTTCCGGCTGATAGCCCGCTTCGACTAATGTCTCGAAGCCCGCCTTGATCAACGCACACAGTCCGCCGCAGAGCACCACCTGCTCGCCGAACAGGTCTGTCTCGGTTTCTTCTTTGTATGTCGTCTCGATGATGCCGGCCCGGGCGCCGCCGATACCGTTGGCCCAGGCAAGCGCGATCGCCTTTGCGTTTCCCGTGGCATCCTGCTCGACAGCTATCAGGTTCGGCACGCCGCCGCCCTTGACGTATTCGCTGCGCACCAGATGCCCCGGCCCCTTCGGAGCGATCATCACTACATTGACATCCTTCGGCGGGACGATGTATTTGAAATGGATGTTAAAGCCGTGGCAGAACCCCAGCGTCTGGCCCGCCTTGATATTCGGTGCAATATCGCTTTCATACACCGGTGCCTGCACTTCGTCCGGCAGTGTGATGATAATCAATGTCGCCCCGTCTATCGCCGTCCTGATATCTCCCGGCACAAAGCCATGCTCCTGAGCCAGACTAAAGTTGGACGTCCCTTCCAATTCGGCAACAGCCACTTCAATGCCGCTGTCACGCAGGTTCTGTGCATGGGCATGTCCCTGGCTGCCATAACCGATGATCGCCACTTTTTTACCCATAAGCGCATCTATCGGCGCATCCTGCTCGTAATAAATCTTTGCCATAACCAATTCTCCCATGTTATACTGCTCACAATTGCTAATTTCCGTTTATGCGCGGCTAAGTAGCTTTACAACAGTAACTTACAACTTTACTCGCGGGAATTTACTACCCTGAAGGGTATAATTCATTTTTCCGTCACACACCAAATCTATTCATCATTTCGCGGCTGGCTGTGTCGCGACATCGCCACGGTACCGGTTCGCACCACGTTCTTGATGCCGTAGGGTCTGCACGAATCGATAAACGCCTCGATTTTCGTCTCCGGCCCGCAGACCTCTACCATAACGAATTTGGCCCCAATGTCCACAACTTTCGCGTTGAACATCTCGATTAACGCCAGAATCTCCGGCCGATTCTCCGCCGTCGCCGCCACCGTTATCAGCATTAGATCGCGTGCGACAACATTCTGCCCGACGAAGTCCTGCACCTTGACGATTGTGATGATCTTGGCAAGCTGTTTGCGGACCTGCTCCAGCACCCGGTCGTCGCCGACTACCACGATTGTCATCCGGCTAAGCAGCGGATCGTCCGTCCGTCCCACCGCCAGCGAATCAATATTAAACGCCCGAGCCGCGAACATCCCGGCAACATGCGCCAAAACGCCCGGCTTATTTTGAACCAGTGCACTTATTATATGTTTCATGTCCAGCCCCTTATAAGCTCAGATCAATCAACTGTTATCCAACAACCAAATCATCAATCATCAATTTCTCTCAGGCCATTTCGAATATATTCAGCCCGTCCATCTCGTGGAGACTTTTGCCCGTCGCCACCATTGGCCAGACATTTTCTTCGCGGTCCACGTGGAAATCCACCACGCAGGGCCTGGTCTCTGCCAGCATCTTTTCGATCGCCCCTGGCACGTCGGTTTTCTTATCGACCGAGATTCCCGCCGCCCCGAACGCCTCGGCAACCTTGGCGAAGTCCGGATTCCGCAGGCTGCTACACGAATACCGCTTCCCGTAGAACAACTGCTGCCACTGCCTGACCATGCCCATGTATCCGTTATTAATCAGGCATACCTTGATCGGCAGTTCGTACTGGACCGCCGTGCACAGCTCGTTCATCGTCATATTAAAGCTGCTGTCACCGTCGATGTCGATCACCAGATCGTCGGGTTTTGCGATCTGGGCGCCTATCGCTGCCGGTAGCCCGAACCCCATCGTCCCCAGTCCGCCGGAGCTGATAAACTGTCTCGGTCGGCTGAAACGATAAAACTGTGCCGTCCACATCTGATGCTGCCCCACGCCGGTCACTATCGTCGCTTTGCCCTCGGTCTGCCTGCATAGCTCCTCGATAACATACTGCGGCTTAATCGTTGCAGCATGTTTATCATATTGCAGCGGATGTTTCTCTTTCCACTTGGCGATCCGCCCGGTCCACTCGACTCGGTCCCGATGCTCCACCTCGGCCGTCAGCTTCGACAGTATCTCCTTGGCATCGCCAACGACCGGGATATGCGCATGCACATTCTTCGATATACTCGACGGGTCGATGTCGATATGGATAAACTTCGCGTGCGGCGCAAAGGTTTTGAGCGTGCCCGTCACCCGATCCTCGAACCGCGAACCGACTGCGATCAGCAGGTCGCACTCCTGAACCGCGTAGTTGGCATACGCTGTCCCGTGCATCCCTAACATATCCAGCGACTCGGGACGATTTTGGTCATAACTGCCCAGCCCCATCAGCGTCGTGGTCACAGGCACATTCGCCTTCTGCGCCAGTGCTGAAAGTTCCTCGGATGCATTAGCGCTTATCACCCCGCCCCCCGCATACAGCACGGGCCTGAGCGAATCGTTTATCGCCTTAGCCGCCATCGTAATCTGCCTGGCATGACCGTGATGCTGGACCCTGTAGCCCGGCATATTCACCTTGACCGGCTCGACAACGTCGATCTCACAGATCTGCATATCCACCGGAATATCTATCAGCACCGGCCCGCACCGACCTGTTGAGGCGATATGAAACGCCTCGCGGATCGTCTGTGCAAGCTCGTTGGGATCCTTGACGATAACATTATGTTTCGTGATAGGCCTTGTAATGCCGGTAGTATCCGCCTCCTGGAAGGCGTCATTGCCGATCAGGTCCGTCCGCACCTGCCCCGTCAGCGCCACCAGCGGCACCGAGTCCATCATCGCCGTCGCCAGCCCCGTCGTCAGGTTTGTCGCGCCGGGCCCGCTGGTCGCCAGTACCACGCCCACTTTGCCCGTAGCCCGCGCGTAGGCGTCAGCCATATGACAGCCGCCCTGTTCATGACGCGGGATTATCACACGGATTGGAGAGTCGTACAGCTTGTCGAAAAGCGGAAGCACCACGCCGCCCAGATAACCGAACAGGACATCGACACCTTGCTCGACGAGCGTATCGACGATAATCTGGCTGCCTGGTTTGCGGAATGGCTTGGGCGCATGGGCCCCTGGAGTGTCTTTGCTCATAATTTTTCTCCTGATAAACGATCTATTTCGTTATTCCGTCAAGCCACAGCTTCAAAGGGAAAACCCACCCGCTGTCCACCTCGATCCAATCGAAACAGCCAGCCGAACAGGTGTTAAAACCCACGCTGCAACCCCGAAACCACAGTCTTACCATGTCTCAGGCTCACATAAGTGTGCCGTTACACAAAAATGTTAAAGAGCCAAAACGCTTATTATACTACTTCGACCACCCCACGTCAAGCCCTTGAACCATTTTCCCCCTCCCCCGAAATTTACAAGTCCTAACCCGGCGTAGCCGGACGATCCAGGAGACTATCCTGACTGGATTGAGATATACAATCCCAGCACAACAGCGATTGATATCGGTGGTATGCATCTAACAGATGATCTCAGCGACCCAACTAAGAGCCAAATCCCAACTAATGCCCCAACAGAAACAACAATCCAGCCGGATGGCTATCTGTTAATCTGGGCTGATGGTGAAACAGGGCAAGGCCCTCTGCACGCCAATTTTTCATTGAGTGCTGGTGGTGAAGAAGTCGGTCTATTTAGCAAAACAGGCGTTCTGGTCGACGGAATTGTATTTACCGCTCAGGCTGATGATGAATCCTACGGACGATCTCCAAATGGTAGTTCGACATGGGCCCAGTTTGGCATTGGGGCAACCACCCCGGGAAGTTCTAACGACGGCGAAGCGGCGGATATAGACAGCAGTTTAGAGCGGGTTGTCAACTGTCTCTATCAGGTGTATCTAACGGACAGCCTGTTCGATCCGGCTGACGACTGGGCGCCCGGCACCCAGCCGCTTTACAACATCATCATGACCAATTCGGAACGCGGGCGAATTCAGGATATAGGCAATGGCAACGACCCACCTGGAAGCGAGGACGACAGCGACACGGATGCCCAGATGAATGCCACCTTTATCAGTGTGGACGGAATAGACACGAAACTTCGATACAATTGCGGCATTCGCAACAGGGGCCACGGCACTCGCGACGATCCGCCTAACAATTTCCGTGTGAACTTCCGTCAGGATGATTCGTGGAAAGACGTAACGGCAATCAATTTGAACGATCAGCACTCCCACATTCAGTACTTCGGACATATGCTCTTCAAGCTTGCCGGTCTGCCCTCGGAAGATCCCCTGGCGGTGCAATTGCGTATAAACGGCGTCAATCATGCAGCCGATTACCACAGCCTTACCCAGGGATCTTACGTTCACCTGGAGGCATACGATACCGATTGGGCGGGGAACCACTTCCCCGACGATCCGGACGGAAATGTGTACAGTGCGGTCAGTCACACAAAAACCGCCGACCTGATCGAGTTGTACTATGACGGACCCGGCACGCTCGATATGGCCGGGATGAGCATCACCGACAATTCCGGCGATCCCCTCAAGTACGTTTTCGAGCCCGGCACAACTATCGCTGCGGGTGAATACAAGGTGCTTGTCGCCGATCCGTACTCCGCTGTTCCGGGACATCTGAACTTTGCCCTGACCAGTCTGGGCGACGAAGTCTATCTGTACGACGCCGGCGAAAACGTGATTGATTCGGTTGAATTCGGAATGCAATGGCGTTACTGGTCGATCGGCCGGCTTGGCGACGACGAGTGGCATCTGAACGTTCCCACGTTAGGTCTGCCCAACGTCAAACAGCCGCTCGGCGACCCTGCCGGTCTGAAAATCAATGAATGGCTAACAAATGGCGACATCCTCTTTGTTGACGACTTCATCGAACTGTACAATCCCAGCCCGTACCCAGTCAGTCTCAGCGATCTGTATTTGAGCGACAATATTACACAGCCGCTCAAGGACAGCCTTGGCCCCTTGAGTTTCATTGAGCCCAACGGCTACGCCGTATACCGGGCAGATGACAGCGATAACGCAGGACATGTCGGTTTCAAACTCAACTCGACCAAGGGAATAATCTCGTTAGCGGACGATCAGGGCAATGTTATCGATCGGATTGTTTATCGTCCGCAAACAACGGACTACTCTCAGGGACGCAATCCGGACGGCGCTGGAACGCTGGAATTCTTTGCTCTGCCGACGCCATGGCTGGCCAATGCTGCTTCCGAGTCGGAGCCCACAATACTGGAGTTGGTTGCCGACGACGCTGATGTTCTGTATAAAGTTCCAACCGATGATACCGATGAGGACACATGGATGCAGCCGGGACACAGCACCTCTGGCTGGCAGAGTAATGCCGGGGTCCTGGGCTTTGGCGACGTCTTTACAGGCGGAGTGGGCAGCAGTCAATGGCAGGCGTTCAACGATTGCCACATCGTCCCGCTGAACGGTACGGATAGCAATGTTACACGATATACCCTACACGAGGATGATACCGGTTCCACATCGGGTACTTTGAAGGATTATGCAACGGGCATTCAAACCGGCATGCCAACCGTAACTTTCACCGCAACCGGTACAGTATATACGAGCGATAGCGATGGTGCCGGTGGTGCTCCTGATTCCGGAACCGACGCACACAACTATTTCTTCAACAGCCCTACCGATGCAATTGTGGACTTTACCGGGAACCTGATGGATATAAGGGATAGCGTAACACAGACGATAACCTTTACCGGTTTGAATCCCAACGCCACCTACAAATTTACAGGTACGGCGATTCGCGACGAAGACAATCCCGACAGGATAACATTAGTGGCGCATGGCACCCATCTACGGACGGTGGCGGCTATTCGCTTGTGATTGACGACCCGACAGGGGCGCCTGCAGGCTGGCAGGATCAAGCGAGTTGGCTACGGAGCATGTATCTCGGTGGATCACCCGGCGTAGACCGATATACCTTAATTTTGACGCGGCGATAATTCGACATTATATGCAATTATCAAAAGAACACAACGATGCTGTCACTCGCCATATTTATTAAACCAGGCCCGCTGCCCGAATGGTTTTTTGGGAGGGCGATTGTACTCTTCATCCGGAATACCAATCGGCAGGATTACCCGCACTATCCTATCTTCTGGCACACCCAATAGCTTACCAATTTCCCCGGCCCTGCCTTGTACTCTCAGCCATCCATCTATCCAGACCGTCGCATATCCCAGTCCCGTTATTGCAAGAAGCATATTCTCGACTGCCGCGGCACAATCTTCAACCTGGAACGAGTAGCCCTCATATATCGATTCAGGCTCTTTCTCGATAATACATGCGATTAACGCCTGACACTGCTGCATCGCCTTATTACTTTCGTGTCTCTGACGGACATCCTCCAGAATCTGTTGGTCGTCTATAATCACAAACCTCGTTGTCTGTTCGTTTTTACCGGAAGGAGCCCTAAGCCCCGCCTCGACTATCTTCCTTAAATCTTCTTTGTTAACAGGCTCATCCTTAAATCCGGCACGGTAACTTTGTCTTTTTGCAATCGCCTCAAATAAATCCATGACTACTCTCCCTCATAACACAAATATTTTTACCCCGCCCCCGAAGCTGCTTAAACCCCCGAAGGCCCCAAAAGAACACATAGACAATGAAAGGCCCGAAGACCCAAAAGAACACATAGACAATGAAAGGCCCGAAGGGCCGAAAGAGCGCATAGCCGGGGGCGTAAGCCCCCGGAAAGCAAACACCCACCTCCACAAGCCCCAAAGGGGCGAAAGAAATCACCCCACAACATACTGTGTATCAAAATCAATGTCATATTTTTCAACGCCCCCGCCCCGACGGTCTATCGTGAGCTGGGGTTGGTTTAGACCTTGTTTTGGGCTTAAAGCCTCTCAATATCTCCATTGTCCCCTATTCTCTTCACCACCCTTGGTCTATTCTTATATTTCCTGATAAGTCTTGAGATAAGAGAGAAGGACATATGTTCTAACTCTCTAGTTATCTGACTATGAGAGAACCCATAAAGAGCAGAAAGTACGTTATATGTTCTAGATATCCATGCCTCAAATTCAGCCAAAGACATTGTTCCGTTCTTTTTCAATGGTTCCGTTACAAGTGCCCAAAAAGTACTTAACATTATTTCTGATGTGCCACCGAAATTTGCCCCTTTAACTTTATGGTACAAAATCAGACCCTTGTGAAAATATTCTCGTAGATATTTATCAATTCTTTCGCTCTTGTTATTATCCTTAATGTCGAATTGCAGATCGCCTAAATTAGCCCAAAAAGCCTCAATGTCCATTAAGACAGATTTTCTTCTTTCAAAAAACAATTCAAAAGTCTTCAATTTTAGTTGATTTCGATATGTCAAAAAGGCTGCAACTATCGCTGTGATGATTGCTAAGTAAGGACCAATATTTTGCATTTTGAACTCCTTCGTTTCTTTTACTCAAGCACGTAGGGTGCGTTTCAACCCACTGTTTCAAATAATTATTAACGTCCCAAAGTTTGTGGGTACGAATCACCGTCACAAAGAGGAAAATTAAAGGTATCAGGAATCGTTTTTGGTTCACCTGGTTCACGTCCGTTTTACAGGCACCCTGAAATACGCTGTTGTCCCCACCATTTCACAGACTGCCTTTCGGGTCTTTATCAGTTCAGCCAAAAGCTCCTGCCCCTGGTGCTGGTCGATCCCCAGCCCCGCGCACACGTCATCGACACTGCAAGGCCGACGCCGCAGCATCTCTAACACAGCCCCGCTGTCGGCGCCAACAACTTCTCCACCCGGCTCCGCTGAAAATGACGCGACGACTTCGGCGTCATGGCCGATCCTCTCGGCGATAGCGGCCAGTCTGGCTGGTTCAACCCGAACGACACCATCAGCCGTCGTGGGACGCACCGCGGTGTTCAGATGCACTTTGTCGGGCCGAATCCTCTCGATCAGACCCCTGATTTTGTCAACCTGCTCGTCGTCGGTGTTTATGCCCTCAACGAAGAACACCTCCAGCCATATCTGGCCGGCGTATTCCTGGCGGAACCTGCAAAGCCCCTGCACGAATAAATCGAAATCGATATCATCGTGGGGTCGATTGATTCTCTTAAACGTCTCGGCATCACCCGCGTCCAGTGACGGCAGCACAACGTCGGCCCCGGCGCAGTTAGCCCGCACGGCTGAGTCGGTCAGCATCGTACCGTTGGTGATGACCGCTATCGGGATGTCGGTAAGCTGTCGTATGCCCTCGATTAGCTCGCCAAGTCGGCTGTGCAGTGTCGGCTCGCCGGAACCGCTCAGCGTGATGTAGTCAGCCCTTAGCCCGGCGGCGATGCGACCTCGCAACTCTTCCAGCACCTCCTCGATCGGCACATACTCCCGGCGATCCAGCGTCTGGACACCGTCGATGCCCAACTGGCAGTAAACGCAGTTCTGGCTGCACGTCTTCAGCGGGACGATATCGACCCCAAGACTCAAACCCAGCCGACGTGACACCACCGGCCCAAAAAGATAACCACCACTCTTTGCCACAATAACACCAATGACTTGAAAATGACTAATGACCAATGACCAGTGACTAATGGAACATCTAAATGCTATTTACTATTTCATGGATTGCTTTGCAGGTTCGTATCACTTCTTCTGCCCGGTCCAGCTCCAGCATACAGGCTGCGTCGCACAGTGCTTTTTCCGGTTCGGGGTGTACTTCCATGAACAGTCCGTCTGCCCCTGCGGCGATTGCCGCCCTGGCCAATACCGGCGCCATCTGGCGCATGCCTCCGCTTGTCGTGCCCAATCCGCCGGGCCGTTGTGTACTGTGTGTCGCGTCGAACACCACGGCAGGTGCCAACAGCTTCATCGCCGGTATCGCGGTCATGTCGTTGACCAGCCGATTATACCCGAAAAACGTACCGCGTTCGGTCAGCAGTATCTTCTCATTGCCCGTCGAGCGCACCTTGGCCACGGCGTTTTTCATCTCGTCCGGCGAGACGAACTGGCCCTTCTTGATGTTTACGACTTTGCCCGTCTGCCCACATGCCACGAGCAGGTCGGTCTGGCGCGACAGAAAGGCTGGTATCTGAATACAGTCGGCCACCTCCGCCACCGCCGCCGCCTGCCCCGACTCATGTATGTCGGTCACGATTGCAAGCCCGCTCACCTGACGGATCTTTGCCAGCACTTTTAGACCTTTTTCCATACCCGGCCCGCGAAAGCTATCGATGCTTGAGCGGTTGGCCTTGTCGAAGCTGGCCTTGAAGAGCATCCCCACGCCCGTCGCCTGCCCGATCTTTGCCAGACGCTCGGCGATCCGGAGACACATATCTTCGCTCTCGATTACGCAGGGCCCAGCGATAACGAACATCGTCCCGGCCCCGACCTGAACATCACCTATCGAAAATCCAGCCATAAATCATCCCGTCCCGTTCCATTTCCATAAAATCCACACAAACACAGACCATCCCAACAAATTCCGTTGCCGCTCAGCCGCTACCCAGCCCTGTCGGTTTGCAAATACAATATAAGGCAAAATCCCCCGGATTGAAAACTATAAATTGTAACACTATATGAGCTAAAAACGAAGACAGGGAAAATAAAGGTCAGACACCTTTTTCGGCAAGATGGTAATACAGTAAAGCGATAAACGCGAAAAATCATGTTCTGTAAAACCCTCCAATTTGCCCGTTTTGCCTAAAATTACAAATTCCTATACTATCAAGTTAATTCGAGCCGATGCGTGAGGGGCAGGGCCCTCGCACGATGCCATATTCAGGAGAATCCAGTGGTTCACTACTATCTACTTTAGTGCCCAAGAGCAATAAGATTGCCTTTGCCGTCTATGCTGAAATTCTGGACTGGATCTGAGGTTAGAGTCAAAACACTACCTGTAGGAACATAACGAATCTTGCGTTTAAGGCCAGAGTAACTATGTACTGTTGCAATCGCCAGTTTACCATTACGCCATTTAACGTCAATCTCATAATTACCCTGTGCCCTAAGACCTTTGACATAACCGGCGGGCCATTCATCGGGAAGTGCAGGCAAAAGGTCGATTTCACCAGCATGACTCTGCATAAAGAACTCTGCTACCTCGCAGGTATAGGCAAAGTTTCCATCAATCTGAAATTTCTTGGGACCTCGATCGTGACTACAAAAGAGATTGTTCATGGTCATATTATTGAGCTGGTCTCGGATGTACTGGTAAACCCTGTCTTTTTCCCAGAGTCTTGCCCAGCAGTTACCCCTTTTGGCTATTTGGTAGCCCATTGTTTTAGAAAAAACTCCACGCCACTCAAGCGCCAGCTTGGCACCATCGATAATCTTCTGCGGGGAATGAGCAGGTGACAATTGGTTTCCAGGATACAGGGCCCAGAGGTGGGCCACATGGGCAGGGTAGTTATTGTTGGGTATATCGATATCCTCTTTCCATTCCTGAAGTTGACCGTATTTGCCAATCCTCAAGCCGTCAGATAGCTTGCTCTTTTTTTCAATCAGGACATTTCTAAAGGTTACATCCACCCCCAGAATCTCGCTTGCCTCGATAGTCGCGGTGAATATGGCCCATGCAATCTGCTGATCCATAGCGACGCCAACCGATAATTCTCCATGTTCGGGGGAATAAGAGGGGACAGAAACCAGGGTGCCATCATTATTGAGCAGATCATAAACAAGGTAGTCAGCAACAAACTCAGCCGCTCCCTTCATCACTGGATACGCTTTATTACGCAGAAAATCCTCGTCCTGGGTGTACAAATAGTGCTCCCACGCATGCCATGCAGCCCACGCGCCAGCCATAGGCATACATCCCCAACTAAAACTATCCCCTGGTGCGGTATGACCTAAGGGACTATTTTCAGTACTCACCGTCCATCCGGAAGCATTATAGTGCTCCCTTGCCGAAATTGCTCCCGGCTCCATCAAGCTGTATAAATAATCGATAAAGGGCACATTACATTCTGCCAGGTTGTTGATTAAGGCTGGCATGTAATTCTGCTGAACGTTTATATTAAAATGGTAGTCGCTATGCCATGGGGGCTTAATTTTCTCACACCAGATACCCTGGAGGTTTGCGGGCAAGGTCCCTTCACGGGATGACGCAATGAGCATATACCTGCCGTACTGAAAGAGAAGGGCTTCCAGGTGATTGTCCGTTTCACCGGCTTTATACTCGGATAAACGTTTATCAGTGGGCTTGTCCATCTGAGGCGAGTTCTCTCCAATATCAATTTTCACACGGTTGTACAGGTTTTTGTAGTCCTTTTGATGGGAGAAAAGAAGCCGGGCATACGATTTGCCGGATGCGGCGTTAATCGCATCAGTTGTAATAGCGACAGGGTCGTTTCCCACATACGCATATTGCCCGATCTCAGGTGTGCTAAAGACATTCTTATACTCTGTAGCAACGGACACAATAATCATTACAGAATCAGCACCTGTAATGTTAACTGAGTTCCTCCCGGTGCTCATCGAGCCGCCATGGTTTATGACTTTTGCACGGGCTTGAAAATCCATCCCACCATGAGTTCTGTTCAAAGCAGTCATTAATAGCAGGCCATCAGATGCTGAAATTGCGGCACCGCGATGTATAGACTTCCAATTGATGTTAAAGTTCAGTTTTCCAGGCTCGTCACAATCAAAATTGAGTACCATCACCTTGTCTGGAAAACTTACAAAGTATTCCCTGGTGTATTTATCTCCCTTATAGTTGAACTCAACCCGGCCTACACCATCTTCAAGGTCCAACTCACGTCTGTAGCCAGACACAGTAGCGGTGCTAAAGCCCGGAGATGTGATAAACAGTTCGCCAATACCTCGGAAACACCCATAAGTACTGGAGTCCCCGGTGAGCCAGGCGTTCGCCTCAGCCGAGGCACCCTCAGGATTCCCCGCAAACAGCAGGTCTCTAACACCCTTCAGATGGGTATAGGCCCCTCGCTTGTTTCCTCCAAAATAGTTGGGATTGGCTTTACGGCCACCGTCCCACAGAGTCTTTTCAGTGAACTGGATACATTCCAGGTCAACAGATCCCTGGAACATGGCGCCAATAAATCCATTCCCAAGAGGCAGCCATTCACTCTCCCACTTACTGGATATATCGCCTGCAGGTTGGTGGTACCAGAGAGAGAACTTATTGGCTGGAGGGCCTGCTTGGTCAATATGGGAAACAGCTCTCAGGGAGGCGGATGATGTAAGCAAGAAAAGAACAATTAATGTTGCTGTCTTTTTCAGCGTACTTTTCATCATATTTCCTATTCATGATTTGTTTCAGAAAACCTGAGTATTTGACCTGGCTTGGTATTCAAGGCCACAAGTCCGTCTGGACCGATGGTGGTCTTCCTGCCGTTAACATAAATTGTTTTCCAGGGACTTAGAAGCTGGAGTTGTTTATTGGCAACACTTTCGATCGTTGCCGATGCTACGCGTCCGTCCTTAAATTTTGCCGATACAATAAAACCGCCCTGGGCACGAAGGCGGGTGAATTCTGCATCCTTGTCCTTGGGCCAGCACGGAAATAGACGGACCTTATTCTGGACGCTCTGCAACAGGAATTCATTTATAAGACCGACAACACCAATCATTTCCGGCATAAATGTACCATGCTTGTGGCCTTGCCACACAAACAGACCATTGGGCAACTCACGGGAAACAAACCATTTTCTTGCCTCCGTAAACCCTTCCATCATGGAAAGCCGCGCCTTGGCAATGTTGAAAATAACCTGAGAGTTATTACCATCAAAGCGAGTGTCCTTAATCGTACGCCGGAACAGTTCCTTTTCAGGTTCCGGAGAAAACCAGGTTACCTGATCCCCGGGAAAAACGGGTGAGGCGGGCACTGTTATGTTGTGTATAGACACCTGCTTGTATTTGCAGCCTTTCCAATCTACCACAACAGGCTGACCGCTCTGGTTTGTTGCCGTCGGATACTCTCCCAACAGCGATTTGTACTTGCGGCATTGTACGATCAGATCCTTATCCACCTTCAGTTCAGTAGCAGCCTGAATCAAGGCATCGAAGGTGTAGTGAACATAAGCGATATCAAAAGGACAGTTAAAGATTCCCATCTGTCCATGTTCCGGACTATAGGATGGTCCCAGGAGGATTTTACCTTTGTCATCCTTCCTGCATTTCTCCATGAAGGAAATATAAAACCGAGCGCTCTCGCGTATGATGGGATATATCCTGGTCTTCAGGTAAAGAGGATCTGGGGCGCAAAGATGTTTCTGCCATGCATTTTGTGCTGTCATGCCGTTCTTGCCGATCGTCATCCCCCAGGGATTAAATGACATTTGGCGTTTGTTATTGCTCTTACATTTGGCCGGGTCAGGTTCGTGTAAGAACGACGTTATTGGGCAAAATATCCCTTCACAATCATACGTTTCTTTGGCCAGGAATGAGAGTCGCGGCATCATATCCAGCACGTAAGAAATCCAAGGATCGGCCAATTCAGCCTGATTCGCTGCCGGCAACGGCCAGAAAGCCTGCCACGTATTGTAGTTATAATGATAGTCGGCATGCCACGGCGTCCTGTCAGTGGCGAGCGGGGGCATGATGCCTACCGGCGCTGCGCCGGGCCTGCACACGGTATGTGCAAAGTAAAGCATGCGGTACCACCAGCGCTGTGTAACCTTGTCCTCCAATTGCATACCGCTACGAGACCAATACTTCTTCCAGGCTTGTTCATGTTCCGAAACGATGGTCTCTTCCGGCTGCGCAATGGTCTCCCTGGCGAGTGAAATGGCATGTTTGAGCACGTCACCGGTCTTGATATCGAAAGAGGTAACCAGGGAGACGGCCTTAAGATCGCCCCTTGTGGCAACTGCAAGGGCATAGTCCATACCTTTGTAATCAATATCACCGGGCATTTTCATTAACAACCAGGAGACATCATCTGATGTTCCAAGCGTGGCCTCGGGCAGTGTCTCGGCTTTAATCGCTTCCAGGGTTACGGCGTGCGGACTTCTGACGAGGAGTACATTTCTATTATGTAAAACACGAATCTTTGTTATCACCTGACCTTCTGAACTCACCGAAACAAAGGCCTTTTTTATGTCAAGGTGCGCCCGCATCGGTTTCGGGGCAGGACCAAGCCGCAGTGCTGCGGCACAACGAGGTTGAGGGTATGCGAGCCTCTTATAGCTGTAAGGTGCTCTGGTAGGGCCGGATACTATATTGTTGATAATATCGACACGGGGCAGGTCACCATCCTTCGAGGTGTCCATGCGGGCATCCCATATATCGTTCTTTGTGACACGCATAAACAAATGGTCGTCTTTTTCCCAGACAATCCCATAAAGGTCGCCATTGCCGAGTATCAAGCTCTCGTGTTGGCCATCTTGCATTGTGGCAAGTGTTACATTGGCTTCTTTCAGGGAATTTTCAAATGGAATGCTGTCCTGTGCTGAACTACTGCAATAGCAGAAAAAGATCAGCAGTATGGCAGAGATTCCTATAGTGGCTTTTTGTGACTTCATTTTGAGTCTCCTTGTCCTGGTTCAGCGTGAATTGGACAAGTGCCTCACGCTGTTAAGCAACTGCCGGCAATCTGATATCGACGGCTTCAGTCAGTTTCCTACTGTTATCGTGACCTTCAATGATTTAACGGCGTTTGATTTATCGAGGTTCTCGACAATGACCTTTGCAAACTTCGAGTTTGGACTTAAATTGACTGTTTTTTGTACAGTCTCTCCTCGTTGACGGTCAATATCAAACGTGAACATATCCACCGTGTCACAATGCACACCGTCATAACTGCCTCTAACGTGGATTCTCAGTCCTGCCTTTGCGCGGGAATCGTACGTGCATTCCGTGGTAATGGCGAGCTTTGAGGCTGACTCAAGGCCTATAGGAAGACACGCGGCTATTCTGCTGCTCTGCTTGGGACCTAACGAGTCCATCATCAGA
>SDBV01000264.1_pt1 | contig 72599 bp, 66 predicted proteins | sample 2277081 | NCBI WGS metagenome assembly SDBV01 (sample SAMN10402039, study PRJNA504765) | marine sediment metagenome | isolation source: marine sediment core GS10_PC15, 223 cmbsf | place: Arctic Ocean: Southern Knipovich Ridge | collected 2010
GTTATATTGACCAGTTGTCCGTCGCCGACACGGCCCTGCACACCGGTTGGTCCCGGGCGATGGTGAAAGTTCAAACCCACCGGGCGCTGAAGAGGGTGCGAACCTTGCTGCAGCAGGGCGAATCGGCCAAGACACAATCTCATTGGGAGCGTGAATCATGAACGAAGATCGGATACTGAAGAACCTCGCTGCGGCCGCCCGCGCCGACGCGCCGCCCCTGGTGGACGTCACCTCGCGCGTCCTGGCCGATTTGCTCGCCCCGGCGCGGGCGCCCAGGGCGCTGCTGTGGGCCTTTGCGGGGGCCTGTTCGACGGCGGCGGCGGCTGTGGTCGTGCTGGCCTTGAACGTCTCAGCGGCCGGGCAAGACCCGTTCGGCGAGTTTCTACAATCCATAACGGGGATGATGCAATGAACCAAACGCAATCGAACGAAACGACGGGATCGCAAGGCCCACCGCGAAAGGCGAATCGCCGCGTTATCACGCCGCTGCTGCTTGTGATAATCTTCATCTCCGGCGCCCTTGTCGGCGCGGGCCTAACGGTCGTGTATCGATCACAGCAGCCACCGAGGCCGAGACGATCGACTGAGCAAATCCGCGACAGGCTCACGCACCGGATCGCCGAGAGGCTTGACCTGTCCAAGCAGCAGACCGCCCAAGCCCGCGGGATCATCGAGCAGCGCCTGGTGGAGTTGAAGGAGCTTCGCCGCCAGATCCAACCGCAAATGGAGGCGCAGGCCGCCATCCTGCACAGCAAGCTGGAGCCGCTGCTCGACGACCGCCAAAAGGCGCTGTGGGACGAGCTATACGCAGAGCTTTTCGCCAGGTGGTTCGCCGATCCCGTCACCACGCAGCCCAGCACGGCACCGGTGCCGTGACCGCGATACGTCCCGCGGGATTGACACACTCGAATGGCGCCATTACCGTGCTCGTGCCGCAGCGCATGAACGCTGCGTTCTTACAGGTGAGGACAGAATGATATATCTTTGGGCGTCGCTGCTGTGCGTGGTTAACGCGGCCTGCGTATCCGTCACGCTGCTTATGCTCCCGGGTAACTGGATGATGCTGGCGACGACTATGCTCGTGGCGTGGTGGTTGCGCGGCGCGGGGATGTTCAGCCCATGGACGCTGGTGGCGATTGTGGTGCTTGCACTCGTCGCTGAGCTGGTGGAGTTTTTTTCATCGGCCGTCGGCGTCAGCAAGGCCGGCGGGACGAGATGGGGCGGAACCGGCTCGCTGCTGGGGGCCGTCGTCGGGGCGATCTGCGGGACATTGTTGATCCCGATCCCACTGCTCGGTTCGCTAATCGGCGTCTGCGTGGGGGCCGGCGGCGGCGCGTTGGTGGGCGAGTTGGCGACGGGACGCAGCGGATCGGATTCGGCCAAATCCGCCGTGGGGGCCGGGGCGGGAAGGCTGGTCGGTACGGCCGTCAAATTCATCATCGGCGTCGTGATCTGGTCGATCATCGCCATCGCCGCATTCTGGCCCTAGCCCAGAGACGCGGATCGTCAATTCGCGTTGCGGTCGAAAAACCGGGGCGACAGGCGGAACCTTGAACGGCCCGAACTCGTCGGTCCGTACATACAGACGTTCCTGCACCCGCCGGAGCCACATATCATGCACATTACGGACGTCACGCAAGAGACGGCCTCTCGCCTATCTCGCAAGTCGCTCGCGCCATAGAGCCAGAACCTTCTCGGCGAGAACCACCACACCCACCTGTTTCCCCAACAGTCGAGCTGCCTCGCCGTCTAGCTGGACGTACAGGTGTTCACCATGAAAGCCGGGTGGGAAGTAACCAGGGGGCCAATAGCCAGCCGGGAATAACCCGCTGCTCCGCCCAGTCGCGCGGACCGCCTGATGATGCTTTGCTTCAACTCTGAGATGCTTCATGCCACTTGCCAGATGCGATGTGACCTGGAGCATCACCTCGTTTCTTCGTGCCTCCGTCCGCTTTTCCTTACCAGTCTGCCCGGGAAACTGCCAGTCAAGAAGGTGCTCAGCCGTGAGGAAGTAGTTGAACGCAAGATCGGCATCCAGTGGATTAGTTCGCAGTTTGACGAAGTCACGCTCAAGCTTCGCCAAAAGATCTGCCGCAGTCCTGAATACGAACCATTCGCTCAATTAGAAGGCTCCACTGAAGACCGCTCAGCCCTTCCCGGAGGCCACAGAATGCCTCGTGCGTTTAGCAATCCAGTCACCTCCCGATGGAGTTTGAACCATGTGTCAGGCGGTAGCTTCAAACTTTCTTGTTATCCACTCCCTTTATCAGGCCGGACAACATTCGGGCTATTTCCTCAAGGTTTGATTTCAGCGATTGATGCGATACATGTTCGATCAGCCCCCGGCGCAGCGTCAGTTCCAGCAGTGGAACGCATTCCTGAACGCTGCCGCGGGCAATGACGAAGAAGTTCTTGCGGTCTGGTTTTGTGAAACGGCCGTTACCTTCAGCCAGATTCGTGGCAATGGATAATGCCGCTCGGTTGATCTGATTGCCAAGAAAGAAGTAGCCGCGTGGGAATTTCTCCGTCATGGCGGCTACGTTGTCGGCGAAATCGACTGCCTTCTGATAGACAGCGAGTTTCTCGAAGAGGAACGCCATGCTCGCTTTCTCTTGAGAGTAGACAGGAGACCGCAGGAGAGAGATCCAGTCTCTTGTCAAACCGGCGGCTTAATGCCGACGCTTTGACATTTGTTCTACTCTCTACTATCTCCTCTCTCCTGCTCTAGTCGGGCTTCGTCCGACTCGGGGCGACTGGATTCGAACCAGCGACCTCGTGCTCCCAAAGCACGCGCTCTAAACCAAGCTGAGCTACGCCCCGAAACTTCGCAATATCTCTACCTTCGTCACGCCCCGCGGCGGTGAGTCTTCTCAGCGGATTATGCGGCCGACAGTGCTGGCGGTCAAGGACTCGTGATAGCCCAACGGGCGGCGGACCGAGCGGACGAAAAATAAATCGAGATCTTGATAAAGTCGTGGCTCGTCCTGCCCGACGATCTGTAATGGAAGCATCCTCACATAATCGCGGGCATCCGGCCCGCAGATAGGGAGATCAAAATGATCATAGATGGGATAACCTCCAGTCCTGCCTACTCGATCCCAGTACCCACGGTTGCTGACGAACCCGCCCCACCACAGCAAGATCCACCGCCAGAGGCCGCTGGCGCAGAAGGCACGGACGACGGCGAGACCCGCGGCGAAGGCGTCCTGCGACTGCTGCAGGCGGGGCATTTCAAGGGGATTGCCGACCTGCGACTGCGAATCAATTTCCACGACGAGATGGTCGCCGCCCAGATCGAGGCGACGAAGTCCGCTGCTGGAGAAGCTGCGACGAATCTGTCGCAAGTCATGAATGGCGAGCTGGACCAGTTGGGCTCTTCGGGCGAACTGGACGAAGAGCAAGCCTTGGCGCTGGGCGAGACTCAGGATGCGTTCAACCAAGCCGTCGGCGACGCCACTCAGACTTTCCTCGCCGCAGGCGATGTTCAAGGCGGCGTGCTGACCCAAGGCCTCCAGGAAGCATTTGATCAGCTCGTAGGGGCGGTCGATTCAATCCTCGTAGGCGCTGAAGCACCCGCCCCAGATGGCGCCGAAGAGCCCGGAGGCGGCGAGGAACTGACGGCTGATTCGACGCTGTCGGGGATGATGGAATTGCCCGGCGAGCCGGAACCAGAACCCCAGGCGCCCGCGCCGACCGAGACGCTGGAGGAGCTTTTCGAAGCGGCGATGCAGGAATTGAACGACACTCTGGCTAATACGTCGCTGTTTCCCCCTGTCTCTGCGTCGGGCGGGCATGGTGCGGCCTTTGAGAAGTTTCTGGGTGAATACAGTTCGTTGCAGGCACTGGACGAGTCGGCCGATCCGGGAACAGAAGGCGCGGACACTGCGGACGAGTCGGTGAACTTAGAGGCATAAGCGGCTTGCGCAGTTGTCCACCACCACAGTGGGCCCAGCCCTACCAACGGGTGTTAGCTCAAGCTCACCTGACTTCTAACATCGCCCCCCCCGCTTGATTACTTACGGTCCTTGCGGCGAGCTGCAAGAACCACCACGCCGGCTGCAAGCAGCACTACCGTCGTGGGTTCCGGAATCGTCCCGATCGTCTCCAGAAGAGCTTGGCGTTGAGGCGATATCGGCCGGTGGGAGCCTTGGAGTGTTGTGCAGGTTGGGGACTACTTGGGGCAGAAGAACCGGAGAAGGAATCCAGGCGCCCGGCCCGGCGGAGGGACAATCGCCTGCGGAGACGGTGACGAACCGCCGGACCGGGAAACCCGTTCTATAGGAGCGGAATGTTATTGTCAGTTCTGCGTGGACAGTGCCACACCCAGTGCAACGTTCTCGGTTAGCGACGATACGCTGGTTGTGGTCTGCGCACCGCTGCCGAGCATCTGCATTGCAACCGAGGTCAGCATGTGCCCTGTGCTGGCGAAGGCGGCCTGCATCAGGTCGAAGTGCTGATTCTTAATTTCTGCGAGCAACTCCCGGGACCTCTGTACTGGACTCATGTCGTCGAGATCCTGAAGCGCTGAAAGGCTGTGCTCATACTCGACGACGTCATCCCCGAGTTTGTGCAGCATCTCGGCCACGACCTGTCTTGCCCTGGCCACCGCGCCACTTACCTTCCCGAAACTCTCAAGCATCATCTCCTTGAGGGGTTCGTTCAGGTCGGCGCCCAAAACGTCGGTAAGTGGGGTATCCCCCGACAGCTGCAAACCTCCATCGGTCAGCAGATTCACCGCCGTATACGATGCGGCGTTCAGGGCCTCTTGAAGCTGGTCGCCCAGTTCGTGGTACTGTTCATCCAGTTCCTCAAGCTGCTCGGCGCTGGAAGACCCAGCCTTGACCTTCTCCAGGACCAGCGCCATCGCATAGACCGTCTCGGCGACGAGCCCCAGTTCGCTGTCGGCCTCTTGGTACGTGCCGATTTGCGTGTTAGCCGCGGCGATATCGGCGTTTAGCCCCCTCATGTCCATCGCCGCCAGCGTCGCGACGGTATTATACGATTCGTTGCGGGGGACGGATTCGATGGTGAAATTCCCGCCGGAATCGTCCGTCTGGAGTTTGAGGCGGTAATACGTGTTCGTCAGGCCCCACGCCCCTTGACTGCCCAGAATGCTTCCGTTGCCCGACACCTTTGATGCCCTCCCAATAGTAGGCCGCACCCTTCGGCCCTTTGTGCTTCCAACAGGAACCGTACGATACAAGTTTGACGGATGCAAAAAAGATGTTCCAATCTCGCCGGAATTTCCGGTGCTGGGATACGGCGGGTAGGGGCTGCTGAGGACGACGCCCCCTTCGCACACGCCGGTAGGAGTTGACGGGCTTGGGTGCAGCGCATATCCTTACCAGGCGCCCCGGGCCCAGCCCGGCGAACGTTCCTCTGTGCAGCACGGAGATACACCATGACCAGTAACAACGTCGGTCCCACGTCACCGCCGTTCGGCGGGTCGCCTGTCCCGCCTCCCCCACCCGCAATGCCCGCCTCCAGTAGCTCATTCGTTCCGCCGACCCAGCCGCCCCGGACCGCCAAGCGACGAGGAAAAGGGAAGATGGTGGCGATAATCCTGCTATCCGTTCTGCTGGGTATGTCGGTGGTGGTCAATCTGTATTTGCTGGCGCTTATCGGCGCCGAGCTCGAGCCCGGGGTGGATACAAAGACGATCAGGCGTGGCTCGGCCGCTCAGACCATCGCCCTGTGCGGAATCGAGGGTCTCATAGACGGCGCCGCGGCGCTGCGGTTCGCGCGATTCTACGACCAGGTGGCCTGGGACGATAACGTGAAGGCGATTGTGCTCCGCGTCGAAAGCCCCGGCGGCGGCGTCTCAGCGTCCGACAGGATCCACGAGCTCATAAAACAGTTGCGGGCGAAGGGCAAAATCGTAGTGGTCTCCATGGGCAACGTCGCCACCAGCGGAGGTTATTACATATCCGCCGGCGCCGATGAGATCGTCGCCGAACCGACGACCGTCACCGGCTCGATAGGCGTTCTGGCCGGATGGGTAATGCTGAAGGACACGCTGAAGAAGGTCGGCGCGGAGATGGTGGTCGTCAAGTCCACCCATGCACGCGGGTGGAAGGATGAATGGAGTTCGTTCAAGAGGCCCGACCAGCGTCAGCTTGCCCATCTGCAGAAGATGCTGGACAAGATACAGGCGCGGTTTGAGCAGATCGTCACCGACGGCCGCGGCGAGCGGTTGGTCCTGCGGGCGGTGGCGCCCTATACCATGCAGGTAGGCGAAGGCGAACAGGCAAAGAGCATAATCATCAAGGAAACCGAACCGTTCAACGGGAAGGTCTATCTTGCCGAAGAGGCCCTGGAGCTCGGGTTGATCGATAAGATCGGATACCACGATCGGGCCATCGCGCGAGCCAAAGCCCTGGCCGAGCTGACAGATCCAAAGGTGGTCCGCTACATGCCCCGCAAAAGCGTTTGGGCGCGGCTGATGGAATCGAGGGCTCCGTCCGCCCTCATCGTGGACCGTAGGATGATCGATGAGCTCCAGACGCCCCGCCTCCAACTTATCTGGAAGATCGATTAGTGTAGGGATGGTCCGCTCACTTAGATTCTCCGTGATCTGTCTGATTGCTTGCGGTGTGCTCTGCGAGCTGTGCATCGCAGGCGGCCCTTCCGCCAGTGGTCCCACACATGCGGATCTTGATCGCGCCGTCGCCGCAGCCGTTGGGTACCTCAGCTCCAAGATCGATGCCCAGGGCTCCTGTCGCGGCGAACCGGCGGCCGGAAACGTACGCTACGGCGCCAAGACGGCCCTTTGCGCCTATGCGCTGCTGACCGCCGAACCGAAGCGCCCAAGCCCGACTGTCCGCAGAGCCCTGGATTGGCTTACCCGGCGCCAGCTCCGCGGAATCTACGCGGTGGCGATGCGGGCGCAGGTCCTGGCAGCTGTCGGTGACGAGCGTTACGCGCCGGTACTGACTGCCGATGTCGGGGAACTGATCGAATCGGCCGGCGAAACAGGAGCCTACGCAGCTACGCTGCACCCAGGCCCCGCCCGCAGGCGTAATGACAACTATCACACGGCGGCGGCCGTCCTTGCGGTCTCGTCGGGCCCCCAAGCGACGGATGACTACTGGCGACGAGCTGCACGACACTGGATCGACCAACAACGCCCCGACGGCGGGTGGAGATACCGCGTCCGCCCGGATATTATGCGGGACAAGACATACGGATCGATCACCGCTGCGGGACTGCTGGCGCTGCACACCTGTGCCCGGAAGCTCCACCGGCCCGGGGGCATCGAAGCCGAGATAGACGAGTCGATCGCACGAGCGATGATGTGGTTGGATCAGCACTATAGCATCGACGAGAATCCCTCCCTGGGCGTCAACGGGTATCACGAGTGGGTCTACAATCTGTCCCAGGTCGCTCTTGCAAGCGGGAAAAAGTATTTCGGCGCCCGCAACTGGCGCGCCGAAGGGATCGAGAAGCTGATTTGGGCACAGCGCTATGATGGCGCCTGGGGACATGGGGACGCGATCGATCAGACCGCGTTTTCGCTTCTGTTTCTTCTGAACGCCCGGCAGCCCGTCCTGTTGAACAAGTTGTCTTACGAGGGCGAATGGAACACCCACCCGCGAGATTGCGCGAACCTTACGGGATGGGTATCACAGACGTTCAAACAGCCCGTCCGTTGGGAAGTGGTGGATATCAACTGGCCCATCCGGGACCTGGACGATGCGCCGATTCTGTACATCTGTGGCGTCGGGACAATGCAACCCAGCGCCCCGCAGATGGACAAACTTCGAACCTTCATCCTTCGAGGGGGGCTGATTATCTCGCAGGCGGTTTCCAACGACACGGATTTCACCATCAGCATGCTGCGACTCTTGAAGCGGCTCTTCCCGCAATACGAACTGGCTCCGGTCGGCGACGACCATCCGATCTATTCGGTGAACTTCACCCCGCCTACCCCCAAGGGACTCTGGGGGATCTCCAACGGGGTGCGCGTGCTGGCGGTGCATTCCCCGCGGGAGCTGTCGAGGGATCTGCAGGACGGACCCGGGGAATTGCAGATGCCCACCTTTGAGTTGCTGGGCAATATTTGTCTGTACGCCACGGATCGCGGTCAGCTTAGTTCGTGGGCCCGGACGCCCTGGCCGGCCGCGCCGAGCGAGCATTTCGTCCCCCGCGCCACCATTCACCTGGGGCGGGTCAAATACGACGGAAACTGGGACCCCGAGCCGCTCGCCTTGCGGCGCCTGGGGAACATCATGGCCCGGCGCCACAGGATTCGCCTGCAACTGGGCGAGCCGGTCTCGATCCGGAATCTGTCTGCGGCCGCGTGGCCTGTAGCCCACATGACCGGAACGGACGCATTCAGGCTTGGCACCGATGAGGTCGCCGCCTTGTGGAAATACGTAAGGGCAGGTGGGACGCTGATAGTCGACGCAGCCGGCGGCGGCGAGCCGTTCGCCCGAGCGGCCAAGACAGAGCTGCTGAGGGCTTTTCCCGGCGGGCGGTTTGAGCATCTCAGCATGAAACTGTTGCAGAGCGGCCCCGAGCCCCTGGAGACGGTCACCTATCGACGCGACCTGGCCGGTGCGCTTGGCCAGGACCGCTACGTGCCCAGAATTGAGGGGCTCTACAGCGAGGGGCGGCTGGCGATTGTCTTCAGCGGCGACGATCTGACCGCCGCCCTTGTGGGGTATCCGGGATATATGATTCGCGGTTACGATCCCCCCACGGCCGTGGCGATCATGACCAACCTTATTTGCCACCTCAGCGGCGTGCCCCGCAGTTCACAGGCCGTCGAACTGCCCGGCGACTAGACCGTCGATGAAGGCAGCCAGTCCGTCGGTAGCGACGTAATCGGCGGCGCTGCGGACAGATTCCGCCGCGCGGCCCATCGCCACCCCTAGTCCCGCCTTGCGGATCATCGCCAGGTCGTTGACGTCGTCGCCGATGGCGGCGATATGGGCCGACGAAATCTGATACCCCTGGGCGACGTAGGTAAGGGCCGCGAATTTATCCGTCCCGTCCGCGAACGCCTCGATAACCGTCACCCCGTAATTGGGCGCCACGATCGAATGGATGTTCAGCCGGGAGCCGAATTGCTCCAGCAGCTTGGCGACGGTCGCAGCGGCCCGGTCGGGATCGACCACGAAGCTGATCCGCAGCGGGTTCGGCAACTCCACAGCGTCCGCCAGTCGTCGCACGCGGCGGACCTTGACGTCCATCTTGGCGAACCACTGGCGCGCGGCGACATCAGCGTCGGCGGACTCGGCGAGGTAGTAATCCACGCCCCACCGCCACACGTCGACAATCGCCATCGCCGAGTGACCAAGCTCGTCCAACGCGTCGGCGAATTCAAAGGCCAGTTGGCGCGGAATGGTCCTTGCCCAAAGCGTCCGGCCGGTCAGGGGCTCGCAGACCAGCGCCCCTCCGACCAGGATCAGCGGTGCGTGCGGAACTGAAAGGCGAAGTTGGCGCCAGATAGGTTCGGTCTCGACGTAGCTGCGCCCGGTCGCCAGACAGATGCGCAGACCGCTCTGCTGGGCTGCGCCCACGGCACGGATGATCTGGTCGCTGACCTGCTGGTCCGGCCCGATAAGCGTCCCGTCAACGTCGATTCCCAAGAGTTTGTACTTCATGAACTGTCCAGGTGGCGGTGGCAAGATTGCGGCTCGGGTCCGATCGCGCGGGGCCGGGCGCTTAAGCTTCGGCGGAAGGGACGTATTTGCAGACGCAATCGTATACTTCGCCGCCGACGCGCTGTGCGACCAGCGGGTCCTTCAGCAGCGCCAGGCGGAGACAGTCGCACGTGAAGGCCGCATCGAAGTTGCTCTCGATGGCCCGGCCCATCCCTTCCAGCAACACAAGCTCGGCGCCGACCGCTGCGGCGTTCAGCTCGTCCGTCACGTCCCCAAGATCGATCAGCGGCAAGTCGTTACCCGTCGAGACGACTTCGAACATATCGGCGTCGATCAGTGCGGCCAGGTCCGGGTCGATCCTGCTTAGACCCTGGACGATCTGGACCGTCTCGTCGGCCGTTACGTCGTTCAGGGCGGGGTGCTCGTTGGCGGCCAGGACTATCTGCGTCCCGCCGAGGGCCAGCTCTCGAACAAAGGGCATGACCCCGAGTATGAAATCCGTCCCACAGTTGTCGACGAAGACGACGGCCTTGGACCATTTCGTCGGCGGGGCCGTGTCCAGGTCGTCCGCCAGGCGATCGTAATCGTCGAGCAGCCACGGGCGCTGTTTTGTCTGGGCCAGCGTCGCAGTGAAATTAGGCGAGTCATTGGTCAGCTTCATGGTCGCCGGGGAGCCCAAGTCGAATATGTTACCCGCAAAGATACAGCGGATCAGGTGCACCCACTTTTCGCCCGGACCGGTCGCGTGAAGCCTGGAGAGGACCTGCGGATACAGCTGCATCGCCGATTCGTTCTCTCGCAGCTTGATGTGCCGGAAGGGATCCCTGAGCCTGTTCGTAAAGAGCACGTCCTGGCGAAGTCTGCACAATTGCATCACGTCCAGTTTGCCGCCGGGAAGGCAGTTCGGGTCCTTTCGCAGCCGCCCTATCGCCTCTTTGAATTCGGCTCCGGCGGCGTCGATTTGCGCCCCAGCGGCCCGAGTATACTGTTTGGCGGCGGCCTGAAGTGTCTGGTCAAAATGACGTTCAAACAGATCGAGCCAGTGCCCACGGGCCTCGGCGTCGCCCGCCAGGTCCCAGTCATGCGCGACGTAATCCTGCTTTTTGTCCAGAAGACAGAAACGAGTCATTCTTCGTCCGGGTCAGGCGGTTTTGCTCTTGGCCTTTTTTGCCGTGAAGATGGTCGGCTCGACCTCGCCAGCGACCATCTGGCAGGTTATCTCGTAGGTGGTCCCTTCGCGATCCTTCTGCTCAGGCAGGTCGTACATGATGTTGAGCATCAGCTCTTCGACGACGGCCCGCAGGGCGCGTGCGCCGACATCCCTTTCGATGGCCTTTTGGGCGATCGCCCGCAGCGCCTCGTCGGTGAACTGGAGATTTGAGTTCTCCATCTTAAAGAAACGCTCATACTGGCGGACGATGGCGTTTCGAGGCTCGGTGAGGATGCGCACCATCGCCTCCTCGTCCAACGGCCCCAGGGCGGTCAGGCACGGGAGGCGGCCCACCAGCTCGGGTATCATCCCGTAGTGCACCATATCGATCGGCTGAACCTCGGCGAGAATCAACCCATGCTCGGAGGGTGTCTCTTCCGGTAAGTCTTCGACGGCAAACCCGATGAGTTGCCGCCCGAGGCGCTTCTTGATGATGTCCTCCAGTCCGGTAAACGTTCCGCCGCATATGAACAGGATCTGCGTGGTGTCCATCCGGATGTACTGCTGCTCTGGATGCTTGCGGCCTCCCTGGGGCGGGATGTTCGCGGTCGTCCCTTCGAGCAGCTTCAGCAGCGATTGCTGGACGCCCTCGCCGCTGACGTCGCGAGTGATGGAGACGTTCTGAGATGTCTTACCGATCTTGTCAATCTCGTCGATGTAGATGATCCCGCGTTCGGCCGCCTCCAGGTCGTAGTCCGCCGCCTGGAGCAATTTGAGCAGGATGTTCTCGACGTCCTCGCCGACGTACCCCGCCTCGGTAAGCGTGGTCGCGTCGCCGATGGCGAACGGAACGTGCAGCACGCGGGCGAGGGTCCTCGCCAGCAGCGTCTTACCGCACCCCGTCGGGCCGATCAGCAGAACGTTGGACTTGTCGATCTCGACCGTGTCGGTGTCGTCCAGGTCCGCGCTTGTCAGCCGCTTGTAGTGGTTGTGCACCGCCACCGAGACCACCTTCTTGGTGTGCTCCTGGCCGATGACGTACTCGTCGAGGAATTCCTTGATCTGCCGCGGGTTCGGTATGCTCGTAAACAGCGGTTTGGACTGCACCCGGCGGCGCTGCTCCTGGCGCATGATGTTGTGGCACAACTCCACGCAATTGCCGCAGATGTATACTCCGTCCGGTCCTTCAACGGTCGGGCCCACATCGTCGCCGCTTCGCTGGCAGAAGCTGCAGAAATTCTTGCGGCCCGATCCCCCGCCGCCCGAGCCTTTCTTCCCGCCGCGTGGCAATTTAGGACCGCCATTGTCGCTGCCGGTGTTCGAAGAACTCATAACAACTCCTTAATTTGCGCACAAATCAACCGTTCTTAGAAGCATTATTCTCATCGTCATCCGCGGGGGAGCACCTTGATGTTGAATTGGCCCGTTCGCCGGTCGGCACGGATATCTCAAGGCAGCTTCGCCGAAGATGGGCGAACTCCTGTTCGGAAATCTCACCCCTGCGGCGAAGCTGCTGAAGGGCTTCCATGGAAAGTCCCGGTGCAGCACGGCGATTCTGGACGGTGTAAAACTTACCCCGCAGGTAAAGCACCACCGCCCCTCCGATCAGCAGGCACACTATAAGCACGCAAGAGGAGATCACCACCTTCGCCGCCGGCGAAAGGTCACCAATCGTCAATGGCTCCCAGATACTCACGTTATCCATTCTATACGGGCCCACCTGATAAGACCAGTTCTCACACCCCGCTGCCCGAACAGCCGCGCCTCAGCTGCGGCGGCGACAAAGGCGTTGCAGCCAGCCGAGGCTGAGGGTAGAAAGAAGGGACACACTTGGCGGGCCGGCCCCAAAGCGCCGGTCCGGATACAAGCAGACAGGAGAGAATCAATGAGTTACAAAGTGGTCCTCATCGGCGGGGGCAGCTACAAGTGGACCCCGGGTTTGTCCACGGATCTGTTTTTGACACAAAGCCTTTCCGACAGCGAACTTGTTCTGGTGGACATCAATCCCGACGCAGCCAAGCTCCTGCAAGCCTACTGCCGCATGATGGCCCAGAAGGTCGGTACGGGCTGGAAGATCAGCATTGCGGACCTTGCCCCGGCCTTGGACGGCGCCGACATTGTCAGCGCGTCGATCTCGACGGGCGGGCTGGACGCCATGCACCTGGACTACACCATTCCCGAGAAGTACGGGATCTACCACACCGTCGGAGATACGACAGGCCCCGCAGGAATTTCCCGGACGCTGCGGAACATACCCATCTTCGTGGACTTCGCACGCAAGATGGAGAAGTATTGTCCCCACGCGTGGATGGCCCACGTGACCAATCCGCTCTCGCAGATCACCCGCGCGATTTCCAAGGCAACCTCGATCCGCGCGGTAGGCCTGTGCCACAACTATGTCGATACGCTGTTTTGGCTGGCGGACTATCTCGGCGTAGCCCAGGATGATATAGAGGCCGTCAGCGTCGGCGTCAATCATTACACGTGGCTTAAGGACATCACCGTCAAGGGCAGGCCCGTGGATACCTCCACGTTCAATACGGCCGATTACTTGCGATACGAGGCGAACCAGAAAGAACCCCTCAAGACGGGCACGACCGACGACGAGATCAACGAGATGACCGGCGGGACAGATCTGGAGTTCTACCTGACGTTCGAGCTGTATAACCTGTTCGGGTACCTCCCGATCGGAGCCGCCCCGCACATCGCGGAGAGCCTCCCGTGGTACAACAACTCGCCCGAGACGCTGAAACGCCATCACATCCGGCGCAAAGGCGTCCTGCCGGGCCGGCACGACGGCAACCAGAAAAAGCGCCAACAGCTTGTCGACATCGTCGAGGGCAAGGGCGACCTGCCCGCCCCGAAGCAGTCACGCGAGACGTTCGCCTCCGTTGTCGAAGCCCTGCTCACCGGCTGCCCCGGCCGCGAAGTGATTTCCTATCCCAACGAGGGGCAGATCACGAACTTGTCGCGAGATGCGGTCGTCGAGACATGGGTGACGATCTCGGCCAATAGGGTTTCACCGGTTAACGCCGGCGCGGTGCCCGACCCGCTGGCGGGATACATGCAGATGATCGTCGACGAGCAGGAGCTGAGTATCGAGGCAGCTCTTACCGGCAATCGACAGAAGGTCGTCCAGGCGATGACCGTCTCGCCAATGGTGCAAAACAAGGACATCGTCGCTGATCTGGCCGATGAGCTGCTGGCAGCGAACAAGGACCTCCTCCCGCAGTTCAACAAATGACCATCAGACGGAGCCTATCAGTCGATGACCGGTAAGGAACGAATCCGCGCCACGATCGCACGCCGCCAGACCGACTGCGTCCCGCTGGGCTTCTACGCGGTCGATCACGAGATCGTCTCGAAGGTGCTCGGCCGGGCGACCTACGTCCGTGACAAGATCGCCCGGAGGGTGCTGCTGTGGGAGGGACGCCGCGACGAGCTGGCCGCCAGCTACAAAACCGACACCGTTGAGTTCTATCGAAAGATCGACTGCGCCGATATCATCCTGCCTAAAGAGGCCTTCGAGCTGCCGCCCGCTGATTACACACCTCCCGATCCGCCACCAAAGAAGATCGAGCAAAACAAGTGGCAGGACAACCGCGGGCGCATCTGGCAGGCGGTTCCCGAGGTCAACGAGATCCGGTGCATACACGATCCTGTCCGCAAGACCGAATTCACCGTCGATGATTTCGCCGGGCCGGTCGAGGTCGCCCCGCCGGATGAATCGTGCTACGAGGCGATTGATTACCTTATCGAACAGTTGGGGGCGGACCGCTACGTCTGCTCGAAGTGCCCTATTACCTCGCTGACGCCAGGGGGCGACACGGCCTCGGGCCTGATGATGTACGCCTTGCAGCCGGAGGTGGTCCACGCCGCGAATCAGCGTCAGGTGGCCCAGCAGAATCAGCTTGATAAGTACAACATCCGCCCGGGCTCGGCCGGGGTCTTCGTCGAGGAAGACACCGCCGGGACCAACGGGCCGCTGATCTCGCCCCAGATGTTCCGTGAAATGTACCTCCCGTATCTCACCCGGAGGATCGAGCACATCAGGCAGTTCACCGACCAGGTCGGTATGCACAACTGCGGGAACAATATCCCGCTGATGGAGATGTTAATCGAGGCGGGGATCGACTACTACCAGTCGCTGCAGACGACGGCGGGGATGGAGATCGGTAAGCTGACGAAGATGTTCGGCGAGAAGTTGGTCTTTTGGGGCGGCGTGGCGCTGGAGGTGCTGATCCAAGGCCAAGTCGACGACGTCCGCAAGGAGGTTCGCACGGCGATGCATCGCGGCGCGCCGGGCGGGGGATTCATACTGGGGCCGTCCCACTCTATCGCCATGGGAACCAAGTACGACAACTTCATGGCGATGATCGACGAATACGTCAAGCTGCGGGACAAATTCTAGACAGATTCTAGAGAATCCTAACGGAACATGGAACAGGCCATTGCCCAATCCAGGTCGATACTAGCTGACGCCAGGAACGTCGCCGTCTTAAGCGGTGCGGGGATATCGGCCGAGTCCGGCGTCCCGACATACCGCGGCGTCGGCGGGATATGGGAGGGCTTCAGCGCGGCGGAACTGGCCAGCGCCGAGGGTTTCGCCCGTGACCCGGCGAAGGTTTGGGGATGGCACAACCAACGTCGCATGGAGCTTGCGGCGGTCAAGTTCAACACCGGCCATAAAGCACTGGCCGATCTGGAGGCACAAGTCGTCGCCCGCGGGGGAATGTTTACGCTGGCGACGCAGAATATCGACGGTCTGCACCAGGCGGCGGGCTCGCAAAACGTGCTCGAGCTGCACGGTACGATCCTGGCGATTCGCTGCTCGCAGTGCACGGATAAGCGGCACATCGCCTTTGAGCCGGTAGATGACGAAGTGCCCCGTTGTGGGGGGTGTGGCGCGTACATGCGCCCGGATATCGTCTGGTTCGGCGAGCAACTGCCCTCTGACGTGTGGGAAGCGGCGGCGAGGTCTGCCTACGAGTGCGACGTGTTCATGACGATCGGGACCAGCGCGGTGGTGTATCCGGCGGCGGGCCTGATAGAGATGGCGGCCGGGACCGGCGCCAAGACGATCGAAGTGAACCTGGAACGGACGGCGGCCAGCGGGCTGGTGAATATTTCCCTCCAAGGTAAGGCCGGCGAAATCCTGCCGCAACTGGCCGATCTGGTCTGATAGACGATTGCGAGCTGCCACCGATACCGTTTTGTTGTTCGTACTAGGCGCCGGACGATATCATGTGAACATGACCGATCCCAGCGACAAAGCCCCGGCGTTTCTATGCGACGCCATGTTGGGGGGCTTGGCGCGGTGGTTAAGGGCGGCCGGGTACGACGCCCAGTTCGAGTACGGGATCGACGATCGCGAGTTGATCCGCCGAGCCGGCTCGTCCGGCCGCATCGTCCTGTCCAGCGACGGGCCGCTGTTCGAACGGAACATCATCAAGGACGGGACGGTCCGGGCCGTCTACATCCCGCAGCAGATCAGCAAGATCGAGGCGCTCCAGTTCGTCATGCGTCAATTGGAGCTGCCGCTGCGAGGACCGCGATGCATGGCGTGCGGCGGTGAGCTGACGGAGGTACCCAAACACGAGGTCATCGACGAGGCGCCGCCGCTGGCGTTCCGCAATTGCGAAAAGTTCTGGCGGTGCGGGCGCTGCGGCAAGCTGCTGTGGCACGGAACGCACTGGCAGCGGATTACGAAACGCCTCGCGGACATCACCCCGGTGGACTGATGTGCGATCCGGTCAATCACCCCAACCGACGTCTGTCAAAAAAGCTTTGGGGAGCATGAACTTCATGGTCTTGAGCGGATCGACCACTTGGCAGATGCGAAGCTCACCGACCAGGCTCATCGTCCGGGCGGCGTCGTTCGCACCCAGACCGACATTGTCGCAAAGAAACTGATGGGCCTTGTCCAGCACCATCCGCTCGCATTCATCCAAGCCCTTGGCGGAGGCGAGGAACATCAGCCACTCGCCGTTTTCGACGGCCGGTGTCGGGAGCCTTAGCGACGCAACCGACACCGACAGCGTCACCTCGCCGGCGACTTCCGCCCCGCAGACGCAGACCTCTCCGTCGCCCATCACCGCGTGAATGTCTCCCACCGCCAGCAGGGCCCCGTTGACGTTGACCGGCAGGTATACCGCTGCACCGGGGGCTATCTCCTTGCAGTCCATGTTACCCCCGTGCTCACCAGGCGTCCCGGTGGGGATCGCCTCACCGTCGCCCGGGGCCACCCCGATCACGCCGATCATAGGGCGGATCGGGACGGCGACACCTTCGCAGACGATCAGCTGACCGTCACGGATCGGCAGGATCACCGTCTCGTTGACTGTGATTCGATGGGCCAGGGCGCCCATGCCTTCGGACAGGTTCATCACCGCGTGATCCGCTACGTCGATCTTCTGAATCTCGACTTTCAGTATGTCGCCCACTGCGGCGCCTTCGACGAAGACCGGTCCCGTTGCGGGGTTGACCGTATTCCACATCTGCTTGGTGAACTTGTCGTCGGCGCTGCGGAGATTCCCGCTGTAACAGTCCTGGCATTTGACGCAGAACGTCTCGCTCGCCGCAACGCGCAATACCGGCTCGTTCGCCGCAGACATCTTGTAGCAGACCTTGTCCCTGGTCAGCGTCTTCATGATTTGCTCCTGTTCGGTTCGCAGTCAGCACGAGGGTACTGGCGATCGGGCGCCAAACAAAGTCTCAATCTCGCAGCTTGACGTCCCAGAGAATCGTGATGCGATCCCCCCTCCCCGCCGCTGCATACCCACGTGTGTCGATCACGGCGAGTTGGAGATGCGGATCTCGTCGATATCGATCTGGCCCCAGTCCGCATCATAGTGATTGTACAGCCTGACGAGCACGCGGGTGAAGTTGCGATAACTGCTGCTGATGCCGAACGTGCCCTTGGAGCCTCCCTCGTAGAAGCACTCGACCTGATCGGTAACGCGGTTGTAGACCAACTGGACCTGCTTGAGGTCGTACCCGCCTGGGTCGTCCGGGGTTGAGTAGGCGCCCAGCATCGAGTCGCTGGCTCCATCGTCGCCAGTGGCCCGCAGCTCCAGCTCGCCGGATCCGGTTCTATCCAGTGCGAAGCCCAGGCCAAAGCCGTTTCCGCTGTCATCCACCAGGAACACCTGGCCCCATTTCCAGCCGGATCCGCCGCCGCCGGGGGGGGCACCGTAGGTATGGCGGATCTTGAAGGAGATGTACACGGTGTCGGTCAGGCTCGGGTTGGTCAGGTTCGCTCGCATTCGCGAATCCCGCACCGTGGCGTGCACCTCGTAGCCAGGCTCGGAGAGGAACTGGAATGTCTCGAAGCTACCCTCCAGCGTCGTCCACCCGTCCAGGTTGTTGTCGTCGAAGTCGTCGGCGAAGAATATCCCGGTGGGATCGATTACATTGATTTGGACTGTGTCCGAATCCGACAGCTCCCCGTCGTGGGCTTCCAATTGCAGCACGTACGGCCCGGCCGCCGAGAACGTCGCGCTCGTATCGACGGCTGAGGAGTCGCCGAATATCACTCCGCCCGGGCCGCTGAGCTTCGTCCAGGTCGTCGTAAGCGCCGGTGGCAGCGGATACCCGTCGTCGCTGACCGTCCCGTCAAGGGAGATCATGTTGGTCGGTAGCGTGATGCTGTCATCGGGTCCGGCGTCGGCTGTCGGCGGCTGATTGGCGATAAGCACAATCAACTGCAACGCCGTCGGGCCGGAAGTTCCGTTGTTGCGGCAGATGACTGCGTCCGTCGGTCCGACCTTGCGGTCGCGGTTAAAATCGCATGTGTCGTCGATCGTCGCCGGGTTGATGCCCAGCGTGTGGGGGTTGTTCCGCACGGCGATCTCATCGGTGGGCGTGACCTTCGCATCGGAAGGCGAATTGCCGGTCTCCCCGGGGGCGTTACCGAAGTAAAACACATCGTCGCTCGACAGGCCGGTGTTCGCCGTCGCCAGGACCGTCACTTCGAGCCACTGCTTTTCGATCGCGTTGTCTGCCCAAATCAGCGTCACGCGGTCCGAGCCGCTGGCGCCCGCGCCGGGGCGAACCGCGATCGACGCAAGCGCCGGTCCCGTCGCCCAACCGCTGGGAATGTTATCGTTCCCGACCTTGAAGGCGAAGTCACTCGCCGTGGGGATCCCGGCAAGATTGGCGATATCGACCATGATCCCGTTAATACCGCGTGCGTAGCTGGTGTAGTTGGCGAACGTCGCTACTTGCCCGTCCAGCAGCACCTGCTTGTCCGTGGCGATCGCCGCATCGTCTGCTGCGTTGGCAGTCGGGTCGTCTCCGTCGAAGTAGCAGTTGTTGTAGAAAATATGCCGTCCTGCGATCTGTGCGCCCAGCGATGAGGACTTGATCAGTACCGCCGCACGATGCACGTCCAGATTGATGCTGGTTACATCCGCAAACATCGCCGGGTCGTCGTTGATCGTCGCGTGTGACAGTTGCTTGCAGGGGGCCGGTAGGGTAATGCCCGACACGTCACCGGTCGTGGGATTGATGTAAACGTATCCCTTTTCAAACTCGCGCCAGTAGATGTTTTTCCCGCCGTAATTGGTCACCTGGTAGTTCCCCACCGCCACGCCCAGATCGATTCGGTCGTATTCGTCGTACCAGTAGAGCTTGTAGTACATGTCGATCTTGTTTGAGAAGGTCCAATGGGCATTGTTGAGCGTGTCGTTCTTACCCAGCAGGTACGACCCCATCGCGTACCACAGCGCATCCCAGTAGGTGAAGGCTCGGCCGTAATTATCTACCCCGCTGCCGCCTTCGGGGATGTTCACGTGGGAGCGCATAAGCGGCCCGGAGTTTTGCATCAGCACCATCAGGTCGATCTGCCGTTTCCACTTGACCTCGGGATAGAAGAGGCCGTCTCCCGCCCAGCCGTGAACGAACGCGCCCTCTTCGCAGATAAAATCAGGATGGTTAGGGTCGGCGTCTATCGCCAGATTCGCAGCGAACCCGGCCGCGTCCGTTGTGTGTCCCGTGTTAGGAACAAGTTTAAGTCCAAGAGCGTGTAGGCCCGCGGCCATGCCCGTCTGAAAGCTGTGCATCGCCGCAGTGTAGGCGGCGTCCGTGGGATACTTGGCCGGGCGCTCGCAGAAGTAGCTCGCCCAGGTCGGCATGCAGTTGTCCACATAGATACCATCCGGGCGCCACGGGCGGTCGATCATGTCGGCCTGGACCGCTTCGACCCAATAGGCCTGGTATTGGGCAGACCCGAAGTCCATCAGCCAGCGGAAGCTCTTGTAGTACGTATGAATCCTCTCGCCGCTGGAGTTGAGAAGAAACAACCCCGGATTGTCGTCATTGAGGTTGCCCATGGAGTGCCCGCGGGCGTTGCTGTATCTTGAGATGTTGTTTATTCCAAGCACGTCCTCGGAATCCATGGACCAGTCGCCCTCGGACCAGCCGGTCCAGATGCCCGGGCCGTGGACGTAGTTGAGAATGATGATGTCCGGATTGATCGCCCTGACAAGTGAGTAGGTGTCCGGCGTCAGGTCGTAGTAGCGGTGCCGGTTGAAGCTGAACATATCGTAGCGGGCCAGCTTGACCTCATCGCCGGGGACAAGGTGCGCCGCTGGCATTTGGTAGTGCACGTAGATCTGCATGCACTTGGCCGCCCCGCCGCCGGCCTGAGCCACAGGCGTATTCACCCCCACCAGCGCAGCGAAAACCAAACCCACCAGCAAAACCGAAAGCCGCTTTCCGCTTTTCACGTCAGCCCTCCGTTAGCTGGAATCTGTGCTGCGAGTTGGTCCTTGACGATAAGGGCCGCCTTGCCGCTGCAATTATACCACGAAACAGGCGTCTGGGATGCTCAGGATTGCAATGCTCTTCCAGAGTTCGGGGCTGGCCCGTCAGTCTCGCAGCTCGACGTTCCAGTAGGCTATGTCGAGGAACTGCTTCCAGGAGGCGTACTTTTGGGCGGTCAGTTGCAGCGTGATGACGGGGCAGCGTCTGGGTTTGATGGGCTCGGTGACTAGTCGCAGCCCCGCCTCTTTCGGGATGCGCCCACCCTTGCGGACGTTGCAGCTTACACAGCAGCAGACAACGTTCGACCAGTCGGTGTGCCCGCCCCGGCTTTTTGGAATGACGTGATCCAGCGACAGTTCGGACGTGGGGAACTTCCGGCCGCAGTATTGGCAGCGACTTTCGTCGCGGGCGTATATATTTCGGCGGTTGAATTTGACGACCCGACGCGGGAAGCGATCGTAGGTCAACAACCGGACAATCCGGGGGACGGCCAACTCGAAGCGGACGCATCGAATCCAATCGTGCTCTTCCCGTTCGTATTTAGCGCGGAATTCGCTTACCTCGCGCCACGAATGGAAGTCGTAACTGTAGAATTGCCTGTCCTCAACGGAGACGATCTCGGCGATCTGCTTGAACAGCATGGTGAAGGCTCGCTGGGCGGTCGTGATGCGCACAGCCGCATAGTGCTTATTCAGCACAAGTACGTGAGACGACAACATACTAGGGCCAACCAGGGCCATCTTTAGATCCAGCCTCCGTCTATCGCAAATCCGCCGAGCGTCGCTGCTGACCGCCAGTGCCGATGTACCCACTATACTAAAGAACGGATAACAGGCAAGAACCCACAAACAATTCGGCTCCCTCCGTTCAATCACGCAGGGGCGATCTTCTGTAGTGTCAAGTATTCCCTGCCCGCTGTGAATCGGACGGTTCGCCCCACCGCTTTGATGAGGACATCCCCGCTGGGATCCGTCTCGATTACTGGTGGATCTTTCAGCGGCGTCCTGGAGAACACACTGGCGAACAAGGCCTTATCCATCACGCCGGCCGTGAGGTGCACGAAGTTGTCCGTGGTCCGAGCGTCAACTCGGCGCGATTCGGTCCAGCATCGCGACTTGACCGTCGAGCACAGGGCGAAATACACCTCGGCTTCCCGACCGCGAATCGTCCCACAGAGCGTCTCGGAGTCCATTTCGATGTTCCCTCCGCTGTGCCAGAACAAATCCACCCGCTCGGGGACGCCGTTGGTCAGCTCATCAAGAACGATCAGGGCCTCGCCGATGCCGCTGGCGGTATCCACCACCATCAGAAGGTGGCGGATGAACCGGACGTTCTCGCCGCAGGCGGCGGCGGCGTCACAGCAAATCCAACGGAAGCCCTTCCCGTTCTGGGCCTCTCGTATCGCGCCGCGGGCGTCGATCTGATGATCGCGCTCAGCGACGATGATGGTGTTATGCATGACAGCTTGGACTTGATCCATATCGGTGCCGGGACCGGCGTAGTGATTCTCGTCATTACCCGAGCGGACCACGTTCGCCAGCAGCATCTCGCCGTCGACCTGGAGATGGACGGAGTTCATATCGCGCCGGGCGTGATGGGCCGCCAGGTCGCCTGCCTTGGCGGCGGCGTACATTGTCGGCTTGGGCCAGGTGTCAGCCATTGCGGCCCAGCCCACTTCGGTGAACACCTTTACGCACTTAAGCTTGGGCTTTTGTGGTGTCGCCTGCTTGACGGGGCGAAACAGCAGCGCCAAACCCGCCGACGACCACCCGGAGATGCTAACGTCCCGGTGGAAGGCGTAAGTATCCAGCCACCATGTGACCTCTTTTAGTCCATATCGCTTCGCCAGCAAATAAAAGGTTCCGTACAGGGGCACCACCGCCGGCGCCGCGAACCCCGCCGCCCGCCCGTTCGGGGTGAAATACACCGGAAACAAACCCGTCTTGTCCATCCCGCGCCGGTGGAATATCTGCTCGTCGTCCAGAATGCGGGTTGTCGCCTCAGCGAAAAGCAGCACATACCGCATCGCATACCCCCAATGCCCGGTGCCCTCGTCCCACCCGCCCTCGCGACCCAAGGCGCCGAAGAAGTGCTTCAAACCAGTGCGGGAAAGCTCGTATGCCTCCTGGGCCTGTGGGTCTTCGTCGCTCAGCGCAAGGGCCGCCAGCCCGCAACCGGAATTGACCACCGCGTTCCAGTTATGATAGCAGTCATACCACCAAGCCTTGTCGCGCACCCCTTCCAGATACGGAGCGATGACCCGCTCTTTGACGCCCTTTAGGACTGCCTGGCGTTGAGTCTCGTCTAAGTCCTCCCAAAGCCAATCCGCCGCGACGACGGCTGCGACGGCCGCCTCGGCCGTGCACAGGTCCACCGACAGCGGGTGATGGGACGGATCGACCCAACTACCCCAGCTCAGGAGATTCTGAAGCTCTTCAATGGCGCGGTCGCGATAGGCGGGGTTCGCGTCGATATGGTGGGCAATTAACAGGTCAAGCATCCGTCCTTGTGTGGTCCTGGCCGCCTGGACGGCCGCACCCGCCCTGCCCTGCTCCCAAAGGCTGCGCCATTGCGTCTGGCGGATTGGAGCCGACTCCAGTATCAACGAGCATCGCTTTCGAAGCACATCGTAGATGGTCGTGAACGGCTTGCGCCCGATGCGGTCCGACAGCGACCGCAGCTCGTCTCGCCCAGCAAGTATCCCTCGTCTCATAGATCCATCCTTCAACAAAAGCCCACAGTTATCCGATACTCATCAAGATAAGGCGCCCCCGAGTCCAGTTCAAGAAATGCTCGCAATCGTAGTTGCCTATTTGGTGTCAATTTATCATGCCCCGACCACAGGTGGAGCTCGTAAGAAGAAACAATTGCTCCAAGCGTCCCCGCAGCACTATCATGCTATCGGCCGGGGTATTACCGTCGGGCTCTAAGCGCAAGGATTCCTGAATTGGTAGACGCCGAATCGAATGGATCGCCTCAAATCAGCGACAATGAGCTTCTGCAGCGCCACTTAGCGGGCGAACCGGAAGCCTTCGCCGCACTTGTGCGGCGATACGAGAAGGAGCTTTATGGGTTCCTCGCCCGGTTCACCGGCGATGCGACGCTGGCGGAGGATGTCTTTCAGGAGGCGTTTCTGCAATTGCACGTCTCGGCGGGGACGTTCGACCCGTCAAGACGCCTGAAGCCCTGGTTGTTCACCATCGCTGCCAACAAGGCCCGAGACGCCATGCGGAGCAGACGCCGCCGCCGGGCCGCCCCGCTGGATGCGACAATCGCCGGAAGCGATAACGAACGAACCACCTACGCCGATCTGCTTGAGGCAGAAATTCCAAAACCGGACGAATCCCTGTCGAACACGGAGACCTGCCAGGCCGTACAGAATATCATCAGGGAAATGCCTGAGAATCTGCAAGTTGTGCTGTTGTTAAGTTATTTTCACGGCTTTCAATACAAACAGATCGCTGAGATCCTGGGCGTTCCGCTAGGGACGATCAAATCGCGGCTGCACGCGGCCGTGGGTTCCTTTGCCAAGCAATGGAGGCTTGTTGCACAGAGGTTGGGTTATGAGCATCAAGGACAAGGATGACATTTCGGTATTGATTGACTATGTGCTCGGGTCCTGCGAGGTCTCGGTCGCAGAGACGATTCGCCGACGGATCGAAGAAGACGCCGACTTCGCCCGCCTGCACCAGAACATCGTTCACACCTTTGCGGCTATGCGGTTAGCTCCCCCCCCGGCGCCGCCTCAGGACCTCATCGAGGCGACCATGGCGCGGATCCGCCAGCAGGTTCGGATCTCGCAGTTAATCGCCAGAGAAGAATCCACGCGCCGGGTCTCGCTGCCAACGTTCTCCATGCGAGAGCTGGGCGCCGTCGCAGCGGCGGTGCTTATACTCGCCGCCGTGTTCATCCCGTCGATCAACCAGGGCCGCAACCTGGCCCAGCGTAACGTCTGCGCATCGAACGTCGGGAGGATCGGGACGGCGATGCTGACGTACGCCAACGACAATAACGATTACTTACCATCCGCCGACAGCCGCTTGCTGCGCTGGCTGCCCAGTGGAGAGGCCCCGGCCGTCAGCAATTCTGCCGCCCTTTTCAAGTTAATCCGAGGTAAATATCAATCGCCCGTGGTATTCCAATGTCCCGCTGTGGGGGGCGAGTCGTTCGCCCAGGCGGGGTTGATCGACTTCCCGGCGAGCAGATTCATCAGCTATTCCTACCAGCACGCTGTCGGCCCGAGCCGGCTGCGGCGGGGGGCGCTGCACGAGGTCGCAGGGAACATGGCGATCCTCGCAGACACCACCCCTCTCTTTAGGGACGGACGATTCCGGCCCAGCTACGTCCGGGCCCTCGCCAGCCAGAACCACAGGCAAACCGGGCAGAACGTCCTGTATTTGACCGGGCGCGTCATCTGGGCCGACAAGCCCAACGTCGGGGTGAGGGGAAACAACATATTCCTGGCCGAGGGCATACTCGATTATGACGGAATAGAGCAGCCCACGGATGCGACCGATACCTTCCTCCTGCCGAACTACTCAGGCTCACATCGCTGATTGTGACCGCTGCCCCGTTTCGTTATCCGCTCAAATCCCTTCGGCGAGTTTTGACACCCGCCCACTGGTCAACGTAGAATCTTGCCAGATGCAAACAGCTCGATCAATACGCAGTCTGGGCTTATGGTGGGTTGCTGCGGTGATGGTATTTGGCTTGCAGGCCGCCGCAGCAACACACGCCTCCCAGCCCGCTACTGAGCCCGTCGCCCCGCCGCCGCCGAGCGGGGTCGAAAGTATCGCCGAAAGGCTCGACTGGAGCGAGGCGGAAAGGGCCATTCTGGGCGCGGTGGAGGACTTCGAACCGCAGATCGCCGGCGAGGCCCTGGGCATGATCCTGCGTCGCGCCGAGGGACTCGAAGATCTACCCGCCTCCCATCTGTCCGATCTGGATCGCCCGGCCTACAAGAATCTTCTTGAACGCCCCGGACGCTACCGTGGCGAGGCGGTTCGCCTGGTTCTGTACCTCGCTTACGTCAAGAAGCTGTTTCCACGTGAGGTCAATCTTCCCGAATCCCGCTGGTGGCCCAGCGACAAGCCGATCTGGCGGCTGGACGGATTCGGCGCCGATACGCCGTACCCGGCCGATGAGCCACTGCGGATCTTCTCCGTCGTCGATCCGGCCTCGATTATCTCCGTTCCCCAAGCAGCGCAGGCAGATGAGGAGATCAAGTATCTGCGGACCCCGGCGATCGAGGTAGCGGCCGTTTTCTACAAAGTCTATACCGACCTGTCGCGAGGTGATCCGGATTCCCCGCCCACCCAGCGAAACTATCCGGTGCTGGTGGCCTGGAATATCAAGCATGCGAACCTGCCCGGTAGGGAACCAACCGGGACCGGGAGCACTGCGGGGCCGACGAGCATCGTACTTATCGTTGCAGTCGCCCTGGCGGCGCTGTTTATTGTCCTGAAGCTCCGCGCACGGCGTCGCGGGCGGCCCCACCCAAGGACCGCCCCAAGCCATGGCGCACCCGGACCGCCAAGCAGCGGCTCCGACCAGGTTGATCCGAAGCTACGGGCGGCGGCCGAACAATATCGAAAGAAAGAACACTGCGACGATGACAAAAACGATATCAGTTGATCTTGGTCCGAACAGCTACGAGGTGCGGATCGGTCGGGGCCTGCTCGATACATTGGGATCGACGGCGGCCGCGATTCCTGACGCCACAAGCGTCGTCGTTATCTGTGATTCAAAGGTCGCCGAACTCTATGGTCCCGCAGCGATGTCTTCATTCGAAGGTCAATCTCTCGCGTCCACACTCGTGGATTTCCCTCCCGGCGAACAACATAAGACACTGGCGACATATGGACAGCTTATGGATGCCCTGTTGGGAATATCCCCGCCGATCGACCGCAGCGCGGTCGTCGTGGCGCTGGGCGGGGGGGTGACGGGCGACCTGACGGGTTTCGTGGCGGCGACGGCCCTGCGAGGGCTGCGATGGATTCAGTGCCCTACCACGCTTCTGGCGGACGTAGACGCCTCGGTCGGCGGTAAGACCGCGGTCGATCACGCCGCCGGTAAGAATATGATCGGAGCCTTCCACCAGCCCAGCGCGGTGCTGATCGACGTAGATACACTCAAGACCCTCGGCGAGATCGAGATCCGCAACGGTCTGGCCGAGTGCGTCAAGCACGCAGTCATACGCGACGAGGGCTTGCTTGACTTCATCGAACAGAACGCCGAAGCAATTTGCGCCTGCGACCCGGACGTGATGACGGAGTTTGTCGCACGAAACGTCGCCATAAAGGCTGCCGTCGTCGCAGCCGACGAGCGCGAGATGGACCAGCGGGCGCACCTGAACTTCGGGCATACCATCGGCCACGCGATCGAGGTGTTTATCGGATATGAGAAGATCCCGCACGGCCAGGGCGTCGCCCTGGGGATGATCGCCGCCTGTCGCATGGCGGTGAATCGCGGGATCGCCGAAGCCAGCGTCGAGGAGCGAATAAGGAATATCCTGGAGCAGCTATGCTTACCGGTGAGCTGGTCCGCCCTCGATGCGAAGCAGATTTGGCGGATCATGCAGCACGACAAGAAGGTCCGCGGCGGGCGAGTGCGCATGATATTGCCCAGCGGTTTGGGCAAGGTCGAGATTTACGACGATATCACGGAAGAGTCGGTCCGCGAGGCCCTCGAAGCGATTGGGCCGTGACGGCGGGACAAAGACAATGTCGCCAAAGAAAAACGCCAAGCGCACCACAAAACAACCCGACCTGAGCGTCCAGATCGCCGGTGTCGAGTTAGCCAATCCTATGATGACCGCCAGCGGAACGTGCGGATACGCCACGGAGTACGCCGACTTCGTGGACCTCTCCCAGCTTGGGGCGTTCGTGACCAAGTCGATAACGCTCCACCCGCGCCTCGGGAATGAATACCCGCGAGTCGTCGAGACGCGAGCGGGAATGCTCAACGCGATCGGTATGGCAAACGTGGGGTTGGAGGCGTTCGTCAAAGAGAAGGTTCCACTGCTGGGCGAGCTGAAGGTGCCGGTCTTCGTCAACGTCGCCGGAAACAGCATCGATGACTGCGTCGCGGTCGCCGAGGCGATGGAGAGCATCGAGCCGGTCCGGGGCGTGGAACTGAATGTCTCCTGTCCCAACGTCAAAGAAGGCGGTATTCAGTTCGGCGTCGATCCGGATCAGATCGCCAAGATTACCGCCGCGGTGCGGGCCGTCTGCCACAAGAACATCCTGATCGTCAAACTCTCGCCGAACGTCACGGACATCGCCGCCATCGCCGCCGCAGCCGTCGACGCCGGCGCCGATGCGATAAGCATGATCAACACCTTCACTGCGATGGTGATCGACGTGGAGACGCAAACGCCGGTCCTCCACAACGTCACGGGAGGTCTGTCTGGCCCGGCGATCCGGCCCATCGCTGTCTACATGGTCCATCGTGTCTATACCCAGGTTGCCAAGGGGGCTGGAGTACCAATCATCGCCATGGGTGGGATCCAGACCCCGCGCGACGCGGTGGAGTTCCTCCTGGCAGGTGCGACGGGCCTGGCCGTGGGGACGAGTATGTTCGTCGATCCCGCCTGTATTCTGCGGATTCGCGATGGAATCGCCGATTACCTTCGCCGTCACAGCCTCAACTCCATTAGCGAGATTGTCGGTGCGCTTCACGTCAGCGGCGGCACCGAATAGGCTTTTTTCCGACCCACTCTTGCTCTGCGCCTGGGTCTGTTTATAATTCAGCGTACCCGGGGCAGATGACCGGTCAGCTTTCACCTCGGCCGGGGACCGTACCAACGTAGCTGGTGTTTTTGATTGCGACGAGGTTTTCTCGGTCGGACACATAAGAGGTCGACTGAATGAGAGTTTTCATGTTGGGCTGGGAGTTTCCGCCGCACATCAGCGGCGGGTTAGGCACGGCGTGCTACGGGCTTACCAAGGGCCTGGACGAGCTGGGAGTGGAAGTCTGTTTCGTGCTCCCCCAGGCGGTCCCTTTCGAGGCGACCAGCCACGTCTCGCTGCGCACCCCGGCTAACGTCCCCACGGACGCAATGGGCGAAGCATCGGCCGAACCGATCGCGGCGGGGTACATCTTCCACAATGTTGCACTGCGTCGCGTCGCCGCAGTGCTGCAACCATACGCCACGCCGGCGACGTATAAAGAGTCGATAAAGAGGTTAATCGCGCAAAAGAGACGTTCATCTGAGGAGGGCGGTAAACCCGAACAAGTCGCGGCCCTCGAAGGCGCCCTGCAAGCCTCCATTCCCCGAGGTGCCCTCGCCACGGGCGCCGGTCTGCACTACGACGGCGACCTTATGGCACAGGTATACCGCTACGCGCGGCTGGCCCTGGAGATCGCTCGGGCCGAGAGCTTCGACGTCATCCACGCCCACGACTGGATGACGTATCCGGCCGGGTTGGCAGTGGCGGCGGCAACACACAAACCGCTGGTGGTCCACGTCCACAGCACGGAGTTCGACCGGTCCGGGGACAACGTAAACACGCAGGTCTACGAAATTGAACGAACGGGAATGCACGGTGCGGATCGCGTAGTTTGCGTCAGCTATCTGACCCGCAGCATCGTGACCTCCCGCTATGGCGTCACGCCTGACCGCATCGAGGTCGTCTACAACGCCGTGGAGCTCCCGGCCGCCGACGCGCTGCCCATGAAGCCGATTCGCCACGATGAGAAGATCGTGCTGTTCCTGGGCCGCATTACCATGCAGAAGGGCCCGGAGTACTTTCTGATGGCTGCTAAGAAAGTCATCGCCAAATACAGCAAGGTTCGGTTCATCGTTGCAGGATCCGGCGACATGATCGCCCCCTGCGTGGAGCTGACGGCGAGTTTGAAACTCGGTAGCCACGTTACCTTTACCGGGTTCCTGCGGGGCGGCGACGTCGACAGGGTGTTCCGCATGGCCGATTTGTACGTCATGCCCTCGGTCTCCGAGCCCTTCGGGATTGCGCCTCTGGAGGCTTTATCCCATAACGTGCCGGTGATTATTTCTCGCCAATCCGGGGTCTCGGAGGTCCTGACTCACGTTTTGAAGGTGGACTTCTGGGACACCGATGAGATGGCCAACAAGATCCTGGCGGTGCTTCGCCACCCGCCGCTCCAAAAGACGCTTCGAGATGCGGGCCAGATTGAACTGAAGAAACTTTCGTGGCGGGACAGCGCCGCTCAACTGAAACGCCTCTACGCTGATCTTACGGTCAAAGCGTGAGGTGTTTCTTTTTCGCTCGCCGGTAAGACGGGGCCTTGACCCGCGCGGCAGGTATTCGTTTTCTATAGAGCTATGGCATCAGTGGTCTTTTATTTTCAGGTTCACCAACCCTACCGCTTGCGGCGCTATGGGGTTTTCGATTCCGAGCCCTACTACTTTGATGAGGCCAGCAACGAGGAGATCTGCCGGAAGGTCGCCACCAAGTGCTACCTGCCGACCAATCGCCTCATGCTCGAGCTGATCGATCGGTATAAGGGAGACTTCCGCGTAAGCTATTGCATCACGGGAACTATCATCGAGCAGATGCGGGCGTACATCCCCGAAGCGATGGACAGCTTCATCGCCTTGGCGAACAGCGGGTGCACAGAGTTCATCGCGGAGACCTACCATCACAGCTTGGCGTTCCTATACAACCGCGAGGAATTCATCGAACAGACGCGCCTTCACCAGGATATGACGGAGGAGGTATTCGGCCAGCGGCCGCGGGTGTTTAGAAACACGGAACTGACATACAACAACGACGTAGCCAAGATCGTCGAACAGATGGGATTCGAGACGATCCTGACCGAGGGGGCAGACCACGTCCTGGGCTACCGCAGCCCGAACTTCATCTACCGGCCTCCCAACTGTCCCGGTCTTAAGATGCTGCTGAAAAACTACCGACTTTCCGACGATATCGCGTTTCGCTTTGGGGACCGCAAGTGGCCCGAGTGGCCGATGACGGCGGAGAAATTCACCCACTGGGTCGATCAGATTAACGGAAACGGGTATGTGTGCGACCTGTTCATGGATTACGAGACCTTCGGAGAGCACCAGTGGGCCGATACCGGCATATTCGATTTCATGCGCGCCTTACCCGAGAAGATCCTGGAGACCGGGAAGAACGACTTCCTGACGGTCAGCGAGGCGATTCAGCGGTATCCCTGCGTCGGTGAAGTGGACATCCCGAACATGATCTCCTGGGCCGACACGGAGCGAGACCTGTCGGCCTGGCTGGGCAACAGCATGCAGGCCAACGCCTTGCACGACGTCTACGCCCTGGCCGACGCCGTCCTGTCCAGCGGGGACGAACAGTTGATCTCGGACTGGCGCAAGCTCCAGACGTCTGACCACTTCTACTACATGTGCACCAAGTGGTTCGCCGACGGGGACGTGCACAAATACTTCAACCCGTACGAATCGCCCTACGATGCCTACATCAACTACATGAACATTCTCGATAGCGTCCGGACCCGGACCGCAGGTCCAACCGCCTAAGCGTATGTCCGACTCAATCAATGCGTTAATCCGCCGCGCCACGCCCAGCCGATATAAGGGAGTCCATGTCCAACCCAAACAACACCGACAGCGTCCTACCGGCACCGATCGTCGTTGAATCCCGCGAAGATCAACGGGACTCGCTACTGAGGAAGGAATGGCTGATCGCCAACAGGATCGGCGCTTATGCATCCTCGACGGTGATTGGGTGTAACACTCGACGATATCATGGCTTGCTGGTCGCGGCCACCTCGCCCCCGGTCGGTCGGATCACCGCCTTGTCCAGCGTCATGGAACAGCTCCTCGTTGGGGATAACAGATACGAATTGGCGACCAACGAGTTCGCCGGGACGTTTTCGCCAAACGGTCTGAAGTATCTGGCCGAATTCCGCAACGACATGGCGCCGACGTTCGTCTACCGCGTTGGGGAGGCGCAGCTAACTAAGGAAATCGCACTGTCAGAGACGGCCAACGCGGTGGCCGTTAGGTATACACTTCTCGGCGGGCCGGCGGACCTTATCCTACAGCCCTTTGTCGCCCTGCGCGATTACCACGAGCTTCCAGACGCGGCCAAGGAACGTCAGTTGACATTCGATTTGACCGAAGCGGGTGTCGTCGTCCAAGACCGACACCAAGCAGCATGGGCGCTGAACATCACGGCCGAGCACGCTGAGTTCCGGCCCGATCCCCAGTGGTGGTATCGCTTCCTGTACCGCATGGAGATAGCACGCGGGCAGGATGGGTTTGAGGATCTGTATACCCCGGGTGAGTTTCGCTGCCGGATCGAGGACGGGCAGTGTTGTCAACTGACGGTAACTCTAGGCGATCCTGTGTCAGTCGATTTTCCGGGCACGGTTCGGCGGCGCCGCCGGCGCTGCACCCAAATCATTCAGGCGGTCGGAGCGGACTGTGACGAGACCACGCGAAGGCTCGCAGCCGCAACCGAACCGTTCCTGGTGCGCCGAACCTTGGGCAAGACGCCCTTTTCGACGACAATCCTCGCCGGGTTTCACTGGTTCGCCGACTGGGGAAGAGACACTTTCATTTCCTTACCTGGTTTGCTCCTTGCGACCGGGCGATTCGCACAGGCCCGCCAGACTTTCACCACCTTCGCCAAGTACATCGCCGAGGGTATGATTCCCAACCGCTTCGACGATAGTGACGGCCCGGCTCACTACAACAGTATCGACGCGTCGCTGTGGTTTATCATCGCGGCCGAGAGATACCTCCAAGGAACCGATGATCTCGAATTCTGGCGAGAGCTGCTCATGCCCGCCGCTCACACCATCCTAACCGCCTACCAAAAGGGAACCGACTTCGCCATCCACGCCGACGCCGACGGGCTGCTGGCGGGTGGGTCCGCCAGAACACAGCTCACCTGGATGGACGCCGCCCTTGGTCACCAGGTAATCACCCCCCGACACGGTGACGCCGTGGAGGTGAACGCCTTGTGGTACAGCGCGCACCGTATCATGGCGAGGCGGTGCGGACAAATCGACGCAAACCTCGCAGGAGTCTATGAGGACCGGGCCGAGTTGATCCGTCGGGCCTTCGCCAAGACATTCTGGAACCCCGAGGCCAGGTGTCTATACGACTGTGTCACTGACGGTGTGCCCGATCCGGCCATCCGTCCAAACCAGATCTTCGCTGTCTCCCTCCCCCACAGTCCGCTGTCTGTCGAGCAGCAGCAGGGAGTCGTGGCGACGGTCGAGAAAGAGCTACTGACACCGTTCGGTCTGCGGACGCTCTCGCCGCGCGACGAAAGATATTGTCCGCGATACGAAGGTACTCCCGAACAACGAGATCGGGCGTACCATCAGGGGACGGTCTGGCCGTGGCTGATGGGGGCGTTTATCGAGGCGTACTTGAAGGTTCGCGGTTATAAGAGGCCCGCCGTAGCGCAGGCTGCGCGGTGGCTCGAGCCCTTCGATGGGCACCTTGGCGAGGCCGGGCTAGGTTATATCAGCGAGATTTTCGACGCCGATTCCCCTCATAATCACCGCGGGTGTATCGCTCAAGCCTGGTCGGTGGCGGAAATCCTGCGTGCCAAGCTGCTCGTCTCGGCGGCCAAACGAGGTGACAGACCCCCGACACCGAAGCCGAAACGCACTTAGCTATGGCGTCTTATGGTTCGGAGTCCTCGGACGTTTGCCCGGGATCTTTCTGCGTCTCATCAAGCTTGAACCTCTGCCCGGCCACCGACCAGGCATCGATGTGCGGGGGCGACGGGCGGGCCCCGCCCGGGTGGAGGCGAAACCGAACGTAACGTATCGTCGCCCACGCCACCAGCAACAGCGTCAGACCGATAAGCGCCGCACAAATCCAAGCCAGACGCGCCACCCCCCCCCGAACGTCAACCTCGGCGATGGTAATCTGACGCCTCAACAGCAACAACAGAACTCCCAACGCAGCAATCCCACCCAGCAGGATCACCATCAAAACGATGAAGCTGACGGTTCGCTGTTTTACTTGGTCTTCTGTCGCCATGGCACATCCTGGCGCGGATCGTAGGATTCGACCGAATCAAATTCCTTCAGCAGCTCACGGCCCTTCTTGGATATCTTAGGAGGCGGGACGACATTGATCACGATGTACTGATCCCCTCGGCTCTGTTTCCCCACGGCCGCGATGCCCTTTCCGCGAAGGCGCAGGCGCTTCGAGCTGCCTGTCCCGGGGGGTATCGTCACTACGGTCATCCCGTCTATGGTCGGTACGTTCACCTTGCACCCCAGCGCCGCCTCGGAGATGCTCACCGGAACATCCACGTATATGTCGTTTTCGTCGCGTCGAAAGTACGGATGCTCCCGAACGTGCATTACGATGTACAGGTCCCCGGCCCCGCCGGGGCCTTCGCCGCCCTTACCCTTGAGACGAACCTTGGAACCATCTTGCACGCCGGGCGGAATCTTGACGCTCAGCGTCTCGATGCGATTCTTGCCCGCGGGGTCGGATCGGTGGACCTTAAGGGTAACGGTCGCGCCTCGCACCGCCTGCAGGAATTCGAGCGTTATCGGATACTCCCTGTCGCTTCCGCGCCTAGCCTTGGTGGATCGGCGCCGCCGTTTCGACCGCCGCCCCCCCAGTGCCTCCATGATCTCATCCAGGCTCATCCGCAAGAAATCCGATGCTCCCCCGCCAGCACCGAAGATATCGTCCAGCCCGACCCGCCCGGCACCGGCGCCTGGTCGTGACGCCCACGTGTAGCCCCGACCTACACCTGGCGCCCCTCCCTGCCCGCCTATGCCCGCCTTCCCGAACTGATCATACATACGCCGTTTCTCGGAGTCCGATAGCACTTCGTAGGCCTCGGTGAGCTCCTTGAACTTCTCGGCGGCGTCGGGAGCCTTGTTGACGTCGGGGTGGTACTTGCGAGCCAGCTTGCGATATGCGGACTTGATCTGGGCGCCTGTGGCGTTACGAGTGACGCCTAAGACATCGTAATAATCCCGATCAGACATGCATGCATTGTATCTGGTCGCGGGCTCGCAGGGAACACCAACAGCTTGATGCGACAGGTGCTCCATGGTCTCCAGGGGTGGGTAGAGGTGCAGATCGCCCTAGGAACAACGTAACGCTTCGGGCAGCGGGTCCCAGGACAGCCCCGCCGGCAGCGCGGCGGTCTCAGGTTCGTGGATCTCCGACAGCAGCTTCTGGAGGTCCAACGCCAGGAATTTTTCTACGAGCTGGGGATCGAACTGCTTACCACTATACCGGCGAAGCTCTTCGCAGGCCTCCTCGAGAGTCAACCCCTTGCGGTACACCCGCTCCGTGGTCATAGCGTCAAAGGAGTCAGCAAGCCCGACGATCAATCCTTCCTTGGGGATCGCATCGCCACTTAGGGCCCTCGGGTATCCCTTACCGTCCGGGCGCTCATGGTGAGTGAGAATATAGATTATGATATCCTCCAGCTGGCGTATCCCGCCTAGTATGGCGGCGCCGATGGCCGGATGCCGCTTGATCTGCTCGTACTCCTCGTCGGTAAGCTTACCCTCCTTGCGAAGCGTCGCTTCAGGGACCCCGATCTTGCCGATGTCATGCAGCAGGCCCGCCACATAGAACCGCTGGAGCTTCTCCGGCCGATAACCGCACTCCTGAGCCAGGCGCTTGGAGATCATCGCTACCCTGAAGGAATGACCTGACGTATAAGGATCCTTGGCGTCGATGGTCGCCGACAGTGCGTGGAGAACTCCCATCAACAGGTCCTGCAAATCTGCATACAACCTGCTGTTGGCCAGGAACACGGCCGCCTGATTGCCGATGGAATTGATCAGCTTCAAATCGAAGCTGTCGAAATCGCCGACTTCCTTGTTGAATGCCATCAACAGACCAATCGGATTGTCCGGTCCCAGTGATACGGCTACGTAGTTCCGTATGTTGCTGTTGCACCCGTGCCCTTGAACGTGGACGAATTGATTCTCAAGAATCGGCCCCGGATTGCTCTGGAACCGCGGCGCTATATAATCCGACGCCAACAGCTTGATTCCGGCAGGATCCAGGTCAAGCTTCCCGGAGACGACGATTAGGTCTTCCGTCATCGTCGTGGCGTGCGGATGGATAATGGCTGCCGTCGATTCGACCTCCATGACGTCCACCAGCTCATTGCAGATATTCTCCAGGAAGGTGTCGGGCTGCTGCGTGACCTGCATCGATCCGCTGATGCGGTAGACCACGCTCAGCTCTTCGTAGGTCCTGGCCAAGTTCGCCGTAAGCGTCGCAATTTCATTGTCGGCCACGTCGACCATCTGATTGGCCTCGAGCAGCCATCTTAGCACGGCCAGAAAATCCTGGGCTTCAACGCCGCTGTGGGACGATTCAGTGGCGTGTTGTTTCAGAACATCGCTGTTCAAATCAAGCTTTTCGCACAGATCAGTGAGGGCTTGCTCTTTCAGCATGTCGCCTGCGGGAAAGCTACCGACCAGCGCGCCAATAAGCCGGCGGCGGTGATAGACGGGAACACCCAGCAAACAACATCCGTGCTCGCACGCCGACGTGCCACCCCAACCGTCCGATATCACACGTTGGGCTAATGAGCGGTGCACCTCTGTGCACGGGCCACCGGCTTGGTGGATCAGCCGACAAAACTCTGATCCTGGGGTCAACTCGCCAACGATCTGGCACTGCGAACTCCAGACCGAAAGGCTCAAGCCCAACTCGCTCACCTGCTTACTGAGCCGGGCGAACGTTTGGTCTATCTGCTCTAGCGACCGAGGTGTATTCGTACACACAGGAACCATGCTGTTCTACCTAATCTGCACTTTCCTGCATCCCTACCAGCAACTCATCGACCTTTTCGATGACCTCTCTGGGCGAGAATGGCTTGGCGAGCACGACGGCGATCCCCGCGTCGATCATCTCCTGCGGTTCGATGTCAAATCCGCGAGCCGTCAACATTATCGTGGGAATGCTATCTGCCCCGCCGCAGGAGCGGACCCTCTTGCAGACTTCCAGGCCCGAGACAAAAGGCATCTGGTAATCCGTTATGATCAAATCAGGTTTTTCGGCGGAAATGATCTCCAGGGCCTCCTCCCCGTCCATCGCCGTGAGCACCTCGTATCCAGCGTTCCTGAGCTTCAGAGATACCACGTGCAGGATATGCGCCTCATCGTCAACGACCAACACTTTTTTGGACACCCCACACCTGCTTTCTATTACGTAACGGTTTGGCCGATGTCCGACCTCTCGCGTTGCTTCATAAGCGGCAGCTCAAAGGCAAAGGAACTGCCCTCACCCACCTCGCTGGTCACGGAGACCTTCCCTTCGTAGATCGTCTCAACTATGTACTTGACCAGTGTAAGCCCCAACCCGGTGCCTTCGGCCATCGTGTCATTGGCGGGGCTGCGGTAGAATTTGTCGAAGACATGCGGTACGTGGTCCGGCGGAATCCCCACACCCGTGTCGGTGACCTGGCACGTGGCAAGGGACTTTCCTTCGTCTGCCCTGACGGTCACAGTAACCCGCCCACGCTCGCATGTGTATTTGATTGCGTTGGAAAGTAGATTCAACACGCACTGGTATATCAGGTCTGGGTCCGCCTCCACCTCGAAGTGGGCCGGCGCCAGGTCCATGAAGACATCGATCTTCTTCGTCTTTGCCTGCACGCAGGCGACCTTGAGGACATCCTCGACCACCTCCGAGAGGCTGACGGGCTTGCGTTTCAGACCGATCACACCGGATTCGATTCGCGAAAAGTTCAGGATGTTTTCGATGAGCCGGTGCAGGCGATCCGTCTCGGAGTAAATGATCCTGTAGAAGTCCCGTCTTACCTCAGGTTCCCGGGCTTCGTTGTCGATCAGCATCTCGGCGTAAGCCTTGATCGCCGCCAGCGGAGTCTTGAGCTCGTGCGTCACATTGGAGACGAAATCCGTCTTCATCTCGGCTATTTCTTTCTCCCTGGTGATGTCACGGAGCACCGACACCACGCCCGCAACGTCGCCGTTTGGAGCAAGGACACAGTTCAACGTGACGTTGAACGTTCGCGCCGCGCCCTTCTGATCGACCGTGTGCTCGACGGTTCTCCTTGAGCAGGTCGATCCATTGCGCCGAGTCTCCCGAATCATCCGCACCAGTTGCGCATCAGGAACGATGCGGTCGATGCTGCGACGTATGCTGCGGCTCAGACGAAACCCCAGAAGCTCCTCTGCGACCGGGTTGGCCAAGATCAACTCGTCGAAACGATTCGTCACAATCACCGCCTCGGAAATCGAACGGATAATCGCCTCGATATCATGTTTCTCCGTCGTGGCGGTGCGGGACTGGATCCGCAACTCCTGGTTCAAAGCGCTGAGCTGCTCCAACTGGAGTCTTGTCGAACTCAGGAAGGAGTTTAACGGCTTGGCCATATGCTCAAGATCACCGTGTTGACAGACCGTGATCAGTCCGATCCTACCGGAATTGCTCATCTGGTCGAGCTGGGAGGCGATACTACCGACGGCACGGCGAATCTCTCTGCGAAAGATGATAAGAAGCCATCCTATCAGGGCACAAACCAGCCACAGGGCCAGATAATTCCTGCGAAACCCAGGGATCACCAAACCGCCCGTAAAGTGCGCAGTGATCCAATACGATGCCACGGCGCCTAGCAAGAGTATGCCCACCCTTGCTAATCCTAGTCGCTTGGCAGGCGTCACAAGTACAACTCCTCCAGTTGTCGACTCAACGGTGGCGGGCCTTGGGGGCGGACCCCCGCCGTCTCATCCTCCTGTGCGATGAGGATAAGCCCCGGCCAACAACTCACGGGCCAGGTTGCTGCTAGGTTCAAGTTGCAGGGCATCCGAATAGCACTGTGCAGCCTGGGACTCATTACCGGCAGCGGCAAAGGCACGTCCCAACAAGCACCGCAAGGTAGCGTTCTCCGGATGCACCGGTATTGCTTCAGTCAGGAAGCGAATCGCCCGCTCTATCTGACCGGACCGGATGAGGGCGTACCCAAGGACCAACATCGCGTCCAGCTGAGTCGGGCTCAACTGCAGACCTTGTCGGGCTGAGACGATCGCCCTCGGTTCATCACGCGATACTAGGGCCGCCTTGGCGAGGTTCACCCAAACCCCGGCCGAAGAAGGATCGAGATCGCTGGCGTGCTGATAGGCATCGCGTGCCTTGTACGGTCGCCCCAGCGCCATGCAGGAGTCTCCCAGCATGGTATAAACCCACGACGGAGTTTTGTACTCCGGCTCGTCGATCAGGTTTCTGAATGTATCGGCTGCATCGTCATATTTTTCGGCAAAGAACTGAGCGCGACCCATGGCTTCGAGATAGCGAAGATTCTTGTAGTCCAAGTCGTGGGCTTGTTCGTAGAACTTGGCCGACTTGTCATGTTCGTTTCGCATGGAGGCCAACCGGCCAGCCAGCTCATACATTCCGGGCTCGGTCCCGGCTATGGCCAGGTAGCTTTCCACGTACAGTTGAGATTCCCTCAGACGCCCCAGGGAAACCAGGACCTCAGCAGCCGCCATCACCGGAGAAATATCGGTAGTATCCAGCGCGTAGGCCCGGCGATAGCTTGCCAGGGCTTCCGAAAGGTTTCCACATCGTTCCTGTGCGACCCCCAGCAGGTACAGCACCTCGGCTGAATCCGGCAGGTTCTTGTGCAGTTCGCTCAGCACGCCAACAGCCTGGGGGTAGTGGTCCTGCTCGATGTACACCTTCCCCAACAGCAGTTGGGCCGGGGTATACTGCGGGTCCAGCGACAGCGACTCCTGAGCCTTGTTACGGGCATGATCGAGCTGCCCGGCGTCGAACTGCTCTATTGCCACACCGTAGAGAATCCTCGCTCGTGCGTGGTACCAATCGGTGTTTTCTTTGTTGGTGAAGTCGCTGTTACACCCAGCGACCGCTATGACCGATGTCGCGAGGATCATCCATGTCGTTCGAATTGCTCGGCTTTGAGATTCCATTTTCGCCTTCACCCTTATTTGGTCCGCGCCTATTACCCGGTTTTCACAACCGCGTCTAAGAAAACGCCTATTCTCGCTCGCCCTCGATATCGGCTGGGGGGCGGGTTTCTCCTGATTCAAGATCGGTCGACCGCCGGATCCTCTTTATTAGTTCCTCATTCGTATCGACTTCGGCGCCTGGGGGTTTAGCTGCCGACTCGATCCCCAACGCCTTGCGGACCTCCGGATCGACCTGATCGGAGTCCAGTGGTTTATCCGGCGGGATTATCGACTCGGGTGGCCTGCCCAGCTCCTGCATGATCATCCGCTGTATGAGGAATCGGATGACGGAGTTTCTCGATTCATCCGCCCAGTAAGCCTGGTCGGTCAGGCGTTCCTTAAGCTTGAGGGCCTGGTCCATGTGCGGCTGCATCGACAGCGCCATATCCAGATTCCACAGGGCCTTGGCGGTATCGCCTTCGCGGAAGAACTGTTTGGCCGCTCGCATGTGACCTTGGGCCATTCGATTGCGGCCCCACCATCGCAACCCCTTGCGCATCCCGACGCGGAATCGATCGATATCGTCTTTGTACTGCTCGCCGACGGCTTCGTCCGGGGCATGCTTGATGATGTGTGGCGTGATTAGGATGATGACTTCTTCGCGTTTCGTGTCGTCCAGCGTGCTGCGGAACATCACCCCAACGTAGGGAATGTCGCCCAACAGCGGGACCTGGGACCGGGCGGCCTGAGTCTCTTCGCGGAACAACCCGCCAATGACAATCGTGTGCCCGTCACGAATGAGGACATTTGTGGTGACCTCTGTTGTGGTCTCTGATGGTAAGACGTTGGTGCCCACCAGCGAGACGCTTCCGGAGGAGTCTTCCGGATGAATCTCCATCCGAATGTATCCGTTCCTTCCGATAAACGGCCGGACAATCAGGCGAGTGCCGGTTTCGAGAAACTCCACCGTCTGAGTGGCGACCGTATCGGTTACCGTAGTAGTCAGATACCCGTCCTTGTTCCCGACTATCACCTCGCCGCGCTGTTTATTGATAACCAGCAACTTCGGATTGGCCAGAACGCTAAAGTCGGTGATCCCTTCCAGGGCCCTAATGAAGAAAGCGGCGTTGTTGCTCAGGAACCCTATCGACAACCCGCCACTGCCAACGGCCGTGTTGAAATCCGTCCGGAACGTCCCGGCACGCTTGTTTTCGATCCCACTAACGGATGTGCCCGTCCCGGTAGTAAGTTTCGTCAGGCCGTCGGTGGTGGTGACCAAGTTCGTAAAATCGATCCCGGCCAGCAGGTTGAAATCAATGCCCATGTCGTTGTCTTCCGTCAGCTTGGCCCGCAGGATGGTCGCTTCAATCAGGACCTGCTGAGGCCTGACGTCCAACTCTTTTATGAGCTTGTCGATGTTCTTGAGGTTGTCTTCGTAATCAACGACGATCAGGACGTCACCGGAGGCGTAGTCGCTCCCGCCGGTCTCGCTGTCGGACTTTGCGATACCGACGTTTGCAGCCGGCGAAGTGGAGATCGTCCCGTCTGCGGTCAGCACTGGCATGATCAACGCCTTGGCGTCGTCGGCGGGGATGTAGGCAAGTCGATACAACCGCCTTCCCATCTCGCGTTCGGCCTGAAGAGCGGCCTGGAGCTGAGGGCCCGTGTAGACGTAAATGACGGTGCCCTTCTCCATGTACCCGAACCCGTGCGATCGCAGTACGGCGTCCAGGGCTTCTTTGAAGGTCACGTCGTACAGGTCCGCCGAGACCTCTCCGGTTACTTCCTTGGTCGCAACGATGTTTCGCTGTGACTGCTCGCTCAGCATCCGCAGCACGTCGCGAATGTCTGCGCCTTGGACGTGAATCTGAAACGTGCCTGGTTCGGTGGGCGCAGTGGACGTTGAAGCAGCGGCGAACCTGGCCCCGGCCGATGTATCCTGGGCCGTCAGCTGTCCCGCCAGAACCAATACCACCACGAGAACACCAATGATTGTCTTATCGAGCCTTCCTGACGAATTCATGGCCCCGCGCTCCTTGTCGGATCGACCCGCATCCGGAGCAGGCGATCCTGAATGTTCGCACTCGGCGCCTCCGCGGCGCCTCGGGAAATCCGTTCAAAGTTCTTGGTCGCTCTCCAGGGCGATATTACCCGGGCTCGCTTGGTGAACCGACAGAGGATTCTGTTTCCCGTCTCTCGTCTTACGAACCGACCCTTGAGACGCTCACGTTTCCTATTGTCGCAGCAACCCGGACCCTGTAGCGACTAGATCCAGCCATAAGCTCCACCGTTCCTCCTTGGTCCGGTGAACCCATCGCGTCGAACGTCACTGTCGCGGACCCGGCAAAACTCGCCGACACAATGTCGAGGTTGCTAAAGCCCGGTTGGGTGGCGAAGTTCACGATATAGGCTGATTTAGTCATCGGATGAATCAGGGTCCCACTTGCGTTAGACAAGGAATAAGAATCGCCTGCGGGAGTGAAAGTGACGGTCACTGAGTTTTGAGATGTGACGGCCTCGTTCTGGGCATATTGCAGGTCTGAGGCCACTAGCCGAGCCGCCGCCATCGCCTTCATGTCGCTGGCGCCGGCGACGCGGGGGATGATAACAGCAGCGCAAATCGCCAGGATCACGATAATAACGATGATCTCCGCCATCGTGAAGCCCTGGGTCCTGTGCCTATTTGGAGCCGCTTTTGATAACATTTGCACCCCTGCTGCGTTTCTTGGCGCCTTCCACAATCTGGACCTTCACCTCTCCACTTTTAAGGATTCTGGCCAGCTCATCGAGCTTCTTGTTTGTTTGCATCTGAATGTCCTGCATTAGCTTGCGCTGCGCGCCGCTGTCGGCAAACGACTTGGCGGCGTCTGCGTGGGGCGGATCGGGCGTTTGATCGGCCCAAAGCCCCATGATAAGAACGGTCAGCAGCACTGCTATGACCGTCAGACACACACGGGTATACCCATCCACGCGAACGTCCATTTTCTCGTCCCCAGTAGGCATGGCGTGTCACTCCTTATTCAGGCCGCTTGTCTCTAAGCTGCGAGCCACATTCGCCTCAGTCGAAACGAGTGCGTCGGCGCGCAGTAGCATCAGTAATCGATAAAGCTCGTACCGTCTACATCGGCACCGGGTGAGTCGGCCTTGAACACTAGCTCGGCGGGCTTGTAGATCCACCCGTGGGAATCGTCACCGTCCGCAGGGACGGCGCTACCATCGGGAATGATATGCACCGTGCTCTTGGCGTTAAGCGGATTGGGCGGTATCCTGCGGAAGTACGGTCCGTGTTCAAATCCCGGCGTCCCTGGTGCCGCCAGGGCCCCTTCGTGAGTCGACGCCATCGTCATGTGCTCGATGAACGCTGCCTCGGTCGGAGCCGCCGTCGAATCGCAATTGGGATACCCCGCCGCCACGTCGCGGTGCTGAAATTTAAAGACAGTAAGCTGAGATCGCATTACGCGCAGATTATCGGCGACCATGCTGGCCTTGGCTGTCGCCGTGGCGTTGGAGAACTTCGGGACGACGATCACCGCCAGAATCGCCAGCAGTATCACGACGATCAGAATCTCAACAAGTGTAAATGCTCTTCTTGCTGTCATTACCACACCAGGACGGTCCCGCGCTTCAGGGCAACATGAACTGGATCTGCGGTCTGCATCTAATACCCGCGGCCTAGCCGAACATTACGAACAAGGCCCGACCGGGATTGTTTGTGATTACAATCCCGGCCGGGAAACTTTCAGTTCATCAGTTCTCATCCGCCAACAAACAATCGGCGGCGTCGCATTACCAGTCCTTGTGGGGGTTGGCAACGTCGCCCTTACTGTCGTTGGGCGCGAACTTACCATCGGCCCTATTAAACCACCACCCGCTGGCGTCATCACCCAAAGGGACGGCGCCCGCGGCGTTTACGAAGGTCACATTGGACTGAACGGCCGATGGAGCAAACTGGTTCTTCGGGAAGGTCTGCATGTACGGGCCGAAGTCCGTACCGGGATCGCCAATGTTGTCCGTCTGGCCGGTCAACTGTAGCTGCCAGTCGGCGAGCAAAGCTTCGTCAGGATAGCTCTCCAGGTGCTGGACCTTGTACAGCTCGAGCTGGGACCGGATCATCTGCAGGTCGCTGGCCAGCGCGGATTCGCGTGCATCCTCGGATGCCTTGGTGAACTGCGGAATCACGATCGCGGCCAGGATCCCGAGAATGATCACGACGATGAGAATTTCAACTAGTGTAAAAGCTTTGTTCCTCATGGGAATGATCCTCCGAAATTCTGTTTGCCTAATGTCCTCAACAGGGACTCGACGACGGTTTCCTCATCATTATGATGAGCATGTTTTTAATGCATCGGTGACTGCGCCTTCTGTGCTGGGTGCTGAATCGCTTGACCACATTCAACATCGCTCAACTCACCTCCCTTCGCCGGCCTAGGCCGGCGTTTCGTCGGGCCAAGTCTGGTTTCTACCACCCGGGCCTGAAAGCCCAGCCTTCCAGATCGTCTACACACCGTTCCACACGACCTATCGGCTTCGTGCGGGGGGTACTTGACTTACCACAAATAACTCTTATGCGATTGTCAAAGCCGTTGAATATCTTCTGGACCTGCAGGGACGACCGAATGTGGGGCCAGTTGCAACTGCAGTGTCAATGGAGCCCGTAAGGCTCGTCTGGCCTCTTGGGGCGGCGCCTCATCTGACGCATCCAGGCCGTTACGTTTCGTTTCGAGGCAGCCGTAAAGTGCAACTACCTAACATGCTTAAGAATAAGATTCGGATGGGGCTCAGGCGAACAAAGCGGCAAACTTTCCCTACTTTACTTGGCTGGGAATTCTTGCGAAGGAGGTTTTGGGCGGATCTCATTACCTGGACGCGGCCGACGGTGCCATTACGGGATTGGGCCAATGGCTATCGGGACAGGTCAATTTGGTGGCCCGGTCGGTGGCATCGAGCTTGAGCTAACGAGACAGCAGTTCGGCGGCGCCCGCTTGCAGCAGCGCCTCGGTGATTCCAGCGGCAGCGGCGTCGGGGGACGGTGCCGCCAGCCGCTCGCGTAGAACATCCGTGCCGTCCGGAGATGCTACCATAGCTTGCCCGCCCCACCGATCGGCGGTCCTTGCGATATGCACACCGATACAGCTATGGCAATCGGCGTGCAATGCGGCGATTACGGATCGCTCGGCCGTCAGGGCCTTGTGTGAATCGGGATCGTCGATTCGCGCGAGAACGTCGCCCAGACCACCACAGTCTCGAAGCGTCTGAACCGCCAGTGCCCCCTGCCCGGCGGCGGGGACAAATTGATCCAACTCAAGCAGGTGGACCTTCCCCGCATAGCGGATCGCCAGACCGCTTCGATTCAGACCCGCCATTGCGACAACGACGGCGTCAAGCGGTGGTTCGTCGCAGATGACCTTACCCAATCGCGTCTGGACGTTCCCTCGAAGCGGGACGACCTGCAGATCGCTACGGATCGCAAGCAACTGCGCCCGGCGGCGAAGGCTGCTGGTGCCCACCTTCGCCCCGCCCGGTAAATCCGCAAGAGCACCGCCGTCGCGGGAAACCAGCGCATCACGCGGATCGTCTCTTGGGGGCACGGCCGCTATCTGCAGGTCTTGGGCCATTGCTACGGGGAGGTCCTTGGCAGAGTGAACGGCCAGGTCCACTTTCCCGGCCCGAAGAGCCGCCTCCAACTCGGCGGTGAATATCCCCTTCCCGCCGATTTTGCTCACTTTGACGCTGCGGGCGTCACCGGCCGTGTGCAGGAGGACCAGCTCCGTGTCGATCGTCTCATCGGTAGAGCGGATCGCTTCGGCGACCAGCGCGGCCTGGCGCCGTGCAAGGATGCTGGTGCGTGTTGCGATCCGGATGCGCCGCATTTGCGATTCAATCTCCTCCGGTGTCCTGGCGGCGCCACCTCTGGACGGCGGCGAACTTAGTCCTGGCCTTGCCGAGGGCCTCGTCGCGGGCGGCCCGTTGAGCGGGGGTGTCGTCGGGCATGGACTTGGCGCGATCCACTTCCCTCCGCAGGGCCTCCGGGTCGATCTGATCCATCTGTTCGCACTGCTCGGCGATGATCGTCACGACATTATCGACGACATGGGCAAATCCGCCGGCCACGAAGAACCCGAGCTTGTGCCCTTCAGGAGGCTCGATAGACACCAAGCCCCACCCGATCATCGCCACCATTGGCGCATGCCCGCCAAGAATGCCCATCGCCCCGTCGCGCCCCGGCAGCGAGACGCTGACGGCGTCGGTGCTGGTGATCTGGCCCGCCGGCGTGACAACGCTACAAGAGAAACGTTTTCGGTACCCAGGCAATTATCAAGACCTCACTGTCGATCCCTAATCTGCGGTGCGCCGAGCTGCACAAAGCCGCCTCGCCCACCGGGACCCTACGAGAACTTCTCGTAGCAGACCACCTCGCTCAACGGTTTCCGGGGTTTTTCCTTCGGTTCGCCCGCGGGATAGCCCAACGGGAGCAGCTCAATAACCGTTGCTGTCTCGGGCACGCCGAGGACCTTGCGGGATGCTTTCTGATCGAAATGCCCGATCCAGCACGTACCCAGCCCTTCGGCGACGGCCGCCAGTGTCATGTGGTCGATCGCGATCGCACAGTCCACCGGATCGGCCGGAACCTCGCACTTCATTACACGGGTGGGATTCATCCCTACCACGACTATGACGACCGGGGCCTGCCCGACGAACGGCTGCTCGGCGGCTTTCGCCAGATCCGACCGCAGCTCGGGATCCCTTACGACGATGAACTTCCACTCCTGGCGGTTATTTCCCGACGGCGCCACCCGCCCGGCGTCCAGAACCCGCTGGAGCTTATCGTCCTCGATAGGCTTGTCCTCATACGCACGAACGCTGTACCGCTGTTTGATTGCTTCGTATACGTCCATTGTCGGCTCCTTAGCTTATTGCTGCTGGACACTTGTCGGTTTGTACTGGTGAATCGCCTAGCTCCCGGTTTACTCCGGACCGGACCTGGCCGCGGGATTCTCGGCCTGGGCCAGTTCGCTGGCACGCTCAACGACGTCGTCGATTGAACCGACGTACATAAACGCCGCCTCCGGTAGATGATCCCACTTGCCCTCTATAATCTGACCGAACGATCGGATCGTCTCGGCCAGCGTCGTGAACTTCCCACTCTTGCCGGTAAAGACCTCGGTTACGAAGAACGGCTGGGAGAAGAATCGCTCGATTCGCCTGGCCCGGGCGACGATGCGCTTATCTTCCTCGCTGAGTTCGTCAACGCCGAGGATTGCAATGATCTCCTGCAGGTCACGGTATCGCTGGAGGATCTGCTGGACCCGGCGTGCGACGTTGTAGTGCTCGGCGCCGACGATATGTGGATCGAGGATCCGCGAGGAGCTGCCCAGCGGGTCGATCGCCGGGTAAATCCCCTTCTCGACGATCGAGCGTTCCAGGACGACGAAGGCATCGAGGTGCGTCACGGCCGTCGCCGCGGCCGGGTCGGTCATGTCGTCGGCCGGAAGGTAGACGGCTTGGACCGACGTGATTGCACCTTTGCGGGTCGAGGCGATCCGCTCCTGAAGCTCACCCATCTCCGTCGCCAGGGTCGGCTGATACCCAACGGCAGACGGCATGCGTCCCAGAAGAGCCGAAACCTCGCTGCCCGCCTGAGAGAAGCGGAAAATATTGTCGATAAACAGCAGCGTGTCCACCCCGGTGTCGCGGAAGTACTCCGCCACCGTAAGTGCGCTGAGGGCGGCTCGCAGACGGGCGCCTGGAGGTTCGTTCATCTGCCCGAAGACCATGACCGTTCGCTCCAGCAGCTTCTGTCCGGTATCGCCGATTTCCATCTGCTGCATATCCAGCCACATGTCATTACCTTCGCGGCTGCGCTCGCCTACGCCGGCAAAGACGCTGTATCCGCCGTGCTTGGTGGCGATCCGCGTGATCAACTCCTGGATGATGACGGTCTTACCAAGCCCGGCCCCGCCGAACAGGCCTGTCTTCCCACCGCGCACAAATGGTGCGAGCAGGTCGATTACCTTGATACCCGTCTCGAACAGCTCGGACTTGGGGCTGAGGGTGTCAAAGTCCGGCGGCGGTGCGTGGATCGGGCGATATTCGTCGGTCTTGACAGGACCTGCTCCGTCAATCGGTTCACCCAGCAAGTTAAACACTCGTCCCAGCACGGCGGGGCCGACCGGCATCATCACAGGCGAGCCCGTATCCCGCACCCCCATCCCGCGAACCATACCTTCCGTCGAACCTAAGGCGATGCACCGCACGGACCCGCCGCCCAAATGCTGGTGGACCTCCCCGACGACCTTCAGGACAGATGGGGTCTGCTTGTCCAGTACCTCAACGGCATTATGGATGGGCGGGATCTGCTCGTCGGGGAATTGGGCGTCAAAAGTCGACCCTATTACCTGAGTTATTTTACCGGTCGCCGACATCATAGATCCTGTCTACTGTTCACCATGATATGCGGGATCTGCCATGTGCTGCACGATCTTCATCGGACGCCCATCCGACCACCCATGATCTCCGTCAGTTCGGTGGTAATTTGAGCCTGCCTGATCCGGTTGTACCGGACTGTTAAGTCATGAATCATCTCGTCGGCGTTTTCCGTCGCCGACCGCATGGCGGCGATCCGCTCGAACTGCTCACAAACCGCCGCATCAAGGAAACACTGATACATTCGCATCCGAACCGTCGCCGGAAGCAGCCGGGCCAAGATCTCATCGCCCGACGGGCACAGTTCATAGGCGGCGGGCTCGCCCAGAGTGGGCAGACGAGGCGGGGTGGGCAGATTCGATAGTGGAAGGATCTGCGCGATCGCCGGTCTGCGTCTTCCCGAGGATATGAACTGCATGTACGCCACCTCCAGCCCGCCGATCTGGGCGGCGAGAAACTCTTCGATGAACCCATCGGTAAGGGCGGAGACGTGTTCGTAGACAGGTGAGCCCTCGAATTGTGCATATTCGACGTCCACAACCAACCCGCGATGCTCAAGATACTGTATGCCCTTTCGCCCCACCACGTGGAGCTCGACGTGATATTCAGCCTCTAGCAGCTGACCGAGGCGCTCCATGGCGATGCGAAGGACTGAGGTGTTGTAGGGCCCGCACATGCCGCGATCGGAAGTTATGATGAGCAAGACGTCGCGCTTCACTTGCTCATGCTCAAGTAGCAGTGGATGGAAGGCCTTCGAGCGGGTGCCCCGGGCGACCACGTCCCCGGTGAGCTCGGCGAGTCTGTTGGTATAGGACCGCAGCGCCACCGTGCGATTTCGCGACTTCTGGAACCTGGCGGTGGCGACCATCTCCATCGTCTTGGTGACGCGGCGGACGTTGCGCACCGCCTTGGTTCGGGTCAGTATGTCTCTCACCTGGGCCATCGTCTTGTCGCTTCGCTTGGGTTTGTCTAGCTCTCGTCCGCCACCCCGTCGCCGGACCTTGCCCGCAGCGCACGGCGGACATCCCTCCAGCCGGTCTCGGTGAACTGGGTGATGATACGGTCCAGTTGCTTCTGACGCTCCTTTGTGAACGACTGCTCTGTCTTGAGAGCTTCGTAGAAGTCAGGATGCTCATCGCGGATGAACGTTATCAACCCGCCCTCGAAGTACGGGATCTCATCGACCAATAAATCATCCAGAAACCCGCCGGTGCCGGCGTAGATTCCAAGGATCTGATCCACAATCGGCAGCGGCGAGTACTGCGGCTGGGTCAGCAGGCGGACCATGCGCTGTCCGCGGTCCAACTGGGCGCGGCTGGTCGGATCCAGCTCGACTCCTAATTGGGCGAACGATTCCAGCTCGCGGTAGACGGCCAGGTCCAGTCGCAAGCTCCCGGCCACCTGTTTGATCGCCTCGCAGGCCGCCTTGTAACCGACGCGGCTGACAGAGATACCGACGTTTACGGCCGGGCGAACGCCGGCGAAGAATAGCGACGGCTCCAGATAAACCTGCCCGTCGGTAATCGAGATAAGGTTCGTCGGGATATAGGCCGAGACCTGCCCTTCCTGCGTTTGGCATATTGGCAGGGCCGTCATCGACCCGCCCGAGGACGACAGACGATGGAGGGTAAGCCCCTCAGCGCCATCCATCGCCGCCATAGCTTCAACGGCGGCGGCCTTGCCGATCGGACCCACATACACCTGCCCGCCGACGCCTTCGACGTCCGCATCTGCCGGTGTATCTTTCGGCGCTATCACGTAGCGGTCGGCCAGCTTGCACGCTCGCTCCAAGAGGCGGGAGTGCAAGTAGAACACGTCGCCGGGGTATGCCTCCCGCCCCGGCGGGCGACGAAGAAGCAGCGATATCTGACGATATGCGGTTGCCTGGTTGGTCAGGTCATCGTAGACCACAAGCGTCGCCGCGCCTTGGGTGTACATAAAATGCTCCGCAATCGCACACCCGCTGTATGGGGCGATGTATTGCAGCGGCGCCGGGTCGCTGCTGGATGCAGAGACCACTATCGTGTGGCGCATCGCGTCGTGCGCCCGAAGCGTCTCGACCAGACCGGCCACAGTGGATTCTTTCTGGCCGATCGCAACGTAAACGCATATGACGCCAGTGTCCTTCTGGTTGATAATCGTGTCGACGGCGATCGCGGTCTTTCCGGTCTTGCGGTCGCCGATGATCAGCTCACGCTGGCCCCGCCCGATCGGCGTCATCGAGTCGACGGCTTTTAGGCCCGTGTACAGCGCCTCGTTGACGGGCTGGCGTTCGGCGATGGATGGCGCGGGGGCCTCAAGGGGGCGCCTCTGGTCGGTGTGGATCGGACCCGCGCCATCTAGGGGCCGCCCGAGCGAGTCGACCACGCGCCCGAGCATCTGATCTCCTACGGGAATCTCAAGCAAGGCCCCGGTGCTTCGAACCGTGCTGCCGGCCTTAATCCCCTCGCACGGCCCGTACACGACGGCGCCGATGCTGTTGGCTTGAAGGTCAAAGACCTGCCCTATCTGCCCGCAGGCGAACTGGAGCATCTCGCCGGCCTTGGCCTCGACGAGCCCGTATATCTGGACGATCCCATCGCCGACCTCCAAGACCTGCCCCACCGTCGATACGTCGAGTTGGCGGTGGTAGTCGGCTATCTGCTGGCGAATGACGCTCGCGATTTCGTCGGCTCGAAACTTCATTGTCCAGATACGCCCGCCTTACGTCCCAAGGTGAGTCTGATTAAACATAAGCTGCGCGATGATTTTGAGATAGTCAAGCTTCGCCAACCTGCTTACTTCGCCGCTGCGCGCTCATTGTCCTGTCGGGCCCGTCCCACTCAGAGCAATTTAAGATTTTCTGTTCCGTCCTGGCCGGCTGCGGCTTCGGCTGGCGGCGTCAGGCTGCATCGACAACCCGCTGGGTTGCCTGCTTCGCCTTCCTTGTCAGCCTTGTCCTCGCTCGGCCATCACCGAAACATTAAACCTTAAAGTGCTCTAGAATCTGATCCCGCAGTTTGGCGAGGTCGCCCGCAACCGATGCGTCATAGCGGACATCGCCGACCTGCAGGACCACCCCTCCCAGCAGGTTCTTGTCCACTCGCATCTTCACGGTGGGTTTGGCGCCAATGGCCTTTTGCACCGCGGCCAGGAGGGACGGGCGCTGCGCGTCCGGTACGGGAACGGCGGTGGTCAAGGTCACCTTGACCTTCCCCTCCCTGGCGTCCAACTGCTCGCCAAAGGCCAGCACGACGGGAGCTAAAATACCCAACCTGCCGTTGCGGGCTAGTAAAACAAGCAGTGCCTCAAGTGGTTCGCTGACACGGCCAGCGAAGGTATGTTTCACCATCTGCTCAGCCCCGACGCCGCTCATCTGCCAATGGGCAAGCAGCAACGGAAAACCCTCTATCGCCTGCAGCGTCTCAAGAAGCTGCGTAAGCTCTTCGGCGAGCGACTCGGCCCGATCGTCTTGGGGTATGCACTTTAACAGTCCCCGGGCATATTCGTCGGCGAGGCGCATCACCGTCGGGTCCATCACGCTTTGAGCCCTGGTGAACAGCTCGGAAATCAGGAATCCTCCCCGGCCCGGGCCTGTATCTCTTCCAACGATCGGGCTATGAGTTGTTCATGTTCCTTAGAGCCCAGTGCTGTGTGGAGGAGGCGCTGGGCTATGTCCGCGGCCAGTTCGGCCGTGGTGGTTTGCAGATCCTTAAGCGCCTGTTGCTTGGCGTCGGCGATATCCCGGCGGGCGCGATCGATGAGCTGACGGCCCTCGTCGCGTGCGGCGCTTACGACCTCATCTCTCGCTTTGGCAGCTTCAGTTCGCGAATTAGTCAGGACCTCTTTCGCTTCGGTTTCGGCCTGGTCCAGGCGTGCCTTGTGCAGCGCCAGCAACTGGTGGGAGTGCTTTTCCCGCTGCTCGGCCTGGTCGATCGCCGCGGAGATGGACTGCTCACGCCGGCGAAGCTGGGAGACTATAGGACCCCAGGCCCATTTACCCAGCACCAGCAGCAGGATCAGGAAGATCAGGCACGTTGCGATGGCGTGCCCAAGATCACCGATTCTAAAAGCGTCCTGCGGCCCGGCCCCCAGCACCGGACTCAGCGCACAAAGCACCGCAGCAAGCCCGGATGCAACCGGCGGCCACGGGTTTGAAGACATGACGCATCGACCCTTCTAGCGACTCCTGGCGACCGTAGCGGCAATGAAGAATGGAGCTAGATAAACAGAACGCCCAGCAAACATACGACGATGGCGAACAGCATCCCGCCTTCGACCATCGCCGCAGAGATAACCAACGGCGCAAACATCGCCCCGCCGGCTTCCGGCTGACGCGCTATGGATTCGATGCAGGCGCTTCCGATGCGTGCAATACCGTATCCGCCACCTATCGCGCACAAGGCCGCTCCTAAACAGGCGCCTACAATCGCCACCGCTTTGGCCCATGGAACGTTCATGGCGACTTCAGATGAGGGCGCCTCCGTCGCGGCCGAATCGGCTCCAAAGGCGGTCGCCGCCACTGCAACCAGGACCAAACTGACAAACACCACTCGTGTTGACGTATTCATCCTCTTCTCCCGAACCCGAAGACTCCGGTTATCCACCAGATACACGAACGCCGGACTGTACCACAAACGCCACCACAGCGGAAAGGATTCTCTGGAACTGTCAATGGACCGATTCCACATACATTCCGATGAACATCGCCGTCAGGAACGTGAATATGTACGCCTGCAGGGCCGCTACTAGAATCTCCAGGATGTTGAACACCACCGAGACCATAATGACGAACGGACCGATGTAGGTGACCTGGTACCCATCCCCCCGCACCGCCACGGCCAACGCCCGCAGGAAGAACATCAAAAACAGCGCGAGCAGTGTGTGGCCCGAAAACATATTCGCAAACAGACGCACCACCAACGCAAAGCACTTGGCTACGGCGCCGATCAGCTCCAGCACCACGAGCACAGGCAGCAGGACTACGCCTACCGGACCGGGTAAGTCGGGGGAAAGGCTCTTGAGCCAAAGGACCGGCGAAGCCAGGCCGCACACCCACATCGATAAGGATCGGCTCTGGTGATATAGCAACGCTTGACGGCGCAACCCCAGAAAAACGATCGAAAACAAGCTGATCCCCGCCAGCGACGCGCAGACGACAGGAATGCTCGTCGGGACTCCGCCGACCGGATACCCCGTCAGTGTCGTGACACCTTCCAGCGGGACCAATCCAATCAGATTCAGTCCGCCAATAAACAGGAACATCGTCAGCAGGAACGGCAGAAAATCGTAAGCCCTGGCACCCAACGCGGGGCGGGCGATCATGTCCCGCACGAAGATGATAACCACCTCCAGCAAGTTCGCGCCACCGGTGGGTCTGGGGCGCCAGCGACGAGCAAGTGGAATGATCACGGCCATCAAACAGGCGGCCACCAGAATCATCGAGGCGATACCGTCAGACATGAAGGTAATCTCGATCCCGCCAAGTCGCACCTGACACCCGGGCCAGGGATGATCGCTGATGAGTCGGATCAGCTCGGTCGGATCGATCTTCACGTCGTCTCCTCAGCGGCCGCCGCCTGCGGTGTCCCAGCCCTGCCGACTTCACCAAGCGCAATTCTGCGGGCGTCATCCCGCAGGGCCTTTACGAGCCAGATGCACTCCGCCGCCAGCGTCACAAGGTAGAAGATTACAACCCAGACGAACAGCACCGTGCCGCTCAGCGACAGGGTCGCCAGGGCCGCCGCGGCCAGAGCCACACACCCGACCGCACGCGCCATCGCAAGGACGACAAAAGCAATAGCGGCCGGTCCGGCTCCGCGTGCGGCCTTGCCGACAACCACTATACTCGAGAGGATCTTCACACCCAGCACGATCCCCGCAGCGACAAGTTCACCCTTCAACCCCGCCCATCCGGACCCCTTCCAGGTCGGATAAGCACCCAACGCCCCCGAAACGGCCGCGAACGAAATGACCCACCCAAGCATCCCCCCCACGCAGATTCGCATTCCCTGTGATCGGGCCATCTTCCGTCTCGATGATTCTGTTGGGCTAGGCGCCAGCTTCGCCCATAAGCACAGTTCTTGAGCGTTTTGCGCGACAGGATTACGAATCGCTCCCGCTACCGTCGATGTCCTGCTCGACGTATTTATCTCGCAGGAACCGGACGCGTCGCAGCAGGTGTCTGAGCCCAGCCGCAAAACCGAACACGCCGCCCAAAAGGCCCAGTCCCGGCGTGGTGCCAAGACGCCAGTCCACCAGCAGCCCCACCCCCAGCAGCATCCCGAAGATCGCAATGAACTCGATCCCTACCGTCGCGTAAGGTAAGAGATTCTGCTGTTGATTCTTTTCAGCCATTTCCGGCCGCGCACAGCACGCCTCATCTGGGTCCGCGCGATTCGTTCAGGTAAAAGTTATGGCCCCCGCTGTACAGTGTCAAGCAGCCCGTGCGATTGACCTGTGTACTTTAGAATCCCAAAAAAGGTCACGGACGCATTTGCTAGTCGGTTTGAGCTTTATACAATAGACGCCAATGCTAAGCCCGACCGCCAAGAAGATCAGACTCTTTCGTGCCTGGACGTCGAGGCATCCGCTGTGGTGTGCTTGGCAGGTGACTTACCGCTGTAACTTCCGCTGCCGCTTCTGCGGGTATTGGCGCGACCCGATGGGCCAGGCCGACGAACCAACGGTCGCCCAGTACGCCGCCGGTGTGCGGAAGCTATCCTCGTTCGGATCGCTTTTGATTTCGCTGGCCGGGGGCGAGCCGCTATTGCGGACCGATCTGCCCGAAATCATCGCCGCCGTTGGAGAGTATCATTTCCCATTCGTGACAACCAACGGGTGGTTCGTCACGCCGCAGGTCGCCAAAGACATCATGGCGGCCGGAGCCTGGGGTGTCTCGGTCAGCATCGATTACGCCACGCCCGCCAGACACGACGAACGACGCGGAATCGATGGTGCGTGGGAGCAGGCTTGGCGAGCCGTCGAGCTTCTCTCGGCCGCCAGGGCATACGAGTTCCAACGGGTCAATGTAATCGCCGTCTTGATGGACGACAACATTGACGAGATCGAGCCACTGCTTGAGATGGCCGCCAAGCGCCGGGCGTACTTCATGGTCCAACCTTACGGGATACTGAAGACTCGCTCAGGCGCCTACGCCCACAACGACGGACCCGTATCCGATCGCCTGCTCGCGCTGCGCCGCCGGTGGAGCAACTTTCTGTCCAATCCGTACTATCTCTCCCGATTTGATCAGTTCCATTCCGGCGGCGTCAGCGGTTGCCAGGCCGGGCGGGCGTTCTTCAACATAGACTCAACCGGCGATGTCGCCATCTGCGTCGAGAGACGCTCCACCCCCCTCGCCAATATCTATCGCCACGGCTCGCAGATAATCCACAATCGCCTGCGCCGCGGCGCGCGAAGCAACCCGTGCCAAGCATGCTGGTATAACTGCCGCGGAGAAGTCGAAAGCCTGTACCGGCCATACGGACTGCTCAGATCCCTCCCGACGCTGTTTTTCGACCGCGGCCGAGCCCCCAAGACCACCCAGATGGAACGTTAGAGCCGTTAACGATTGGATGTGGCGTCCCAGGGTGAGCGAGGACGAGACTGGCAAGGAGGGCGAAGCAGGCGATGCTTTTTTAGGCAAAGCATCGTCGATGCAGCACGAGACGCCGCCAGGCGACCCCGCAGCCGCCCCTGGAATGCTGCAGCGAAGCGTTGACTGCTCTAGTCGGGGTTCTGGGAGCCTACGTGAATCCTCAGGTTCGTCAGATACGGTTCGTAATCCCAGCGACTTCGCGGGGTAAGCCCGAAGCCCCCTGAGATATACACCTCGCCACCCAACCCCCGCCAGTTGGTTACGTCCCGCGCCCCATAGTAGAGGGTCGTGTCTGCATCCGCCCACGTGTTCCCCACGAAGACCCTGCTGGCGTCGGTGGTGAAGTTCCACTTCGTCCACCCGCCGCAGGTCGCCGCCTGGGCAAGGTCGGAACGACCAATGAGCCTATCGGGCACGCCGTCCCCGTCGGTGTCGGCATAGGCGACGTAGTAGAATCCCCCGAAAGCCCCCCCCTCCGGATGGGCCATCTCGACGGTGTACTGTCGCCGGCCCGAACCAGGCGGGAGCTTCCAGACCTGCGTATGGTGAGGCATAAGCTGGCCCTGCTCGAGCGGATCCACTACGCCGAGGGTCTCTTTCGTCCGCTGCTGCAACTTAGTCGGTCCAACCTGCCCCACGGAGCGGTGGAGCATCGACCGCCCACCGGGTCGGCCCAGCATCATCTCGTATTCGCGAACGGCCTGGCGGGACCGCCTGAGGGCCTCGCGAACGGCCTCCAATAGTGTCTGGGCGGTTTGGTGGTCTTGGGGTTTCTGCGCCCCTGTCAGATCATTTTCGGCCCGAGCGACGGCAGCGGTGAGCTTATCGAGTTCATTCCTTTGCCGCTTCAGCTCGGCCTCGATCAGTTTCCTGACAACTGCGGTCTGGGCGGTTTGGCTGCGCGACCCGACGAGGTCCGCGCCCGGTTCTCTCATCTTGCGAACGACCGGCGGGGCGACCCAGGCCTTACCGTTCCACTGAAGGCCGGTCTTTATCGTCCACCCGCGCCCTGTCAGGCCCAACGGTACGCGCCCGGTGGCCAAGAACCTCCGGGGCGTGGCGCCGGGTTGATACCGGCTGATCCGCACGATCATACGGATCCCCTCGTTGGTGGTGGGGACCTGGCTGAGATCTTCGATGTTCCCATCCTGGTAAGTAACTTGGTAGTACACCGACAGGCCCAGGTCACCGGGTGACTGAGCGGCCGCCGCTGTGCAAGCGACGAAAACGCTCAGAGACGCTAACACGGCCCGCGATCGAATATTCCAGCTAATCATCGTGCAGGTCCTTCCAAAAGCGGCCCAATTGGCACCATCCCGCCCAATGAGCCCAACCATACTGGGAATCGGCCAGTTCGGCGGGGAAACTTTACTTGCTGGGCCTCACTTATCGGGGCGGACAGGAATCTTTGCCCTTGCTCTCGGGCGCACGGGCGGTTAGCATTTGTCGGCAGGCATGGTTTAGGTCAACCCGCGGGGCTATGAAACAGGTATTAACGGGCGAACAAGTCGAGCAGGCCATCGAGCGGCTGTGCAAGGCCGTCATCGCCGAATTGCCGGACGATTCCCCAATTGCCGTAATCGGAATCCGCACCAGGGGCGAAACACTCGCGCAGCGAATCGTCGATCGCATCGAAGCCCTTAAGACGAAGAACAACGTCCACCACGGCGTGCTGGACATCACGTTTTATCGGGACGATCTTTCCCGCCGTCGCGGCGCGCCGCTCGTACGGGCCACCGAAATCGACTTCGACCTGGACGATACATGGGTCCTGCTGGTGGACGATGTTCTTCAGACCGGCCGCAGCATCCGCGCGGCGCTCGATGCGATTCACGATTTCGGCCGGCCCAAGGTAATCCGCCTGGCGGTGCTGATCGACCGCGGCGGGCGCGAGCTACCCATCTCGGCAGATATCGTCGCCAAGGAAATCAAGGTTCCCCCAGACCAACGCGTCCAAGTCAGGCTAAAAGAAAACGATGGGCAAGAAGGCGTCTTCATCATCAAAAAGTCGTAGCCGCTCCCGTCGCACCAGGGCGAAGCCGGATTTCGTCTGGTCGCGCAAGGACCTGGTGGGGCTGGACGAGCTGTCGGCCGAGGAGATCGTCCATATCCTCGACACGGCGGAGAGCTTCAAGGAGGTCTCCACGCGTTCGATCAAGAAGGTTCCGGCCCTTCGCGGGAAAGTGGTGGCGCTGATGTTCTTCGAGGATTCCACGCGGACGCGGATGAGCTTCGAACTCGCCGCCAGCCGCCTATCAGCCGATACCATCAACTTCACCTCCAAGGGCTCATCCGTAACCAAGGGCGAAACAACGCTGGATACGATCCACAACGTCGAGGCTATGGGAGTGGACGTCTTCGTAGTGCGTCACCCCCAGGCCGGCGCCCCGCACATGCTGGCGCGGAAGATCGCCGGGTCGATAGTCAACGCCGGCGACGGGCAGCACGAACATCCCACCCAAGCGCTGCTGGACATCTTCACCATCCGCCAGAAGCTCGGGAGGATCGAGGGCGTAAAGGTCGCGATCGTCGGCGACATCGCCCATTCACGCGTCGCCCGCAGCAGCATACTTGGCCTGACAAAACTTGGGGCACAGGTCGTTGTAGTCGGGCCGCCTACACTGGTGCCCTCTGCGATCACGCCCATGGGATGCACGATCAGCCACAGCCTCGACGACGTGCTGGGCCAGGTCGACGTAATCAACATGCTGCGGATTCAGTTCGAGCGGTTCGGGTCGAATCTATTCCCCTCGCTTCGCGAGTACTCCCGACTATACGGAATGGACGCCCAGCGGGTGACGCGCTGCAAGAGCGACGTGCTGATTATGCACCCCGGGCCGATCAACCGCGGCGTGGAACTCACTTCCGAAGTCGCCGACGGACCAAATAGCTGCATCCTCCAGCAGGTGACCAACGGCCTGGCCATACGCATGGCCGTGCTGTACCTGGTGACGCAAGGGACCAGATGATCGACCTTCTCATACAAAACGGTCGTGTGATTGATCCGGCCAGCGGGCTGGATGAAGTGGGCGACGTGGCGATCAGCAAGGGCAAGATCGCGAAGGTAGGGAAGGTCCGTGGTAAGGGAAGGGAAGTAATCGACGCGTCGGGCATGATCGTCGCGCCTGGTCTGATCGACCCCCACGTCCACTGCCGCGAACCCGGCCACGAGGAAGAGGAAACCATCGCTACCGCCGCGGCGGCAGCCGTCGCCGGCGGGTTCACCACGATCCTCGCCATCCCGAACACCCACCCTCCGGCCGACGACGAGACCGCCATCCAGTATGTCCTCCAACGAGCCGAAGAGGCCGACCTTGCTCGCGTCCTGCCCGTAGGGTGCATAACCAAGGGGCGCGGGGGTAAGGAACTTTCCGAGATGGGCATGATGCTCCAGGCGGGGGCGGTCGCCTTCAGCGACGACGGGGACGGGGTGGCGTCGGCGTCGATGATGCAGCGGGCGATGCAATATGCCCGGCTGATCGGAGCGCCTCTCTTGCAGCACTGCCAGGACCCCGACCTTGCAGGCGGGATGATGAACTCGGGAGCCGTGGCGGTTCGGTTGGGCCTCAGCGGAATCGCCGCATCCGGCGAGCAAATCATGCTGCGGCGCGACCTGGAGCTGATGGAGCGAACGGGGGTGGGATATCACGTCATGCACGTCTCCAGCGCGGGCAGCGTCGATCTGATACGCGCCGCTAAGGCGCGGTCCTTCCCAGTCACCGCCGAAGCCACACCGCATCACCTGCTGCTGACCGACGCAGCGTGCATGGACTACGACTCTAACTACAAGGTCAATCCCCCGCTTCGCTCGGCCGACGATGTGAAAGCCGTTCGGGCCGGCGTGGCTGACGGGACGATTGACTCTCTGGCGACCGACCATGCCCCGCACGCCAAGGAGGAGAAGGAGTTGGAGTTCGCCCTGGCGCCGTTCGGGATCATCTCGCTGGAGTGCGCACTGGGTCTGTACGCCAAGGCGCTGATCGAAACCGAACTTATGGACTGGGCAGCTCTTATCGCCAGGATGACCAGCGGGCCGGCCGCCGTGATAGGAAAACCGCTCGGATCCCTCGCCGTTGGCGGTCCGGCGGACGTGACCATTATCGATCCGGACAGGCGATGGACCGTCAAGACCGACAAGTTCGTCTCCCGTTCCCGCAACTGTCCCTACGACGGGTGGAAACTCAAGGGCCGGGCGGTGATGACGATCGTCTCCGGGCAGATCAAATATCAGATCTAGTTATTGCCCAGCAAGGCATAATTGACACCGAACAAGTCGTTTGATATCATACTCGCTTGAACGGCCGGAAGTTATGGCTGTCGAGGTGCACCATGGCCAACAAGAAGCCCGAACGAAGGCGCAGCAAAAGGCTGGCGCTGTCCTGCCCGGTCAAGGTGATCAGCGAGGGCGGGAAGGTAGTCGCCCAGACCAAGGCCCTCAACATCTCCGACGGCGGTGTATTCCTGTCCCTACCGATAGAGGCCCTCCCCGGGTGCGGATGCACCGTCAAGCTGGATCTTTCCGTACCTCGCTTCACGCCTAATACCTACATGCTGGAGGATGTTACCTGCCAAGCAAAGGTGCTTCGCCACCAGCCGCTCGTTGATGAGACGCTCGCCGGGGCCGCCCTACAGTTCGACCCGCCGGTAGACCTGGCGTTGGAAGCATAGGGACCCGACGACAGCGCCGAAATTAACAAGTCCGCCGGGGCACCTATGGACGCACGTCGGGTTGTCCACCCCCAATGGTGTGTTCTTATGTTGATTTGATCGCCTTTGCGGCGATGTCGCGGCGGTAATAGCAATCCTTCCAGCGAATCTTATCGACAGCTTGGTAGGCCCGCTGCTGTGCATCCGCGATCGTCTCCCCCAAGGCGGTGACCCCGAGGACCCGCCCGCCGCTGTTGACGAGCTTACCGTCGGATAGGGCCGTGCCCCCATGGAAGACCTTCACGTCGCCGAGGGCTTCAGCAGTCTCGATCCCGGTAATCTCGTGGCCCTTGGCGTACGAGCCGGGATACCCGCCCGAGGCCATCACCACGCAGACGGCCGGGCGAGGGTCCCACTCCAATGTCACGCCATCGAGATGATTCTCAGCGACGGCGGCCATTACTTCGACCAGGTCGCTTTTCAGGCGCATCATCAGGGGTTGGCACTCCGGATCGCCGAAGCGGACGTTGAACTCCAGCACCTTCGGGCCTGCGTGAGTGAACATCAGCCCGGCGTACAGAACGCCTTTATAGCGACCGAAGTCGCGTCGCATCGCGTCCACGATCGGGACGAGCACTTCCGCCTCAATGCGGTCCATCATGGCCCGGTCGATAATCGGGACAGGGCTGTAGGCCCCCATCCCACCGGTGTTGGGCCCCGTATCCCCGTCGCCGATCGGCTTGTGGTCTTGCAGCGGCTCCATCGGGTAGATGCTCTTACCGTCGCAAAGCGCCAGCACCGTCACCTCCTGCCCGACGAGCATCTCCTCGATAAGGACTGTCTTGCCCGCATCGCCGAAGAGCTTCTCGCCCATGATCTGCTCGAGCGGTTTTACCGCCTGGTACGGCTCGGGACAGACGAACACACCCTTACCCTTAGCCAGCCCGGCCGCCTTGACGGCAACACCGTGCTCGCGTGACAGGACATATGTCCTGGCCGCCGCCAGCTCGGTGAAGATTCTCGCTTCGGGAGTTGGCACGGAGGCGTTCCGCATGAGGGTCTTGGCGTAGGCCTTGTCCGCCTCCAAGCGGGCCCCCTTTGCGCCGGGTCCGAAGCACAGAATCCCCGCCTGGGTGACGGCGTCACCCATACCGTCCGCCAGCGGGTCCTCCGGACCGATGATCACCATGTCGACGGCGTTGTCTGTGGCGAAGGCGACGATTCCGCCCACATCCTCTATCTTGGTATCCACACATTCGGCGTGCTGTGCGATCCCGGGGTTACCCGGAGCCGCCCACATCCGATCGCACAGAGGAGATTGCGCCATCTTCCAGGCCAGTGCATGCTCTCTGCCGCCGCCGCCTATCAACAACAGCTTCATCGTGAATCCCTTTGTGCTTGCGGGCGCGCCTCATTCTACTGTTAGCGGCTCTAAACTTTCTGCGCCCTGGCCAGCTCCTTGAGTTTAGGTAACTGCTTCCGCAGGTCCGTTGCCGCGGCGGTCCTGGGGAACCGATCCACCACATCGGCGGCAAGTTTACAGGCGGAGGCGAACTGCCTCTTGATGATCTGATCGCAAATCTGATCCCTCAGCCGGCGTACCTCTTCGATCCGGGCGTTATCCTCCAACGTAGGGATCTGAGACATCGTAATCTGGGCCTCTGAGGAATCCGGATATGCCCCGACCAGCTGCCGTGCGATGTGAAGCGCCTCGCCCCACTGGCGCTGCTTTGCAGCCTGCTGTATCTGACTGTACATTTCGCGCCGGTGCTCATCGAGCCGCTGGACCACTTGCTGCTCAACCTTCTCAACCAGCGCCGCGGCCTGTTCGGACCCGCCCTCCGCAATCAGCAACTCGTGAGCCGCCACCTGGGCCTCATCCAGCTCGCCTGCGGCGATAAGCTCGTCGATCCGGCTACGAGCTTGGCGGATCCTACGCACCGAGGCGTCCGAGGAGCCCTCGTCAGCCCGCTGGGTTAGCTGGGCCAATTGGCGATGGTCGGGGACTTCTTGGGCCGTCTGATGTTGCCGGGGACTTCGCGGGGCGTTGGGGTTGATTTCGCCGATGGCGGTCTCTATCCGGCCGAGCACCTCGACAGCGGCGGCAAGGGCGGGTTTGCCGGCCTGGCGAGACCGCTGGCCTGATTCGACCACCGACTCGATGATCTCCTGCCTCTCACGCGAGGCGCAATACAATTGACGGACGATCCACGCCGCCGCCCACAGCACACACCCAGGCAGAACCCCAGCCAACAAGAACCCCACAGCCCACAGAGCCGTCTCCAGGTCGATCTGCCCTCCCGGTGCCACACTCATTACCTTAAAGACACCCGCAAAGATGCCCCCCAGCGCCATCAGCGCCGCCAGCACCAGCAAGCAGACGACCAGGATCGTTGGAGCTGTTTGCGGGACCTTAACATTTGCTTCATATTTGCCCATAATCCGCCCTGCCTGTCACAGTGTCAGATACAGTCGAAGCACCACGCTTCGGCACGAAAAAACGTCGCTCATCTCGATCAGGTGATCCCCCCCCAAACCAGCGGAGACCATTAGCGCAAGATCGATCATGTGTTACACGAATTGAAGGGTGTTGGCAAGTCCCGCAACGTGCTGATAAAAAAAACGCCATTTTTTCATATTCGCTTGCATGGGTCCCGCCCGCCTGTATAATGGCAAACTGTGGGTATGTATATTCTTTCCCTGGCGTATTCGACGTTGATTGTTTGTTTATGGTGAAAGTGTGAACTTCTTTCGGATCGGCTCCCCCCCGGCCGGTTCGAATGCCGAGGCGGTGCCTGTCGTCCCCCCCCGCGGCAGGCCCGCCGTTTTTTTCTGCCCACATCGCCAGTGCAAGCTCATTCGGAATCCGGATTACCCCCGTCGAACAGGCACTAACAGGCCGCCAAACCGCCCGGCCGATACTGATCAGTAGCGCCGCGGTAGACGCCAACAATCCTAGGTGTCCGTCTTTTTGGTGCGCACCTTAAGCTTCGGCCGCTCCTGACCCACCGTGCTGTCGGCGGTTACGGAATGCGTCAGAAATGTGTTTCCCCTGACCTCCGAGCCCTGACCTATAACGGTATCGCCACCGAGTATCGTCGCGTTGGCGTAGATGGTGACGTTGTCCTCGATTGTCGGATGGCGCTGCAGACCTTTGATAACCCTCCCACGCTCATCCTTCGGGAAGCTCAAGGCACCGAGCGTTACGCCCTGATAAACCTTAACATTGTCGCCTATCTTGGTCGTCTCACCAATAACCACGCCCGTTGCGTGATCGATAAAGAAGCTCTTACCGATCGTCGCGCCGGGATGGATATCGGTCCCGGTCAGATCGTGTGCGTATTCAGTCATGATCCGGGGCATGAGCGGAACTCCCAGCTCGCCAAGCTCATGTGCTAACCGGTATACGGTCACTGCGTAGAGGCCGGGATAGCAGTATATTACCTCGTCGATGCTCTTGGCGGCGGGGTCTCCGTCAAAGGCTGCCTGGGCATCCAGCGCCAGTATCCCGCGGATCTTGGGAATCCGCGACAGGAATTCCTGCGTGATCTGGGCCGCCTGGTGCGCGCAGCGATGAGGGTCCGAGCAGACCTCGCACTCACCAAGCACGCACTTCCCGGTCATGCGGATGCATTTATTGATCTCGTCGGTCAGGTCTTCTTTGAGCTGGATAAGCAGGTTTTCCACGTGGGATTTGACGTTTTCGCGAGTAAGCTCCTTGCGGTCGAAATACCCCGGAAATACAAGCCTGCGAAGCTCACCGATAATCGTGACGATATTCTCCCGCGACGGGAGGTGCGTCGCGCCGATGCGATGCGTTCTGTCATCAGCAAAGTAGCTGGTTACGATCTGCTCGCCCAGCCATTCCAGATTCTCGCTCAGTGACTCATTCATCTTTTCTTACCTTTCCTGTCCTACACTGAGCATATTCTATGACGCCGGCCCCAACAAGTCACTACTGACACCGCCGGCCGCACCGCAAGCGACCCCCACGGCGAACCTCAACTGCACGCCCTCCGGGGCAAACTGGACCAGAGAATGTTCTAAAGGATTTGCGGATTCCATGATATAATGCTCTCAGCTGCAGCCCGTCATGCGAGCAGTGAAGGTGTATTTGCGCCAAAGACGGCGGGTGCGAAGCTCGCTCACGCTTACCACAGGTCGAAGACCCGCCGGACCCTCATTCGAAGGCGAGGCGCTCGCCCTGGGAGGAACGGAAATGGTGATGACACGCACGTGCCAGCTCAAGCAGCTACTCAAGAGACGTTCGCTGATGCTCTGTGTCTTAATCCTCACCTTCGTCCCAACGTTGGTATCAAGCGTCGCCAAGGCGGATGATTTCGACTGGCGAGATGTGGACGGGAAGAACTACCTGACGTCTGTGAAGTATCAGGGCCCGGTTGCATCTTGCTGGATACTTGCGGCCATGGGAACTCTCGAGGCCAAGTTCGACGTCTGGTTCGACGATCCCGATCTGAACCTGGACCTTTCGGAACAGCACGTTATAATCGACGGGAGATACGGCTCCAGTAGCGGGGGATTTGAATACGGGGCCTTTGCGTTCTTTCGCGACACGGGCGTCGTCAGCGAAGAAGAGCTTCCCTACACGGCCTCGGACACCTCTCCTTTGTGGCCCTTGCAGCCCGAATGGGAGGACCGGGTATATAAGATCAGCGGATTTGAAGAGTTCATAACGTCGTCGAACCAGAACATAAAGGACTACCTGCATACCTATGGGCCTCTGCTTGCGACGATGAACACACACTACGATTGGTACTGGCCCAGCGAGCCCGTCGGGCTCGCCGAGACGCCCGAGGAGCTTACAGGATCCTTCGAGCTATCCGAGCCGGGGCAGGTCGGTTGGGTCAACCACGCTGTGACGCTCACCGGATATCACGACGACCCAGCGGTCGCGGGCGGCGGGTACTGGATCGTCAAGAACACTTGGGGGGATTGGTGGGGAGACGACGGGTACGGATATATCCGCTACGGTGTGCTGGAAGGGCACAACCGCATCCACGCCATAACCGGCGAAGCCTACTTGCCTGAACCGGGCGGGTTGGTCCTGCTGCTGGGCGGCGCCTGGACGGTCCTTCTGGGCAGGCCCAAGCGCGGTTCCGCCTCCTGAGTTACTACCCCCCGGCCAACTGCTGGACCAGATCTTCCCACGAATGGTGAATCGTCAGGGCCCCCTCGCTGCTAATCCCCTCCCGCCCGGGCGACGCGAGTAGGTGCACCGAAGCCCACCTTTTGATCCGTTCGGCGACCAAACGAGCCAGCGGCTCGTCGGCGGTGATAAGGAAGGTCCTTTCGACGCCGCTGCGGTAGTATGTTCGAACGGTTCGCTCAATCGTCGGGAGGTTGTCTCGCTTGACGGGGATCCCCAGCACGACCGGAATATCGGCAAATCGCCGCCGCAGCAGGCGACGCAACGCAGTGAATTCTGCGAGCGGACCGGGGACGAAGAAGACGACTTCCCCTCGGTGGCGAAGACGATTCAGACTTCGACGCCACCTTGGACTATCGAAGGCGACTGCGGCGACCCGGGCGTCTATCAGGAACACGCGGTCCGGCGCCGGGACGTTCAGCAGCAGCGCGGTTTGCGCCGTGAAGGCGAAGGGACCGTACGGGACGCCGACTAGCTCAATAGGAGTAAGCCCGGGGCGCGGACCGTCGATCAAGACGAAAAACCTATTCTTCCAGCCGGGCGCCAAAAACAACCGGTCAGTGCTTGGAGTCCTGAACAACACTGCCGGGCCACGGTCGTACAAACGAGTCCCCAGATATCCATCCATGCGAACGTCCCCGGGCTCGAGCGACAGCGCATCAGGCAGGACCAGCGTCGCCGTCAAATCGAACGTCGCCGCCGCAGCAGTCGCCAAGCACAAGGCCGCCGCCGTCACAAGGGCAACACCGACAAGCCCCAGCAAGCCCCACCGGCACAGAAAACCGACCACTTCCTTCAGTTCATCGCTCACTAGCTCATCCCCATCAGTACCAACGCCACCCCATCCCGGTCACGCCCAGCGCGGCGTAGGACGCCCGGTCCAGCTTCGAGCTGACCAGGTCCTCGCCATCGAGGATCGCCACATCACCCAAACGCCGCGCCTCGTCGATCAGGCGGCGGCGCCAGGGCTCCAGGAGCTGTTCGGCGTCGCTGCGTGACGCCAGATTGACCAGCTCGTGCGGATCTGCCTGCAGATCGTATAGCTGCTCGGTGGGACCGGCCTGGGAGTAAATGTATTTGAAGCGCCCGTCGCAGACCATCGCGGACTGGTTCGGGTCGTCCAGGCACTGGGCGTAGAAGATCTCTCTAACCTCGGCGCTATCGTCACGGGACGCGGGAACCAGACTCACCCCGTCCACCTCATCGGCCAGTGGACAACCGGTCAGCTCCGCCAGCGTCGGCAGGACGTCCTGGAGCCCCACAAGCTGCTTGCGACGCCCAGCGGCCGGGATGCCCGGACCCTTGATGATGATCGGGACGCGGATGGAGCCTTCCAGGAAGCTGCACTTGAAATACATCCCGAAATCCCCCATCAGGTCGCCGTGATCCGAAACATAGACAACAATCGTATTGTCGCTCTGCTGCGTCTGGTTCAGCACATCGAGGACACGGCCGATCTGGGCGTCCTGGTGCGTAATCAACGCGTAGTAGTATCCCTTGATCACCAGCCGAGCCTGGGGGCTGAGCGAATCCAGCGCATGCGTGATCCGTGTCCACTGAAGATACGGATTGCGGTCCGCCAGCATCGACTCATCGCCGACCGGCGGCGGTATGTCGCGAACGTCGTACATGTTGACGTACTCGGCGGGTGGATCGTAAGGCGCGTGCGGTTTTGGGAAGCTGCACCATATAAAAAAGGGCTTTCCCGGAACGTTGCGAACGTGCGATCGCATCCGCTCGATGGTTCGATCGGCCACCCAATGGTCGACGTGGTGTTCGGAGGGAACGGGCGAGGGACACGGGCGGACGTCGTTGTTCCCGATCCCGTGCGCGCGGGAGAATCCCGCCCAGCCCACATCCGCCAGATAGTCGTGGTAGTCCTCCAGGCCGCGCAGCTCGCCCTTGGGGTCGAACTTGGCGAGGATCCGTCCCGACTCGGCTAGGTCGCAATGGGCGATCCCGTGCAGCAGTCGCGGCGTGCCCGGCGGGGCGTACGGGGCGTAATGCAGCTTCCCGCACGCGTAAGTCTCGTACCCGCACGAGGCGAAGTGGACGCCGATCCGCGGCTGATCGTCCCGGATGAGTCCACCGTTGTCCTTAACGCCGATGGCCCGGTGGGAATAGTTCCCGGTGGTAATCGACGCCCGGGCCGGGACGCAAATGGGATTGGGCGTAAAGGAGTTCTCGAAACACACACCGCCTGCGGCCAGAGCGTCGATGTTTGGCGTCCGCGACACATCGTTCCCGTAGCACCCTAGCGCGTCGGCGCGGAGTTGATCGGCCATTATCAGTAGGATGTTCGGTTTGCTTGGCATTGTCAGGGCCTCGAATCCAAGGACCAATATTGGCCCGGACGTAGGATACTAAACCCGCACGCTTCTGGACAGCGCCAAAACCAAAACCGCGCGGTCCCTGACACCTCCGCCAAACCGGCGGGTCTACCCGCCCACCGGCGTATTAGCGATCCGGATGTCGTCGATATCCAACTGGCCCCACCACCCGTCGTAGTAGTTGTACAGGCGCACGACGACGCGCGTGAAGTTGCGGTAGCTCGGATCTACGCTGACCGTGCCTTTCGAGACGCCCTCGTAGAAGCACTCAACCTGATCGGTAACGCGGTTGTAGACCAGCTCGATTTGCTTCAGATCGTCGCCGCTGGCGGAACCCGGACTTGAGTAGGCGCCCGGGTACGCAGTGGTGCTGTCGCCGTCGTCAACCGTGGTCTCCAACTGGAGGAGGCCGTTTCCGGCTTGCTCCAGTGCGATGTACAGACCGAACCCCGCTCCGGCGTCATCGACGAACCACATCCACCCGCCCTTCCAGCCCGTCCCGGAGTTGATCCCCGTGTGACGGATCTTGAAGGACGTGTAGACGGTATCGGACAGGTTCGTGTCGGTAAGGTCCGCCCGCATCCGCGAGTCCAGCGCCATGGCGTGCACCTCGTAACCGGGCTGGAGAAGATACTGGAGGGTTTCCATAATCCCATCAAGCGTCGTCCACCCATCCAGGTTGTTATCGTCGAAGTCATCGGCAAAGAATATCCCGGTGGGGTCGGTCAGGGTGATCTGGACGGTGTCCGATGTGGACAGCTCGCCATCGTAGGCCTCCAACTGCAGCACGTACACACCGGCCGCCGAGAACGTCGCGCTCGTATCGACGCTCGGGGCGTCACCGAACGTCACGGTGCCCGGGCCGGAGACCTTCGTCCACCCCGTCGTCAGCGCACCCGGAGGGATCGGATACCCGTCGTCGCCGACCGTCCCGTCCAGAGCGACCGCATTGGTCGGCAGCGAGATCGCTTCATCGGGCCCTGCGTCGACCGTGGGAGGTTGATTGACGACAAGGTTGATCAGCTGCAAGGCGGTCGGACCGGAAGTTCCGTTGTTGCGGCAGATGATCTGATCCGTCGGTCCGACCTTCCGATCGCGGTTGAAATCCTGCGTATTTGTTATCCCGGCAGGGCTCTGCACCAGTGTGTGCGGGTCGTTTCGCACGGCGATCTCGTCGGTGGGAGTTACCTCCGCGTCGGAAGGCGAGTTACCCGTCTCGCCGATGGTGTTACCGAAGTAGAACACGTCGTCGCCCCCGAGGCCCGTGTTGGCAGTCCCCAGCACCGTAAGTTGGAGCCACTGGTTGGCGATTGCGTTGTCGGCCCAGATGATCGTGACCCGGTCCGAACCGCCCGCGCCCGCACCGAGGCGAACCGTAACCGACGTCGGCGCCGGGGCGGTCGGCCACCCGGCCGGGTTGGCATCGTTGCCCACCTTGAAAGCGAAGTCCGCAGCGATCGGCATCCCAGGAAGACCGGAGATATCCACCATCACGCCGTTGATGCCGAGTGCGTAGCTGGTGTAGTTGGCAAAGGCGGCAGTCTGGCCGATCACCAGTGGAGTCTTGTCCGTAGCGATCGCCGCATCGTCGGCGGCGCTGGCGGACGGGTCGTTCCCGTCAAAGGCACAGTTGTTATAGAAGACATATCGGCCAACGATAGCGGCCGGGTCTGGTGAGGCGTACTCGAACGCACCCAGATCCGGAGCGGCGCCCTTGTAGTCGCTATAGACTGGCGCGCCGGCAGACCAGGAGATCGAGCGGTCAACCGTGACCTGATTGGTCGCATAGTTGACCGAAACGATCGTAACTTGTTCCGACCCTACGCGGATCACGTCCGGGGCGACGATCCCGTGACCGTCGGTGAAGTACAGAGCATCGTCGACAGTCACAACCGTCCCGCTTCCAGGGCCGACAGTACTCGTCAACGGCCCACCGGCATCGATGCACGGGCTGCCGCCCTGAAGGTGGAAATCGTCGCCTGCGGCGTTGACGAACTGCGGGTTGTGCTCCATGTTCCCGGCGTACAAGGCGGGGTAGGCGGTCTCGATCTGAGCGACCGTGTAGTAGTCATCGGGCCCGGGCCTGTTGGCCCAATAGAACACATCCTGGCCCGGCGAGGATCGCAGGATGCTGTTGTAGTAGAACTCCAGGTGCGACGGGTCGGCGTCCCCGGAGATACTCACCTGATCGCTGCCGCCGGGGGCGTAGATGATGTTGTTCACATGGGCGAAGTCGCCATAGGCGCCGCCCAACGGCCACGTCCGACTCATCGACCCGGCAGCTATGGCGTTCCCGCACGCATAGAGCACGTTGTTATAGAAGCGGTTGTGCTCGTCCCACCAAGCCTCGGGGTCGTCTCCTGGGTCGGTACCCCCGTAGTTCGCCCAGTTCATGCCAGTGCCGCACCCGTCAAAGATGTTCCGCCGAAGGATCGAATTGCTCCCGGCGTACTGGATGCCCGAGCTGACAGAATAGAAGTAATTGCCCTGGATCAGGTTGTACTCGCTCTTGCGCTCATTGGGCGGTAACACCTGCCGCATGCTGAAAACTTCCATGCACTTTTGCCCTGCGTTGGACAGCGAGTTATTCTCCACGACGCTATTGTGCACACCCATCATTATCAGGTTGGTGTGGCTGTCCGTGATGAACGTGTTTCCGGCAATGTAGTGATGATCGGATTCGCGGATGTGCAGGCTGTCGTTCCCGCTCTGGATGTGGCAATTGGTGACGGTTATGTAACCGCCGCTATTTTGGAACCGGCACGACTCCCAGCTACTGCTGTTGCGGAAATAGCAGTCGTTGATGGTGATGTGACTGGCGCCGCTACCGAGTATCCACCGTCCGGCGTTCTCGGCCTTGACACCGTCGACGGTAATGTAAGAGCGACCTGGAATGTTGATCCGGGGATTGGAAGTCGTCAGCACAGCCTGGCGCGAATTGGCGGCTTGGTACGTAATCTCCAGTCCCGCAGAACCATTACGAGACGGAGCAATGGGCGTGCTGTACGACCCGTTCATCAAGATCGCCGTGTCGCCGGGCATCAGGTCCGTATTGGCCTTGGATAGCGACCAGGGGTTTCCCGGCGATCCGTCCCCCCCCGCCGAACCCGTCGGCGAGACATAATAGACCGCCGCCTGCGCCTCCAGACAAACCCATCCCAAACACATAACCATCACCGCTGCGATGCGGGATACAGTTGCAACTGTCATATACTTTCCGAAACGCATCCTTACTACCTCCTTTAGAGTTCTTCCCTCATCTACTCGAAGCTAGACCAATCGTCATTGGGGAACCGCAATCAGCTTCAGGGAAGTCGTCGAGTCGGTCTCGTTGTCGCGGACGATGATCGCATCCGTCGGGCCGACCTTCCGGTCGCGATTGAAATCGCAGGTATTCGTGATGTCGGTAGGGTTCACCATCAGCGTGTGCGGATCGTTCTGCACGGCGACCTCATCGGCGGCGGTAACCTCCGCATCCGAGGGACTGTTGCCCGTCTCGCCGATGGCGTTACCAAAGAAGAACATATCTGGGGTACTCAAGCCGGTATTGGCGGTGGTTTTGACGATCACCCGGAGCCATTGCTTCTGGATAGCGTTGTCGGCCCAGATGATTGTGACTCGGTCCGAACCGCCCGCACCCGCGCCGGGGCGAACCGTGACCGAGGTTGGCGCCGGGGCGGTTACCCACCCGATCGGGCTCGAATCATTGCCGACCTTGAAGGCGAAGTCCGAAGCCGTCGGAGCGGCGGGAAGCTTCTCGATATCCACTATCACGCCATTGATCCCGCGTGCGTAGCTGGTGTAATTGGCGAACGTCGCCGTCCCGCCCTGTACCAGTGCGGTCTTGTCGGTTGCGATGGCCGCGTCGTCGGACGCATTGGCGCCCGGGTCGTCGCCGTCGAAGGATGAATTGTTATAGAGCACATACCGGCCGACGACATGTGCGGCCACCAATGAGGACTTAAGCAGTATCGCCGCCCGGTGCGAAACCAAGTTGATGCTCCTCGCCGTATCCGGGAAGGTCGCCGGGTTGTCGTTTATGGTTGCGTGAGACAGTCGCTTGCACGGCTCTGGCACGGCGATGGCCGATACGTCCGCGCTCGTCGGGTTGACGTAGACATAACCCTCTGTGAACTCGCGCCAGTAGATGTTCCTGCCGCCGTAATTGGTCACCTGGTAAGTCCCCACGGCGTCGCCCACGTCGATCCGATCGTATTCGTCGTACCAGTAGAGCTTGTAGTACTTGTTCACGTCATTGGAGAAGTAGAATACGTCATTCCCGCGGGCCTCGTTCTTACCCAACAAGTACGAACCCATCGCATACCACAATGCGTCCCAATAGGTGACGGGCTTGACGTAGTTGTCCGTCCCGCTGGCCCCCTCAGCCATGTTAACGTGGCTGAACACGGCCTTGCCCGTGTTTACCATATTGACCATGACGTCAACCTGGCGTTTCCACTTCGTCTCGTCGTAGAAGGTGCATGCGCTGCTGCCCCACTTGTGGCAGAAGGATCCTTCCGAGTTCAGCCAGTCCGGGTAGTCCGGATCGGCGTCGATGGCAAGCCACGCCGCATACCCGTCCGCTTGGCCAACTGGGTCTGAGTTGGTCCAGACCTTGAGCCCCCGGGCGTGCAGCCCGGCCGCCAGGGCCTTGTGCCAACTGAGCATCGCGGTCGTCCAGCTGGCATCCGTGGGATATTTGGCCGGTCTTTCGCAGAAATAGCTGGGGTAGGTCACCATGCAGTTGTCTACGAATATGCCGTCGAGGCACCATTCCTGATCGACGATATCGGCTTCGGTCGCCTCCAACCAGTAGGCTTGGAAGTCCGCGCTGCCGAAATCCAGCACCCGCCGGAAGTCCTTGTAGTAGGTCCAGAGGCGCTGACCGCTGAAATTCAGCAGGAACAAGTCCGGGTTATCGGTATTGAGGTCCCCCATGGAGTGACCGTACGTGTTGTTGTACCGCACGATGTTATTGACGTTCAGCACATTGGAGCCATCCTGGTTTAACCAGGTATCGGGTCCCTGTTGGTAGTTGAAGATAAGCGTGTCGGGATTGAGCGCGCGC